>Ga0180223_1000351_pt1 | contig 65024 bp, 57 predicted proteins | sample eDN5th30CKraftOP_FD_151337 | JGI IMG/M metagenome (GOLD analysis project Ga0180223, IMG submission 151337) | Enriched Organic Plus compost microbial communities from Emeryville, California, USA - eDNA 5th pass 30_C Kraft OP (version 2) (version 2) ... | reverse complement strand
GCTCCTCGCGCAGCTTACCGAGCCTCTGCATGATGCGTCGGGTTTGCATCTCCCCGAGCATGCCCTCGCCAACCTGCATGGGGTTAGCGATCGTCTCGCCGGTCTTCTCACGGATATCGCCCAGCAGGCGGCCCCACTCATCGTTACGGGCACGAGCGCGGGAAACGATCTGCTTGACGGCGCGGCCCATCGAGGCAGAGCTATCCCACGCCTCGCCGAACTCGACGGGCTTTTCCCAGACGCGATCAATCGGGCTGACGGCGGCTGCGGCTTCCGGTTCGGTGCCCCAATACATCGTCAACCTCCCCCGAGAGGCATGAGGCCGAGACCGAAGACGGATCGCGTCTCCGCCGGCCGCGTCGCTTCGGCGGGCTGCCGCCCCTTCAGATCAAGGATGAAGCGCTGCTCGCCCTGGTAGCCGCCCGCGGTGTTGTCGATGTCCCGGCCGAGCACTGGCGGCTGATAGAGCCATTCGGCCGGGGAGTTGCGGGCCTGAAGCGCGTACCGACCATCCGCCACGCCGCGCAGGACGAAGTTGCGCCGGACATCCTGCGCCGTGACGCGCAGGCCGGATTTCGTGGCGGCCGCGGCGAAGTCGGAATCGGGCAGCGACCAGAGCAGCTTGTCGAACTGATCCTGTGTCATGCCCCGCGTCGGCGGGATCAGCTTCGAGCCGTTGTGCTCGACGAGGCCGCCGGTGACGATGCCCGTCGCTTCGTCGAGCCGGCTCTGACTGAGCGAGCCCGACTCGTCGCCATCGCGCGCGGACAAGCCGGCGTAGACCGACTTTACGGCCGCGCCGATATACTGCCGGATGCCGCTTCGCTCCGGCGCCGCGATCGAAAGCGGCAGTGATTTCTCCATCGCGTCGGTGCGCCATTCCTCGGGCTTCGGTGCGAACTTCGGGTTGGCGAGAAGCGCCTGCTGGCCGCGAATGACCGCCATCGCAGCGACGGGCGATTCCCGATGCAGGCCGGCGACGAACGCGAGCTCGCCCGACTGCTTGTCCTCGCCGAGACTGCGCAGCGTCGGCTCGATCATCTGATCCGGCAGTCGCGCGATGGCCGCTAGGATGGAGCTTTTCTGATCGGCGGTGCCGTAGTTCCAGACGTTCGAGACCTGCGCCACATCGCCCGGCGATAGTGCCGATTGTGCAAAGCCCGACCGAGCCGCTATGGCGCCTGCGATCTGCGCGCGCAGGGCAAAGCCGGCATCGAGGTTGCCCTGATTGGTCATGTCCAGTGGCGGCGGCTCGACCTTGGCCCAGCCGCGCCGGACGGCCTCATTCCACGGCTGCTCCTTCAGGTTATTCGCTCCACGCTCGACGGCGGCCTTGGTGGCTTCGGCCTGCATCTGGACGAAGATCGGCGCGCCCTGCGCGCGGCGCATCACGTCCTGCACAAGCACGGCGCCGGCTGAGCCGCCGCTGCGAAGCGCTTCGTCAGCCTCGTCGATGCCGCGGATCTTCGCGATCACCTCGTCCCGGGTGCGGCCGAGCTGATCGGGGTTTTGGTTCGCGATCTGGATGGCGCCGGCCAGTGTCTGCGCGTCCGGCAGGTTGCCCTTGTCGATCCCGCTGCCGGCGGCCTGCAGAACGAACTTCGCCGAATCGATCAGATCCTTATTGCCCGCGAGCTGCGACTTCAGCCAGGTAGACGCCAGATAGGGGTTTGCCGCCATCTGCTCCTGCGTGAACGGCGCGGCCGCCATGGGTGCCGATGGCGGAGTGCCCGATGCCCCGTCGATCTTGCGGATCCACTTCTGGGCAAACTGGCCGGCCGTCATGTCGAGCGTGCCGCCGTTGCCGAGCACGGCCCGCTCGCCGATCACATCCACGGCACGGGCGTTCGGAGCCGCCAGGAGTTTCGCAGCCCCGGCCGCGCCCTGCTGATGGGCAAGGTAGAGCTCGCCTTCGGTCGGCTCGCGGCCGAGCGAGCGCCGGAGCTGGTCGCGGTTCGCAACCGTCAACCGCATGGCAGCATCCGCGTTCGCGGCGGGGTCGCGCGCATTCTGGCCGGCGCCGTAGCTCTGCCAGGTCGACGGGATGAACTGGAAAAGGCCCGTCGCGCGCGAGCCGCCGTTGATCGCGTTCGGATCGAACCGGCTCTCGATGTGAGCAACCCGTAGCGCGTAGTTGTGGCTGATGCCGTAGCGGTCGGCTGCGGCGGTGATGATGCCGTGGATGTCGGCAGGCACAGCCGGCGCCGCGGTGGCTTGCCGCACGCGCTCTTCGTCCGACAGGCCGCGGGACGCCTCATTGCGCCCATAGACCTGCTTCGAGGTCAGGAGCTTCGCAGCGGTCTCCACGTCGCCGAGCTTTGTCGCCGTCTCGATCGCCTGATCGACCGCGCCCTGCGGTATCGACTTACCGTCTTCCATCGCCTTCGCCAGGACATTGGCCGAGGCCCGATTGGCATCGATCTGCGCCTTGTTCTCGCCCTTGCGCATGGCGATGGCATTGCGGCCGATCTCCAGCAGGCCGCTGCGCTTCGCGTCGTCGATTTTCAGGCCGGGGTTGTCGCGGATGTTATCGACGAGCCACTTCTGCGCAGCCTTCTCGCCCTGCTTGTCGTAGATGCCCACAACCTGGCTCGTCATGGCGAAGCCGGAAGCCCGATCAATGGTCGACTGGAGTTCGCTATCGGCTCGCTCGGGAGCAACACCGAACAGCGGATTGCCCTTGAGCTGGTCGTAGAGACCCCTGAGCCGTTCTGCCTTCTCCTTGAACTCAGGCGTTTCGGTCCCGCCCTGACGGGAAAGCGCGTTGATATCGTTCGTCGTGCTCTCGATCTGAACGAGGATGGAGTCCTTCGCCTGTGCCGTCTGCCGCTGAACTGCGCTGTTCTGGATCGTCAGGAAGTGCTGCTGCCGGAGCTTGTCGGCATCAGCCTGCACCAAGGGTCTCAGATCCTTCGCGCCGGCGCCGAGCGACCGGACATAATCCTTCGCCTCCCTGTCGAAGGCGGCGGGGTCGGACTGGTTGCGAGCTGCGATCTCCTGCAAGCCGCGCTGAGCATCCATCTGATATTTCGACAGCAGGCCAGCCGTCGCGGCAGCGTTGAATGCCCTGTCCGACGCCGAGAGCGCGAACGGCTTGAGTTCCACCGTGGGGGTGCCCTGCTCATCGCGACCGACGGCCGCAAGCCCTGCCGCCTGAGCCGTGGGCACGGCTGCCTCGTCGAGCTTGCCGGCCAACGTGCCCAGCGCCTCGCCAATACTCCTCAACCCGCGCGCTGGTTCGAGATCGGGCGTCGCCGGTTGCGTGCTGGTCGGAATGGCGGCGAGGCCAGGCTTGGGCTGCCGCGCGCCGGACGCCTCCAGAATGTCGACCATCAGGCAGCACCCTTGAACAGACCGGCAATGTCGCCGTAGCTGACCTTGCTGAGGCTCGAAATCGCGCTGCCCGCCGACGAGAGTAGAGCATTAGTCCGAGCCGATTCCCCGCGCCTCCAGGCCGCCGCGGCATCTCCCTCCAGACCAAGCGCCTTGAGGCGTTCATTGCTGACCGCGACCATCCTTGCCCGCCGGTTCCGCTCCGAGGCGGCGTCGAACAGGGCGAAAGCTGTCGGGCTGTCGAAAGCGACGTTCTGAGAAGACCGAATGGCCGTGATGGTGCTCTGCACGTCGTTGAGATCTTCACGGAACGCGGCATCGACCTGCAGCGCGCGGACCTTCCCGGCCTCGGCAGCTTCCTGCAGCCGAACGCTCTCGACCTGAGCCGCTGTCTTGGTCTGGATGCCCTGCGATACGCCACCGGCGATCGACAGGCCGGCGCCGGCGGCGGCAAGGAACGACGAGGCACCCATCAGACGGCGCCCCGCGGCTCGACACGCTGCTGCGCCGCGAAAGCCTGCACGTCGCGCGCGTCATAACGGATCGCCCGACCAAGCCGCAGAAATGCGGGTCCGCAGCCGCGATGCCGCCACTGCCGGAGCGTCGCCGGGCTCACCTCGAGCTCGCGCGCAACCTCCTCGGTCTTCAGTTTCCGGGCTGGGCAATCAACCGACGACATCACGAAATCCTTTCGTCACAACCGTCGCGCTCATTGGCGCAGCCCACAACGCACAGGTCGGGTCAGGTCTTCGGCTTGGCCTTCGCAGCGGCTGCGGCCAGGCGTTTTGCCTTGCGAGCGGCCTGTTCGGCCCGCCACTCGGCGAGGTTGCGGCTCTCCCCGAAGTTCTCTCCCTCGCGGTCATCCCGAGCGGTCAGGCTGGTCACCGCCTGCGGCAGACTGCGGCGCCGACGCTCATAGAACTCGACGATCGCCACCCACTCTCTGCCGCCGTACAGCGCGCTCACTCGCGGGAAGCCGGCCTTCTCCTCAGCCTTCACTATCGCCGGCCACATATGCGCCCGCTTCGGCCCAAGGATCAGCGTGGCGAGCTCCTTGTCATCCGGCCAGTGGCAACTCGGCTCCAGCCGGCTGAAGATCCGTCGTTCGCTCATCGGTCGCGGTGCCATGCCATCCTCCGAATAATCCGCCAGCCCAAAAAAAAATCGACCCCCGGCACTTTCACGGGTCTATCGCGCGTGCACAGTACGACGACGACAAAGCGCGAGCGATTTTGCCCCTCCCGGCGCCCGCTCGGCCGGCCTGGAAAGCAGGGGTGGGGGTGCTCGCTGCCCGGCCCGAGTTACCCATGCGCTACCCGCAGCGGATGCCATCCCCGCGAAAGCCCGATTTCATTGGCGTTTCGAGCCATCGTCCCCTGATCCTACATCAGAGGGTCTTACGCGATCGAGCCGGCGCGCGAATATTCCGCGCTCTCTCGCGCGTCTGAAACACCACCTATTAGCCCATTCTGCGCCCATCTCTCGCGCGCGAAGGGGAAACCGTTGAGGCTCAATGAGATGCGTCGGCAGCGCCCTCGCACGCGTACACGCGCATGACGGGCGCGCTGTCCCGAATTCGCCTGCGATTTCAGCGCTGTAGTGAATGGCATTTTTGAGGCAACCTCGCGCACGCGCGTATACGCGGGCCGAATTGCCCAACGATATCAGCGCGATGGAGATGCCGATTTCCGGGCCTCGACGATGTGAGGGGCGGCCGCGACCATGCCGTCGTCTTCCGCCGTGCGAATGAGAAACGCGAGGCGCGCCGGCAATATGCCATTCGCGATCCGCTGGCCTTCCACGATGTCGCCGCGGCCCAGCATCGAAATCACTTCGTCGCGGCTCGTTTTTTTTTGCTCGGCGCCTTCCCCTATATCCTGCTCCCCCTCGCCAAGCCTCTCTGTGGATGGATGGAGAGGATCACCTGCTGAGGATATTTCCGAGGATTGGCGTTCAGACCTGACCGAATGGTTCGTCCAGTTCTGACCGAATGGTTCGTTCAAATCTGACGTTTCCTTTCGTTCAGACCTGAGCGAACGGAAGGCGTCGCGGACGAGCTTTTTTTTGGCCGACTCGACCTCGAATTCCTTGATGCGGTTCTCGTGTTCGAGCTCGATTTTTTTTATGACGAGCGGAGAAAAGCTCATTCGGTAGATGTTCGTGGATGGCGGCCGGCGGACCTTGGAGAGCCAGCCCCAAGCCTCGGCGAGCTCCAGTGCGCGGCGAGCAGTCGAGAGCCCCCAGCCGAGATCGGCGGCGAGGCGGTTCTGATCGGCGACGCAGACGGCGCCCTTGGCGAAGCCCATATATCCCGACGCCACGAAGCAGATCGCGATCATGTTGGCGAAGGCTGGGTCGCCCATTCGTGAGAGATCGCGCATCCACTCGCCGCGAGCCGATTTGAAAGTATCGTTGCTGTGGAACTTCACCAGCTCGATATCGTCGAGGGCGCGCGCGGGCTTGAGGTTGCGCGTCGGCCAGTTCGACAGGGCTGGAGCTCGGGCGTCCATCGGCGTCAGTCGTTCTCGGCCTGGAGAAGCAGCCGGCGCGTCTCATCGAGGTCTTCGAGACCTTCAAGATAGATCGCCTGCTGCTGGCGGATCAGCGACCGCTCCTTGCGCAGGAGGGACAGCATGCGGTCGGCCCCGGGCGGGTTGAAGCGGATCACAACCTCGGTTGCCTCAAGCACCTCGACGAGATCGTCGTGCAGATCGAAGACGCGCTGCTCGGTGCGCCAGATCTCAGCTTCGACGTGGGCAATCGTTCCGGGCGTCATGACCATGTCCATGGAAGAGGAAGCCCCGGCGCTGGGCCGGGGCGGGAGTATCAGCGCTCGGCATCGGCCTTTGGCGTCTTTCCGGACCAAATGCGCTCCGGCTCGACGACTTCAGCGCCCATGACACGGCGAGGCTTGCGCCGGCCTTCGATCTGAGCGCCGGGCCATGGGGGCATGTCGCTATCCAGCCCGAGGCGCGCACGTTGCGATGCCGTTTCGGCGGCGAGAAAGGCCTCCGCTCGCTCCTGTGCCACCTTGCAGGCCGGATGCTCTGGCGCGAAGGATCGGAGTGCAGCCGCGTTCTGCGCGACCATTCCCACGTCGGCGGCCGAGTTGATCTTCGGATCGAATTTTCCGAAGCCCGCCTCCTTCAAAGCGATGAAGATCATATCCGCGATGCTGGCCGGCCGGGTGTAGCTGTGGCCGGCGCCACCCGAAGCCCGCCGAAAGTCACCATCGGTGGAAAGGCGATGATGCTCGTAAGACTCCGCGTGCTGGGCGGCGGTGTGCAGGGAGTCGACGAAGGCCTCAGCGAGCCGCAGGCTCTCCAACGAATGCCCCTCCAGCAGCGCGCGGGCATTCTCGCGCGCTTCCGCCTGCCGAGCCGGCTCGTCTCGCACATACTCGCGCTCCAGGCGTTCGATCGCCGTTTGAATGGTGGCAACCTGTCCGTCAATCTGGGCAATTTCAGCCTTTGCGGCGGCCTCGACCTTCACCGCCGCGGCATCGCCCATCGCGGATTCCAGCGATACGGCGTTGATCTTGCTAGACAGCGTCGCACGGCGTTCCTGAAGCTCGGGAATGCGGCCCTTCAAGCGCGCGCGATCCGCTCGGTTCTTCTCGTCTTTCTCAGCCTGTTTCATCGGGCCGGTCCTTTCGACTTGCGGCGCGTCGGCCGCGGTTGCGGTTTCAGGGAGGTTTCGGGATCAGGTGCCGGCCGGCCCTCGATCGCTGCGAACTGGCGGTTCAGCTCGTGCCGATATCCGGCCTGCTGCGCGTCGCCGACGATCTGCTCGACGGCCGGGCGGGTGCGCTTGTCGTCCATCGCATCACCCGCGGCGCCGGGGATACGCCCGGCGGTAAGGACGACCGCTCGGCGCTCGCGGACGAGGCGGGGGCGGCACGATCTCCAGCGGGCCGGAGAGGAAGTTCTGGACGAAGTTGTCCCGCGGCGGAGGCGGCGCCTGCTCTGCCAGCGCATCGTCGCCGACGTATTCCCGCTCGCCCGTCTCAGGGTTGTGGCGAAAGGCGCCCATCGTCAGGCGCTCGCCTTGGAGTCGAGCCAGGCCTCAAGCGCTTCGATCTTCCAACCGTTTTTCCGGGCAGAAAGCTTCAAGGGAGCGGGTGCGAGGCCACACCCATAAAGATACCGCCAGCGGGAAGTCGAGTAACCGCAGAATTTCGCGGCCTCTTCCGTCGTCAGAATCTTGCGGTGATGCTCTATGGAGTTAGCTGAAAACTGCCTGACCCTTTCAGCGGACGGTTGGTAATTCATTGGCTATCTCCGCAAACCAAGTGCTTCGAAGCACTTTCGATATGCTGAGATTGCCCGCCGTATCCCGCCGCCTACACGTCAGATCGGATTGATCCAAGAAATCCGATTATTTGCCGGCTTCTTTGTCCCGATGCTTTATGTAGGCATCGATCAGCCGCTTCGCGTGACCAATCAGCGCGTCGTCGCCAAGATCCACATCCAAGCCGAACCGCTCCTTGATGAAGTCCTGCACCTTGGTACCAAACGATATATAGGTTTCGGAATAGAGGTCAGACATGCCGTCAGGTATCTTCCCGCCCAAGTAACCGATCGCAAACTCGGTAACTGCTGGCTCGTTGAACGGCGTTTTCCTGCCAGGCGTCCTCCGCGCCTTTCGGCGCAGCGCCATCTTGGCAACTAAACTGAGGTATTGGCCGGTCTGGACTAGCTCATCGGACATCGGTGACGATCCGCGCGACATACTCGCCCCAGGCGGTCAGCGCTTCCCGCTTCTGTCGCATGTAGTCGGCCCTGTTGTAGACCGCTGACGAGCCCTTTTTCCGGCCGGTGACATGGTTCAAGCAGACATCGGCAATGTGCGGGAGGATATCGAGATGCTCGTTCATGACGGTCGACATCGTGCGCCGCAGATCATGAAGTCTCCACGGATTTAACGGCCGCGCGACGGTGCCGGCCTCCTCCGCTGCCTTCTTGCGGGCGTCAACGATACGCTGATCAAGTTCCGCCTTGGCTTTCGACCAGCCCGAGAAGGCACGCTCCCTCGCGCCGAACAGAAGATCCCGGCCATCCCTTCGCGCGAAAGCCTCGAGCTCGGCCAAAGCCAGTCGCGAGGCCGGCAGGGCGCAGGCCACTTTGTTCTTCGCGCGGGGCGCGGGGATCGTCCACACGCCGGCCTGGCTATCGATCTCCGACCAGCACATGCCCCCGACCTCATCTCGGCGGGCGCCGAACAGGAGGAGCAAGCGCACGATCGCGCCATAATCTCCCGGCCCCGACTGCTGCCAGATCTCGGCAATCTCTCCATCGGTCAGAACGCGCTCGCGAGATGCCTCCTCTTCAAGGGGAGGCGTCGTAAGGCGGACCGGGTTATGGGTGGCCAACCCGTCGTCGGACATCGCCCATGCGAACATCGAACTGAGACTGGAGCGGACGCGGTTCGCAGTGACGGCCCCGACCTCGTCTCGGATGCGCTTGAGGCGCCCAGATATCTCCCCCGGCGTAATCAGGTGATATGACACGCAATGCAGGGGCTTGCAGTGGATCCGCAGATGGCGGTCGATTTCCGCGACGTACCGCTGGCGCCGCTCGCCACGCTCGACCTTCTCTTGGAGTGCCTTCAGATAGCCGTCGATCAAGCCGCCCAGGGTTTCGCTGGTGAGGCGCCGACGCTTCTTTTTTTCCTGCCGAGGATCGACCTCGCTAACGATCGCTTTGGCGAGTTCACGGCGAGCCATCTCGCGGGCAGCATCGGGGGCCAGCACATCAGCGTTTGCCAGCGTCAGCTTCGCGAGGCGGCCGTCGCGACGATACAGCGCGATCCAACTGCGCTTGCCGCCGGCTCGGATCCGAAGACCAAAGCCGGGCAGCTTGGTATCGAAGAACGTGACCTCGGATTTACCCTCGGGCAGCGCAAGCCCGGCAACGGTCGTTTTGGTGAGGTGGAGCTTCATGCTGGGTAAGCCATGGGGTAACTCGCCGCGATTAAACTCAATCGCTCTCAGTAGCAAAAACTGAGGGTCATCGTATGATTTCAGCCCGCTACTTGCAACCCAGTATATCCCGAGATACTACGTTTATCGAAGGCATCAGACTACGAATCTGAGGGTCAGAGGTTCGAATCCTTTCGGGCGCGCCATTCTTTCTGCTCCTTTCGGAGCGCCGATTTTGCAATGTTCACGGTCGATGCGGCAATTAGCTGCCGACTGCTACCGTTCCAGCATTTTTAGGCTTGCAGGAGCTCTCGGCGCATCGGCCTGTTGACGACCAGGCCGAGCTGCGGGCGCCGATCATCTTGCACACCGCCTAGCGTGAGGGTCGGGAGAGCCGCGCGATCCCTCGCAGCGGGAGCCGCCGGACCAAGGACCCGTCCTGATCCGCCGGATCGTCTCCGCCAGCAGCCTGCCCCGTCGTCCCGCAACGAAACGGAACGGCGCTGGCACGCCCCCGGAAACGGTCCCTTTGTCGGCCGGCTCCCGGTCAGCTAGATCGCCGCGCGCCCTTTCGGACGCCGTAACGATCTATCTCGTTGCCGGCGCATCGGATTTTTCCGAAAAGGGGAATCGGCTTTTCGGTCCGATGCTCTATCTCCCGAGCGCGTAGAACTCGTCGTTCGGGCGCATGCTCGTTACATTGGCGAGGCGGTTCGACATGCCGAAGAAGGCTGCGATCGCGGCGATGTCCCAGATGTCGCCCTCGCTGAAGCCGTGCTCCTGCAGGGCGGCGATATCGTCGTCCCCGACCTCGTAGGCCCGCGCCGAGACCTTCATGGCGAAGTCGAGCATCGCTTTCTGCCGGGGCGTGATGTCGGCCTTGCGGTAGTTGACCGCCACCTGGTCGGCGATCAGCGGGTTCCTGGCCCGCACGCGCAGGATCGCGCCATGGGCGACGACGCAGTACTGGCACTGGTTGGCGTTGCTGGTCGCGACCACGATCATCTCGCGCTCGGCCTTGGTCAGGCCCTCCGCCTTGTTCATCAGGGCATCGTGATAGTCGAAGAAGGCGCGGAATTCGTCGGGGCGGTGCGCAAGCGTCAGGAAGACGTTCGGCACGAAGCCGGACTTCTCCTGCACGGCCAGGATGCGTTCGCGGATATCGTCCGGCAGGGAGTCGATCGCGGGAACCGGAAAGCGGCTGATGGCAGGCTGCGTCATGTCGTCGATACCTTCTTGCGCGAACTTTTCAGGTGGGGCGGGGAGCACGGCTCTCCCTGCACGGCGAGGGGGGAAGCTAGACGGCGACCAGCCGCTCCATCTGCTCGCGATACTGTGCGACCGCGTCGCCGGCCCGGCCTTCATAAGGCTCGATCCTGACCAGGCAGGTATGGGCCGAGCAGCCCTGGCCGAAGCGGGAGGTACCGATGTCGACGGTGAGCACGTTCGGGTTGCCGGCGATGTCGAGGCCACTGTTGCCGGTCGGCGTGAACCAGGCGCCGGTCGGCAGCACGACGACCCGGCGCCGCACGTCGCCGGTGAGCCGGGCGGTGGCGAGACAGGCCCCGCGCTCGTTCCAGAGCCGGATCGTCTGGCCGTCCGCGATGCCCAGCGCGGCGGCGTCCTCGGGATGGAGGCGCGCCTGCTCGCGGCCGCCCCGCTTGGCGGCCATGCTGGCCGGGCTCGTCTCGAGCTGGCTGTGCAGCCTGCCCTCCGGCTGGTGCGAGATCAGGTGGAACTGCTCTGCCGCCCCGGCGGCGCCGAGCCATTCGATCGGCTCGATCCAGGCCGGGTGAGCCGGGCAGTCCTCATAGCCGAGCGCGTCGAGGGTCCGGCTGCCGAGGACGATGCGCCCGCTCTCGGTGCCCAGCGCATGCTCCTCGGGCCGCTCGCGGAACTGCGCGAGATAGGTGTGCTCCGCCTCCGTCGGGCAGCGGGCATGGCCCTGGGCCCAGAAGGTCTCGAAATCCGGCATGGTGAAGCCGAGGCGGGCGGCGGCGTCCGCCCGGGTCCCCTCGTAGAGATGGCGCAGCCAGCCCATCTCGTCGCGGCCCTCGTCGAAGGCCCGGGCGACGCCGAGCTTGTCGGCGATGGCGCGGAAGATATCGAAATCGGAGCGGGAATCGCCGACCGGCCCGATCGCCCTGTGCATGGCGATGACGAAGTCCGAGCGCTTGTTCCCGGCGATGTCGTTGCGCTCGATCGAGGTGTTGGCCGGCAGCACGATATCGGCGCGCTGCGCGGTGGCCGTGAACATCGGGTCCTGGACGATGATCGTCTCCGGCCGCGTCCAGGCCTCGGCCAGACGGTTCAGATCCTGGTGGTGATGATAGGGGTTGCCGCCGGCCCAGTAGACCAGCCGCGCATCCGGATAGGTCCGGGTTTCGCCCTCGTAGCTGTACTCGCCGCCGGGATTGAGCAGCATGTCGCTGATCCGGGCGACGGGGATGAAACTCTCCAGCGGCTTGCGCAGCTGCGGCAGCGCCGGCGACTTCAACAGGTTGATCGGCGCCCCCACCCCGCCGAGCGAGGCATAGCCATAGCCGACGCCCCCGCCCGGGAGGCCGATCTGGCCGGTCATCGCCGCCAGCGCCAGGGCCGCCCAGAAGGGCTGCTCGCCATGATGGGCCCGCTGCAGGCTCCAGCTCACGGTCAGCATCGAGCGGGTTTCGACCAGGCGCAGCGCCAGATCGGCGATCCATCCGGCGTCGAGCCCGGTGATGCCGGCCGCCCAGGCCGCATCCTTGAGGACCCCGTCGCTGCCGCCGTCGAGATAGTCGATCAGCCGTTCCGCGCCGCTGGTGCAGCGTTCGAGGAAGGAGCGGTCGTGCCGGCCGTGCTTCAGGATTTCGCCGGCGAGCCCGAGCATCAGGGCGGTGTCGGTGTTCGGCCGGATCGGCCACCATTCGGCCTCGACCCAGTCCGGGATGTCGTCGCGCAGCGGCGAGACCAGGACGACCTTCACGCCCCGCGCGGCGATCCTGCGCAGATGCGTCTCCAGCGCGTGGCTCGCAATGCCGCCGGCCTCGTTCTGCGCGGTCCGTGGCGAGAGCGCGCCGAAGACGACCAGGGTTTCGGTATGCTCCGCGACGGTGTCGAGGGTGTTGGCCTGGCCGCCGCAGGCGCCGTCATCGCCCAGCGTGTGGCGCAGGATCACGGGGCCGGCCGCGATCGAATAGGTGTCGACATGGCCCGTATAGCCGCCGACGAGGTTCAGCATGCGCTTGAGCTGCGAGGGAGCGTGGTGGAAGCGCCCGCAACTCGTCCAGCCATAGGAACCGGCGAAGATCGAGGCGTTGCCGAAGCTCTGCGAGACCCGCCGGATCTCGCCGGCGACGAGCGAGATCGCCTCGTCCCAGCTCACCGGCACGAAACGGTCGCTTCCCCGGCCGCGGCGGTCGCTCTTTTCGCGGCGCTCCAGCCAGCCCGAGCGGACCAGCGGCGTCGGCACGCGGCGCTCCGGGCTCGCCCAGTCGCGCACGGACTGGTTGATCGGCGACGGCGAAGGGTCGTGCGCGAAGGGCTCGATCCCGACGATCCGGCCATCCTCCACCAGGATCGTATAGGCGCCCCAGTGGCTGCAATGCGGGAAGCGCTGGACCGCGCTCATCCGCGCACCGCCTGCCTGCCGGCGGTCTCCGCGCCGGCTTCGGGGCCTTGCGCTTCGTCCGTCGGCGCGAAGCCCGGCAAGGCATCGGCGAAGAGCTCGCCCTGCACGCCGGCCTCCGCGAGGATCGCCGCGGTGTGCTCGCCGAAGCGCGGCGGCGCCATACGGTAGCTGGCCGGGGTCCGCGACAGCTTGATCGGGCTGCCGGTGCCCCGGTAGCTTCCGATATCGACCACCATTTCGCGGTGATGCGTATGCGGATCGGCCATCACCTGGTCGATGCTGCGCACGGCGCCGCAGGGCACGCCGGACTTGACCAGGCGCTCCGCCAGCGGGCCGCCGTCGAAACCGGCCATCGCGGCTTCGAGATCGGCCTTCAGCGCGTCGCGGTTGATGTTGCGGTCCTTGTTGGTCGCGTAGCGCGCATCCTCCGCCAGCTCCGGCCGGCCGATGACCTTGCAGAGCGTGGCGAACTGCCGGTTGTTGCCGACGGCGAGGAAGAGCGGCACGTCGCGCGTCGCGAAGACGTCATAGGGGGTGATGTTGGGATGGGCGTTGCCGGAACGCCCGGCGACCTTGCCCGAGAGATAGTAGTTCGGCAGATGCGGATGGAGCAGCGAGACCCCGCAATCATAGAGCGTCGTCTCGACGAACTGGCCCTTGCCGCTCGAGGCCCGCTCCTGCAGCGCCATCAGGATGCCGATCACGGCATTGAGCCCCGTCACCATGTCGACGACCGGCAGCCCGACCCGCAGCGGCTCGCCGCCGCGCTCGCCATTGACGCTCATGATGCCGGCGCTGGCCTGGATCGCGGCGTCGTAGCCGGGCAGGCCCCCGAGCGGCCCGTCCGCGCCGAAGCCCGAGACCCGGCAATGGACGAGGCGCGGGAAGCGACGCTCCAGCTCCTCCCGGCCGAGCCCCCAGCGGTCGAGCGTGCCGGTCTTGAAGTTCTCGATGAAGACGTCCGCGCCCTCCAGCAGGCGCAGCAGCAATTCGCGGCCGGCCGCCTGCGTCAGGTCGAGCGCCATGCCGCGCTTGTTGCGGTTGAGGCCGAGGAAATAGCTCGCCGCGCCGTCGAGGAAGGGCGGCCCCCAGCCGCGCGTCTCGTCGCCCGCCGGCGGCTCGATCTTGATGACGTCGGCGCCATGGTCGCCGAGGATCTGGCCGGCATAGGGCCCGCCGAGAACGCGGCTGGCGTCGATCACCTTGATGTCGGCGAGGGAGCCGGTGCGAGAAGTCATGTCATGTCCTGCTGTCTCGGGCGGATCGTCGCGTCACGCATGGTTCTCGCGCCGCATCTGGCTGGCGAATTCGGGATAGGTTTCGGCGAGCTCGTCCATGACCTGGCCGCGCAGAAGCTCGAGCGTCGCCCGGTCGGGCAGCGCGGTCTGCGGCGGCCTGCCGGCATGGTCGAAGCCGAAGCCCGTCGCGTCGCGGACCTCCGCGAGCGCATGGCCGGGATGGAGGCTCTCCAGCGTGAAGCCGGGGCGGGCCTTGTCGAAACGAAACAGGGCCTTGCCCGTCAGCAGCGCCACCGGCCCGCCGGTCCGGTGGATGCCGGGCTCGCTGACGCCGGGCGCGCTGGTGAAGTCGACCTTCTCGACAAGGACGCGCGGGCTGTGCTCCTCGCGGAAGAGGATGACGCGGGGGACGACGAAATAGAGATAGGCCGAGCCGAAGGAGCCCGGCCAGCGGGGCGCCGATGCCGGGTAGTCGCCGATGCCGACGAGGTTGATGTTGCCGTGCCCGTCGATCTGGCCGCCGCCGAGGAAGAAGGCGTCGATCCGCCCCTGTCCGGCGCAGTCGAACAATTCGGCCGAGCCGTTCGTGAAGAAATTGTGCTCGACCGAGCCGAGGATCGAGATCTTGACCGGCGGCGCGCCGGCGCGCTGCTTCAGGGCGCGCAGCAGCATGGCGCCGGCGGCGGGGATCGGCGAGGAGGCGCCGACCGCGACATGCCGGACACCGTCGAGCAGGCGCGCGATCGTCGTGATCAGGATCTCGCGGGGGTGGATGTCCGTCATCGGGCGGCTTCCTGCATCTCCCCGGCCGGCGCGGCGGCCATGTATCCGGCGAAGCCTTCCGGCGTGCGCGCGGCCTTGGCGTAGCGCTGGATCTCGGCCGTGTCGGTCGCGTACTCGCCCCACAGACCATAGGGCCAGGCGCCGCGGGGGGCGACCGCGATCCCGCTGACGTAAAGCGCCGGCAGGGTTCCGGCGGCGCTCATCTCGTTGCCGAGCAGGTTCTCCTCGACGATGCGCTCGACCGTGACCAGGGTCTGCGCCGCGGCATAGGCCATCGCGGCGAGCTCGCGCCGCCGCCCGATCCAGACATTGCCGTGCCGGTCCGCCATCGGCGCATGGAAGATCGCGACGTCCGGCCGCGCGGCGGGGATCAGCACGATCGGGTCGCCGCCCTCGGCGAAGGGGTTGTCGATCACCCGCCAGTCCGGCCGGAAGCGGAGGATGTCGCTGCCGATGATACCGCGCAGGGGCTGGAACGGATTGCCCTTCTGGGCGGCCATGAGCCCGGCATGGATCGCCGGGCAGGTCGCGTCCCTGACGGTGATGCGGCCTTCCGCGATCGCCTGGTTGAAACGCGGGGCGCCGCCGGCCTCGCCGAGCGAGACGGCGCTGGTCTCGACCGACCGGACGAGCCCGGCGCCGACCAGCTGGTCGACCTGGAGGCCGCCGGTGGGAACGCAGAAGAGATCGAGATCCCCCGCGCCATGCGCGATCAGGGCCCGGGTCATCGCCATCGAGACCCCGGCATAATCGACCGGCAGAGCCAGTTGCATCCCCGCCTCGACACGGCGCGCCATGCCCTGCAGGTCCATCGCGTCCCTCCGTTCCCCCGCGGAACCGTCAGCGGAATGCGGGTTTGATTGCGTTCTGAATTATAGAATAATATTCTGAAAAATAACGTAACGGCCTGCCGCTCGCGCTGTCAATACGGCGCTCGGCAGGGCCTTGGGAGGCCGCTACACGCTCCTCGGCGCCGGTGACGAGACCGCTTGACAGCGACCCGATCAGGCTGATTATTGAAAGAAAACAGAATAACGTTCTACATTTCAGAACATGGGAAGAAACGCGATGGTGACTGAACTGGCGTCTCTCGCCGAGCCGTCGTCGGATGCGAGGATGTCCGGGGCGGCGCGGGCGCAGGGTGCGATCGGCGCCGGCATCACGCTGCGCGACGTGGTCAAGAACTACGGCGATTTCCGCGCGGCCGACCGCATCTCCCTCGACATCCGGCCGGGCGAGTTCATCACCCTGCTCGGCCCGTCGGGGAGCGGGAAGACGACGCTGCTCAACCTGATCGCCGGCTTCCAGAAGCTCGACGGCGGCGAGATGCTCGTCGACGGCGCGCCGATCGACCATGTGCCGACGCATAAGCGCGGCTTCGGCATGGTCTTCCAGAGCTATGCCCTCTTCCCGACCATGACGGTCGCGCAGAACGTGGCCTTCCCGCTGCGCATGGCCGGGGTCGACCGCGCCACCGCGGAACGCCGCGTCGCCGAGACGCTCGAGATCATGCGCCTCTCGGAGCATGCGGCGAAGACGCCCGCGCAGATGTCGGGCGGGCAGCAGCAGCGCGTCGCCATCGCCCGCGCCATCGTCCGCCGCCCCCGGCTCGTCCTCATGGACGAGCCGCTGAGCGCGCTCGACCGGCGGCTCAGGGAATCCATCCAGATCGAGATCCGCGAGCTGCACCGCGCCATCGGCAGCACCATCCTGTTCGTCACCCACGACCAGGGCGAGGCGCTGACGATGAGCGACCGCATCGCGGTGATGGATGCCGGGCGGATCGTGCAGATCGACACGCCGGTCGACATCTACCGGCACCCCCAGAACCGCTTCGTCGCCTCCTTCGTCGGCGAGAGCAACCTGATCGAGGCCGAGATCGTCCAGCGCCGCGGCGCGGTCATGGCGCTGCGCAACCGCGCCGGCTACGTCTTCGAGGCCGATGCCGGACACGGCATCGAGGTCGGGCGCGCGACGGTGCTGGTGCGGCCGGAACGGATCGCCATCGCCGACGGTCCCGGGCCGCATGCGATGCCGGTCACGGTGACCTCGGCACTCTTTCTCGGCGAAGTCCTGCGGATCGAGGCGCGGGCGGACAGCGGCGAGACGCTGCTGATCCGCTGCATGGACGCGGCCGGCCGGAGCCTGCCCGCCGCCGGGGAGCGCCTGCATGTGAGCTGGGGCGCGGCGGATTGCTGGGTGCTCGCGTGACCGCCGCCGCGACCGGCTTCCCCGGCCCAAGGCGCGGCAGCCTGCGCGGCAGGCTCGCCAGCCCGGTGCTGCTCCTGCTGCCGGCCGGCCTCTTCCTCGGCTTCATCTATCTGCTGCCGGTCATCGACCTGGTCCGCCTCAGCGTCAGCGGGCCGACCTGGTCGACCTTCTTCGAGCGGGTGTTCTCGGTACCGCTCTACTGGGATTCGCTCGTCCGGACGATGCAGATATCCCTCACCGTCGCGACCCTGTGCCTGCTGCTGGGCTATCCGACCGCGCTCCTCATCCGGCGCAGCTCCGGCATCACGCAGATCCTGATCACGGCCGCGGTGATCCTTCCCTATTTCATCGCGATCCTGATCCGCACCTATGCCTGGATGGTGCTGCTCGGCCGCAACGGTCCGGTGAACAAGCTCCTGACCGGGCTCGGCCTCCTCAGCGAGCCCGCTCAGCTGCTGTTCAGCCGCGGCACGGTGCTGCTCGGCATGACGGCGGTGCTGCTGCCGATCATGGTGCTCAGCATCTACTCCAGCGTATCGCGCCTCGATGCGGCGCTGCCCCGCGCCGCCCAGGCTTCCGGCGCAGGGCCGATCGCCACCTTCTGGCGCATCATGCTGCCGCTCACCCTGCCGGGGATGGGGGCGGGCTTCCTGCTCGTCTTCGTGGCCGCGCTCGGCTTCTTCATCACGCCGACCCTGCTCGGCGGGCCGGGCGACCAGATGTTCGCGATGCACATCGTGCAGCAGGCCGACTTCATCAACAGCGAGGGCTTCCTCCAGGCGCTCGCGGTGGTGCTGCTCGTCATCACCCTGCTCTTCGTCGGCGTCGCCGGCCATTTCCTCGGCTTCGAGTTCATCTGGGGCGGCAGCAAGGCCGCCAGCCCTTCGGGGAAAGCGGCCGGCGCCGGCGCGGCCACGCCGCGGCGCAGCCTGCTGAGCGGTCTCGCCGACCGCATCGGCTGGCCCGTCCTGCGGCTGCTCGGCCGGCTCGGCCCCGCCTGGGGACGCTGGACGGTCCTCGTCCTCGCCGGCGCGGTGATCGCCACGCTGATCGTGCCCATCCTTGTGGTGATGGTGATCTCGTTCAGCAGCGCCTCCTACCTCACCTTCCCGCCGCCGGGTTTCTCGCTGCGCTGGTACGAGAAGTTCTTCTCCGACCCGAACTGGATGGACGCCTTCCGCCATTCCGCGGTGATCGCCGCCGCCTCGGCCGTGATCTCGGTCCTGCTCGGAGCCTCCGCCGCGATGGGCATCGTCCGCAGCGAGATCCGCGGCAAGTCGGTGATCATGCTCCTGCTGGTGAGCCCGGTCATCGTGCCGCCGGTCGTGCTCGGCCTGTCGCTCTACAGCCTGTTCCTGCGCTTCGATCTGGTGGGTTCCGTCTGGGGCCTGGCCTCGGCCCATGCGATCGGCGGCATCCCGCTCGTCGTGATCATCGTCGCGGCCGCCCTGCAGGGCGTCGACCGGCGCCTCGAACAGGCGGCGGCGCTGCATGGCGCCTCTCCGCTCACCGTCTTCCGCACGGTGACGCTGCCGGCGATCGCGCCCGGCCTGGCGGCGGCGGGCTTCTTCGCCTTCCTGCACTCGTTCGACGAGCTGGTGCTGTCGCTGTTCCTGTCGAGCGCGCAGCTCAAGACGCTGCCGCTGATGCTCTGGGCCGACATCAACTACCAGCTCAACCCGGTCCTGGCGGTGGTCTCGTCGCTCGAGGTCCTGCTGGTCGTGATCGGGCTCGCGCTCGCGGGCCCGGTGCTCGCGCGGACGCGCGCCGGCGCCTGATCCGCATCCGATGAAAGAGGGAGGGAAGAAAGACATGGTGCAACGCATGACGATCTGGCGGGCGCTTCCCGCCTTGGCGGTCCTGGCCCTGCCGCTCTGCTTCGCGCAGGGCGCCGCGGCCCAGAGCAAGGAGGTGATCGTGCAGGATCCCGGCGGCGCCTATGGCGAATCCCTGCGCAGGATCATGTACGGGCCGTTCGAGAAGGAGACGGGCATCAAGGTCGTGACCGTCCAGGAGGCGCGCAGCGGCCCGCGGCTGAAGGCCCAGGCCGAAGCCGGCAAGGCCTCCTGGGACCTCGCCTTCATCTTCGACCAGGAAACCAAGATCCTCGGCGACTGCTGCCTGGCGGAGATCGACTACAAGAAGCTCTCCGAATCCGCGCAGAAGACGCTTGCCGCGATGCCGGACAACCTCAAGCGGCCCAAGGGCGTGGCGCTCCAGGTCATCGGCGTCGGCCTCGCCTGGAACAAGGACAAGTACAAGGCGGGCGCCGAGCCGCAGAGCTGGGCCGATTTCTGGGACGTGAAGAAGTTCCCGGGGCGGCGCTGCATGCCGGCCTGGTCGCGCTTCACCTTCGAGGCGGCGCTGATGGCGGACGGCGTGCCCAAGGACAAGCTCTATCCGATCGACATGGAGCGGGCGCTGAAGAAGCTCGCCGAGATCAAGCCCCATGTGACCAAATGGTGGACCACCGCCGCCCAGCCGCCGCAACTGCTGCTCGACGGCGAGGCCGACATGTGCATGGCCTATACCGGCTCGATGAGCAAATTCGCGCTGGAGGGCGCGCCGGTCGCGATCTCCTGGAACCAGGGCTTCGTCTATTACGACTTCTTCTCGATCCCGAAGGGCGCCCCGAACTACGACAACGCGCTGAAGGTGCTGTCCTGGCGGCTCGACCCCAAGCGCGCGGCGGAACTGACCTCGAACTTCCCGGTCGCGCTGCCCTCCTCCGTCGTCTTCGATGCGGCCGATCCGAAGATCAGCGGCTCCTGGGCCAACAACCCGAAGAATCTCGCCCAGGCGATCGAGTGGAGCCCGGATTATTGGGGCGCGATCTCGCCCGATGGCCGCTCGACCAACGAGGAGCACGGCCAGGAGAAGCTCAACGCGCTGCTGGCGCAGTAGCCGATCGCGCGGACGGCCGCCGGCGGGGCGGCCGTCTTCCCGCGCCGCACGGCCGGGAATAGAGGTAGCCAGGCTCAGGAGACCGGGTTTACACGATGGACAAGGCGTTCACGAAGGGGCTGCGGCTCCTCGAGGTCCTGGCGCGCAGCGACAAGCCTCGCGGGATCACCGATCTCGCGAAGGAGCTTGAATTCACCAAGAGCAATGTCCACCGCCTGCTCGCGACCCTGCAGGCCCAGGGCTTCGTCCGGCAGGTGCCGCCGAACAGCGCCTATGAGCTGACCCTGAAGATCTGGGAGCTCGGCAACCGCGTGGTCCGGCGCGTGGACCTCGTCTCGGTCGCCCGTCCGGCGATGGAGCGCCTGGCCCAGGCCACGGGCGAGACTGTCCATCTCTCGGTGCTCGACGATACCGACGTGGTCTATGTCGACAAGATCGAAAGCAAGCATCAGATCCGGGCCCATACCAGCGTCGGCATGCGGGCGCCGGCCTTCGCGATGGCGACCGGCAAGGCGATGCTGGCGCATGAACCCGACGAGGCGCTCGAGCGCTTCCGGCCGCTCTTCAAACGCTACACCGACACGACGCGCGTGACGCTCGAGGAGCTCCTGGCCGACATCCGGCAGATCCGCCAGCAGGGTTACGCCATGGTCCTGCAGGGCGAGTGGCGCGACGGCATCGCGGCCTGCGCCTGCGCGATTCTCGGCCAGGCCGGGAGCGTCGCCGGCGCGATCGGGATATCGGGCCCGGATTCCCGGCTGAAGCGCAAGGAGCTGAAGCAGTTTTCGGAAGAGGTCCGGGAGGCTGCCCGCACGATCAGCCTGGCGCTCGGACACCTGCCGCACCCCTGAACGCAACCCGGGCGCCCGGCGCCTTCCAGTCAAATCATCGCACAGCGACGAGGTCGAGCCATGAACGATAGCTTCCGCGCCATGATGATCGTCGATCGCGACGGGCGCCCGCATGCGGAGTTCCGCGAGCTCACGACGGCCGATCTGCCCGATCACGACGTGCTCGTCGAAATCGCCTTCTCGACGCTGAACTACAAGGACGGCCTGGCGATCACCGGCAAGGGGCGGATCGCGCGCCGGCTGCCGATGGTCGCGGGAATCGATCTCGCCGGGACGGTGGTCGAAAGCCGCTCGCCCGACTGGGCGCCGGGCGACGAGGTGCTGGTCAATGGCTGGGGCCTGTCCGAGACGGAATGGGGCGGCTATGCCCGCTTCCAGAAGCTGAAGCCGCAATGGCTGACGCGACTGCCTGATGCCTTCTCCTTCGAGGAGGCCATGGGCATCGGCACGGCCGGCTATACGGCGGCGCTCTGCGTCGACGCGCTCGAGGATTGGGGAGCGATCTCGGCCGGCGGCCGCGAGGTGCTGGTGACGGGCGCGGCCGGCGGCGTCGGCTCGACGGCGATCAGCCTGCTCGCCCGCAAGGGCTACACGGTCGCAGCGGCGACCGGCCGACTCGATGCGCACGCCTATCTGTCGGAGCTCGGCGCCACGGCCTTCGTTGATCGCGCAGCGCTCGCGGAGAAGGGCGGCGCGCTGCAGAAGGAGCGCTGGGGCGGCGCGGTCGATTCCGTCGGCTCCACCACCCTGGCCAACGTGCTGGCGCAGACGGCCTATGGCGGAGCCGTCGCGGCCTGCGGACTGGCGGGTGGCATGGACCTTCCGGCGACCGTCGCGCCGCATATCCTGCGGGGCGTCAGCCTGCTCGGCATCGACAGCGTGATGGCGCCGGCCGCCAGGCGCGAGCGCGCCTGGAAGACCCTGGCCGCGCATCTCGACAAGGCCCGGCTCGGCCGCATCGCCCGCGTCGAGCCGATGTCGGCCCTGCCGGCGCTGGCGGAGGAGATCGTCGCCGGCAAGGTCCGCGGCCGCGTGATCATCGACGTCAGCCGCTGAGCAGGGTCGGAGCACGGGCGAGGCGCGGCCCGCCGCGCCTCACCGATGGAATGGCATTCTGACACAGGGAAGATGAGGCAATGAGCAGCCGGGACGATCGCGCATTGCGGCAATCCATCGTCATGGCCTGCCGCGAGATGACCGCGGCGGGCATCAACCAGGGGACCTCCGGCAATATCAGCGTCCGCGTCGAGGGCGGCATCCTGCTGACCCCATCCGGCGTGGCCTATGACCAGATGACGCCCGAGGACATCGTCTTCATGGACTGGGACGGCGGCTGGACGGCGCGGGAAGGCAACGTGCCCTCAACCGAATGGCGCTTCCATCTCGACATCCTGAAGGCGAAGCCGGAGGCGGGTGCGGTCGTCCACGCCCATCCGACCTACTGCACGACCCTGGCGATCATGCATCGCGGCATCCCCGCGATCCACTACATGATCGCCGCCGGCGGCGGAAACGACATCCCCTGCGCGCCCTATGCCCAGTACGGCACGGCCGAGCTGTCGCGGCTGGCGCTGGAGGCCCTGGCCAATCGCCGCGCCTGCCTGCTCGCCCATCACGGCCTGATCGCGACCGGGTCCAGCCTGCGCAAGGCGCTCTGGCTCGCCGTCGAGGTCGAGACCCTGGCGAGGCAGTATCACGGCTGCCTCCAGATCGGCACGCCGCCGCTGCTGCCGGACGCGGAGATCGACAGCATCCTGAAGCGCTGGGGCCAGTACGGCCTGCGCGAACGGAAACCGCAGGCCGCCCCGGCCGGCCGCGGCTGACGCGACGCCGTCGCCTCTGCCTCCGCCATCGCCACCACCTCCCGATTCGACCGCCCGAGAAACCAGCCATGTTGCCCACCCACGATGTCAGCGTCTGCGGCTCCTACATCCTCGATATCCTCGGCGTGCCGGTCAGCGACATCCCGCCCGGCGGCACCCGCTCCCTGATCGACGAAATCCGCCTCACCGTTGCCGGCACGGCCGGCGGAACCGTCGTGCCCTGCGCGCGGCTCGGCCTGAAGGCGCTCGCGGTCGGCGCGGTCGGCACCGACGAGAAGGCCGATTGGGTGCTCGACGCGCTGCGCCGCGAGGGCATCGACATTTCGACGATGGAGCGCATGGCAGGCAGCCCGACCTCGGCCACGATCCTGCCGATCCGCCCGGACGGGTCGCGACCCGCCCTCCATGCCCGCGGCGCCTCCGCCCGCTGGCGCATCTCGGACGCCGCGCAGGCCCGCGCCTGCGAGGGGAAGATCGTCCATCTCGGCGGCGTCGGCTCGCTGCTGGCGATGGATGGCGAGCCCTCCCGGGCACTGCTCGCCGCGGCGCGCAAGGCCGGCCGCACCACGACGCTCGACCTGATCTCCGCCCGCCCCGAAACCCTGGGGCTGCTGGAGCCGCTCCTGCCCGAGGTCGATTTCTTCATGCCGAGCATCGACGAGACCGCCGCGATGGTCGGGACGGACGATCCGGCCGCCTGCGCCCGCTTCTTCCTCGAGCGCGGCGCCGGAGCCTGCGCGATCTCGCTCGGCGGCGAGGGGTCCTTCGTGATGACCCGCGACGGGCGGCACTTCACGATGCCGGCCTTCGAGGTGCCGGTGCGCGACACCACCGGCTGCGGCGACGCCTATTCCGGCGGCTTCATCGCCGGCCTCGTCCGCGGCTGGGAGCTCTCCGCATGCGCCCGGCTCGCGACGGCGACGGCGGCGCTCGTCGCCACCGGCCTGGGCTCCGGAGCGAACCTCGTCTCCTTCGACGACACCGTGCAGGCGATGAACAGCCTGCCGGTCCGCAAGGCTGCCTGAGCGCGGCGGCCATCGCCATCCCTTTCCCATCTGAAGCGAGAACCGACATGACCAGACACGCCATCGTGACGGGGGCCAGCCGCGGCATCGGCCGGGCCATCGCCCTCGGACTGGCCGAGCGCGGCTATGATCTCGCGCTCACCGACATCTCCCCGCAGCAGGCCACCCTGGAGGCGGTCGCCGGCGAGGTCGCGGAGCGCGGCCGGCGCTGCGTCACCGTCCTGGCCGATGTCAGCGATCCCGAGGATTGCCGCCGCTCGGCCGCCGAGGCGGTGCGCGGGCTCGGCCATGTCGACGCTCTCGTCAACAATGCCGGCATCCTGAAGCTCGCCTCGATCGAGGAGCTGACGCCCGCGCTCTGGGACGCCACGCTCGCCGTCAACGCGCGCGGCGTGTTCCAGATGACGCAGGCGCTGATCCCGCATATGCGCGAGCGGCGCTACGGCCGCATCGTCAACATCGCCTCCCTCGCCGCGCGCACCGGCGGTCCGGGCCAGTCCCACTACGCCGCGTCGAAATCGGCGGTGGTCGGCTTCACGCGCGTCTCGTCGATGGAGCTCGGCCAGTACGGCATCACCGTGAACGCGGTCTGCCCCGGCATCATCCAGACCGAGATGGGAATGAACAACCTGCGCGACCCCGAGCGCGTCGCCTATTTCGAGAAGGTCACGGACCTGCACCGGCTCGGCAATCCGGAAGACGTGGTCGGCCCGGTCGCCTTCTTCGCCTCGGACGATTCCGCATTCGTGACCGGCCAGGCGCTGAACGTGGACGGCGGCATTTTTTACAGCTAGCCCTCGTCACGGCTCGCCACGCCGGGCGGACTACCGTTCCCGCCGCCTTGGATTGAACGCATCGTTCAAGGCGTCGCCGATCAGGTTGAGCGCCAGTACCGTCGCGACGACCGCCGCCGCCGGCACCAGGGTCATGTACCAGGCCGTGCGCAAGGACGGCCGCGCGGCGCCGATCATGGTCCCCCAGCTCATGGCGTTGGGGTCCCCCAGGCCGAGGAAGGAGAGGCTCGCCTCGATGATGATCGCCGTCGCGACCAGAACCGAGGAGGCGACGATGATGGGCGCCACGCAATTCGGGAGGATCTGGCGAAAAATGATCCGCACATCGGACATGCCCATCGTCCGGCACGCCAGGACGAAATCCATGCTGCGCAGGCGCAGGAACTCGGCGCGGACGAGCCGGGCGACGGTCGGCCAGGACACCAGCGCGATCGAGCAGATGATCGTCAGCAGCGACGGCGTCAGGACCCCGACGATCACCACGGCGAACAGAAAGGAAGGGATGGTCTGCATCGCGTCCGTGAAGCGCATCAAAGCGTCGTCGATCAAGCCGCCATGGTAGCCGGCGAAAGCCCCGACGGTGACGCCGACCAGCAGGGCGACAGCCGTGGCGGCAAGCCCGATGGCGAGAGACACGCGCGCGCCATAGAGAAGCCCGGCCAGAAGGTCTCGCCCCATCGCATCCGTGCCGAGGAGATAGGCCGGCTCCTCGCCGGGCCAGAGCGTCGGCGTGCCGTCCATCGGCCAGGGTCCTTCGGGATACAACGTGCCCGCACTGGCGGCCATGATCAGGATCGCCGCCAGAAGGACGAAGCCAACGAAGCCGCTCGGATGCTGGAGCAGCGTCTTGAGTTTCCGCCTCATATCCGTTCCTTCATCCGCCTTCGGCGATGGTTTCAGGCGAGCTCGACGCGCGGGTCGACCAGGCGGTAGAGCAGGTCGACCAGAAGGTTCACGCAGACGACGCCGAGCGACGACATGAACAGGACGCCGAGCAGCATGTTGGTGTCCCGCTCCATCACCGCGTCGAAGGCGGTGCGGCCTATGCCGGGCAAGCCGAAGACGGTCTCGATCAGGACCGCACCGCCCAGAAGCGAGCTCACCTGCAGGCCGGCCATGGTCACGATCGGCATGAGCGCGTTGCGCAAGGCATGGCGCCAGAGCAGGCCGCGTTCCGGCACGCCCTTGGCCCGGGCGGTCCGGATGAAATCCTGCGACAGGACCTCCAGCATGGCGGCGCGGCTCAGGCGCCCGTAAATGGCCGTGTAGAAGGTCGACAAGGCTATGACGGGCAGGATGAAGTGACGTCCGATATCGGAAAGCTTCGCAAAGCCTTCGAGATCCATGCCCGGCGTGGAGAGGCCGGCGGAGGGCAGCCAGGGCAGGTAGACCGAGAAGCCGAGAATGAGCAGCAGGGCGATGATGAAGGACGGCGTCGCATAGAACAGCAAGACCACCAGCGACAGCCCGAAATCAGCGAGGGTCCCGGCCCGGCGCGCGGCGAGAACACCAACGGCGGTACCGATCGCGACGGACAAGAACAGCGACAGGAAGACCAGAGCCAGCGTCGTCGGCAAGCGCTCTAGCAGCACATTGACGACGGGCGCGCCCTGCCGAGGAGAAAACCCCAGGTCGAAATGCAGCAGATTGCCGGCATAGTGCAGGAACTGCATCCAAAGCGGCTGGTCGAGGCCATAGCGCTGGCGCAGGGCGAGCGCCTGCTCCGGCGAAAGATCGGTCGTGCCGCCGAGGACGTCGACCAGATCGCCGGGCGCCAGCTGAATCAGCAGGAAATTGCCGAGCACGACCACGAACATGACGAGCACCGCCTGAGACAGGCGGCGCACGAAATAGGACAGAGCGGGGCTGCCCGACATCGCTCAGGCCGCCAGCCAGGCTTTGGACTGGCTGTCGAACGGGCCGACGCCGCCCACGGTATGGTCGCGCAGGGTCTTGCGGGTGACCGTCACGCGATCGTTGAAGACCAGCGGCAGCGACGGCAGGTCGGCCATCGCGATCCGCTGGAACCTGACGAAGAGATCGCGGCGCTTGGACGCGTCGAGCTCGGTCTGGGCCGCTTCCAGAAGCGCATCCACCTCCGGATTGGCGTAGTGCGAGCCGTTTGAAAACGCGACGCCCTTGATGAAGTTCTTCGACCAGTAGAAGCGCTGCACGCCGATCGTCGGATCGGCGGTGGTGCTCGCCGAAACGATGTTGATGTCGAAATCGCGATCCGTGTAGACGCGCTTGACGAAGGCGCCGAAATCCTGCGTGCGCACCGTCATCGCTATGCCGATCCTGCGGCATTGCTCGCGAATGTATTCCGCGGCGCGCAGCGGCTCGTCGCCATAAGGAAGCGGATCGATGGTGATGGTGAAGCGGACGCCGCCGGCGCCGCGCTTGAAACCCGCCTCGTCGAGCAGCGCTTCGGCCTTCTTGATGTCGTACGGATAGGCGGGCACGCCCTCGGTCGTATAGAAATCGGTCTGCTTGACATGGATCGGCCCGGTCGCCGCCTTGCCGAAATTGCTCCAGACGTTGCGCAGGATCCAGTTGCGGTCGATCGCGTGGGCGAGCGCCTGGCGCACCTTGAGGTTCGCCAGATGCGGATTGTCGAGGTTGAAGTCCATGAGCTGCATACCGCAGGAATGCTCGTAGCCGCGGCTTTCCAGCTCGATATCGGGCAGCTTGCCCAGCCGCGTGATGTCGGGAGCGTTCAGAAGCCCGTTCGGGACGATCTGTGCCTGGCTGGATTCCAGCATGGCGGCGCGCGTCGCCGCGTCGGGGACGAAACGGAAGACGAACCGGTCGACATAGGGCAGCTCCTTGTCCCAGTAGTCCTCGTTGCGCGCCAGCACGAGATTGTCGCCCCGCTCGAAGGAAACGAACTTGTAGGGCCCGGTCCCGACCGGTTTCAGATTGAACGGGTTCTGCAGAATGTCGGTGCCGTCGTAGAGGTGAGCCGGCAGAATCTGCGATTCCGCCGAGAACAACGCCTTCATGATGGCCGGCGCCGGGCGTTTCAGCACGAAGACCGCCGTGGTGTCGTCCGGTGTCTGCACCTCCGTGACGTCGGCGAAAGTGGAACGTCCCCGACCATGCAGGACCTTCCATACCTTGAGCAGCGAAAACGCGACGTCCTTGCTGGTGAACGGCGTGCCGTCGTGCCAGCGGACGCCCTTGCGGAGATTGAACCTCATGCGCAGGCCGTCGGCGCTGATGTCCCAGCTCTCGGCGAGCAGGGGCTGGGGCCGCATGTCGAAATCATAGCCGCACAGCCCGTCGAAGATCTTGGCGCTGACCAGCATTTCGGTGCCTGCCGTGGTCGCGGCGGCGGTCAGCGTCTGGGGCGCGGGCCAGAGCACAGCGGTCAGGATTCCGCCGCGCCGCGGCGCGGCGCGAAGTGCGGCGGGAAGCGTCATGTCGAGAGACATTGCGGCACCTGCCAGAAGCAGATGACGGCGGTTCAGGCCAAAGCTGCTCATCCTCGTTCCCCTTTTATGACATAACATTTTTGCAGATTTAGCTGGCAAGATATGATTTATGTCAAGGCCAATTCATCCCCTGCCCCCTTCCTGCTGCCGAGCAACCTGAGCCTCTACGCGGCCCCCAGCGGCGGAGGCGCGAAGATCGACAGCGCCGGGAGCGGGCCGTCGAAGCGCTCGACCTCGACCAGGCAGGATTGCGCCGCGCATCCCTGTCCAAGCTGCGAGGTCCCCTTGTCGAGCGTCAGCACGTTGGCGTTGCTCGAGGCGTCGAAATAGCCGTTCTGCGGATCGAAACCCGCCCCCGTCGGCAGGCGCGCGACACCCGGCAGCAGGCCGTCGTCGAGCGCGGCGCAAGCCAGGCAGGCTCCGCGGGCATTGTAGATGCGCACCATGTCGCCATCACGGATTCCCCTCGCGCGCGCATCGGCCGGGTGCAGGGTCACGACCTCCCGGTCATGCCGCTTGCCGGCGCGGCTATGACGGCTCGCTTCCATCTGGCTGTGCAGGCGCCGCGGCGGCTGCGGCGTCAGGAGGTGCAAGGGGTAGCGTTTCGCCAGATCCGCCCCGAGCCATTCCTCGGGATCGCGCCAGACCGGGTGGCCGGGCTGTTCCGGATCCTCCATCGCGGCGACCGACGGGCTGAAGACCTCGATCCGGCCGGACGCGGTGTCCAGCCGCGCGCCATCGGGATCCTCGCGGAAGCGTCGATACATGGTATAGGCGGCCGGCGGCTCCGGGACCCGGAAGTATCCATCTTCCCAGAAGCGGTCGAAGTCGGGGGCGTCGATACCGCGGCGCGCCAGCACGCTGCGGCATCGATCCCACATCAGATGCAGCCAGCCGGTTTCGTCGCGTCCTTCGGTGAACGCTTCACGCGACTGCAGGCGTTCCGCCAGATCGGCGAAGATATCGTAGTCGTTCCGTGATTGGCCGACAGGCGCGATGCCTTGGTGCATGGCGAGGACGAAGGCGTCCCGTGACGAGCCGCCGATGTCGTTGCGCTCGACGGGGGTCGTCGCCGGAAGGACGATGTCGGCGTGGCGGGCCGTCGATGTCCAGAACGGCTCCTGAACGATGACCGTTTCAGGCTTCCGGAAAGCGCGCCGCAGCCGGTTCAGATCCTGGTGATGATGAAAGGGATTTCCGCCGGCCCAGTAGACCAGCCTGATCTCGGGATAGGTCAGGTCGCTGCCGTTGAACCGGATCGTCTCGCCGGGCGAGAGCAGCAGGTCCGCGACACGGGCGACCGGAATGGCGATCCCGACCGGGTTGCGCCCGGTCGAGAGGCCCGAGATCGGCGTCTCGTATCGGGGATTTCCCAATGCGTTGATCGAGCCGTAGCCGAAGGCGAAACCGCATCCCGGCCGACCGATCTGCCCGAGCGCGGCGGCGAGCGCGGCGATCGCCCAATAGATCTGCTCGCCATGCCGGGCCCGCTGCAGGCTCCACGCTGCCGTCAGCATGACCTTCTTGCCCGCCAGGCTGCGCGCGAGCGCGACGATGGCCTGTGCCGGCACGCCGGTGATCCCTTCCGCCCACGCCGCGTCCTTGACGACGCCATCGCTCTTGCCGTTGAGATAGGAGACATAGGCGGGAAAGCCGACGGTCAGGCGATCGATCGCCGCGGCATCTTCCAGGCCTTCGGCGAACAGGATCTGAGTCAGCGCCATGACCAGGGCGGCGTCGGTATTGGGGCGGATCGCGACCCATTCCGCCGGATAGTCCTCGGGAAAATCGCGCCTGAACGGCGAGATATTGACGACCCTGACGCGGGACTCGGCGAGTTGCCGCAGATGCTCGGGATAGAGATGCCGCCCGAAGCCGCCGGAAATGACTTCCCAGTTCTTTTCGGGAATGCCTCCGAAGGCGAGCATGACGTCTGCATTCGTGCAGATCTCGTCCCATCCGGTCAGCAAGGCCCCGATGGCTTCGGCGTTGCCGAGCACCCGCGGCAGGAAGGCCATGGCTGCGCCATAGCTGTAATTGGTGACCTGGCCGGTGAACCCGCCGATCGCGTTGAGGAAGCGGTGCGTCAATGTGCGGGCGTGATGCAGCCGGCCGGCGCTCGACCACCCGTATGAGCCGCCGAAGATCGCCTGGTTGCCGTAATGGCTGCCGACCCGCCCGAGCTCTCCGGCGACCAGATCGAGCGCCTTGTCCCAATCGACCGCGACATAGTCATCCTCGCCGCGCTTCGCGCCACGGTCGCCGTTCAGCCAGCCGCGGCGCACGACAGGAGTGGCGACCCGAAGGGGCGAGGTGACCATTTCGGGCCATGCGTCGATCAGCGGTGTCGGGTGGGGATCGTGCTCGAAGGGCTGGACCCCGACGAGCCGGCCATCCTCCACCTGCATCCGAAAGGCGCCCCAATGCGAAGCCGAACGAAGGATGCGTGCCACGGCGCCTCTCCCTTTGCTTCTCATTATGAAATCACATTCATGGCATAAATGCGAAGAGAAAATTCTTGATGTTTATATCTTATCCTCTAGCGTGAGCCTCCGACAGGAGTTCGCGATGGTTCAGAATCTGCAGCCGGTCCTCTCGGATACCGAACAGCCCGCCGCCGTCGACGTCGTCGTCATCGGCGGCGGGATCATGGGGGTCTGCACCGCCTGGAACCTCGTCCGGGCCGGCGTCTCCGTGCTGCTCTGCGAGAAGGGCGTGATCGGCGGCGAACAATCCAGCCGCAATTGGGGCTGGGTCCGGAAGATGGGCCGCGATCACCGCGAAATGCCGCTGATGCTGCGCGCCATGGACATCTGGGCCGGATTGAACGACGCGATCGACGGCGAGACCGGCTTCCGCGTCACCGGCATCACCTATTTTGCCGGGGGCGCGTCGGATATCGAGAAATATCGGGGCTGGCTGGCGCGGATTTCCGAATTCGATCTCGATACGCGCGTGCTGTCCTCGGAGGAAGCCGCGCATCATGCCCCCGGCGCGACCCGGCGCTTTTACGGCGCGCTCCACACGGCGAGCGACGGCATGGCGGAACCGACGCTGGCGACTTCGGCGATCGCGAGCGCGGCCCGGCGCGCCGGCTGCGTCATCCTTCAGCACTGCGCTGCCCGAACCGTCGAGATGCAGGGCGGCAAGGTCGCGGGGGTGGTGACCGAGCGCGGTCGCGTCGCCTGCAAGCGGGTCGTCCTGGCGGCCGGGGGCTGGTCGAGCCTCTTCCTCGGAAATCTCGGCCTGCGCTTCCCGCAGCTCAAGATCCTGTCGCAGGTCATGCGCAGCGCGCCGATCGAAACCGGCCTGGTGGGATGCGGCTCCGGCCCCGGCTTCGGCTTCCGCAAGCGGCTGGACGGCGGCTACAACATGTCGATGCGGACCGGCTATCCGGTCGATGTGGTGCCGGACAGCTTCCGCTTCTTCAAGGACTTTCGGCCGTCCCTGTTTTCCGAGCACAGCTCTCTCAAGCTGCGCCTCGGAAAGCGCTCCCTCGAGGAATTCGTCATGCGCCGCCGCTGGCGCGGCGATCAGGTGACCCCGTTCGAGAAGTATCGCGTCTATGACCCTGCCCCCGGTCGCCATGTCCTGGAAGGAGCCCGAAAGAGCTTCGACGAGATCTTTCCGGCGTTCCGAGGCGCCCGGATCGTCGAAAGCTGGGGCGGGCTGCTCGATGCCACGCCCGACGCGATTCCCGTCATCTCGGGCATCGACAGCCATCCCGGCCTTTTCGTCTCGGCGGGATATTCGGGGCACGGTTTCGGTCTGGGTCCGGCTGCCGGCCAGTTGATGGCCGAACTCGTGCAGGGAACGAAACCCTGTGTCGATCCTGCCCCCTTCCGCTTCGGCCGCTTCAGCGACGGCACGAAGATCCAGTACTGGCCGATCGGCTTCTGAAGGGCGCGCGGGGTCGCTCCCGCGATCGCCCGCCCGACCCATCGTCGCGGGACGTCCGCCGGATGCTACCAGCGCGCGGTCGGAAAGGCGTCGAGCGGGATCTTCAGGTAGCGGCGGCCATCCGCCTCGGGCTCGGGAAGACGCCCGCCACGCAGATTGACCTGGAGCGCCTGCAGCATGAGCTGGGGGATCGGCAGCTCGCGGTCGCGTGCCTCCCGCAAGGCGATGAACGCCTCCCGGTCCTTGCCGGAGACGTGCGGGTTGAGCCGCTTTTGCTCCGCGACGGTGCTTTGCCACAATGCCTCGCGCCCGCCCGGCCGATAGTCGTGCCCGGTGAACAGGCGGGTCTCGTCCGGCAGCGACAGGATCGCCTGGATCGAATCCCAGAGCTTCGCCGCGCTGCCGCCCGGGAAATCGGCCCGGGCCGTGCCGCTGTCGGGCATGAACAGCGTATCGTGGATGAAGGCCGCATCGCCGAGGCAATAGCTCACCGAAGCGAGGGTATGTCCGGGAGAATGGATGACGCGCGTCTCGAGCGACCCGATCGCGAAACGCTCGCCATCCGCGAAAAGCCGGTCCCAGCCGTCGGTCTGCCCGGCCAGATCCGGCAGGTTGTAGATTTCGCTCCAGAGTTCCTGCACCGCGGTGACGCGCGCGCCGATCGCGGTCGGCGCCCCGGTGCGCTGCCGCAGATAGGCCGCGGCCGAAAAGTGATCGGCATGGGGATGGGTGTCGAGGATCCAGTCGATGGTGTAGCCGCGCGCGGCGATGTGAGCGAGGATCGCGTCCGCGCTGGTCGTCGCGACGCTCCCGGATTTCGGGTCGAAATCGAGGACCGGGTCGATGATGGCGCAGCGCGCGGTCCGCGGATCGGCGGCGACATATTGCAGGCTGCCGGTGCGGCTCTCGAAGAAGGCGGCGACGTCGACCGCAGGTGCCGCCTTCCCTTCCCGGTTCTCGCGCATCCTGTCCTCCCTCATCGTCCCGGATTGGGGGCCGCGGTGAAAAGCGCCCGCAGCTCGTTCTTCAGCACCTTGCCCATGGGATTGCGCGGAAGGCTATCCAGCACCAGCCACCGGCGCGGCACGGCATAATCGGCGAGCGCTGCGGCGCAATGGCTGCGAAGCTCGGCCTCGTCCGCTTTCTGTCCCCGGCGAAAGACCACGGCCGCCCCGACATCCTCGCCGAGCTTCGCATGTGGCACGGCGACGACGGCCGCTTCGCTCACCGCCGGATGCGCGTGCAGCGCATCTTCGACGGCGACGGAGGCGATCTTGAGCCCGCCGCGATTGATCACGTCCTTCTTGCGGTCTCCGAAATGAAGAAAGCCGTTCGCGTCCAATCTGCCGACATCGCCGGTCAGCACGCGCTTGTCCGAGAAGGTTTTTCGCGACGCCTCAGGATCACGGAAATAGCCGACCGCGACGCCCGGACTAGTGATGGCGATCTCGCCGGTCTGGCCGGTTTCGACCGCCTGCCCGTCCTCGCCCAGGATTTCGACCATGCAGCCCGGCATCGCCCGCCCGATCGAGCCGCGGCCCATCTCCGCCTCTTCCGGCGCGAGAACCGTCCCGGTCGGCCCGCTTTCGGTCAGGCCGTAGATCTGGACGAGTTCGGCATGCGGCCAGGTCGCCACGAGGCGGGCCGCGAGATCCGGCGGCAGGGCTGCGCCGCCGCTGGCGATCCGCCGCAAGCCGGACAGATCATGCCGTGCGGGGTCGAAGCCGTCGAGCATGAAGGCGAGAACCGAGGGTACGCCATGATAGACGGAGCTGCCCTCGGCCGCGATCGCGGCGAGGCGTCCCTCGTTGTCGAGCACGGCTTCCAGAACGAACCCGGCACCCGCCACCCAGCACGCCATGCAGGCGATGTTCAGGGCCGCCGAGGTGAAGACCGGAAAGCCGGCCTGATAGACGTCGCCACGGCGCAGTCCCAGCGCCGCCGCACAGCAGGCTCCCGACGCGATCATGCTGGCATGCGATGCCATCACCGCCTTCGAGCGGGCCGTCGTGCCGGAGGTGAAGAGCAGGGCCGCGATATCGCCGGCGCGAGGCGCGGCAGCTCCCGGCGCCATTCCGGGATTCGACGGCGCCTCTCCCGGAGCCGCGGCGAAAACGTCTTCCCCGGCGACGGCAAGGCGCGTTCCCGCCGGAGCAAGGCCGCGAAGCCTTTCGGCGTTGGATGCCGCGACGACGACGAGGCCCGGCTGCGTCAGCGCGAAGGCATGGCGGATGTCTTCGTCGGAGGCGCGGGTATTGAACGGCACCACGATCGCGCCGAGCGCGACGGCGCCGAGCGCGGTCATGACGAATTCATACCCGGCATCGTTCGTCAGGAAGGTCGCGGCGCGCTCCCCCGCCGCCAGGCCGAGCTCTGCCAGTTCGGCCGCCGCACGGTCCATGTCCCGCACGAGCCCGGCATAGCTGCGGCGCAGGCGCGCTCCTGAGACGGAGCGCGCCGAAAGCGCCAGCTGATCGGGGTCTCGCCTTGCACCGTTCCGCAGCAACTCCGGGACGGTCGCGGCACCAGGCAGTTGCAGAGGCGTCACGGCCTTGCCGACCTCAATCCGTCGTCGCGGGCAGATCGGGGCGGTGGCCCCATTCCTCCCACGAACCGTCATAAACCGCGCATGGCTGGCGGCCGGTCAGCTCCAGCGCGAGGGCGAGAATGCAGGCGGTCACGCCGGAGCCGCAGGTGGCGATGATGGGGCGATCCGGATCGACGCCCGCCTTGCGGATCGCCTTCTCGATCGTTTCCGGCGGCGGAAACATATCGTTGGGAAGCAGGAATTCGTTGCGGGGCAGGCTGATCGCGCCGGGGATATGGCCGTCCCGCACGCCGGGATAGTTCGCCGCCGTGCTGCCGCGGAACTGCTCCGGAGGGCGGACATCGACGAGCTGGACCTCGCGCGTGTCGATGTTGCGCAGCACGGCCCGCCAGTCGCGCACGCCCTGATTGGCTGGGCGGAGCGGCCAGGTCACGGCATCGCGCCGCTTCGGCGCGCCGGCCTCCAATGGTCCGTTTGCCGCGTTCCAGGCCGGGAGGCCGCCCTCCAGAACCGAAATCGCCCGGTGGCCGAACGTCCTGAACATCCACCAGACCCTGGCCGAGCTGTACATGCCGACGGCATCGTAGACGACGAGATGGGCATCGGGCCTGAGGCCGAGCAGCCCGACCTGCTCGGCGAAGCGTTCGGCCGAAGGCAGCATCCGGCCCGGCGGCGGCGGCGCCGGATCGGCGACCGTATCGATGTCGAGCGGGATGGCGCCCGGGATATGGCCGGCGGCGTATTCCGCCGCCGCGTCGCGCTTGCGGACCGGCAGATGCCAGCTTCCGTCGATGACCTGAAGATTCGCCTCGCCGAGATGTGCCTTCAGCCAGGCCGCGCTCACGACCGGCTCGACTCCTGCGTTCGCCATGGAGACCTCCCTCTTCGACCCGCGCCGCCTCAATGCCAGGGCAGCTTTGCGCCGGGTTCCGCGAAATAGATGTGGCTGCCGAGCGCCGCGCCGCCGGCGACCGCGAGCCAGCCGGCGCCCTGCCCCGAGAGAGCGACGTCGCGGCCGCCCAGGAAGCTCGCGAGTGCTGCGACGTCACCGATGCCGAGCACATAGCCCGCGGTGCAGGGCGCCTCGGGAAGCGGGGCGAACAGCGCCGCCGCCTGTCCGGCCGGGAGAACGCTCAAACGACCGCGCGCCAGCGGAAGCGCCATCCCGATCGTCCCGGGCTGCGGCTCCACGCCAACATAGCGCGCCAGCCGCTCCACCGAAGCCGGCAGGTCGGCAGCGGCGTAGACCACCTCCTGCAGGCCGGTCACGCCGTTGGGATGGCCGAGCCAGCGCTTCTGCCACAGGAATTCCGGCGTCTCGTGGCGGACCGTGAGCAGGCGCGCTTCCGGCACGAGCTCGCGCGGGGCGAAGGCCAGCGTGAAGCGGGCGAGCTGCTCGCTCCCGTCGGCAGCCTCGACCAGGCGCTGGTAGTTCATCAGCGTGGCGGGGGCGAAGCCGGCCTGCGGCAGCCGCTCGGCCTGGAACGCAGGATCGGGCGTCCCCAGCGCCAGCAGATGGACCCCGACATAGCGGGCGAGCGTGTCCCGCAGGCCGCGCACGGCGGGCGTGTCGTCGAGAATGGCGCCGGACAGCTCGATATAGCCGCTCCCCAGCATGACGCAGTGATTGGCCATGCCGGTCCGTACGAGCTTGCCGCCGGCATCCGGCGCAAGCTGGTCCGAGCGCGGCGTCACCACGAAGCCGAGCGCGATCATGCGGTCGCGAGCCCGAACCAGATCGGGCACGGAATGATTGACGTGGTCCGGCCAGAGATCGCCCGGCCGCCCTTCGCCTTGCGTCGCGCCGCTCATGCCGCCCGGCTCTTTTCGCCGGCCTTCCTCAAGGCGGCCATGCCCTCCGCCAGATCGGCGATCAGGTCGGCCGGGCTTTCGAGCCCGGCATGGATTCGGATCGACGGCCCCTGATACGGCCAGGACGTGTTCGGATGCAGCTTCCGCGGATCGGTCGGCAGGATGAGGCTCTCGAAACCGCCCCAGGAAAAGCCGATACCGAACAGCCGGCGATGGTCGACGAGCGCGCGGATGCCCTCCTCGCTCACGCCTTCCCTGAAGACGACGCCGAACAGACCGCTCGCGCCGCGGAAATCGCGCTTCCAGAGCGCGTGCCCGGGCGCGCCGGGAAGCGCCGGGTGAAGGACGGTCTCGACCTCGGGCTGCTGCGAGAACCAGCGTGCCAGAGCCAGCCCCGTTTCCTGATGGCGCGGCATGCGCGCCGCCAGGGTGCGCAATCCGCGCAGCGCGAGATAGCAATCATCGGCGCTGACGCAGATGCCGAGCCGCATGGCCTGCTGCTTGATGGCCGGGAACACCGCTTCGGTGCAGATGATCGCGCCCATCTCGCAGTCGGAATGGCCGACGATGTATTTCGTCGCCGCCTGCAGGGAAACGTCCACCCCATGCTCGAAGGGACGGAAATAGAGCGGCGTCGCCCAGGTATTGTCCATCATCACCACCGCGCCGGCGGCATGGGCCGCCGCCGCGATCGCCGGAACGTCCTGGATCTCGAAGCTGTGCGAGCCGGGCGACTCGCACAGCACGACGCGGGTCTCCGGCCGGATCAGATCGGCGATGTCGCCGCCGAGGGACGGCGGGTAATACGTCACCTCGACGCCGAAACGGGCCATGGTCTGGGTGAGGAAGGCGCGGACCGGATCGTAAACCGTGTCGACGACCAGGATGTGATCGCCGGTCTTGACCAGGGCCATCAGCGCGACGGCGATGGCGGCCATGCCCGAAGGGCAGGCGATGGCCGCATACCCCCCCTCGATCTCGGCCAAAGCATCCTGGAGCGCGAAGGTCGACTGGGTGCCGAGGCGGCCATAGAGCAGGTTGCGGACCGGATCCTTCTGGGCTTCGCGCATGTCGGCAAGCGTCGGAAAGAGCACGGTCGAGGCCCGATGGACCGGCGGGTTGACGATGCCGGCCGCCTTCGCTGCGCTGCGGCCGCTCGTCACAATTCGGGTTTCGAGGGTCAAGGCCTGCCTCTCCTTGGAAGGACACGATAGCCGAGACGCTATGAAATAGCATTGTAGCAGTCAATGGATATTGAAATGATTTTCTATTATATCTAGACTCGGTAGGGCGCGAAGCGGGATCGCCGTGCAGTCGATACCGTCCCTGGTCGGCCTTCGATCGAAAACAGCGGGAGGATGATTTGGTGGATTTCACGCGTCTCAAGACTGCCCGGACCGATGCGGGCGTTCTCGAAGTGCGGCTTGCGAATGGCCCGGTCAACGCGGTCGATCAGCCGATGTATGAGGAGATCGCCACGCTGTTTCGCAATCCGGACGCCGTGGCTTCAGACATCCGGGCGATCGTGCTCGCCGCCGACGGCAAGCATTTCTGCGGCGGCAACGATCTCGACGAATTCGCCACGATGACCTCCGCGAATGGCGGGCATCGGATGTGGCAGGTGCGCGAGGCGTTCTTCGCCATTTCGGAATGCGCCGTCCCCGTGATCGCGGCCGTGCACGGCGTCGCGCTGGGGACCGGCCTGGCCATCGCCGGTTCCTGCGACGTCATCGTCGCCGCTCCCGACGCCCGCTTCGGGCTGCCGGAGTTGACCGTCGGCGTCATGGGTGGGGCGCGCCATCTCGCGCGTTTTGCGCCACAGCCGGTTGTGCGGCGCATGTTCTTCACCGGCGAGCAGTTGACGGCGAGCGAACTGCGCGCCGCAGGCGGCGCCGTGATCGTCGCGCCCGATGGCGGCCCCCTCGACCACGCCCACCGGATCGCCCTGCGCATCGCCGCGATGAGCCCGACGGCGGTTCGGGTCGGCAAGGCCGTGCTCGACCGGATCGAATGGATGGATCTGCGCAGCGGTTATGAATTCGAGCAGGCGGCAACCGTCAGAATGGCCGGCTTTGCCGATTCGAAGGAGGCGCTGGCGGCGTTTCGCGAGAAACGGGATCCGCGCTATCTCCCGCTCCATCGCAGCAACCCGCTTTATCCGGCATGAAGCGGATTGCCGGGCGGCTAGCTCAGGGAACACCGCGGTGTTATGAGCAAAGGTGATAATTCCACTGCTTCGCGGAAGGAAGCCATCGAGATGCCGCCGCCTCTGGCGATCGCCGAAACGCAGTCGTCCCGATCCGTTCCCCATCGCCTCAAGCCGCGGCAAATCGAAGCGTTCAGGGCCGTCATGCAGCTCGGCAACATGACGGCCGCCGCTAGGCAACTGGGCATTTCCCAGCCTGCCGTCAGCCGGCTGCTGGCCGATCTGCAGGAGTCGCTCGGATATTCCCTTTTCATCCGCCGCCGCCACGGCATGGTGGCAACGGCGGATGCGCAGCGGCTGCATGCCGAGGTGGAAAGCGTCTTCATCGGGCTGGACGAGCTCAGCCGGCGCGCGCTCGCCATCCGCGACCTCGAAGTCGGCGAGGTCCGCATCTGCGCCGTGAGTCTCTACGGCAACGGCCTGCTGCCGCAGATCATCGCCGAATTCGTCCGCAAGCACGCGGGCATCAACATCACGTTGGAAATCTGCCCGCACGACAAGGTCGTGGACTGGCTGATTTCACGGCGATGCGACATCGGCCTGACGACCGGCGGAGATGAAACGCCGGAGCTCGAAAAATACGTGGTCGCGGAAAGCCCCGCCGTTTGCGTGATGCCGGTGGACCACCCTCTCGTCGGCAAGAGCAGCATCCAGGCTGCCGATCTCGCTGGCCTGCCGTTCATCAGCTTCCCCAAAGACGCGATCTTCCGCTATAGGACCGACAATGTCTTCGATCGCCTCGATATCGAGCGCGACATGCGTGTCACGGCCGGGACTCACGAAGCGGTCTGCAACCTGGTTTCCTCAGGGCTGGGCCTCTCCATCATCAGCCCGTTCTCGCCTCACCTGCGGAACAATCCACGCTTGGCGTTTCGGCCGTTCAGGCCTTCCATCGATCTTGAAATCGGGGTGCTTTGCGACAGTGACCGGCTTTCTCTGGCGGCGCGGCATTTTCGCGAGTTCACGATAAACTGGTTCAGGGACAACAGGGTTTCGATCCTTTAGCCGGCATCGCAATCGGTGTGGATAGCCCTTTCTGAGAAAGGTGCCCTCGCCGGCCAAGGCGGCGAGACGACGAGCGGCGATGGTGACGCAGTGGGCGCGAGCCAGGCAGGCGGCAACGCCCCTGAACGCTCCCGAGATCGCCGGAGAGCCGCTTGGCGCGGCCCCGCCAGCGTGGCGGCACAGACACCCGCAGCGGCAAGCGGGGCGATGACGCCCATCAAAGCCAATCTGTGAGCGGCCCTTCGCCTCGCTGGCGCGCGGCCGACCAGCGGCGGCCGCCCCTGCCGTTCGGCCCGCGGAGCTTCGGCGCCTCCCGGCATCAATCCCGCTCCCGCCCGCTTCCACGGAAATAGGCATTTGACATTCCCGCCATGCCTCGCCTAGTTTAATTAAAGACATTAATGGACATTTCTTTAAATCCCATGTTCGAGCACAAATTCATCAACGCCCGCATCATGGACGGCACGGGCGCGCCCTGGTTCCGCGGCGAAGTCGCCACGGCCGACGGCCGGATCGTCGAGATTGGCCGCAGCGTCGCCGGCGAGGCGCGTGAGGTCGTCGATATTGGCGGCCGCGTCCTGGCGCCCGGATTCATCGACGTCCACACCCATGACGATCTCGCGGTGCTGCGCGACGCCACCCATGCGCCGAAGCTGCTGCAGGGAGTGACCTCGGTCGTGCTCGGGAATTGCGGCTTCGGCGGCTCTCCCTCGAGCCCGGCGCGACGGGACGACCTGGTGCGCTATGCGGCGCCCGTGCTCGGCCCGATGCCGGCTTCAGGCGCCTGGGACGCGTTCGGCGATTATCTCGATGCGCTATCGGGGACCCCGAGCTCGGTCAACGCCGTCTCGCAGGTCGCTCACGGCGCGGTGCGCATCGCCGTGATGGGTTTCGAGAACCGCGCCGCCACCCCGGCCGAGGTCGAGCGCATGTGCGCCCTGGTGCGGGAGGCCATGGAGGCCGGCGCCATCGGCCTGTCGTTCGGCCTGCTCTATGCCCCGGGCTGCTACGCCGATCGCCGCGAGCTGGTCGCGGTCGCGGCGACGGCGGCCCGCGCCGGCGGCATCCTGAACTGCCATATCCGGACCGAGGGCGACACGCTGCTCGCTTCGCTGACGGAGGTGATGGACATCGCCGAAGCGGCCGGGGCGCCGCTGCATGTCAGCCATCTGAAGGTCGTCGGCAAGCGCAATTGGGGCACGATCGGCCGGGCGCTCGACCTGATCGCCGGCCGCCGTGCGCGCGGCCTTGACGTCACCTGCGACATCTACACCTACACCGCCGGCAGCAGCACGCTGCTCTCCGTCCTGCCGCCCTGGGTCTCGGCCGGCGGCGCCAGGGAGGTGCTGGCGCGCCTTGCCGATCCGGCCGCGCGCGAGCGCATCCGCCGCGACATGGAAGGCAACCTGCCCGGCTGGGACAATTTCGCCGGCATGCTCGGCTGGGACCGCGTCGTCATCTCGGGCGTGGACACCGAGGCCAATCGGAGCCTCGAAGGGCGCAATATCGAGGCGATCGCCTCGGAGCGCGGCCAGCATCCGGTCGACTGCATGCTCGACATCCTGCTGGAGGAGAACGGGCGGGTCACGATGATCCTGCACCAGATGTCCGAGGAGGACGTCAAATCGGTGCTGCGTTCCGATTTCGCCATGGTCGGCTCCGACGGCATCCCGCTCGAGACCGGCAAGGTCCATCCCCGCCATTACGGCACATTCCCGCGGATGATCGCCCATTATGTTCGGCGGGAACGGATCATGCCGGTCGAGGAGGCGGTGCGGAAGATGACCGCGATCTCCGCCCTGCGCTTCGGCCTGTCCGGACGTGGCCTGATCGCCAGGGGTGCTTCTGCCGACCTCGTCGTTTTCGACGACGGCGAGATCGAGGACATCGCCACTTTCGAGGATCCGCGACGCTACCCCGTCGGCCTCGACCGCATCTACGTCAACGGAAAGCTCGCGGCCGAGCAGGGGAAGCCCTCGGCCGAGCGGGCCGGCCGCCTGATCAGGCATCGCTGCGCCTGCTGCGACCCGCAGACACCCCTGGCTTGCAACTGAAAAAAACACTCGGGAGGAATCGATGAAGTTCGGACGCATCACCCGCCGTTCGGCGGTCGCCGGCCTGGCCGCCGCCATCGGCGGCGCGCATCTGCCCGCTCTGGCACAGCCGAAATCCGGCGGCGTGCTCAATGTCGCGATCACCGGCGAGCCGCCCACCCTCGACGCGCATCACTCGACCGCCTTCATCACGCAATCGGTCGGCTGGCACATCTATGAGGGGCTGTTCACGCTCGACGGCAAGTTCAACGCCGTGCCGATGCTGGCCGAAAGCGCGACCTTCGACGAGCAGCGCAACACCTACGTCATCCGCCTGCGGGCCAACGTGCCCTTCCATGACGGCACGATCCTGAATGCCGACGACGTCGTCGCCTCGCTCGAGCGCTGGGGACGCAAGTCCAATTACGGGCGGATGATGTTCAACAATGTCAGCGCCCTGCGCAAGGTCGACGGGCTGACGGTCGAGATCGTCCTCAAGGAGGCCTCGCCGGTGGTCCCGATGATGCTGGCCTTTCCGAACCAGCAAGCGGCGATCTACCCGAAGAGCGTCATCGACAAGTTCGGGGACAACGAGATCCGCAGCTATGTCGGCACCGGCCCCTTCCGCTTCAAGGAGCACGTTCCGGACCGGCACCTGATCCTCGTCCGCTTCGACAAATACGCGGCCATCGCATCCGAGCCGGACGGCATGGGCGGCCGGCGCGTCGCGCATTTCGACGAGCTGCGCCTGGTGCCGACGCCGGAGGTTTCGGTGCGGCTCGAAGGCGTGCAGACCGGCCTCTACGACATCGCCGATCAGGTCAGCCAGGACATGCTCCCGATGATCAAGATGTCCCCCGCGACCGAGCCGCTGGTGACCAAGCCCTATTGGTGGACCATGGCCGTGTTCAACAAGAAGCGGGCTCCCTTCAGCGATGCGCGCGTGCGCCAGGCCTTCGTGCTCGGCCTCGCCAACAAGGAGGTGATGGGTGCGGCCTTCGCCTCCGAGGAGTTCTATCGGCTCGACCCCGGCATCCTCTTCCAGGAGCAGGCGCAGTGGTGGAGCAAGGCCGATGGCGGGCTCTACGACAGGCATGACGCCGAGCGCGCCAGGACGCTGCTGAAGGAGGCCGGTTACGCCGGCCAGCCGATCAAGTGGCTGACGACGCGCGAATACGACTTCATGTACAAGAACGCGCTCGTCGCCACCGAGCAGCTCAAGGCGGTCGGCTTCAACATCCAGCTCGAGGTCGTCGACTGGGCGACGATCGTCCAGCAGCGCAACAACCCGCAAGCCTACGACATCTTCAGCGGCGCGACGACCTTCACGCCGGATCCGGGCGTCTGGCCCTGCTTCGACGCGGCCTGGCCGGGCTTCTGGGAGGATGCGCGCAAGGACGAGCTCGTGCGCAAGCTCAACACCGAGATGGCCCCGAAGAAGCGCTACGCCGTCTGGGAGGAGCTGCAGGACTACTTCTGGCAGCAGGCGCCGATGGCCAAGTTCGGGGATTTCTTCATCCTCGGCGTAAAGAGCGCCGATCTGAAGAATGTATCGGCGACGCCGTTCCCGTTCTACTGGAATGCCTGGAAGCAATAGGCTCTCGGTCGAGGCGAACCTCATGGCAGTTCGGATCAAAGTCGGGCTCATCGCCAATACCGAGTTCAGCGAACCGCTCGAACTCGCACTGCGCGATGCCGGGCCGAACATCGACTTCGAGGTACGCTTCTACGATCATCAGGACGAGGCCGGCCGCCTCGCCCATGAGCTGGAGGGGATCGTCGATGCGATCCTCTTCTCGGGCCCCGTACCCTATTACGTCGCCCTCGCGGAGCGGCCGCTGACGGTGCCCGCTTCGCATGTCGTGTTCGACGAGGCTTCGCTCGTGAAGGCCTTCTTCGACCTCGTGCGGGCGGGCGTCGACCCCGCGACGATCAGCGTCGACACCGTCTCCGACGGCGTGGTGATCGACGTGTGCCGCGAGCTTGAGATCGATGCCAGCGGCATCAGGAACATGCCGCTCGTCGACGGCCGGATCCATGACGACTTCACCGGCTTCCATATCGAGCACTACCGCGCAGGACATACGCGCCACGCCCTGACCTGCCGCTCCATCGTCAAGCATGAGCTCGCGGCGGCGGGCGTGCCCTGCCACTTCATGTTCTGGACCAAGCACACGATCTTGAAGGCGCTCGACCTGCTGGTCTCCAACCTGCTCCAGCAGCGTTATCGCGGCTCGCAGATCGCGATCGGACTGCTGCGGGTCAACACCCCCCAGTTCAACGGCGCCATCGCCGATGCCCGCCGCCACGCTCTGGCGCTCGAAACCTATCTGCTGGCCTTCAGCGACAGGCTCGGCGTCAACCTGCTCGACATCGGCAGCGGGCTCCACCTGTTCTACACGACCTATGGCGCGCTTCGGCGGCAGACCGAAGGGTTCACGGTGGCGCCGGCGCTGGAGCCGGTTCCGCTCCCGGGCTTCTCGCTGCAGATCGGCATCGGGACCGGGGCCAGCGCGGCCATCGCCGAGGATGGTGCGCGCAAGGCGCTGCATCAGGCGGAGCAGCGCGCCGATGACGGGCTCTACATCGTCTTTGACGGCGATCGCCTGGTCGGCCCCCTGGGCCAGGACCGCACGCGGCTGATCAGGGTCGAGGACGCGGCCATCGTCCAACTGGCCGAGCGCACCGGCGTCACCGCCGCCAATCTGGCGCGGCTGCTGGAAACGGTCGGGGAAGACAGGTCCCGCGCCTACAGCGCCGTCGAGCTCGCCGCCATCCTCGACTCGACCTCGCGGACCGCGCGCCGCGTCCTGACCCGGCTGACCGAAGCCGGATTCGCCGTGCCCGTCGGGGAGAGCACCCCGATCGGCCAAGGGCGACCATCGACGCTTTACAGGATCGATCTGACCGTGCCCGGAGACCTTTCGTCATGAGCATGGCAACACAGGATCAGGCAAGCTGGACCGAGCCGCACAGGCCGCATTTCCTCGCCAAGCTGTTCTCGCGGACCAATGTGATCATCGGGACGGCCCTGCTCGTCCTGGTGCTCGCCACCGCCCTCTGCGCCGATCTGCTGGCGCCGGCCGACCCCAACGCGCTGTCGGTACCGAACCGGTTGAAGCCGCCCGGGCCGATCCATCTCCTCGGCACCGACGAATTCGGCCGGGACGTGCTGTCGCGGGTGATGCACGGTGCCCGGACCTCGCTGATCATCGGCTGCGCTGTGGTCTTCGTCGCCGTGGGGCTGGGCTCGGTGCTCGGCCTGCTCACCGGCTTCTATGCGCGTCTCGACGCGGTGCTGTCGCGCCTGCTCGACGGGCTGATGTCGTTCCCCGGGCTGGTGCTGGCGATCGCCATGGCCGGCGTCCTCGGCGCCAGCAGCTCGACCGTCATCATCGCGCTCGGGACGGTCTACATGCCGCGCGTGGCGCGCGTGGTGAGAAGCTCGGTCCTCGTCGTCAAGGAACTGCCTTATGTCGAGGCCTGCATCGCCGTCGGCGGCAGCCGGCTCTACGCCCTGTTCCGCCATGTCCTGCCCAATGTCCTGTCGCCCATCATCGTCCAGGCGTCCTTCATCTTCTCCTATGCCGTGCTCGGAGAGGCCGCGCTGAGCTTCCTCGGCGCGGGCATCCCGCCGACCCAGCCGAGCTGGGGCAACATGCTGGCGGAAGCGCGCACCTTCGTGGTGATGGCGTGGTGGATGGCGCTCTTTCCGGGAGTTGCAATCATGATCACCGTCCTCGGCCTGAACCTGTTCGGCGATGGTCTGCGCGACGCGCTCGACCCGAAAATGCGGGAGCGTTGAGATGAGCGCGATGATCCTGAGCTGCGTGGATTGCCGCGCTTCCTATCCGGCGACGCTGCTTTATGCCTGCGAGGCTTGCGGCGGCATTCTCGAAGTCGCTCGTCCCGGCGCCGAGCCCCCGGCCCTCGAGGCGCTGGTTGCGCCGGCCGTGACCCTGGGCGAATGCGGCACGCCCCTGCTGGCCGCGCGCGCCGCCTCGCTGCCGACCCCGGCGCGTGCGCTCTGGTTCAAGGACGAGACCCGCAATCCGAGCGGCTCCTTCAAGGACCGGCTGGTCAGCGCGGCGCTGACGACGGCGCTCGCCTTCGGATCGAAAGGGCTGGTCTGCGCCTCGAGCGGCAATGCCGGCGCCTCTGCGGCCGCCTATGCCGCGCGGGCCGGGATTCCCGCCGTCATCCTCGTGCCGGAGCGGACGCCGACCGAGAAGATGGCCCAGATCGCCGCCTATGGTGCCCTGCTGGTCAAGGTCGCGGGGCATTACAGCAACTCCTACGCCATGGCGCTGGCGGTGGCCCGCGAGACCGGCTTCGTCAACGTCACCACCACCTTCCTCAACCCCTATGGCACCGACGCCCTGCGCCTGGTCGGGCATGAGATCCACGACCAGCTCGGCGGCGAAGGACCGGACTGGGTCTTCGTCCCGACCGGTTCCGGCCCGCTGGTCAAGGGCGTGTTCCAGGGCTTCGCCGACCGCGGCGGCCGCATGCCGAGGCTCGTCGCCGTCCAGGCCGAGGGCTGCGCGCCGATCGTGAAGGCATTCGACGAGGGGGCCGGCGAGGTCGAGGCCTGGGGCGAGCCGAAGACGATCGCCTCGGGCATCTCCGACCCGCTGATCGGCTATGCCCGCGACGGCACCTATACGCTGCGCCTGGTGCGCGAGAGCGGCGGATGCGCGATCGCCGTCAGCGACGACGAGATCCGCCGGGCGATGGGCGTTCTGGCGGCCGGCAACGGCATCTTCGCCGAGCCCACGGGCGCGAGCTCGCTCGCCGCAGCGCAGAAGATGCTCGCACGCGGCGATATCGGCCCGGACGAGCGCATCGTCTGCATGGTGACCGGCCACGGCTTCAAGGATTTCGGGATCTACCGGCAGATGCCGGTCCACGAGATCCGCGTCGAGGCGGACGCGCCCGCCAGTGCGGTCACCCGGGCGCTGGCGGAGATGGGCCCGCCGGAGAGGGTCGTCTGATGGCGCGCTTCATCCTGCAGCGGCTCCTGCTGCTGCTGCCGAGCCTGCTGGTTCCGCTGTTCCTCGTCTTCGTCCTGCTGCATCTGGCGCCGGGCGACCCCGCCGCGGTGATGCTCGGCGCCGACGCCACCGCCGAGCGGGTCGCGGCGCTGCGCGAGCAGCTCGGGCTGAACGAGCCCTTCCTGGTCCAGCTTCTCGTCTGGCTGAAGCAGATGGCGACGCTCGATCTCGGCGAGTCCATCTTCCTGCGCATGCCGGTGACGCAAGCGATCCTGCAGCGGGTGGAACCGACTCTGATCCTGACACTTTACGGGCTGGTCATCGCGGTCGGCATCGGCATGGTCTCGGGCGTGATCGCGGCGGTCAACCGCAACGGGCCGGCCGATCAGATCACGATGGGCGTGGCGATGCTCGGCGTCTCGATGCCGGAATTCTGGTTCGGCCTGATGCTGATCCTGCTCTTCGCCGTCGAGTTCCGGCTGTTTCCGGTGGCGGGCTACATCCCGTTCGCGCGCGGGTTCTGGCAGTGTCTGTGGTCGCTTACCTTGCCGGCGCTGTCGGTCGGCCTGGTGCAGGCAGCCTTCATCGCGCGCATTACCCGGTCCAGCATGCTCGACGTGCTCGGCGAGGATTTCATCCGCACCGCCCGGGCCAAGGGGCTGGCCGGCCGTGTCGTCGTCGTCCGTCACGCGCTGAAGAACGCGCTGATGCCGATCCTGACTGCGATCGGCATCACCTTCGCGGTGCTGATGGGCGGCGCCATCGCCATCGAGATCGTCTTCAACATCCCCGGGATCGGGCGTCTCCTGGTGAACGCGGTCTCGCGGCGCGACTACCCGGTGATCCAGGGCATCGTCTTGTTCATGGCGCTGACATTCGTCATCGTGAACCTCCTCGTGGACGTCCTCTACAGCTTGATCGATCCGAGGGTCGGCCGGTAGCCGACGGCGGCGGGGGGAAGCGACCATGCATTCCGGCGTCACCGCCGTGCTCGACATCGGCAAGACCAACAGCAAGGTCCTGGCGTTCGACGCCGGCCTAGACCTCGTCGCGACCTACGACACCGCTTCGATCAGCGACGGCACGCATCTCGACACGGCCCATGGCTGGGCCTTCATCCTGGCGAGCCTGAAGGAGATCGCGAAGCGGTTCCGCCTCTCCGCGATCGTTCCGGCGACGCACGGCGCGGCTTTCGCCGTTATGGGCGAGAATGGACTGGCTCACCCCGTCGTCGACTATGAAAAACCCGTTCCTGCGGCCGCTTCCGCCGATTATGACCGCTTGCGGCCGGATTTCGCGGAGAGCTTTTCGCCCGGCCTGCCGCGCGGCCTCAATGCCGGGCGGCAGCTTTTCGCGCTCGATCGCTTCGCCCCGGGTCTCTTACGTCCGGCCGGCTGCGGCGCAATGGCCTGGCGCGCCATTTCGGCTTCTGGCCCGTGGTCACGGCCGTCGTTTTCGTCCTTATCGCCGGGCTCCTGCTGCTGCCGGTCGCCAATATCGTCGGCGTTAGCCTCTCGGCAGGGGCGAAGACCGGCGGCATCTTCGAGAACTACGTCACTTTCTTCTCGGAGCGCTTCTACTACCAGACGCTGCTGAACAGCTTCTGGGTCAGCATCTGGCCGATGATCTTCGCCGTCTGCCTGGGCGTTCCGGCCGCCTATTTCGTCAATCGCTACGATATCTGGGGGCGAGGCTTCGTGCGCGCCGCCGTGGTCCTGACCTTCGTCTCCCCGCCTTTCATCGGCTCCTATTCCTGGGTCGTCCTGTTCGGGCGCAGCGGTGTCCTGACCCAGTTCTTCAATTCGATCGGCGTGCCGTTGCCGTCGATCTACGGCGCTCCCGGCATCATCTTCGTCTTCACGCTGCAGTTCTTTCCTTTCGTCTTCCTGCTCGTCTCCTCGGGCCTGAAGTCGATCGACCAGAGCGTCGAGGATGCGGCACGCAATCTCGGCTCCAGCGAATTCCGCACCTTCCGGACCGCGGTCGCGCCCCTGCTCGTTCCCTCGATCACGACGGGCGCGCTGCTGGTCTTCATCGCCTCCTTCACCGACCTGGGAACGCCGATCATCCTGGGCGAGCGCTTTCGCGTCCTGCCCGTGCTGATCTACGGCGAGTTCGTCAACGAGTTCGGCGGCCGCCCGGTCCTGGCGAGCGCGCTCTCGGTGCTGCTCCTGCTGGTCACGACGGCCGCGCTCCTGCTCCAGCGCTGGCTCGCGGCGCGGTTCTCCCATGCCACCGCAGCCATCCGCCCGCTGCAGGTACAGGAGCAGCCGCTGGGCAAGCGCATCGCCGCGACGGCTTTCGTCTTCCTGCTGATCGGCTTCTCGCTGCTGCCGCTGGTGAATATCGTCGTCTCGTCCTTCCTGAAGTCGAACGGGCCGGTTCTGGTCGCGAGCTTCACGCTCGACAACTATGCGCGCATCATGGACCGGCTCGCGCTGCCGCTGTGGAACACGCTGTTCTACACCACGGTCGCCACGCTGCTCTGCGCGCTCGTCGGGACGGCGGTCGCCTATATCATCGTGCGCCGGCCGGGGCCTGTTTCGAGCCTGCTCGATACCGCGGTGATGTTCTCCTATGCGGTTCCGGGCATCGTGCTCGGCGTGGGGCTGGTCGTGACCTATCACGAGCCGCCCTTCGCCCTGACCGGGACCGCGGCCATCCTGATCCTGGCCTATTTCATCCGCCGGCTGCCGTTCTCGGTCCGCTCCTCGGTCAGCATGCTCCAGCAGATCTCGCGCGATACCGAGGACGCCTCGATCAATCTCGGCGCCGGTCCGGGCCGGACCTTCTTCAGGATCACCGTGCCCCTGCTGGCGACCGCGATCCTGTCAGGCGCGCTCCTGACCTGGTCGAACACGATCCGCGAGCTCAGCGCGACGCTGATCCTGCAATCGGGAACGACGGCGACGGTCGCGATCGAGATCTTCAACGAGGTCGTGAACGGCAATTTCGGCGTCGCCTCGGCGCTCGGCACGGTGCTCATCCTGCTGACATTCCTGCCGCTGGTCGTGCTGTTCACATTGCTCGGCAAGAAGGAGGAAGCCCTTGTCTGAGGGCTGGCCGGCCATCTGCGAAGCCGGCACGCGGCAGCGCAGGGGTTGACGCCGGTCCGGAACCGGAAGGCCGGCCGGGAAGGGCCCGCTCTGCCGGGCCCTTCCCGGCCGGACGCAAGCCTCTAATGGGGGAGCCGCGAAGCGCTGCCCCTCGGGTTCGGTCGCCGCCAAGTTTCCAGGCAAGGATGAGGCCGTTGCTCATCCCGGCAGCGCTGTCACCGGCACGACGCCGCACCCCGCAAGCCGCGGCGGCTCTCCTGCTGCCGCCCCGCCGCCTCAGGCAATGTGGTTCCCGCTGCAGTCCCGACATCCCTCCGCCGGACGGTTTCGCGCCGCGCGGCATCGGCATGCCGACCGCATGCGCGCTACGGCCCCCAGAGGCTTTCCAACGTTCGGGCAGCTTGCAGCAAGATGTCATCGCGGTGAATGTCTGCCACCATTTGTAGCCCGAAGCCCGGCGCTCCCTCGGCGGCCGGAAGCGAAAGCGCCGGCACGCCAAGAAAGCTGAAAGCGGGCGTGTAGGCCCCCAGGCGTGCGTTGAAATCAAGGATGGCGCCCGTATCGCGCCATTTGTCGTATTCATCGCGCCTCGGTGGCAGAGACGGAGAAGTCGGCAGCAGGATCACGTCGACCTGCGAAAAAACGCTCCGTCTCAACGTTTCGAGATGCGTCTCTCGTGCCTTGCGGGCCAGCAAGTAGAGGCTGCCGGGATAGGCGAGCCCCTGAAGCAGGCGCTCCGCGACCTGCGGGCCGATTTTTTCCCTCGCGGAATGCAGGCGGGCCGCATGCTCGGCTCCGGCCTCGGTCAGGAAGATCACGGCGGAAAGGGCGGAGAGCTCGGCAAGATCATCCATCCGGACAGAGCGGACCTCCAACCCGGCGCGGCCCATTGCAGCGACAATGCGCTCGAACGAGTCGGCGACCTCCGTATCGGGCGCCGCCGGCAGGCCAGCCGGATCAAGAACGCCGAAGCGAATCGGCCGCTTCTCGCCAAGTCCCCGCTCATACCTGCCGCCCGGCCGATCCGGGACGAGCGCATCGAGCAGACGCGCGCAGTCGCGCACCGTGCGCGCGAGCGGGCCGATGGTATCGAGGCTGTTCGAAACCGGGAAGCAGCCGAAAGACGGCACCAATCCCCATGTCGGCTTCAGCCCGACCACGCCGCAGAACGCCGCGGGAATGCGGATCGAGCCGCCGGTGTCGGTCCCGAGCGCACCGAAAACCAGCCTGCGCGCAACCGCAGCGGCGCTACCGCTCGAAGAGCCTCCGGTGACCAGGCTGGGATCGCGCGGGTTCTCCAGGAATCCATAATGCTCGCTCCAGCCGGCAGGCCCCATCGCGAATTCCGACAGGTGCAGTGCGCCGATATTCACGGCGCCGGCGGAATCGAGCGCGGCCAGAGCCGAGGCCGTCTCTTGCCCCTCCAGATGAAAATCGGCGTGGGCCGAGAAAGTCGTCTTCTTGGCGGGAAGCGAAAAGATGTCCTTGTGAGCCAAGGGCACACCGTGCAGACGGCCCTTGCGCTCCCCGGCGCGATCGAGCCGATCCGCCCGCGCGACGGCCTCGTCCCTGTCGAGGCGGAGAAAACAGGCGCGCGCGGCAGGGGCGGCCTCGATCCTTGCCAAGGAAGCCGACACGAGCTCCGAGGGCGAGATGGTGCCGGACGCCACGCGCCCGGCCGCCGCGCAGAGATCCAGATCCAGAACGTCACCCATCCTTGGAAGCCTGGATGCGTTGAGCGGCGAAGCCCGGCACGCCCGGCGATATCTGCAGCAACAGCCCGGGCAGTTGGCCTGCCACGCGGGCCACGCCGCGATCAAGGCGATCCCCGGCATCGTCGGGAAGGACGATGCCGTAGTGGAACGCGAGCATATCCCGCGGCCGAGCGTGGCGCTGGCTCATAGCTCCCTCTCGAGAACGGCATCGAAATTGGTCACGGGCGGAAAGGCCTCTCGATCGATGACGATATCGATGACGCAAGGATGGTCCGCGGCGATACCCTGTGCAAGCGCCCGGTTGAGCTCGTCCCGATTGGTGGCGCGCAGCCCGATCGCTCCGAGCGCCTTTGCCGCCAGCGCGAAATCCGAAGCGGTGAAGTCGTTCGCCTCGGCGACCACATTGCCGTTCCAGCGGTATTTTTGCTCGTGATACTCGAAAGCCAGCCCGTTATTGTTGAATATCAGGACCAGCGCCGGAATCTTGTAGCGAACCGCGGTTTCGATATCGGCCAGATGGTAACCGACGCCGCCATCGCCCGTGATGCAGACGACCTTCTCCGGCCGCGCCATCTGCACCCCCAGAGCGGCAGGCAAGGCCCATCCCAACGAGCCGACCGCGCGGAAGAACGAATTGTAGCGCAGGGTCGGGAACAGAACGCCGGTCCAGGCGGCCATGTAGCCCGTATCGGCGACGACCGTGATCTCCGAGCCGTAGCGCGACAACTCCTCGAGGACCGAGACCGGCGAGAGCACCTCCTGCGAGGCGACGCCGGAGGCATGCCGCGCGAAGCGCTCCAGCCAGGCCGAGCTTTCGCGCTGGCAGCTCGCGAGCCAGTCGCCCGCTTCGGGGAGCGCCTCGATGCGGCTCGCGGTCAGAAGGCCTTCGACAAAGGCCCGGATATCGCAGCGGATGCAGAGCGCCGGCGCGTAGGGATTGGCGAATGCCGCGAGATCCTGGTCGACCTGGATCACATTCGCCTTGCGGGAGGGCAGGCTGTAGCCATTGGTGGAAAGCCCGCCCAGGCGCGTGCCCAGAGCCAGCACGCAATCGGCCTGGGCCATCAGGCGATTGGCCGTCACCGACGAATAGCGACCGACGATCCCGCAGAAATGCGCGCATGACGACAGGACGGCGGGCTTGCCGCCCATTGTCGCGACGACGGGAATTCCAAGCAGATCGGCGAGGCGCGCGACCGCTTCGCCGGCACCGCCCAGACGCACGCCCTCACCCACCAGGATCATCGGACGCTTGGCGGCTCGCAGAGCCTCGAGCGTGCTCGCATATTCGGAACTGTCGGCCTGCAACGTGTTGAAGGTCGGCAACGGCCCCTTGCTCTGGCTGCCTTCGCTGCCGCCGGCCATTCCGAAATAGTTCTTGGGCACGTCCAGATGTGTCGGGCCCCGCGTCGGCGAGACGGCGGCGGTCAGCGCCTGCCTCGTCAGCGAGGCAACCTGCCCCGGCTCTTCGGCGGCGCCGTTCCACTTGGTGACCGGGCCGAACATCGTATTCTGATCGAGCGCCTGGTACTCGTTGACATGGACGGCTCCGGTCGCGGTGGCTCCCGTCAAGGCGAAGACCGGAGACTGAGCCCAGTAGGAATCGGCGAGAGCCGCCGCGACGTTGGCGGCGCCTGGACCGGCCTGACCGTAAGTCACGGCCACCTTGTCGGCGGCGCGCGCATAGCCGTCCGCCATGTAGACGGCGCCGGGCTCGCTGCGGGCGACGATCATCTTGATGCCGGCATCGCGCAAGGCGATCCAAAGGGGCTGGTCGCCCCCCGTCAGCATGAAGAAGTGCTCGACGCCGCACTCCTTGAGAGTGCGCGCAATATGGGTCGCAACGGTTTGGGACATCGACGAACTCGCGAATTGTGAGGATCTGAAGGGCTTGCGATCGCTGTCAGGCGCAGCCGATGTGGCCTGGACTCTGCGAGGAGGCGCCCAGCCAGCGTTCCAGGAACTGCCGCAGCGGCATCCCCGCAGCGGCGCCGAAACGACGCGCGGCAACGTTGGCGTGGGAAACGACGCCATGGTGAAGCGTCGAGAGCGCGTTGCCGATCTCCGCGCTTTCATGGCTGACGGCAACCGCCGCGATGCCGCGCAGGTCGAGCGGGTGCAGGCGGCCGAGACCGGCATTCTCGCACCCGCAGCCGGCATCGTTGAATGCGAGAAAGCGCGCCGCGACGCTGATCGCCTTGCCGGGATCGCCACCGATCAGGCCGCCATGCGAGCCCGTCACGACGACGCGGCCACGATCCCTCGCTTCGATCAGCGAGGCGGAATCGATGCAGATCACCCGCTCGGCGGCACAGGAAACCTCGTTTCGATGTTCCCGAACGGCATGGACCTGCCCCTGTCCCGGCGCGAGGCGGGAGAGCCGGCGCAATGCTTCGATACATGCCAGCCCCGGTACGATCCCTGCCGCCCGCGCCACGGCGTTCGCGTGGCTGACGATGCCCCGGCGAGCCATGTCGCCCGCATCGCCGATGCGCGCGCTCCGGTGGCTGACCGTGACGACGGCGACCGAGAACCGGTCGCCTTCCTCCAGGGCGGCGATGCCGGCGCCGCGAAGGCCGCCACCCGCATCGTTGAGGACCAATCCCCGGGGCTGAACGCTCAGTCCCTTGAAAGCCGAATACAGGCCGCCATGAGAGCCGCTCAGGATGACCCGGCCCCGATCCGCGCCGGTCACGTAATTGATGGAATCGACCCGACAAAGCCAAGGCGCAGTCGTTATGTCCTCCCCGGCAGCATCGTCCGATGCGACGTTCGACACCTGTTTTCCTCCGGCCAGCGCCAATAGCCGAGAGGATGAGTCAGCGATTACGATAATTCAACGATGATGTTTTCTCATACATTGATAACAAATCGGGATCGATAAACTACTTGATCACATGATCCCCGGCTTCGCTGGCCAACCGGGCCGCCACATCGGTCACCGTGCGGCTGAAGCGCTCGATCGAAGGCGCGCTCTGCTCGCCGCGGCGGCGGATCAACGTGACCGGAGCGGGCTGATACTCGATCGGGAACGGCAAGACGCGCAGCCCCGCTTCGGCGACGAAATGGCGGGCGATCTCGATCGGCAGGATGCCGATCAGATCGCTGTCGAGCAGGAAGGCCTTGATGATCTCCAGCGACGAGCTTTCGACCTGAACGCGCGGCGGGGTCAGCCCCGATTGCATGAACAGCGCGCTGAGGGCTTGCCGAGCCGCCGTCCGGGACGGCGGGACGATCCAGCCGAAGCCCGCGGTCTCGGAAAGCGCGATCCGGTCGCTTCGCCCGAGTGTCGGATGGTCACCGTTCACCACAGCCGCAAAGCGCTGATAATAGAGGATCTGCTGATCGAGGGCGTGCTCGTGCTCCGAGACGTATCGACCGATCACGCAATCCAGTTCCCGTTGCAGAAGCTGGCTGACGAGGGCCTGGCTGGTGCCTTCGTGGATATCGAGGGTGAGCGAGAGCTTCTCGCTGGCGAACTGCTTCAATGTGCGCGGGATCAGGGTCGGCGAGAGAAAGGCGATCGCGCCAAGCCGCAAATGCCCGATCTCGCCGGCCGTGATCGCCTCGATCTCGGCCCGGGTATGCGCCAGATCGTTGAGGAGCGCGACGGCACGCGCGACCAGAGCCTCGCCGATGCCATTGGGATGCATGCCGCTGCGGCCACGCTCGAAGAGCTGGACCTCGAAAATCTCCTCCACCTCGCGGATGATCTTGCTGATGGCGGGCTGGCTCAGCCCCATCTCCTGCGCCGTTCGGTGCGCGTTGCGGTAACGCCCGACATTCGCAAGCACCATGAGGTGCTGGACCTTCAGGCGCGACTGCAAATCCGCGGTGAACATCCCTCATCTCCCTTCGCCTGATCGATATCGTTTTGCTATCGTCCGATGAAAAAACATCATCATTGAATTATCAAAATATCTCCGCCTATCCTTTCGTCCAAGATGTTGGCGGCGGGCTTTTCCCGCGCCGCGCACCGGAATCGTGGCGGAACATGCTGGCTATTGCGGCTCGAAATGATCAGAATCCTGTGAGCGTCGGGCTTCTCGCGCGAGCCTTTCCGCGCTTCGCCGGCAGGCAGCGGTCGCGCACCGAGAGGCAAGGCGCATGAGGTCGCCGGCCGTTCCCGGGTCGCGGCAGGCGCTGCTCGCTCTTCCGGGCGCCCTATGGCTGCTGACCTTCGCCGTGCTCCCCCTGGGGTTTCTGGTCGTCATGTCGTTCTGGACGACGACGATCTTCGGGCTGTCGACGGAATTCACCCTCGACAATTACGCGACGATCTTTTCCGACAGCGTCTATCTGACCATCCTGGCCAAGACGATCAGGATGGCGCTGATCACGACGGTCCTGACCCTGCTGTTTTCCTATCCGGTGGCATATTTCCTCGCCGGCTTGAGCGGCCGCAGCAAAGCGGTCTGCCTTTTGCTGCTCTTCATGCCGTTCTGGTCGAGCTATGTCGTGCGCACGTTCCTGTGGCTGCCGATGCTGGGACGCAACGGTCTGCTCAACACGCTGCTCATGAAGATCGGCGCCATCGACGAGCCGATCGATGTCCTGCTCTTTTCCGAAGGCACGGTCCATCTCGGGCTCATCTACGTCTATTCCCTCTTCATGATCCTGCCGATCTACCTGTCGCTCGATCGGCTCGACCAACGCCTGATCGAAGCCGCGGCCGATCTCGGGGCAGGTCCGTTCAACACCTTCAGGCGCATCGTGCTGCCGCTCAGCATGCCCGGCGTGCTCTCCGGCAGCGTGATGGTCTTCCTGCTGGCCTGCGGCGCCTATGTGACGCCGCAGCTCCTCGGCGGAACCGCGGGCGTCATGTTCGGCAACATCATCGCCGCCCAGTACCTGAACACCAACAACTGGCCGCTCGGCGCCGCCTTGTCGGTCGTACTGGTGCTGGTCGTCCTGGCTGGGATGTTCCTGGTCGGCCGCAAAGCCAAGATGGAAGAGATCTTCGTGGGAGGGCAGCATTGATGAGCGATGCCGTTCTCCAAGCCGGGACACGGCCTGCGAGGTCCTTCGCCTGGCCGCGCGCCGAGAGGCTCCGCAAAGGGCTGCTCTGCGCTTACGCCGGCCTGTTCTTCCTGTTCCTGTATGCGCCGATCGGCCTTCTTCTCGTCTTGTCGGTCAACGATTCCGAGGTGATCGGCCTGCCCTTCAAGGGCACGACCTCACGCTGGTACGCCTACGTCCTGACGACACCCGAGCTCATTCGCGCGCTGGCCAACAGCTTTGCGCTCGGCTTCGTCAGCGCCGGCATCGCCACCGCGATCGCGCTGATGATGGCGATGGGCTTCCGGCGCGAGTTTCCGCTCAAGGGCCTGCTGATGAAGATCGTGCTCTTGCCGATCCTGATCCCGGGCATCGTCGGAAGCGCGGTGTTCCTAGTCTTCTTCGGTTACCTGGAGATTCCGTTCGGGCTTTGGACCACGGCGCTGATGGTCCACATCACCTGGGCCCTTCCCTTCGCGTTCCTCACCATCTTTCCGCGGCTTCACGGCTTCGATCGCGGGCTCGAGGAGGCCGCGATGGATCTCGGCGCCACGCCGATCGTCGTCTTCCGGCGGATACTGCTGCCGATTATCCGCCCGGGCATCGTCGCGACCTTCCTTTTCGCCTTCACGCTCTCCTTCGACGAGTTCGTGCGCACCTTCCTCGTCATCGGCACGCAGCGCACCATCCCTGTCCATCTCTGGACCCTCATCATCGACCAGATGGCACCGTTCCTGCCTGCCGTCGGTGTCGTGATCATGGCCGTTTCGGTCAGCGTTTCGCTGATCGGCTTCGCGCTGACGCCGAAGGAGAAATGACGCCGAGCCGGCGCGGCACCGCTTCGAAAACCCGACAAAAACCGAACGAGGGGAAAACATGTCGAAATTCAGTTCCGCGCCTTCCGGTCCCAGCCGCCGGATGTTTCTCAGGACCGGCGCCGGTCTCGGCGCAGCGGCGGGCCTCGGGCTGTGGGGCACCACGGCGCAGGCAGCCGCATCGATCGACGTCGTGATGGTCAACGCAGCCATCAGCGGCCCGCTCCGCAGCGTGCTCGAAGGCGCCTCGGGCGGCAAGATCAACGATGCGCCCTGGCAATCGACCACCGATGTCGTTTCCCGCCTTACCGCCCCCGGCGGCACGGGCCGCTACGACCTGCTGATCGCGGGGTCCGATTTCGTGCGCAAGCCGATCATGGGACCGAGGCCGGGCAGCGAGCTCGTCCTGCCCCTCGATACGGCGAAGATGCCGAATTTCGGACAGGTCGCCGACGCCTTCAAGAAGGACGTCGCGGATCGCGACGGCAAGGTCTACATGGTACCGGTCTTCTGGGGCTTCGACTCGGTGATCTACAACACCGAGCAGATGCCCGAGAGCGACCCCTTCACGCAGTCCTGGGCGCCGCTTTTCGAGGACAAATATGCCGGGCGCATCGCCTGGTACGATGCCGCGCACCAGATGATCATGGCGGCCGGCCTGCATCTCGGCAACCCGAAGCCCGAGGATCTGGACGGCAAGGACCTCGACGAGGTCGTCAGGTTCCTGATCTCGCGCAAGAAGAACATCCGCACCATCTGGTCGACTTTCGCCCAGGGCACGAACCTCCTGGCGACGGGGGAAGTGGCCTGCCTCTACGGGCCGATTCCGGTGCGCGCCGAGCTTCAGCGCAAGGGCTTCAAGATCACCAACGCCTGGCCCAAGGAGGGCGTGCTCTCTTTCGCCCATTCCGCCTTCGTGCCGCGCGATTCGAAGAACCTCGAAGCCTCGCAGGCCGTGATCAACGCCATGCTCGGCAAGGACTACGCTTCCCAGGTGACGAAGGCGTCCGGCTATCTCTCGACATCGAATCTGGGCAGCCAGGACTTCAGCCCCGAGGAACGCAAGCGCTTTGGCTATGGCGTGCTCGACGGCTCGACCAAGCATCACGGCCTCGGCTTCCCGCCCGCGATCGCAAAATGGATCGAAGGCTGGAATCGCGTGAAGAGCGCTTGAGCCCTCGCGCATGCGACGCCCGCCGATGCGGGCGTTTCCCCGGCCGGCTTCGGCCGGAGATCCTCACCCCGTATCGCCGGCCACAGCGGCCGGCCGCCTACCAAGGGAGAACGGCATGTCGATCGGTTACTTCGTTCGCTACGAGGGCCAGTCCCAGGAGCCGGAGCGCTTCATCGACTATTACATGAACACCCACGGCACCTTCATGAAGGCCTATCCCGGCATCCGGTCCGCGATCGTCCACCTGCCGGTCCAGGGCTGGCATGACCCGCTCAAGATCAATCCCGGCAGCTCCTTCATGCTCGGTGAGTTCACCTTCGACTCGGTGGAGGCGCTCAACGCCGCCCTGGCGTCCGAGGCCCGCATTCGGGCGCGCGAGGATGCCGGGCGCTTCCCCCATTTCGAGGGGAAGGTCACGCACCAGGCTTTCAAGAAGCATATTCTGTTCTGACGGGCGCAGCTTGCGAAGCTCTCGATGCGCAAGGGTTGAACGTACAATGGTAGCGGTGGCTAGGCGGGTGGACCCGATGAATGCAAATGTGAGCCGGGCCGATACGGCGGCGCGCCCTTGTGCCGTCTCCATTCGCGCCGTTTCGAAGTCGTTCGGCCAGGTCAAGGTTCTGGAGGAGACCGATCTCGACATCCGCCAGGGCGAGTTCTTCTCCCTGCTCGGATCGTCCGGCTGCGGCAAGACGACCCTGCTGAGAATGATCGGCGGTTTCGAAACCCCGACCTCCGGCGACATCGCCATCAGCGGCCGCAGCGTCGTCGGAGACCCGCCCTACCGGCGACGCACCAACATGATCTTCCAGCATCTGGCGCTCTTTCCGCACATGACCGTGGCGGAGAACATCGGCTTCGGGCTGGAGATGAAGAAGCTCGACGCCAAGGCTATCGCCGGGAAGGTCGAGGAGGCGCTGGCCCTGGTGCGCCTGTCCGAGATGGGCGGGCGCAGAATCGATGCCCTGTCGGGCGGCCAGAAGCAGCGCATCGCGATGGCCCGCGCCCTCGTCAACGAGCCCGATGTCCTGCTTCTCGACGAGCCGCTCGGCGCTCTCGACCTGCAACTGCGGCTGCAGATGCAGGACGAGCTGAAACGGCTTCACCGCGAAACCGGACGGACCTTCATCTTCGTCACCCATGACCAGACCGAGGCGATGACGATGTCCGATCGCATCGCGGTGATGGGCCATGGCCGCATCATGCAGATCGGCACGCCCGAAGAGGTGTACGAGCGCCCGAACTCCCGGTTCGTCGCCCGATTCATGGGCCACTCGAATTTCCTCGAAGGCGTGGTCCACTCGGTTGGACCGGATCGCGTGGGTAGGGTGACGACAAGCACGGCATCGCTGCCATGCCGGGTGCCCGCCGCGATCCAGCCGGGGCAGTCGGTTCTGTTCGCGCTTCGCTACGAGAAGCTGGATGTCTCGGCCCCGCGAGGCGGCCGCGACGAATTCTTGGCGACGGTGGTATCGCGCAGCTATATGGGCGCGTCCGTGCGGTATGAAATGCGTACCGACGACGGGACCATCCTATTGGCCGACAAGGGCCATGCCGCTCAGCATTTCGCACCGCTGAACGGTGATCGCGTCGCGATCAACTGGGCTGTCGACGCACCGTCGATCCTCCCGGACTAGTTCGGAGGCACCCCGACATCTCGGCTGGCTGGCTCGCATGAGCCGGCTGTGATCGCCTGGACGGAGCCTGCTTCGCGCCGAACCGCAGCGTGACTGGATCGGTTCTCCCGCGCGCTCGCCGGCATCCGGGCCGCGCGGGATTTCGGGGTTGTTCGCTCTCGGCGGAACCGTCCGGTTCGGAATTCCGGCGGCTACCCGGAATGGCCTGCGGCAAAGAACAGCGCATCCTGCTCGCAGCGCATTCTGTAGAGCGGGGCCGCTTCGTCGATCTCGACATCCGCGAGGGTGACCGGCGCGTTCGCCGGGAGATCCCGCAGAAGCCTGCGATTGGCGATGAGATAATAGGGCGCGGCCCTGGCGGGGCCGAGGGGGGCTGCGTCGACCAGCTCCGGCCCGACCCCGTCGATGGTGTGGTGATGCCCTTCGGCCTCGAGCACCGTGCCTTTCGCCAGCGCCTTCGTCGTCCGCCCGACCAGGTCCACGACCGGCTTCGGGCTGCCGGCCACCGCGGCGCCGTTGACGACGGCGTCCAGCATGCTGATCGGCGCCTCGAGGCCGAGCAGATGTCGGGGCAGCCAGAGCATCGCCGCCTTGCCGTTCCGGCTGAGCGTGTGGCCCTTGCCGGCCAGGACCTTCCAGGTTTCGGCATCCTCGCAGCGCACGACGATGAAGACGCCCCCCGCGAAGGAGAGATCGCCTTCCGCCCGAAGGCAATTGAAGACGTCGAGCCGCCGCTCGCCGCCCAGCAGACCGCCATCGGCGCCGGTCGAAAAGATATCGGCGACCTCGACGATCCGCGCGATCGGCGCGTGGAAGGAAGCGACATCGGGCTTCAATCCGGTCGCATTGGCGACCACCGCCATCTCGCACAGATCCGGCACCGCAAGCTGGGGCAAGGCCCCGGCGAGGCGGGAGCGCATCGCCAGCGTGTCGCGCAGCCCCTCCGCGCCGATCTCCCAGAGCCGCGCGAAGCCCGGCACCGGCGCCTGGCGGCTCTCGGAACGCATGAGCTCGGCTTTCGCGTCGAAGACGAAGTCGTACTCGCTCGATTTGCCGGCCGCGATGATCGGCAGGCCGAGCGTTTCCGCCCAGGTCACCAGCCCGATGAGCAGCGCCGGCTGATCGCCGTCGACGGTGGTGCAGACGAGGTTGCGGTCGCGCGCCATCCTCGCGAGATAGGGGCCGACGACGGAATCCGTCTCCTTCGTCACCAGCGCGACATGCTTGTCCGCCTCGAGGCTCGCCCGCGCATGGACGGCGCCCGCCTCCGGATGGCCGCTGGCTTCGACGACGATGTCGACCGGCAGGCCCAGGACCACGTCGAGCGACCCGGCGGCCACCAGCTTGCCCGCCTCCCAAGCTGCGGCGGCTTCGCCGGCGCTCCGGCACAGCGCGATGCGCGCCGCTTCGCTGCCCGTTGCGGCGAAGGCGGCCGCGGCCTGCTCGGCCGTCAAATCGACCGCGACGCGGACATTCATCAGGGGCATCCGGGCGCCCTGCCCGAGCAGGGAGCGCCCGAAGGCGCCCGCCCCGATCAAGGCGACTTCAATCGGGCGCGTGGCCTTGGCGAAACGCTGATGGCTGTTCATGCGGTCAACATCCCACGGTCCGCGTCGGAGAGTTCGGGGCGGTAGATGCGCAGGCCGGTCTCCCAGAACATCGCCCTCTGCTCGGCCGGGCTCCAGGACGAGGCGATCCGGCGAAAGCCGTCGAAGATCTCGCCGAAGCTGGCGCACAGCCCGTCCACGGGGAAGTTCGACCCGAACATCACGCGCTGCGGGCCGAACAGCCGCAGGATCGTGGTGACCACCTCGGCATTGTCCTCGACCGACCAGGCGCGCCCGGGAAGGCACAGGCCCGAGATCTTCACGACGACGTTCGGCCGCGCGGCCAGCGCCTCCATGCCCGCACGCCAGCCCGCAAGCGTCTCCGGCGAACGGTCGCCGGGGACGCCGGCATGGTTCACGATCAGCGTGGTGCGCGGAAAGTCGCGGGCCAGCTCGGCCGCCTCGGCCAGATTCCACCACGGCGTCTGCAGGTCGAAATGCAGGCCGTGGCGCTCGAGCAGCGCATAGCCGGAGCGCCAGCGCTCGTCGGACATCAGCGTCCGACGGCCCGCCGCGACCTCCGCCGGCGAGGCCGCCCCTTCCGGCTTGTGGCGCACGCTGCGCACCAGGCCGAATCCCGCCTGCCCGGCCAGGACCTCGCCGACATCGTCGCGATGCAGCCAGGCCTGGGCGACGATCGCGTTCGGCAGGCCGTGCTCCCGCGCCAGCCCGCTGACATAGCGGGTCTCGCCGAGGGGATCGGCCGGATCCCACTCCGCCTCGACATAGACGGTCGCGGCGATGTTCACGCCCTCGGCGTCGCGCCGGTAGTCGGCCGGCAGGTAGTCGCGCTTGACCGGCGTGTAGTCGCCATAGCGATGCGGGACGAGCAGCGCGCCGGAAAGCCAGGGGTAGTTGTGCTTCCGCGGTTCCCAGACATGGTGATGGGCGTCGATGATCGGCCCGGTGTAGAGCTCGGCCCCGCTCATGCCGCGGCCCTCCCGGCGGCAGCCTGAGCCGGACGGAAATCGATCAGCAGCGAGCCGATCAGATAGACCACGGCGCAGCCGGTGAAATAGGTGATGACCGCGTCGAAGCCGCCGGTCCACTGCACCAGGAACCCGATGAGGATCGGCGCCGCGATGCCGCTCGAGGTTCCGGCGAAGTTCATCACGCCGCCGACCAGGCCGATGCGCTCGCGCGGCGCCAGCATGGCGGGGATCGTCCAGTAGAGGCTGCCGAAGAAGTGGAAGAGCACGGTCACCGCGAGCAGCGCCACCGCCGTCATGGCGTCGCTGACATAAGGCAGGGCCAGCAGGCCGCCTAGCGAAACGAGGCCGGACAGGCCGAACAGCACCTTGAAGGCGAGATCGCGCGGCAAATGCTTCTGGAGCCAGTCGGCGAGGGTGCCGGCGAAAACGGCGCCGACCGCGCCCGCCGCGAAGATGACGAAGGTCGCGTAACCCATCGCCTTCAGGTCGAAGCCGCGCGCCGAGGACAGATAGTTCGGCCCCCAGGTCACCAGCCCGAAGAAGATCATCGTCCAGCCGATCCGGCCGACGATCATCGCCGCGAAGGTCCGCCCCGACATCTGGCGCTTGCCGTCGTCATCGGCGACGGCCTCGCTCTTGGCCGCGATGACCGCGAGCTCGCCCGGATTCACCTCCGGATGCTCGTCCGGCCGGTTGCGCAACTGCCAGATCACATAGGCGCCGAACAGCAGCGTCAGGATGCCGACGGAGAGGAAGGCGAGACGCCAGGAATCGAAGAAGACGATCAGCGAGGAGATGATGAGACCGCCGAAGGCGGAGCCCAGCGGCGCACCGGAATCGATCAGGGTGATGCCGCGCGACCGCTCGGTCGGCGGCAGCCAGGCGGCGACCAGCTTGCTCGCCGTCGGCATATAGGGCGCCTCGAACACGCCCAGGCCGATGCGGGTGAGCATCATCGAAATGCCGCCGACCGCGGCCGCCGCGAGGCATTGGAACGAGCCCCACAGGGCGGTAGACCAGCCGAGGACGCGCCGGCCGCCCCAGCGGTCCGCCGCCCAGCCACCGGGAATCTGGAAGCCGCAATAGGTCCAGAAGAACGCGGAAAGGATCAGCCCTTGCATCGCCGGCGAAAGCTCGAATTCCTTGCCGATGACGGGCAGGCCGACGGAAAGGGCGATGCGGTCGATGCAGTTGATCGTGTAGAGCACGAACATCAGCGCGACGACGCGCCAGCGGATGTTCGACGGCTTGGCGCCTGCGGACGCGGTTGAGGTGAAGGTCGTTGCCACTGACATAAGCTCCCATGCCTCGCGGGTTGCGGTCCCAGAGGGCAATTTTGGTATACCAACATAAGGCAGGAACTGATGAAGCCGTCAAGGAATCAAATAACTCATTGTTTTAATTCGCATTCATTCCGCACAGGTTATTGGGAATCGCATCATGCTGGTATTCCAATGAGCCTGAATCCTGGGCGAGCGGGATAGCGGGCGGCGCGGCATGACCCATGTCGAAAAAGGCATCGCGGCTCCGCAGGCGGCGCTCCTGTCCGAGACGATCGCCGACCGATTGCGGGATCTGATCGTCACGGAAGAGCTCCCGGCCGGAACTCCCCTGCGCGAGCGGGCCCTGGCGGAACGGCTGGGCGTCTCGCGCACCCCTCTGCGCGACGCGCTGAAGGCGCTGGCGAGCGAGGGGCTCGTCGATCTCCAGCCCAACAGGGGCGCGGTGGTCGCCACCCTCTCCGAGGCGCTCATTGCCGAGAAGCTCGGCGTTCTCGCGGTCCTCGAGGGCTACGCCGGAGAGCTGGCGGCCGTCCGGGCCAGTGACGCCGAAATCGCGGAAATCTCCGCATTGCAGCACGAGCTCATGGCGGCCTTCGCCCGGCGCGACCGCGCCGCCTATTTCCGGCTGAACCAGGCGATCCACCACGCCTTCCTGGAAGCGGCCGGCAACGGCACGCTGACGGCGCTGCATTCCCGGTTGAACTACCAGCTCTTCCGCTATCGCTGGCAAGGCAGCGCCGATATCTCGCTATGGCAGACGGCCATCGCCGAGCATGCCCAACTGCTCGAGCTGCTGACGAAGCGCGACGGCCGGGCTCTTGCGATCGCGTTGCGCGACCATGTCGGCAGCACCTGGAGGCAAATGCATCTGCGCCGGACCGATCGCGGGCAGGACGGGCCGCCGGACTCGGCCGACGGGCGCGGCTGAGAGCGCCGGCGCGGTCCGGCCGCGCGGCTCCGGGGGCTCCGGCCAAGCCGCGGCCGGAAGCGGCGAGACAGGACCTCCCGCGTCGCTGCCCCGATGCGGAGGCGGTGACGCAGCCGGTCCGGCGACGCGGCCTCCTACCAGGTGACGGAGGTTCCGACGCCGATGACGCGCCCGCGCCCGACATAGGCCACCGTGGCGCCGGGCGCGTAGCTGAAGCTGTAGGAGAGCGGGCGCTCGTCCAGCAGGTTACGGCCGAAGGCGTAGACCTTCACGGTGTCGTTCTCCCAGCCGATCTGGCCGTTGACGATGTTGTACGCCTCCATCTTGGCGCCCTGGCTGTTCTGCACGTCGGCATAGCGGCTGCCGACGAACTGGTAGTCGGCCTTGACGGTGAAATAGCCCGGCAGGCCGACCGCGCCCGCGGCGACGCGGTACGACAGGCCGATATTGGCGGT
>Ga0180223_1000350_pt1 | contig 65148 bp, 45 predicted proteins | sample eDN5th30CKraftOP_FD_151337 | JGI IMG/M metagenome (GOLD analysis project Ga0180223, IMG submission 151337) | Enriched Organic Plus compost microbial communities from Emeryville, California, USA - eDNA 5th pass 30_C Kraft OP (version 2) (version 2) ... | reverse complement strand
GTCGCTTCCGCCTGCATGAGATGCTGCCGCGACTGGCCACCGCCATGCTGCGCTGCAAGCCTTGCCCCGAGCCGGTCTTGCGTGCTGCGAGCAATTTTCATGGCTGAGGGTCGGGGCTAATCAGGTTCCGGATTGACGGTCGAAGATGTAGTAGATGCCGCGCCACTGGCACAGCGCCGCCTTCCAGCTCGTCGGCAGTACCGCCAGCTCCTCCCAGCGCAGCACCAGCTGCTGCCAGTCCGGCACCTTGCGGACCAGCATGCTTTCCTCGTGGATCGCCCGAACCGGGATGACGTTGCGATCCGCCCAGCGCCACCAGGAACGCTCGATGCCGGGCCAGGTCAGCACCAGCCTTCCCTTCCACGCCGCAAGCGCCGGCTCCAGCTGCAAGTCGAAGCGCACCAACGATTCCCGCCCCGGCCCACCCCATCCGAGCGCAAAAAACTCCTGCATGTGCGCTGTGGCCTCCAGGGCCTCCCGGCTGACGACCTGCTCCCCAGCCACGCGGTAGATCCCCACGAAAAGCGCAGCGCCGGCCTCGTGCCCTATCAGGGAAACCAGGTAAGTGGCCCGCTGCAAGGCAGCCTCCACCCGCGGGCCGTGCTGGCTCTGGTAGGCGTTGTAGAGGTCGTGGCGATCGGCGGCCAACCATGGGAGCACTTCGCGGAGCGTCTTCTCCGCGGGCCGGTGCCGCATCACCAGGGTGGCTTCCGGATCGATGCCTGCCTTCCCGAGCAGATCGTTGAGATCGATCAAGCCACCCGTCCCTGTCAACTCCATGCTCATCCCCTGCCCCCCCGTGTGCTGCGATTGGCCGGCAGCATTCTTCGGGAGCCAGCAAGTCGTCAACAGGTATCCGGAGCAGCCAAAGAAGGCCACCCGAAGGTGGCCTTCCAAGGCCCTTCCCCGGTCACTGCACCGGTTCCGGCGCCGGTTCCGACGTCTGATCGTTGCTGCTGCGCCGGCGGCGGGCGAAGCGGGCCGACAGGGCCTGGCGCAGGTGGTCCAGACCTTCGCCCTTGCCGGAGACCTTCAGCACCGCGTAGCCCTCGAGGGAGGCGGTCATCAGGTCGCTGCCCAGGGCCATCTCGGTGTCGGACAGCCGCTCGAGCAGGCGGGCCAGTCGCTGGCGCAGGGGGCGGATCAGGTCGAAGTTGGCCAGATCGCGTTGGTAGCCGGCCAAGTCGAAGTTGCGCGGCAGGATCTCGTGGTTCTGGGCGAAGGCCGCCAACGCTTGGCGGCAGAACGCTTCGGACTTGTCGCCCATCTTGGGCAGGCTGCGGCGCAGCTCGGGCTCCAGGCCGCGCAGCAGGACCAGATGGGTCTCCAGGCGGTCCAGGGCCTCGCCGATTTCAGCCAGGGCTTCGTCGGACAGCTCGATGTCGATCAGGTTCTGGGTCATGGTCGGGTTCCTTGTCAGTGACACCGGCCACTCCGGCCGGCAGGCAGACGCTGGCGCCGGTCCGGCCCGGTCCGCCATCGGCGGAGTGCCGAATCTTGTGTCGGAAGTCCTCCGGGGCCCTGTCGGAAAGCCCCGACACGTGCACGCAAGCCTTTCTTACATGCCAGTCGGACTGCACGGTCGGAACAGACCCGATCTCCTTGTAAGGAAACTCCCCACTGGCGTGTAGGGCTCACGCAAATGCTTGATCTGCAAAGGACGCCCTGATAGCCGGAGCAGAAACCGCCCCGGGCTGCCGCCATGTCAGAAAAGCCTGACTCCGTTCCGAGCTGCCGCCTGACGCTCTAATCACGCGGATACGGGCAGCCGCCAGGCCCTCCGTACGCCCCCCAACTCGCCACCGCCATCCAGGCCACCCACCACGCCGGTCCCGCCCGCCCTGCGAAGCTCAAGGCCCGCACGCGAAGCCCTGGACTTTGCGTGCAAAGAAAAAAGCTTCGTGCGCAAAGCCCGGAGCTTGCGTGCAAAGCAAGAAGCTTCGCATGCAAAGCTCGGAACTCCGTGCTTCGAGCTCCGAGCCTTGCGCGCAAAGCTCCAGGCCTCGCGTGCAAAGTAAAAAGCTTCGTGCACAAGGCTCCGGGCTTTGCGTGCAAAGCAAGAAAGCTTGCACTTGCAAAGCTCCGCGCTCCGTTTGCAAAGCCCAGAGCCTTGCGCGCAAGGAAAAGAGCTCCAGCCGCAAGGCCCGGAACTCGGAACGCCGAGCTCACCAGCTCCAAGCGCAAAGCAAAAAGCTCCGAAGGCGGCCAAGCCCAGAACCTCGATCACAAGGCTCCGGAACCTTGAGGGCGAAGGTCCGAGCCATGCACTGATGTGCTGGAACGCGACCAAGTAGCAAACCCATACGCCAGCGCCCACGGCGCGAGCCGCACAAGCCGGACTAGCCGGCCTAGCGGGACAGTCCTGCGCCCTGTCCGGAACCGGCACGCGCCCGGAGAGATTCGTACAGCTGTCCCGGCCCCAGGAGAATGTCCTTCAATCCATCTTGGACGCGCTTGGAGTCCAGCGCCTGCTGACTCATCGTGGCGTGGGCCTCGAATGCGTCGATGATCGCGTCCACCAGGGCACGGGACAGATCCGGAGAATTCCCGAACTGCTCCTTGGAGTTGGAGGCCGCCTGCTGCGCCAAGGTCGCGTTCTGCAGCAACTTGCCCTTGATCGCTCCATTCACGTACTGCAGCTGGTCATCGTCCGTGATTTGCCCTTCGAACAAGCCGTTGACCCGTTCAATGATCTCCGCAAGGTAGGCGTGCTCCTTCTCCCGCACCCCACCACTGCCTACCGCCTCCATTGGCGAAAGCGGATACGGCTCGGCGCTGGAGAGGGAAAGCGTCTGCTTACCGCGGTTACGCAGCGTGTGGTGGGTCAGGACCACCTTGGACAGATCCACCGTTTCGCGCTCGCGCCCGAACTCCAACAGCGGCAGAAGACGGCGATAGAACAGGAACCGCTTCTCGATGTCGGTATTGCCGTAATCGAACATCTGCGACAGGAACGCGTAGATCCTGTTGAATGCCCCCATGTCGCCCTTGAACAGCAGCAAGGCATCCAGCTTGTCCTTGGCCTCGTCCGCAGCCTGCGACTGTCCTGCCGCCTCCGCCCTGGCCAAATCCTGGGCAGCAGCCTTGTACCGCTTGAGCAGACGATCCGCGACGGGCTGGATGGCAGCCACCAGCTGCGATTGCTTTGCGTCAGGGTCAAGCTCGACCTTGACCACGCGTTCAACCTCGTAGTCGTCGTAGTGGCCCGCAGCGTCGAGCTTGGCCCGCAAGCTGAACACCAGATCCGGATCGGTTGTCGCTTCCAGCTCGGCTGTCTCGTAGTAGGTCCGGAACGCCTGCAGGATCTCGTCCGTGTCGTTCTGGAAATCCAGGATGTAGGTGGTGTCCTTGCCTGGATAAGCACGATTGAGCCGCGACAGGGTCTGCACGGCCTGGATGCCTCCCAGCTTCTTGTCCACGTACATGCCACATAGCAGAGGCTGGTCGAATCCTGTCTGGAACTTGTTGGCCACCAGCAACAGGTGGTACTCGGGGAGAGCGAACGCCTCCCGGATATCGCGGCCTTTCAACCCCGGATTAAGGAGCGCACTACCCTCAGTCACCGGCTCGGGGAACGTCTCCGGATCGTCCACCTCGCCGGAGAATGCCACCAGCACGTCCAACGGGTAGCCACGACGGGTGATGTACTCGCGGATGGCCTTCTGCCAGCGCACGGCCTCGCGGCGCGAGGCCACCACCACCATGGCTTTTGCCCGGCCTTGCAGTAGCGGCTGCACGTTCTCGCGGTAATGCTCCACCACGACCTGGACCTTGGCCGCGATGTTGTATGGATGCAGGCGAACCCACTGCATGATCCCCTTCATGGCCGTACTGCGCTCCACCTCGGCGTTGTCGAACTCCTTGCCGTTGTGTGCCAGACGGAAAGCCAGGCTGTAGGGCGTGTAGTTCCTCAGGACATCGAGAATGAAACCTTCCTCGATGGCCTGGCGCATCGAGTACACATGGAACGGCTGCGGCAGGCCATCGGGCCCGGGGCGTCCGAACAGTTCGAGCGTCTTGGCCTTGGGGGTGGCGGTGAAGGCAACGTAAGTCAGACCGGACTGGGCACTGCGTGCCTCCATCTGTGCAGCAAGCAGCGTTTCGGTGTCGACCTCGCCGCCGTCCTGCAGTTCTTCCCATTCCTTCGCGCTCAGCAGCTCCTTGAGCTTCGCTGCCGCCTGCCCGGTCTGCGAGCTGTGCGCTTCGTCGGCGATGACCGCAAACCTCTTCCCCTCGGTGGCGGCCAGCTCCTGCACGGCCTTGAGCGCAAACGGGAAAGTCTGGATGGTGCAGACGATGATCTTCTTGCCAGCCTTGAGCGCCTCGCCCAGCTGGGCGCTCTTGCTACCTTGCTCGCCGGTAATGGAAGCCACAACCCCGGTTGTGCGCTCGAAGTCGAAGATCGCTTCCTGCAACTGCGAGTCCAGCACCGTGCGGTCGGACACCACCAGCACGCTGTCGAACATCTTCGCATTGGCGGCATCATGCAGGTCGGCGAGGAAGTGTGCCGACCAGGCGATCGAATTGGTCTTGCCGGAGCCGGCCGAGTGCTGGATCAGGTAGCGTTGCCCAGGCCCATTGGTGCGCACATCGGCCACCAGCTTCCGGGTCGCATCCAACTGGTGGTAACGCGGGAAGATGATCGTCTTCAGCTGCTTCTTGCTGTCGCGCTTTCCGATCAGGTAGCGCCCCAGGATTTCCAGCCAGCTGTCCCGGCCCCACACCTCCTCCCACAGGTAACGGGTGGCCGGACCCTCAGGATCCGGCGGATTGCCCGCACCGCCGGCATTGCCACGATTGAACGGCAGGAAGGTCGTCCCAGCGCCCGCGAGTCGCGTCGTCATCATCACTTCGGACTGACTTACCGCGAAATGCACCAGTGCCCCGCCTGGGAAGGCCAGCAGCGGCTCCGCCAAGCCGCCCTTGGGATGCGGATCACGATCGAACCGGTACTGGTCGACCGCATCCCCCACGGACTGGGTGAAGTCGGATTTCAGCTCGGCCGTGGCCACGGCGATGCCGTTGACGAACAACACCAGGTCGACACAGTCATTGGGCTTGTTGGGCGAATGCTTGACCTGGCGCACCACGCGCAGCCGGTTGGCCGCGTAGTGCTGCTCGATCACCGGGTTCAGCGCGAGGGCTGGTCGGAACTGCACCAGTGACAGCGGACGCTTGAGCCCCACCATTTCCACCCCACGGCGCAGCACCTCCAGGGTGCCGCGTTCGTCCAGGTTCTTGCGGATGCGCTGCACCAGTACGGCCTGGGCCTGCGGGCCGTGCGCCTTTGCCAGTGCCTGCCAGCTGTCCGGCTGGGTGGCCTGCAGCCAGGCGACCAGATCCGGCGGGTACAGGGCGTGCTGCCGGTCGTAATGCGCCGCGTCGCCCTCGGCGTAGAGCCAGCCACTGCGGGCCAGGTGCTCGCAGATCTCGCGCTCGAAGTGGTGTTCCTGGTGCAGGTTCATGCATCCCCCATCGCGTCGGGCAGGTTGGCGCGCAGCCACGCCTCGGTGTGCGCCAGCAGCCGCGCGGCTTGCGATAGCGCTTCGGCCAGCGTGGCCTCGGAGACCGGGTCGCCTTCGTAGTCGCTCAGGTTGCGCTTCCTGCGCAAGGCATCGAGCACGATGATGTCTTCGGCCGCCACGCCCATCGTGTGTCCCAGGCACTGGATCGCGGTCTGGTGGTGGCCCGGCTGGCTGGTGGAGGTACGGTAGCCCCGCGCCCACAGCCCGAGCATGGCGCATTGCATCGCGCACTTGTAGGCCGCATCGAAGCGGTTGTCCGCACTGATGCTCTCCACCCGCGCATCGGCCAGGTTGCGGCGTGCCGCTTCCAGCAGCCTCCGGATCGCAGCCGGCTCAGCCGCGTGCGTCTGCAGCTGGCGGATCGCCAGCAGGTTCTCCAATGTCATCCCTGTCCCCCAACACCATCAGCTTCGGCCCGTCCAGCAGTTGCCTGGCAAATGCATCGCCTGCGGCCAGCTTCCGCCTGAACTCCTGGCCCGAGTACACCACAGGATTGATCTCCCGACCCAGTTCGGCCTGCGCCGGGTGGATGGCGCGCACGATGTCGGCAAACCCCACGTCCCCGAGCACCAGCAGGTCCACATCGCTGCCGGCCACTTCGGTGCCCCGGGCCACGGAACCGAATATCCAGGCTGCCTCGATCGCGGAGGCCAGCGGCGCGAGCACCTCGCGCAGGACCGGCACGGCGCCATGGGTCTTGCGGAACATCGCTGCCAGCTCGTCGTACAGCAGGCACGCCCGGTTGGCCTGGTAGCGCACCTGGTTACCCTGCTCGCGCCGGACCAGCAGCCCGGCGCCGACCAGCTTCTCCAGCTCACGCCCCAGCGTGCCCGCGTGGCTGCCGGTGAGCCTGGCCAGCTCACGCAGGTGGAAGCTGGCCTCCGGCTGCAGCAGCAGCACGGCCAGAACCGCCTGACGGGTCTGGCCGAAGAGAAGATTCATCAGGGCTGCTGTGTTGCTCATGCGGCAACGATTGTTGCCCTAATTGCAACATTGAGCAAGCCTGCCCTTGGTTCGGGTTGCTGCCGCCCGTCGGGTCCGCAGGTCCCCCCGCAGCGGTGACTTGGGTATGGGTCAGATCCCGCACCATGCGATGGGCATGTCATATGGAGCGGATTGGTGCCCGAGCGGACGAACACCGGTGCACCATCGTTATGCGTATCAGCTTTCCGCATAGCTGCGGTCGATCAGCGGCTTGGCCCTCTCCAGGTCGGCGGCGGTCCGGAGCGTCAGCTCAAGGTCCCCCGTTCCCCACGTGCCGATATTGCGCGTGTCACGGCTGAAGCCTTCCTCCAGCACCACGGTGTCCGGATCCACCTTGAGCATCAGCAGCAGCTTGTCCCGGTAGGGAATGACGCAGGCGAAATTCTTCAGGCGGCGGAACGCGACGTAGAGCTTGAGGTGCTTCTCCTGCACGTCGTCGCCCAGCGCCGACAGGTAGCCAGCCAACGAATCATAGAGCTGGCGGATCACTGGCTGTGCCTGCGCCAGCTGTTCTTCCGCGGTCTTGTCCTTGCCACCTGCGCGGGGTTTTCCGGACGGCGCCCCGGCTTCGGCCTTGCTTGCGATGGCGTCGCTGACGCTGACCGCATTCACCAGCTCGAACAGCAACAGGTCTTCGCCGAAAAGCTTGTAACGGATCAGCTCGACATTGCGCGGGATCTGCTGCACCGCGTGCTGGTCATAACGGGTAAAGTCGGCAGCGATGCATAGCAGGCGCGTACCCGCCCAGTCGATGGCATCGGCCACGTCCTTGCCCAACTTCTCCATCACCAGCCAGCGGAACTCGGCCTGGTGGTCAAGCAGCCAGTCCAGGTAGAACAGGCCCTGATTGATGACGTTCTCGTTGCTGTGGCGCTTGTACTCGACGATGACCGGGCAGTTGTTCTCGTCGACCCCCAGCGAGTCGATGCGCCCCTTGTGGGTCTTGCCGGTGGCGTACTCGCTGGCCAGGAAGCGCACGCCGAGGAAGGCAGGCATCTGCGCCTCGATCAGTGACTGCAACTGCCTCTCGATGGAGGCAGCGCGTCCCGGAAGCTCGACGGCCCTGCCTGCGTTCAAGCGGAAAAGCTGGATATCGCTCACGCAGCCTCCATGTCACACGAAACCTGCAGATAACTGATCGGCAAGCCGAATTCGGACTGAAGCCGGGATAGATACGTAGAGGTGACATCGTCCAGCGCCGCGTCGGAGACGACGTGCAGCGCCGCCGGCTCAAGACCACCTCGACGATAGGCGTATTCGAGCAGCTGGCCCATCGCCTGCCTCACTGCGTCCGCAGCGTGAGCGGCGGGCTTGATCTCGTACAGCTCGTAGCGCCCATCTTCGCGCCTCACCAGCGCGTCCGCCCGCCCTCCTGTTCCGGTGGGGTGCTCGCTTGCCACGGCGGTCACACCATGACGTTTGCGAAGCAACTCAACCAAGGCGTCCTGGATCACGTTATGGCGGTACTCGATGGAACGCGTCCCGCCCGTACCCTGCGCCTCTCCGGTCGGTGGCCGCGAGGTATGGCCGTGACGGAACGGCAGCTCCCCACTGGCATCGCGCAGCTGGTCGAAGACATACCAGGGGAACATGTTGCGCCGCTCCCGGTCGCCTTGGAACACGCCGCAACGGTCCAGGTGGCGGGTCAGGGCCTCGGCACGTACTGCCCAGTTCCCGGGCGGCGCGACAAACCCGGTATGAGCCTCAAACCAGGGGAGGACGGCGTCCTGCTTCGCTACGTCCACCGTGGTGTGGTAGCGGTCCGGATGGATCGCGGCGAATGCGCGCGCCAGCAGCAGGCGCGGCACTTTGGATAGGTCGCCAGCCTGCTTCCACCGCTCCATCTGGTTGATCAACTGGTCGAACTGGCTGGCACTGCCATCCCTACCAATCTCGCAGATAACTTGAACTAGTGCGTCGCGGGCCCGATCTGCGTCCTTGAAAGCAAGAACACCTTGGCCCGCATTGCTGACGGCGTTGTCGACCGACTTCCAGACCAGGTCGAACACCGTCTCGGGCGCCCCGCGGTCCAAGGCCTCAGCTACCAGCCGAAGTGTACTCCGGTATCGAGGCAACCAATGCGCGAACTGCGGGTTGTCGGGGGCAAGGAACCCATCGAGAAACACCTTTGCTTCGGCGTCAAACTCAGGAGCCGGGCTAGAAATGACGTTGTCGCCACGTTCAATGAGGTGACGCAATGACGGAGCGACCCAGTACCCCCGGATCACCCGTCGCCCAAGGCCAACAGAATTGATCTGCCCATCCTTGTCGCCACCGATCACCTTGGCACGCACGAGCCTACGATCCAGCACTACGCACTGGATCAGGCGCTCAACGTCCTCTGTGTACTCGCCTGCAGACGAGTCATTTCCCTTGCCAGGCGGCAAGATCAAATACCCGAAACGGCCACCAGCATGACTGCGCTGTTTGACCGGCACCCTCCGGTTTCCATTGACATCTATCAGGTAGAAGTCGGCCTCCGAAGTCTCGCTCACGACAATCCTCGTACATCGACCTGACCGGTCACAGCAGCAGAGATAAGGGCGCCCCTGCGCTCTTTGAGAAGACAGATGGCGTGCTCGACGCGCGCTCGCGTCTCATCCAACTTGAGCACCTGAGATTCCAGCCAATTGAGGATCTCGATCTGCTCAGATATCGGAGGTAATGGAAGTGGCATATCCAAGATCGTCGACTGACCAATATTCAACATGGAACTGCTTGCGCCGGTTGCCTGAAGCTCGATCTGAGAGCGTGCCTGGGGAGTTCCCAAGAAGGCTGCGACGAACCTTGGCTCGCAGATGTTGTGATCGGTCCGCATCCGATACAGCTTGTCGCACAGCAACAAGTTCGGGTGATCTTCTGGCACGACCGCAGCACTGCCAACCAGATCCCGCGTGTTTGCACGCGAAACCAGGAGATCACCGCGCTTCAACGCATACGCAGGCACAGGCTCGAGTTCTGCGGGAAGCTTCTTGTTCTCTGCCGGATCGAAAATTCCCCCATTAACGCAGCCGACCTTCATCACGCCCCACTCGTCAGGCGAGTCCACAGGGTGGCTTTCACATTGCGGGCTCCAGCCTTGCTCGATCGAACTGGTCGCCCACTTGATTGGGAAAATCGACCAATGCGCCGGCACCTCGCCCAGCCAGGCGATGCCGGAGTCCTTCATCGGGACGTTGGGGTCCAGGCCGCGGGTGACGGCGTGGGAGATGGTCGCCTGACGCTTCTCGGCCAGCAGCGCCAGCAGCTTCTCCTGCTCGGCGAGCAGACCGTCGATCTTCGCTGTTTCGTGGTCGAGGAACTCGGATATTTGTGTAAGTTCAAAGGGATTGGGCAAGGCCACCCGGATACTCTTAACATCGCCGGATGAGAGATGTTTGACGGTAGTGGAGTAAGTGACCTCGTTGATAGCCCTTAGAGGTATCGGGAGTGCATGACGCAGAAATGTCGTCAGGGCGGATGACGGCGAGCGCACACAACACATCCGCTGATTGAGGAGAGCCTTTTCGGTCCCTAACCATTGCCCTACATTGAACTCACCGTCCATTCCAATAAGGACGTCGCCATTTTCCACGGACGCTTCGCGAATGAACTCACCGTCGTAGCGTGTAGCAGTTTCTCGCGCATCCAGGTCGCGAATACGAATGAGCGGATAGCCACCCTCTTGACGAAAGAGTCTCGAGTCAAATGGATAACCGTTTATGACCTGAGCAACATCCTGAAGTCGACGAACCTCCCAGTGCGCCGGCACTTCCCCCAGCCACTCCACCCCACTGTCCTTGTACTCCGGATACCTCGGCAGACTCATTCCGCCATCTCCCCCAGCATCCGCATGATGTTGGCGGCGACCTCCTTCAGTTCCGCATCGATCACGTCCAGCGGGCGCGGCGGCTCGAACACGTAGAAGTGCCGGTTGAACGGAATCTCGTAGCCCACCTTGCTCTTCGCCTCGTCGATCCAGGCGTCCGGCGCATGCGGCAACACCTCACGCTCGAAGTAGGCCTGGATGTCCTGCCCCAGCGGCACGTTCTCGGTGTCGCGCAGGGCGCTGTCCGGCTGCGGCTTGCCCTTCTGCTTGCCCTTCTGGCCGAGCACAATGTTGCCGGCCTCGTCGCGCAGAGGGCGCTCGATGGTGATGGTGGTGTAGCCGAACTCCTCGTTGGCGAACACGCGGCTGATCGGCACCCGCTTGAGGCGGCCGCCTTCGGGCACTGTCGGCAGCGATTCGGCACCGGTGGCGGTGACCAGCACCGGCTCGCCCAGCGGCTGGCCCTTGGCATCCAGCGCGGTGACAAGCTCGGCCTCGGTGAACTCGCCGAACAGGCGGGTGACGGTGGCGATGTGCTCCTCGCCCATCTCCTTGCGCTTGGAGCCCAGGCTCTTGCGCATCTTGCGCCAGAAGCCGCTCGCATCGATCAGCTGCACATGGCCGCGGCGGTCGGCGTCCTTCCTGTTGGAGACGATCCAGACATAGGTGGCGATGCCGGTGTTGTAGAACATATCGGTGGGCAGGCCGATGATGGCCTCCACCAGGTCGTTCTCCAGCAGGTAGCGGCGGATCTCGCTCTCGCCGCTGCCGGCGCCGCCGGTGAACAGCGGCGAGCCATTGAGCACGATGCCGAAGCGGCTGCCGCCCTGCCCGTTCACCACCGGCGCCATCTTCGACACCAGGTGCAGCAGGAACAGCATGGAACCGTCGGAGACGCGGGGCAGGCCCGGTCCGAAACGCCCGGCGAAGCCCTGCTGTTCATGCTCCGCACGTATCGCCTTCTCGACCTTCTTCCACTCCACGCCGAACGGGGGATTGGAGAGCATGTAGTCGAACTTGCGGGTCGGAAAGCCGTCCTCACTCAATGTGTTGCCGAAGGCGATATTGGCCACGTCCTGGCCGCGGATCAGCATGTCGGCCTTGCAGATCGCGTAGGACTCGGGATTGAGCTCCTGTCCGTACAGGGTGAGACGCGCGGACGGGTTGTGTCCCAGCAGGTGCTCGGCGGCCACCGAGAGCATCCCGCCCGTGCCTGCGGTCGGGTCGTACACGGTGCGCACCACGGCATTGCCCGGGGTGAGCACGTCGCTGTCCTCGATGAAGATGAGGTTGACCATCAGCTTGATCACCTCACGAGGCGTGAAGTGTTCACCGGCGGTCTCGTTGGACAATTCCGAGAACCGGCGGATCAGCTCCTCGAACACGTGCCCCATCTGCGCGTTGTCCACCCGGTCGGGGTGCAGGTCGATGCCGGCAAACTTCTCGGTGACCAGGTACAGCAGGCTGGCCTTGGCCAGGCGCTCGACCTGGGTGTGGAACTCGAAGCGCTCGAAAATGTCGCGCGCCTCGGGCGAGAAGCCCTGCACGTACTGGTACAGGTTCTCGCGGATGTGGTCCTGGTCGCCGACCAGCGTGGGCAGGTCCAGCGGACTGGTGTTGTAGAACCCGGCGCTGCCGACGATGCGCTTCAGGAACGGGTCCGGGTTGACTCCGGCCTCGGTCCTCTTCTTGTGTTCGGCCAGCACCTTGGCCTTGGTCGGCGCCAGTACGCAGTCCAGGCGGCGCAGCACGGTGAACGGCAGGATGACCTTGCCGTACTCGGATTGCTTGTAATCGCCGCGCAGCAGGTCCGCGACGGACCAGATGAAGGCAGAAAGAGCTTGCTGGTTCAAGGGATTTCCCGGTTCAACAATGAGTCGGGCCGCCCGGCCCGGGATCCAGAGGTGAGAATGATAGTGGTGCGATGGCCGTCTGGCGCGCGGTTAGCCATGCTGGCCGCGGCTACTCCGCGCAACTCATGGGGACCCGCCCCCTGCAGCCCCGGGACTACCCCACGCCGCAGCCAGCCATTCCCGGTTCTCGGGATGAAGACTGGCGTTCGACTTTCGCGCGAGCTGGCGACTGATGAACCGCTCGAACTGGTCGTGAGCTTGCTGGGTGGACTCTCGATCCACGACGCAGCGCTCGGTCTCCCATGGCGACAGGAAGCTGGACACCAGCCCGGGAGTATTGGCGACCAGTTCGCCGCCCTCGTCCACTGCCGCGACGAGAAACTCCTGCCGCAGGCGCTGGCCGCGCTCGTCCTGCCACCGCAGCATGGCCGCCACCAGGTGCCTGAACCCGGACAGGGTTGTACCAGCGGTCAGGCCCTGGAAGTCGTAGGTTCGCGCCATCTTCAGGAGTGAAACCACGAAGGGATGGTCCAGGTCCATCACCTCCAGCTCAGGCACCTCCCGTCCGAGTTCGCGGCTGAAGGTGATACGCCCCTCCCCCGGCAGTCGAGCCACGTCCTTGTGCGGCGGCATTTCCACACGCCACGCCCGCCCGGGATATCGACGGCTCTCCTGCAGGCGGCCGCCTAACAGGCTTACCATCCCCACCACGAAAGCGTGCAAGTGCTCGCCCCCCACTCGGAAGCCGGACCGGAGCTCCTCGGCGTCGTAGCTCACCGCGTGCTGGAACAGATCGCGCTGCAATCGTGCCGTCTCACGTGCGCGGCGCATGGCCTCCTCGATGCTCTCCTCGGTGCGCCGGACCCCTGCGCTCGCCGCTTCTTCCAGGATAGCTTCCACGTCCAGCAGGCCGGCAAGCTCACCCATGATCTCGTTGACAAGGTTCTCGGACGAAGCCTGGTCGACCCCTGCCATATCCGCCGCAACCCGCTCCAGGCGGGCATACATGTTGCTGACAACCTGCTCGTCCGCCGAGGCAAGACTTTGCAGATTGATCGCCACGACATGCCTCTTCTGGCCATAACGATAGAGGCGGCCAATACGCTGGGCCAGACGCATCGGGTTCCAGGGCAGGTCGTAGTTCACCAGGATGTGGCAACGACGATGCAGGTTGATGCCCTCGCCGCCCGCCTCGGTGGAGACCAGGAACTGGCCTGAACCTTCGAAGTGGGCGATGGCATCCCGACGCTCCTCGACGGTCATCCCGCCATTGATCACATCGACGTGATGCGCCCCGTAGCGCCGCGACAGCTGCTCGACGATGTAGTCCTGGGTTCCACGATACTCGGTGAAGATCAGGACACGCTCTTCCGAGTTGGTCTGGACAATCGGTGCAATCACCTGGTCGAGGAAGGCATCCATCTTTACGTCCTCCTCGCAGGCAACCCGGCACTCCTCGATCAAGGTCTTGAGGCGCTCGGCTTCGCCGGCGAAGAACTCCTCTGCGCCCTGGTCGGCCCCGATCCTTGCCTCCTCGTACTCGCCGGCGAATCGCTCATCACCCAGGCTTTCAAGGAATCCCAAAGACGCTGCCTCGGAGGTCAGACGAGCAAGACGCCGGGTGAGCGCAAGTTGCAACGCACGAATCGAAGAAGCCGCGAGCTTGCGATAAACAGTCATCACGAAGCCAATGGCGTTGCCCTGGACCCGCCCGGCGGCACTCGCCGCCTGGTAGCCCAGCTTCAAGTAGGCCTGTAGCTGGGCCTCAAGCTCCATCAACTCCGCATTGGCATCGACCTGCACCATCCTCGAGGTCTGGCCGTGGAATACGAAGTTGCCATCGATATCGGTTACGTCCGACTTGCGGTTACGGAACACCATGCCGGCCAGCACACCCGGATCCTGATCCAGGCGGACGATGCGTTCGTGGAGCTCAGGGCGCAACAGCTCCAGCAGTGCCTGGAACTGGCTCTGGTTCCCCTGATGAGGAGTAGCGGTCAACAGGACCATATGGGGAGTGCGGTGGCGTAGCTCCTCGGCCAACCTGTATCGGTCGCTCTTTTCGAACTTCATTCCGATCTGGCGCCGTGTCAAACGGTGGGCCTCGTCGAAGATGACCAGGTCCCAGGGCTCTGCCTTGAGCAGGATTTCCTTATGCGCGTCGCCCTTGCCGAGATCCATCGAGACAATGACATGTTTGTAGATGCCCCAATGATCCGGGTCATCGATCGTGAACTCGGCACCATAGATACGGAAATCGCCGAGTCCGAACTTATGCTTGAGGTCTTCTTGCCATTGCCGCGTCAGACCCGCAGGCACGACGAGGAGCACGCGACGCGCAATGCCACGCTGGCGCAAAGCCGCAATCAGCAGCCCCGCCTCGATCGTCTTGCCGAGGCCGACATCATCGGCGATCAGCCAGTTCAGGTTGCCCGAGCCGAGTATGTGGTGGACCAGATGGATCTGATGCGGGAGCGGGTCTATATCGAAGCGGGAAAGTGCTCCCGTGTTCTCGTTCCAAAGCGCCAGGGCATGAGCCAGGCTGCGTAGCCTGAGACGCTCAGCCGCCTCGGGGCCGCCTTGATCCAGCGTGCGGAAACGGAAACGCGCGCCCTTGATGAACTTCAAGCGCTCCCATGGAATCCATGCCCGCCTTCCGTCTGCTACGAAATCCACGAGCGCCTGCGTGCGTCCCCCGATTGTGCGCAGGCCCTCGACGACGCCATAGCCAAGTGACGTTTCAAAGGACACCCCAGGCCTATGAAGCACCTCGAAGCCCACCTGTAGGCCACATTTCAGCTGTTCAAGGGGAACGACTTCCTGTCCGCCCCCGATCCATTCCACGCTGACCGAAACACCTCGCGAGGAGGCATGGGCCACCCGCACCACCCCCGGGCGCGCGGGCTCCTCGCCAACGCGCACCACCCATGCGCCAGTAGCCGGCAACAAATGTTCCATCAAAGAATCCCCTGCTGATCGGCCGCGAGCCAATCGGCTATGCGTGCCACATCAGGCGCCACACCGAAAAGCATCCGGAGATCGTTCAAGTCCTGGTTGTGCGGGTCTTCCCACCAGCTCCACTCGTGCAGTGGATTGCGGGTGCCGTCGAAAGACCGCCCATCCCGCGCATCGAGGTTCGTCTGCCAGATGTCCTCATCCACATGGGTTCGGCTGGACAGTCGGTATCGGAAAAGGTAGCCCTTGAAACTCGCCAGCTGCCCGGTTGGACGCCTCAGGCCCTGCCAGATCTCGTGTTCGACCGACAGGAAGTCGGCGACCTGTTCCAGCTCGGCCTCGTACCCAATGAAATCAAGAAGCTGCGCAGCCTCGAGCCAGGTCAGCCGATTGCTAGTCCGCCAGAACTCCGGGACGAGCTCGTCGCTCCCCACACAGTGCAACCAGGCCTCGGTGAGTTCGAACATCCGGTAGATCTGCCAGATCTCGTACCCGGCCTCGACCAGACCGCGAACCTGGGCCTGTACCGAGCTCCACCCCCTATGACGGATGATGTCGACCAGTAGATCCAGGTTGCCAGCTATCGGCAGATCCTCCCGACGCAAGAACATGGTCGCGAGCTGGGCGGCGCGCTCTTCATGACCGACACCGTCCCGACGGGTCTCGGGGAGCTTTTCTTCTGGTGCGTCCGGAACCTCCTCGTACCAGAGCCCGCCAAGGAGGTCGTCGCTTTCCAGCCACTCTTCGTCCGCCGATGCGTACTCGTCGTACCCACCAGCCGGGGAATCTTCGACCGTGACCTCACCCCGCTGGCCAGTGCCCAAACCTGGACCGCCCGGGATGCCCAGCGCCTGATCGGGCTGTCTTGAGACTGCTGTCTCCGCCCTTCCAGGCAAGCCTGGCCCCGCCTCGAGCAGGGGGGTCACGGAGATATCCACTGGAATGAGCCCGCCCGCGGCATCACCTTCGTCGGATGTGTCCACGACGAAGGTGTCGCCTCCGTTGTCCGAGCTCGCTGGCACAAAGTCGCTAGGGTCCACCGACCCCGAGGAAGCACCACAGACTCCCGAAGCGAGACCGAGCTCCCTTAGATCATCCAGCGAAATGCGGTCGTGGTCATACTCCGATGCGGGCGCGCCCATCGGACCCGCAACTCTTACCCCACCCCTTGTTCCAAACAGGTAGACCACCCCTCCCCCCAGAGGAATTGCATCGACCCCAGTATGCACGCCCGCTTCTCAGAAGTTGAGATCCGCCCCCCCGTCGGTACACCCTCTTCAACCTCGTGCGTGTGGATACGGGGCGACCAGTTAGCTATCGGGTAGCCCCCCGGCTTCGACCGGCCATCGGCTAACCTTCTGGAGCACTCTTGGCACCTCCCATTGGGGGCTAGGATCAACGCCCTGGTGGCAGCTTCTTGGCCAGTTCAGACAGAAGCGACCCTGGCCGGGTCACCTTCCATCCCGGAACCTTCTTGGGATCGTGGACGGAGGAAACTGCCAGGCGCTCCTCCGGCCATGCTGCGTCAAACGGCCCCTGGGTGGCGTTCTTGTCTTCCAGTCCGATCTCGGGCGCCGACCAGCCCACCCGTTCCGCCACCTCAAGCAAAGGCCGCACAGCCAGGTCGGCATATCGCTTGGCATCAGTCCAGCCTCGCTGGACCCGGCCCTGGCGCCGCCTCAGCTCGTTGATCAGGTTCATCTCGGCCAGACGCATAAAGATGTGCTGGTGGTTCGGCTGCTTGCGGTGGCAGTCCTTGCACAGCACCTGGAGATTCGCGCGCCGGTTATCGCTCTTTACGCCATTCACGTGGTGAACGTGCAGGAGGGAGCGATTCTCCTCCAGGCAAACGCTACAGGACTCGCAAGTGAACCCCGTCTCTGCGCGAAGCCGTTGCGATATCTCCGTCCAATCCTCCGAGTACACCGAGGCGCCGGCCTTTTCACTGAGACCTGAGGGCAAGTGCTTGAACCGCGTGCTGTACGTCTCGAAGAACTCAAGCAGGGCGAAACTGTCCCTGATCTTCCCACGCTCCTGGGGAGCAGCCAGAAGATAGGACTTGTAGTTGAGAAGCCGGAGGCAATTCATGCAGACCTGGAGCCGCGCCTTGCCCTGGATCTCCCGCCTGGTGACAGGTTCGATGCCCGATATGTCGAACTCGCCCGATATCGACTGGGTCACGACATACCTGTCAAAGCGTCCATCCGCACGCATCTCCTGGAGCGTCGTGCAGTCTGCCAGGTGGTACTTGCGACCCGAAGCAGGATGTTCAAGTGCCTTCATGACACCTCTGCCGTGGTCGCGGATGTAGAGGATGACATGGCGGCCCTGATAGGACAGGAGGTTGTCCACGACAACGACCTGATCGATCGAGACCTCGATGCCCGACTGGAGCTGCACATCGATCGGCTCCCAGGCATCTCCGGATTCGATGTCGACCTCGAACTTTCGATCCGACCGGAACCGCGACGCGATGGCTTCGAGCGCGGTGAAATCCACCTTCAGCTGCATGTCAGCCCTCGGGCGAGTCGTGGATGATGCGCTTGATCTGGGTCTCGGAGTCCGTGATCACCCTGAAGGAAACTCGCCTTGAACGACGCACGTCCTCGTTGCCGGCGTCGTCGGTGACGGGACGGGCCGACGAGTAACCGACCGCGGCGATCTTCTTCCGGACCCAGCTGCGCTCCCCGTCATCCCGCGCCAGCGCATAAGCAAGCGTCAGCACCTCCCGGGTTCGCGACTGGGCGAGTGCCATGTTGTTGAAGTAGGCCTCGTCGACCGAGGCCACGCCACCCCAGTCGCTACTGGTGTGGCCTTCGATACGCACTTCCTCGACCTTCTCCTTGTAACGGAGTACCACGCTGAAGTAGCGGGGGATGAAGTCCCGCATGACATCGCGGAAGCTGGATCGCATCTGCGCTCGACCCGGCTCGAAGAGCATGTCCGGGTTGAGGAACCGGACCTCCAGCGTCTGCGGATCGATCTCGGCACCCCAGCCCTGGAGATCCTGCTCAAACTCGGCCTGGAGGTCCTTGTACAGGCTTACCTGCGTGTCGCGGTAAGCCATGGCGATTTCCTTGATGCGATCGCGCTCGATCCGCACGAAATGCATCATGGCGACGGCGACAAACAGGAAGACGATCATGAGGCCGGCCATAAGGTCGGAAACACTCATCCAGTGATCGTTCTCGGGCGCCTCGGAGACAGGCGTGCCCAGGATCTTGTCCATGGCCTATGCCTCAGTTGAGCGCGCGCGACATTTCAGAGAGACGCCGGGTCAGCCGCTCGTAGTCCGACGTGAATGCCTCGGAGATGCGCACAAGTGACTGTCCGAAGCGACTCATTACGCGTTCCAGCTCCTGGGCCACCGCCTTGTCGAGCGCGGCCATCTGGGTATTGACCGCCTCGCCCGTACGATCGACGGCAGCCTTGACCTGCTGTTCGACGCCCTGCAGGGCCTTGCTGGTATCGCGCTCGACAGCCTCGGCCATTGCCGTGGTGCAAGCACTGACCTGTTCGTGCACTTCCTTTCCTGCCATTTCCAGGCCGCGGACCATCTCGCGGGTCGCGGCCTCCAGCTCCTTCGCGGAGCTGACCAGGTCATCGCGGATCTTGTCGCTGGAGTTGGCAACCTCGGTGGCCATCTCGAGCACAGCTCGGCTCGTGCTGTTGACATGGTTGGCGAACAGCTCGGACTTCTGCGCCAGGACCTCCCCCATCTCGACGGCCGCAGCACCCAGCTGATCGGCCACGCCGACAACCTGGCGCTGGATTTCCGGGACAGCCTCCACCGCCTTGTCACGCATGGTGACGAAGGCCTCCAGGTGTCGCTGGAGCTCTTGGATCTGATGCTGGTTGACCTCAAGGATATCCCGCAGCTCACCCATCACCACGGGGATGCGCTGGCAGTCTTCGCCAATCCTCTGGATCGCATCCTTCGTACTGTCGACTGCATCGACGCTGCGCTGGAACTGCTGCCCCATATGCTCGACCTGGACGCGGTATTCGGCCTGCCAATCCACGAGCTTCTTGACCGACTCATCAAGTGCCTTGAAGTTCTCGCCGAACTGCTCCGTCAGGTTCTTGTTGAAATCGACAATCACCTGGCGCAGCGCCTCGATCACGACCTCAGTTGCGGACTTCGACAGTAGATCGGCGAAGTTCTGCATCTCCCCGAACAACTTGGCCTCGAAGGTCTCCCGAGCCTTGCGTTGCTGGTTGAGCCCATCCGAAAGGTCGGTACGGACCATTTTCAGCTGACCGACGACAGACCCTTCTTCCGACGCCGAGAGACAGCGGGCTACCTGCTCGAGGGTCTGGTTCTGCTTCTCCAGTGAGCCAAAGATGTGTGCCGGAGTGACTTCCTCAGGGGCGGCGGATACTTCCCGCTTGGCCGCAAACTTCCAGTTGTCCAGGGACTTGAAGATGATCGAGGACAGCATGCCCGCCAGACTGGTGATAAACGCAGTCTTCATGCCCTCCAGAAGCTGCCGGATGCTCGTGTCGATGGAGGTGACGTCGAACCCGAGCAAGCCGATCACGATGCCGACGAACGTGCCCAGGATGCCGAGCGAGGTCATCAGGTTGGGCGCGTGCTGCACGAATCGCGTGTGGCGACCCTTCGACGCCTGGTACAAGGCGACCAGCAGGATGCCCACGATCAGCCAACAGAAGGCCTCCGTCGCCGCATCCGCAGACATTCCACGCAGTAAAGCCTCGATAGATTCGCCGAGCATTTCCCAGGCCCCCAAAATATGCAGGCGGCATCACCCGATGCGGCCGCCCATACCATCCGGGGGTTAGCGGCCGGGGATAGGAAAACTTGAGGCTCGCGATGGCGAGCGTTTGATACGGGGGTCTACGCCCCGGGCAGCCCCTCCGCCGCCCGCGCCACGGCTGTCTCAATCGCCAACAGGTAATCCCCAAACCCCTGCCGCGCCCGCGCGTCCCGTCGGGCGCTGGTCGTAACCGCCGGATTAGCCCTGCGGGCGATGGCGTAGCCCGCCCGCTCCAGCGCATCCAACAACCCGCGGTCCTCGTGGGCCACCAGCGCGGGGAACCCGCCTACGGCCTGGTAGGTGGCGGCGCTGAGGCCGAAGTTGACGCCGTGGACGTGGAGGTGGTCGTCCGCGTAGTGCTCGCCGGCGAGAAAGGCGGCGCGCACCCGGTCGGCGAAGTCCAGCCAGTCGGCCACGCGCACGGTGCCGCAGAAACGCGTCGGCGCCGCATTGCAGCTGGGCGGCCAGCCGGTCCGGCAGTCCCTTGCTGCGGGGGTCGATGGAGGCCAGCCAGCGGGAAGCGAGGGCTGGGGCTGCCGCTATGCCGCAGAAACCCGAGCCGCCCGGTTCCGGCGGGTCGGGATGTGACCCGCTTTGATGCCGAAGGCTCGCGTTCCAAGGGGACCACGCCGTAGCGAGTGCACAGGCGTCTCCGCGCTTCAAAGGCGCACGGACGCAGTAAGCGCAGCACACCCGGGAGTGCGGGATCTCCATCACCTGCCGGGCCCGGAGGCGACCTCTGGCTTTATCCGGGGCCCGGCAGCGGTGGCGTGCGCTATTCCGGGGCCTGGGGGCGTGCCCGCGCAGCCATGTGTCGTCGACCTCGACCCAATCGCGCAGGCCGGCGCCGGACATGCCGGCGTGGCGGGCCTGGCGGGCGTCGCGGTGGTCCTGGCGGAAGCGCAGGACCTGGGTGAGGTAGACCACGCGCTCCCAGCCGGCGCTGCGGTAGGCCGCGGCGGGCATGGCCGGCAGCGCGACGGCCGCGCCATTGGAGCCGCCGGTGCCGTCGGCGCCCTGCGCGTGCGGCGCGATGCACGCACAGGCAAGCACACTGCCAGAAGGTGCTTTATCCCCTGCCCCTTTGGATCGAGCCGTTGTTCCCCGCGGGGGAGGTTAGTGGAATCAGTGGCGGGGCGGCAGGGCCTGCGGCGATGGCAGCCGGCGGGCGCGGCACACAGCCAGGCAGGCGCGGCCTACAGGCAGCGGCGGGCCAGCCGCTTCTGCAGGTCGGCGAGAACTTCGTCGGCCGGTGTGTACCGGCCGCTGCGGCGCGCGGCTTCGCGCGACCCGAGTCCACGGGCGATGAAGGCCTCCTGCAGCTGGCGACGCCCGACCATGGCGCGGATCGATTGCTCCATGAAGCTGGAGACGGTCTCGCCTTCCTGCAGCACCGCTTCGACCGCTTCGCGCAGTTCCGGCTCGACCCGAAGGGACGGAAACGTGGCGCTTTTCATGTAGCACCTCATGCATCGCACCTACGACGCAATGTGGAGAGCCGGACGCTCGCGGTCAACGGAGCCGCTTTGTCATCCAGGCATGCGCAGGCGGGTCGCGGAACAGCGGCCGGCTCAGGAAGGGCGCAGCCCGGGTAAGCGGAGCGCACCCGGGAGGGGGCCGGGATGTGTACGGCGCGTCGGGCCCCGGATGCGGCCTTCGGCGTTATCCGGGCTACGCCACAGCACTTGGGGGGAGCGGCTACTTCCCGCCGCGCTGGCGTCCGGTCGGCTTTGCCTTCGCAGCCGGCCTCGCAAGTGCCTTGGCTGCGTCCTGCAGGTCGCCCAGGTACCGTGCCTCGGCCGCCTGCTCGGCCTCCAGGCGGCGCCGTTCGGCGAAAACCTCGTACTGGCGCTCGGCCCATTCCTGGGCCTGCTGGCGGCTGATCTTCCCGGCGTTGTCCAGCACCGGCAGCTCGGTGTCGCGCAGAAACTTGTCCAGAAAGCCGTCCCAGTCCGCCAGGCGGATGTCCTGCCTGCGCATCGCACGGAACTCGGCCTGGTCCAGGAACATCACCGTGATCCGGTTGAGCGTGTCGACTTCCCGCCCATCAAGGTAGTTCTTGTCGGTGCCGACGTCGTGCTTGAACACCCGGCCGCCCTTCCATGTGGTCAGCCCCATGTTGGATTGGCCGGCGTCGGCGCGCTGGCGGATGATCTCGGCAGCGGTCAGGCCGGTGGCAGCGAAGTGCATCTTGTTCTGCATGATCGCGAAGAAGCGCTGCGTGGCCTGCTCGCCCTCGCGGTAGTCCACGGCCATGGCGAAAATCTCGCGGATGCGCTGGTAGACCCGTGCTTCGCTGGCACGGATGTCGCGGATGCGCGCCAGCAGTTCATCGAAATGGTCGACTGGACTCGCGGTGCCCTTGAGGCGTTCGTCATCTAGGACGAAACCCTTGACCAGGTATTCGGAGAGGCGCGCCGTTGCCCATTGGCGGAATTCGGTGCCGCGGCTGGAGCGGACGCGGTAACCAACGGCGAGGATGGCTTCCAGGCTGTAATGGTCCACTTGGCGACGCACGCTACGGGAGCCTTCCAGCTGAACTATTCGGAATTTCCGAATAGTTCGTTCAGCTTCGATCTCGCCTTCCTCCTGGGCGCCCGCCAAGTGCTCGTTGATCGTGGGCACCGAAACCCCATAGAGCTCGGCCATCTGCCGCTGGGTCAGCCAGACGGTCTCCCCGACCAGTAACACCCGGATGCCCCTGTCGTTGCCTCCCACCGGGTAGATCAGCAACTCACCGTCCATGGTGGGTACGACGTCCTTGCTCATCCTTCGCCCCCCTTTCCCTGGCTGATCGATACGCGTCATGACTCTACGCGCCAAGCGGGAGGCGCTCAACGCAGAAGCCCCGCTTGCGCGGGGCTTCCTCACGTCACCTGGTCCCGGCGTGATCAGACATTCGTCTAACGGCCGCCGGGACGACGCCGCGGAGGTCCCGGATGCGGCTTCGCCTTATCCGGGCTACGCGCGGGACGAGGGCTCAGGCGAACGGATCCTGCAGGATCATGGTGTGTTCGCGGTCCGGGCCGGTGGAGACGATGCTGATCGGGCAGCCGGCCAGTTCCTCCAGCGCGCGCAGGTAGGCGCGGGCGGCGGGCGGGAGTTCGTCCCAGTTGGTGATGCCGTGGGTGTTCTCGCTCCAGCCCGGGAACTCCAGGTACACCGGGGTGATCTCTTCCCAGCCCTGCGCGTCCAGCGGGGCGTACTCGGTGCGCTTGCCGCGGTATTCGTAGGCGATGCACACCTTCAGCTTCTCCATGCCGTCGAGCACGTCGAGCTTGGTGATGCACAGGCCGGTGATGCCGTTGATGGCCACCGCGCGCTTGAGGGCGACGATGTCCATCCAGCCGCAGCGGCGCGGGCGGCCGGTGGAGGCGCCGTACTCGGCGCCGCGGTCGCGGATGCCCTGGCCGATCTCGTCGTCCAGCTCGGTCGGGAACGGGCCGCCGCCGACGCGGGTGGCGTAGGCCTTGGCGATGCCCAGCACGTAGTCGATGTCCTGCGCGCCCACGCCGGTGCCGGCCAGGGCACCGCCAATGGTGGTGTTGGAGCTGGTGACGTACGGGTAGGTGCCGTGGTCGATGTCCAGCAGCGCGCCCTGGGCGCCCTCGAACAGCACGCGCTTGCCCTGCTTGCGCAGGTCGTGGCAGATGCCGGCCACGTCGGACTTCATCGATTCGACGTACTCGCCGAACTCCAGCGCTTCCTTGTAGGTGGCCTCGAAGTCAACCGGCTCCACGCCCAGGTACTGGGTGAGGACGAAGTTGTGGTAGTCCAGCGCGCTCTTGAGCTTCTCGGCCAGCTGGTCGGGATAGTGCAGGTCGGCGATGCGGATGCCGCGGCGGGCGACCTTGTCCTCGTACGCCGGGCCGATGCCGCGGCCGGTGGTGCCGATGGCCTTACCGCCGGCGGCCTTCTCGCGCGCCTGGTCCAGGGCGATGTGGTACGGCATGATCAGCGGCGCGGCCGGGCTGATCTTCAGGCGGCTGCGCACCTCCACGCCGGAGGCTTCCAGCTCCTCGATCTCCTTGCGCAGCGCGGTCGGGGAGATCACCACGCCGTTGCCGATCAGGCACAGCGCGTCGTCGCGCAGGATGCCGGACGGGATCAGGTGCAGGACGGTCTTCTTGCCGTTGATGACCAGGGTATGGCCGGCGTTGTGGCCGCCCTGGAAGCGCACGACGGCGCCGATCTCCTCGGTAAGCAGGTCGACGATCTTGCCCTTGCCCTCATCGCCCCACTGGGCACCGAGGACGACGACTGACTGGCCCATGGCCGCAACTCCTTTATCTGGCGGCCATCGGGGCCGCGGGATGGAACCGTGCCGGGGCACCGCCTGGCCGTTCCCCTGCGGGGACGGAACGCCATCGGGGCGTTGCGGACATGCGGCGGTCCAGACACGGAAAAAGCCGGTCGGAGGCATCCACTTGGGAAGCGTGCCCGACCGGCTTTTGCGGATTATCCGGGTTTTGCACCGGCGGGGCCACCGGGAAGGTGAACGGCGCCCTGCCCGCCCCGCCGGGCCTCACTCGGCGGTGAAGACCGGCTGGCCGTCGACCCAGGTGGCGCGGACCTGCAGCGCGTCCAGTTCGGCGCCGGGAATGGCCAGCGGATCGCGGTCCAGGACCACGAAGTCGGCGCGCAGGCCCGGGGCCAGGCGGCCGACCCTGGACTCGTCGTGGCCGGCGCGGGCGGCATCCACGGTGAAGCCGCGCAGGGCCTCCAGCGCGCCCAGGCGCTGGCCGGGCAGCCAGCCGCCGGGCGGCTGGCCGTCGCGGTCCTGGCGGGTGACCGCCGCCAGCAGGCCCAGGCGCGGGTCGACCTGTTCCACCGGGAAGTCCGAGCCCAGGGCCAGCGGCACGCCCAGGTCCAGGAAGCGGCGCCAGGCATAGGCGCCGGCCAGGCGCTCCTCGCCCAGGCGGGCGCCGGCCCAGCCCATGTCCGAGGTGGCGTGGGTGGGCTGCATCGAGGCCACCAGGCGCAGCGCGGCAAAGCGCGGGAAGTCCTCCGGCGCCACCACCTGGGCGTGTTCGACCCGCCAGCGGTGGTCGGCGCGGGCGCCCTGCCCGGCAAGGGCCTGCTGGTAGGTGTCCAGCACGATGCGGTTGCCGCGGTCGCCGATGGCGTGGGTGGCCACCTGCAGGCCGCAGTCGCGGGCGCGGATCACCGCCGCGCCGTAGGCGGCCGGGTCGGTGACCAGCAGGCCGCGGTTGCCGGGGGCATCGCTGTAGTCCTGCAGCAGGGCGGCGCCGCGGCTGCCGAGGGCGCCGTCGACGAACAGCTTCACGCCCTTCATCTGCAGGCGGCCGCCAGGGTGCTGGTAGGCGCCGTGTTCGCACAGGTCGGCCAGCGCCTCGCGGTCGCCGTCGGCATAGGCGCTGATGCGCAGCGGCAGGCGGCCCTCGTCGGCGAAGCGGCGCATCAGCGCCAGGTCGGCGCGCGACACGCCCATGTCATGCACGCCGGTCAGGCCGTTGGCCACGGCCAGGGCCAGGGCCTGCTCCAGGGCGCGGGCGCGCCAGGCCTCGTCCGGCGGCGGCATGGCGCGCTCGACCAGGCGCATGGCCCCGTCCACGAACACGCCGGTGGCACGGCCGTGCACGCGCTCGATGCGGCCGCCCTCGGGCTGCCAGTCGCCGTCGAAGCGGCGCGCGCCTTCCAGCGCCTCGGCCGCGCGCATGGCGGCGGTGTTGGCCCAGGCGGCATGGCCGTCGATGCGCGACAGCCACACCGGGCGATCCGGGAAGGCGGCGTCGAGGTCGGCGGCGGTGGGGAAACGCGCGCCGGGCCACAGGTTCTGGTCCCAGCCCCAGCCGACGATCCAGGCGTCTTCCGGCGCAGTGGCGGCATGGGCCTGCAGGCGCTGCACCACTTCCCCCACGCTGCGCGCGCCGGACAGGTCGGCGCGCAGCAGGGCGTAGCCCAGCTCCATCAGATGGGCGTGGGCGTCGATCAGGCCGGGGATGACGGTGGCGTCGCCGGCATCGATATGCCGCGCCTGCGGATAGCGGTGGCGCAGCTCGGCAGCCTCGCCGGTGGCGAGGATGCGTCCGTCCTTGTCCCAGGCGATGGCGGTGGCCTGCGGATGGGCGGCGTCGAGGGTGTGGATGCGGCGCGCGGTTAGCACCGCTTCGGCGGTGGTGCCGGCATAGGACGGCGGCGCGGGTTGCGGTGCGGGAGACTGCGGGGAGGCCAGCGCCATGGCACTGGCGAAGGCGGCAAGCAGCAGCGGGAGGGCGCGGGTCACGCGTCGGTGCATGGCGTCATCCTGCGGATGGGGATGCCGGGGACTATGCCGGGGGTGGGTGGCGGGGGCAAACGCGGCAATCCGGTGAGCTTGCTTCCGTCGCGACCGCCGCCGTGCGCCGGAACCGCGCCCCCGGCCCTTGTCCGAGGGGGAGTACGTGCGTGGCGGGGCCCCGGATGCGGCCTGTGGCCTCATCCGGCCTACGCAAGCGCCACGCTACGGTCGTTGCGACGGCAAGGCCCCGTCGCGCCGCCGGGGCGGATTCAGTCGACCAGCTCGGCTTCCAGGCTGATCGGCACCGCGGACAGGGCCTTGGAGACCGGGCAGTTCTGCTTGGCGTCGTCGGCGATGGCGCGGAACTGCTTTTCGTCGATGCCGGGAACCTTCGCTTTCAGCTTGAGCCGGATCTGCGACAGCGCCGGACCGCCTTCCAGCGACAGGTCGACCTCGGCGCGGGTGTCCAGCGCGGCCGGCGTGAACCCGGCTTCGCCCAGCTTGGCCGACAGGGCCATGGTGAAGCAGCCGGCGTGCGCGGCGGCGATCAGTTCCTCGGGATTGGTGCCCTTCTCCTCGCCGAAGCGGCTGTTGAAGCCGTAGCGGGTGCCGGCCAGCAGGCCGCTCTGCGGCGTGTCCAGGATGCCCTTGCCGCTCTTGAGGTCGCCTTCCCAGTGCGCGGTGGCGTGGCGCGAGATGCCCATGGCGTTGTTCCTTTCGATCCGTGGAGGGAACGCGCAGCGTAGCGGCCGGTCCGTTAGCGGGCCGTGCGCGGGCCGGCGTGCGTGCTTGTGCGACGCAACGTGCCCGCGCGCGCGCAAGGCGCGATGGTGTGGCTTCCGCCATGACCGCCCGCGGCACGAGCCCGGGCCGTCCTCCATGGATCGGCGCGTGCCGGACTGCCATGACGGCCTCCAATCCCCCCCAGGAGGACGGCACATGCCCTACACCACCCACGACATCCGCAACGTGGCCCTCGCAGGCCACCCCGGCGCCGGCAAAACAACCCTTTTCGAAGCCCTGCTGCATGCCGGCGGCGTCCTCGCTACGGCAGGCAGCGTCGAACGCGGCAACACCGTGTCCGACTCCGATCCACTGGAAAAGCAGCGCGGCCACTCGCTGGACATCGCCATCGCCAGCATCGACCTGGCCAACGGCGACGGCCGTGCCCACCTCAACTTCATCGACACGCCCGGCTATCCGGACTTCCGTGGTCCGGCGCTGTCGGCGCTCTCGGCGGTGGAGACCGCGCTGGTGGTGGTCGACGCGGACACCGGCGTGGAGCACGGCACCCTGCGGCTGATGGAGCGCGCGCGCGAGCGCGGCCTGTGCCGCGCGATCGTGGTCAACAAGATCGACCACGAGCACGCCGACTGCGGCCGGGTGCTGATGCAGCTGCGCGAGACCTTCGGCCCGGAAGTGCTGCCGCTGAACCTGCCGGCGGACTGGGGCCGGCGCGTGGTCGACTGCTTCGACGCCGGCGCCGGCGACTCCGACCTGGGGCCGGTATCCGAGTGGCACCAGCGCATCCTCGACCAGGTGGTGGAGGTCGATCCGGAGGCGATGGACCGCTACCTGGAGAACGGCGAGGCCGGGCTCGCGCCGGGCGAGCTGCACGACGCCTTCGAAAAGGCGCTGCGCGAGGGGCACCTGGTCCCGGTGTGCTTCGTCTCCGCGCGCAGCGGCGTGGGCGTGCGCGAGCTGCTGCAGCTGGTGGCGCGGCTGTTCCCCGATCCCACCGAGGCCAACCCGCCGCCGCTGGTGGCCGGCGATGGCGGCGGCCAGCGCCCGGTGCCGGTGCACCCGGACGCCGACGGCCACGTGATCGCCGACGTCTTCAAGGTGGTCAACGACCCTTTCGTGGGCAAGCTGGGCGTGTTCCGCGTCTACCAGGGCACGGTCAGGCGCGACACCCAGCTGTTCGTGGACGGCGGGCGCAAGCCGTTCCGCGTGGGCCACCTGTTCGCGCTGCGCGGGCGCGAGCACGTGGAGATCGAGCAGGCCATCGCCGGCGACATCGCCGCGGTGGGCAAGATCGAGGAAGTGCATTTCGACGCGGTGCTGCACGACAGCCACGACGAGGACGGCGTGCACCTGGCGCCGGTGTCCTTCCCCAAGCCGATGTTCGGGCTGGCGGTGCAGGCCACCAGCCGCGGCCAGGAGCAGAAGCTGTCGCAGGCGCTGCGCAAGCTGGCCGAGGAAGACCCGGCCTTCGTGGTCGAGCACAACGTCGAGGTCAACGAGACGGTGATCCGCGGCCTGTCGGAGCTGCACCTGCGGGTGATGCTGGAGCGGCTGAAGGAGCGCTTCGGCCTGGAGGTGGTCACGCGCCCCCCGCGCATCGCCTATCGCGAGACCATCTCGATCGCGGCCGAAGGGCATTGCCGGCACAAGAAGCAGACCGGCGGCGCCGGGCAGTTCGCGGAGGTCTTCCTGCGGGTGGAGCCGCTGGAGCGCGGCGCCGGCTTCCAGTTCGTGGACGAGGTCAAGGGCGGCGTGATCCCGGGGCAATTCATCCCGGCGGTGGAGAAAGGCGTGCGCATGGCGTTGCAGGGCGGCGCGATCAGCGGCCATCCGGTGCAGGACGTGCGCGTGGTGGTGTACGACGGCCGCCACCATCCGGTGGACAGCAAGGAGATCGCCTTCGTCACCGCCGGGCGCAAGGCCTTCCTCGATGCGGTGGCCAAGGCCAGGCCGCTGGTCCTGGAGCCGGTGGTGGCGCTGGAGGTGTCGGTGCCCGAGGCGCAGGTGGGCGACGTCACCGGCGCGCTGGCCACCCGCCGCGCGCGCATCGTCGGCACCGACAGCGGCGACGGCCTGCGCGCGGAGAGCATCGTCCGCGCCCAGGTGCCGCAGGCCGAGCTGGAGGGGTTTGCCGCCGAGCTGAAGTCGCTGACCGCCGGCAAGGGCCGCTATGCGCTGGACTTCAGCCACTACGAGCCGGTGCCGCCCAACGTGCAGCAGAAGCTGGTGGAGGGGTGGAAGCCGAAGCCGGAGGAGGATTGAGGGCCCGCATGCTTGCGTGGCCCGGACAAGGAAGGGGTGAACCGGGATGCGCTTCGCTTGCCCGGGCTACGCAAAGCCTTTGCAGGCCGGCGTGGGGAAGATCAGGCCGTGCGGCGTGCCACCGGAGCGCGGGAGACCAGCAGCACGCCTCCCAGCACCAGCACCGTGCCGGCCACCTGCCAGGCGCCCATCGGCTCGTCCAGCAGCAGCAGGCTCAGCACGATGGTCGAGACCGGGCCGAGCATGCCGATCTGCGAGGCATGGCCGGAGCCGACCCGGGAGATCCCCAGCATCACCAGCAGCACCGGCGCCACCGTGCACAGCGTGCCGTTGGCCAGCGACAGCCAGTACACCTCGGCCGGCAGGTCCAGCGCCGACAATGGCCGCAGCAGCAGGAACTGGCCGATGCACAGCAGGCAGGCCACCGAGCTGCACAGCGCGGTCAGCCGCACCGCGCCGACCTTGCCCACCAGTTCGCCGCTGCCGGCCAGGTACAGCGCATAGGTCAGCGCGCTACCGAACACCAGCACGCCACCCAGCACGATGCCCTCGCCGCCGGCCATCAGGTCGTGGCCGAAGGCCAGGCCCACGCCGGCGTAGCTAACCGCCAGCGCGATCCACTGCAGCCGCCCCGGGCGGCGGCCGAACGCCAGCCAGCCGATCAGCAGGACCAGGGTCGGGGTGAGGTACAGGATCAGCCGCTCCAGGGTGGCGGTGATGTAGGCCAGTCCGGCGAAGTCCAGGAAGCTGGCCAGGTAATAGCCCAGCGACCCCAGCACCAGGATCCTCAGGTAGTGGCCGCGGTGCAGCGTGGTCCGTGCGCTCCGGGTCGCCCATGCGCCCATCAGCAGGAAGAACGGGAACGCCACCAGCATGCGCAGCGCCAGCAGGGTGACCGCGTCGGCGCCATGGCGGTAGCCGAGCTTGACGATGATCGCCTTGCCCGAGAACAGGACGGCGCCCAGCGCGGCATACAGCAGGCCCCAGCGCTGCCGCGCGCGGGCCTTGCGTGCGTCGTCCCCGCCCGCGGTGGCGGCCGCAGGCCGGGCTGGCGCCGGTTCCTCCGCGCCCTCGCCGGCCGCAGCGGCCAGGGCCGGGCCGCGTCCGCTCATGCCAGCACCGCCTGCAGCAGCGCGCGCAGCACCTGTTGCAGCGCTTCGGCGCGCACAGGGTCGTAGGCGAAGCTGTCCTCGTCCATGTAGGTGCGCTGGGCCAGTTCCAGCTGCACCGCCTGCACGCCGGTCTCCGGCGCGGCGTAGTGGCGGGTGATGTAGCCGCCCTTGAAGCGGCCGTCGACCACGTGGCTGTACTGCGGATGTGCGGCCAGCACTTCTTCCAGGCGCTGGCGCAGGGCCGGGGAACAGCTGTGGCCTCCGGCGGTGCCGAGGTTGAGGTCCGGCAGCGCGCCTTCGAACAGGTACGGCAGGCGGCCGCGGATCGAATGCCCTTCCCACAGCACCACCCGGCCATGCTGGCCGCGGATGCGCTGCAGCTCGGCGTCGAGGTTGTCGTGGTACGGGCGCCAGTACGCCTCCAGCCGGCGGGCGATCTCGGCCTGGTCCGGCTCGGCGCCGGGCTGGTACACCGGTTCGCCGCTGAACTGCACCGTGGGGCACAGGCCGGTGGTGTTCTGGCCGGGATACAGCGAGGCGTCGTCCGGCGGGCGGTTGAGGTCGATCACGTAGCGCGAGTAGCGCGGGCGGATGATCGAGGCGCCCAGCTCGCGGGCGAAGGCGTACAGGCGCGAGACGTGCCAGTCGGTATCCGGCACGCGGCGGGCACTGTCGGTCAGGCGCGCGGCGATGTCGGCGGGAAGTTCGCTGCCGTCGTGCGGCAGGCTGATCAGCAGCGGCGCGTCGCCCTGGTGCAGGTGGAAGATGTCGTCCATGCGCCGATTGTAGGCGCGTGCGCGCACCGTCAGAGCAGCACCAGCTCCTCGGCCGAGGTCGGGTGGATCGCCACCACCTGGTGCAGCCGGGCGCGGGTGACGCCCAGCTTCAGCGCCACCGCGAAGCCCTGCAGGATCTCGTCCACCGCCTCGCCCAGCAGGTGGATGCCCACCACCCGCTCCTCTTCGCCCACGCACACGAGCTTGAACAGGCTGCGCTGCGGCGAGTCGGCCAGCGCGGTCAGCATCGGCCGGAAGTTGCTGGCATGCACCCGCACCGCATCGCCGTAGCGCTCGCGCGCCTGTTCCTCGGTCAGGCCCACGGTGGCCAGCGGCGGATGCGAGAACACCACGGTGGGCACGTCGGCATAGTCCAGCTTCGCGTCGGCCTGGCCGCCGAACAGCCGCGCCATCAGCCGGCGCGCGGCGGCGATCGCCACCGGGGTCAGGGCGAGCCTGCCGGTGACGTCGCCCACGGCGTGCACGCCCTCCAGCGAGGTGTCCTGCCATTGGTCGACCACCACCTCGCCGTGCCCGCCCAGCTCCACCCCGGCTTCCTCCAGGCCGAGGCCGGCGGTATTGGGCCGGCGCCCGGTGGCGAACAGCACGCGGTCGAACACCTCCGCCACCACGCCCTGTTCCTGGCCCTTGTGCACCACGCGCACCCCGCCCCCGGTCGCGTGCAGCGCGCTGACCGGCGCCTCCAGGTGCAGGCGCACGCCGCGCGCCTGCATGTTGGCCTGCAGCGTGGCCACCACTTCCGCGTCCATGCCCGACAGCAGGCGCGGACCGCGCGCGAACACCTCGACCCGGCTGCCCAGTGCCTGCAGCACCCCAGCCAGTTCCACCGCGATGTAGCCGCCGCCGACCAGGGCCACGTGCGCGGGGGGCTGCGACAGCTCGAAGAAATCGTCCGACACCCCGGCCAGTTCCGCGCCGGGGATGTCCGGGCGGAGCGGATGCGCGCCGGTGGCCAGCAGCACGCGCCCGGCACGCAGGCGCACGCCGGTGTCGGTGTCCACGGTGTGTGCGTCGCGCAGGCGGCCGCGGCAGGGCATCAACGCGATGCCGGCCGCGTCCAGGCGGCGGCGGTAGCTGGCGTGGATGCCGGCGATGTAGCGCTGGCGGTGGGCGATGAAGGCCGGCCAGTCCAGCGCCGGCGGCGACTGCGGCAGGTCGAAGCCGAGGTCGGCGGCCAGGGCCATGCGCTCGGCCAGCCCGGCCGCCAGCCACATCGCCTTCTTCGGCACGCACCCGGCATTGACGCAGGTGCCGCCCAGTTCGCCCGGCTCCAGTAGCGCCACCCGCGCCCCGTGCGCGGCGGCGGCGAACGCGCCGGCCAGCCCGCCGGAGCCTCCACCGATCACCACCAGGTCGAACCCGGCCTGCGGGCGGTGGACGGCGGTCTGGCTCATGGCTCCTCCTCTACTGGAAGCGTTCGACCCGGTAGGGCGCGGGATCGATCGCGGGCGTGCGGCCGGTGACCAGGTCGGCCACCAGCTGGCCGCTGGCCGCGCTCATGCTGATGCCCAGCATGCCGTGCCCGGCCGCGATCCAGACGTGAGGATGGCCGGGAGCGCGGCCCAGCGCCGGCAGGTCGTCGTACGTCATCGGCCGCCAGCCGTACCACTTCTCCAGCGCCGCCCCGGCCGGCGGCGGCTGGCGCAGGTATTCGCGCGCGGCGCGTTCCAGCGCGCCCAGGCGCACCGGATTGAGGCTGGTGTCCTGGCCGGAGAACTCCATCGTGCTGCCCAGGCGGAAGCCGTCCACCCAGGGGGTGACGAACACCTGGCGGTCCTTGAGCACCAGCGGGCGCCGTGGCGCGCCGGCCTGCGGGCCGTAGGTGATCGAGTAGCCCTTGCCGGGCTGGATCGGCAGGCGCACGCCCAGCGGGCGCAGCAGCCGCGGGGTCCAGGCCGCCATCGCCACCACCACCTCGCGGCCGCGGCGGCGGCTGCCGTCCTCCAGCTCGACGCTGGCGCCGCTGGCATCGGGCAGCAGCGCGCGCACCGGCGCCTGCTCCTCGATCAACCCGCCGCGCTCGCGGATCGCGCGCGCCAGGCCGGCGGTGTAGCGGTCCGGGCGCAGGTGGGCGTCGTCGGGGAACCGGATCGCGCCGACCACGCCTTCGCGCAGCGATGGCTCCTGGCGCAGGTAGTCCGGCCCGTCGACCACTTCGGTGGCGATGCCCATATCCGCCAGCGGCCCGCATTCGGCCACGTAGGCCTCGAAGTTGCGCCGGTCGCGGAACACGTAGTCCAGGCCGGAGGCGGTGAACTGGCAATCCAGGCCGTAGCGCTCGATCCACTGCGCCAGGCGCGCGCGCGAGTCGCGCAGGATCGCGGCGCGGCCACGCGCGCTTTGCATCCAGTCGCGCTGGTTGCAGCGGCGGGCGAAGTGCAGCAGCCAGCGCCACAGCTCCGGGTCCAGGCGCGGCTTGAGGTACAGCGGGGCATCGGGGCTGAGCATCCAGCGCAGCGCGCGCCAGGGCACGCCGGGCGCGGCCAGCGGCGGCGCATGGCTGGGGGTGACGGTGCCGCAGTTGCCGTGCGAAGTGGCGCCGCCGACGCGGCCCGCCTCCAGGACCCGCACCCCGCGACCGGCCTCCAGCAGCGACAGCGCGGTGGCCAGGCCGATGGCTCCGCCACCGAGGATGAGGACGTCGTCGGGGTTGTTCACCCGCGCAAGTCTACGCCGGCGCGCCGCGTCTGCGGCGCGTCGTTGCCGCCGCAACCGCCGCTAGAACGGCTTGCCGATCTCCAGGAACAGCACCGCCTCGCCGCCCTCGCGGCGGCCGTAGCCGAACAGCATCGGCCCCATCGCCGAGTCGAAGCCCAGGTACAGGCTGCCGTTCCAGATGCCGTCGCCCAGGCGCATGTCGCCGCGGCGTTCCCAGGCGTTGCCGTACTCCAGCGTGGCCCCGGCCACCGCCGAGCGGCGGAAGAACGAGGCCAGCTGGTAGCTGTAGCCGGCCATCAGCACCGCATAGTGTTCGCCGGCCAGCTCGTTGTAGTGGAAGCCGGCCAGGCGCCCGCGTCCGCCCAGGCGGTGGCGCAGGTGCAGCGGCAGTTCGCCGGACAGGGTGGCGTGGTACGCCAGCGAACCCTGCACCGCGTGGCGGCCGAACGGCATCGCCGCCAGCACGTCCAGCCCGGCCTCCTGGAAGCGGGCGTCGCCGCCCAGCCAGCCGGCGCTGCGGCGGTAGGTCAGGCGCGACCAGTGGCCCTCGCGCGGGAAGTACAGGCTGTCCAGGCGGTCCACCGCCAGCTGCGCGTACCAGCTGCCGGCATCCACGTCCACGTCCGGCAGCGCCGGGTCGCCCACTTCCACCTGCGCCTCGCCGACGCTGCGCTCCACGCCCACCTCGGCGGCGCCGTAGCGGCCGAAGGTGCGGCCCAGGCTCAGCAGGGCGCTGGCGACCTTGGCCTCGTAGCTGGCCAGGCGGTTGCCGCGCTCGAACACCGGCACCGTGGTCCGGCGCGCGCCGGCGCGGCCGTACAGGTACCAGCGCGCCTGCGGGTCGAACGGGTGGTAGTACTCGCCCTGCAGTTCCGGGTCGCTGCCCACCCCCACCAGGGCGCGCGCCTCGGCGCCGTAGGCGGTGGCCGGCGAGCGCAGCACGGCCAGGCGCAGGCTGGTCTCGTTGGTGCCGCTGAAGTCGGTGACGGTGCGGAAGCCGGCCTGCAGGTAGTTCGGGCCCTGCGGCTTCTCCCGCACGCGCACCACCACCCCGGTGAGGCCGTCGGCATTGCGCTCGACCTCGTAGGTGACGCTGGCGAAGGTGCCCTCGTTGTAGGCGCGCAGGGTCGCGCGCTCGAGGTGGTCGGCGTCCAGCGCCTGGCCGGTGGGGATGTCGAGGATCGCCGCCAGCACCTGGTCGTCGTAGCGGCTGCCGTTCTCCAGGCGCACGTAGTCGATCCGCGCCGGGGCCTCGGCCTCCGGCACTGCCGGCGGCGCGGCCTGCCAGCGCGGCAGCGCGGCCAGCTGCGCGGCCGCCGCCTCGGCGGCCTCGCGGCCGATGCGCAGGGCCTCGGCGGCCTTGGCGAAGTCGCCGGTGGCCACGTCCTCGCCCAGCCCGGGCACCACCAGCACGTCGCCCTCGCGCAGGCGCGAGGTCGAGTCGCGGGTATTGCCCACGGTCAGCATGCCGGTCAGCTGGGAGACCACCTGCAGCACGCTGGCATCGCTGTCCAGCTCCATCAGCGGGGTGCCCACGTCCACCGCCACCACCACGTCGGCACCCATGCGCCGCACGGTGTCGATCGGCACCTGCTCGGCGATGCCGCCGTCGATCAGCACACGGCCATCGATCCGCACCGGCTGGAAGATGCCCGGCAGCGACATCGAGGCGCGCATGGCCTGGGCCAGGCTGCCGGCGCCCAGTTCCACCGGCTGCCCGGTGTTGAGGTCGGTGGCCACCGCGCGGAACGGGATCGGCAGCCGGTTGAAGTCGCGCACCGCGGCCACGTGCAGGGTCTTGCGCTGGAACAGGGAGAGGATGCGCTCGCCCTGCAGCACCCCCGGCGCCAGCCGCACCCCGCGCGCGCCCACGCCCAGGCCCAGGGTGGCCAGGCCTTCGCGGTCGTCCTGCTTGCGCCGGTAGCTGCGCTCGCGGCGCGGGATGGAGTCGTCGAACAGCTGCTTCCAGTCCGCTTCAAGGACCAGCTGTTCCATCTCCTCCAGCGGCACCCCGGCCGCGTACAGGCCGCCGACCAGCGAGCCCATGCTGGTGCCGGCGATGCAGTCCACCGGCACGCCCAGTTCCTCCAGCTTGCGCAGCACGCCCAGGTGGGCCACGCCGCGCGCGCCGCCGCCGCCCAGGGCCAGGCCCACGCGCGGGCGCGAGGTGTCGCCATCGCGCTGCGGGCAGGAGGTGCCGGGCGCGGCGACCGGCGCCGCGGGGTCGGGCGTGCCGGCGGCGGCGGTGGCCGCCAGTGCCATGCATGCGGCCAGCAGCCAGCGTGCGGCCGCGCCGCGTTGGACGATCCTGCCCTTGCGCCGGCCCGCGGCCGCGACCTTGTCCATGACCCGCTCCTGGTGAGTGGCGCGAGGTTAGCGGCAGGCGCGTGCGCGCGGAAGCAATGCCGCCGCGTCCCGGCCCCGGGCCGGGACGACGGCGGAGGACGGGACGGTCGTCAGGCGTGGCCGGCCGCGGGCTGCGCGCGCAGGCGCATCGGCTGCGCGCGCAGGTAGGTGGCCGAGCGCCACAGCCACTCCATCGGCCCGAAGCGGAAGCGCGCCAGCCAGACGTGGCTGAGGAGCACCTGCAGCACGAACAGCACCAGCGCGAACACCGCCTGCCAGGCGCGGGGCATCTGCCCGAAGTAGCCCAGGCCGTAGTTGTAGAACACCAGGGTGCAGACCACCGATTGCAGCAGGTAGTTGGTCAGCGCCATGCGCCCGGCCGGGGCCAGCCAGCGCGCCAGGCCGGCGCCGGCGCGGCTGCGGAACAGGGCCACCAGCCAGCCCACGTAGCCCATGCACATCAGTCCGCCGGCCAGCAGGCCCAGGGCCTGGGCCAGGCCGATGCGCGCGTTGAACTGGCCGAAGCTCGCCCCGGGATTGATCGCCATCGACCCGGCCATGACCGCCACGCCCAGCGGCATCAGCCCCCAGCGCAGCAGGGCGAACAGCCGCGGGAAGCGCTCCGGGGTGGCCAGCGCGCCGCTGCGCGCGAGCGCCGCGCCGACCAGGAACATGCCCAGCACCGCCCCGCCCATGAGCGGCAGGCCGGACAGGCTGACCGCCACCTCGGTGGCGCGCACGGCCACCGCCTCGCCCCAGCTACCGTGGGCGTAGACCTCGCTGGCGCGGGCGACCAGCTCCACCATCGGCGCCATCTGCTGGTCGATGGCGGCCTGCATGGCCGGGCCGGAGACGGCCAGGGCCAGCGCGTACAGCAGCAGCATGCCCGGGCCGACCAGGAACAGCAGCACGCCCGGCAGCGCCAGCCACAGCGGCGGGGCGTTGCGCACCAGCAGCAGCGGCATGCCCAGCAGGGCGTAGGCCAGCAGGATGTCGCCGGACCAGACCAGCACGCCGTGGGCCAGGCCGATGCACAGCAACACCCCCATGCGCCGCAGGTACAGGCCGGCGAACGCACGCCCGGCCTCCTCGGCGCGCTGCGACATGACCATGAAGCCCATGCCGAACAGCAGCGAGAACAGGGTGAAGAACTTGCCCTGCACGAAGAAATAGACCAGCGCGTCCACCACCCGGTCGGCGCCGGCCAGGCTCGGGTCCAGGCCGCTGCCGGCCGCCAGCACCGGGCCGTTGAAGCCCTCCATGTTCATCAGCAGGATGCCCAGCAGCGCGGTGCCACGCAGCGCATCGAGGGTCGGGTTGCGCTCGCCGGGTGCGAGTGGACGCAGGTCGGTTGCGGTCACGTGGGACTCCATTCCATGGATCGGAGGCGGCGATGATCGCCGATCCCGCCCGTCCGGTCTGCCCCCCGCCGGAGCCCGCCGCGCCTGCGGTCCGCGCCGCGGCCCCGGCGTCAAGCCTTGTTGGCCCCCTGCCCCCCCGGTACCCTGACCGCCGCATGTCCGGCTTCGTCCACCTCCATATCCATACCGAGTACTCGCTTGCGGACTCGATCATCCGCGTGCCCGAGAAACCGGACCAGGCGGACCCGGCCAAGGCCAAGCGGCCCAACCTGCTGAGCCGGGCGGTGGAGCTGGGGCTGCCGGCGCTGGCGGTCACCGACCTCAACAACCTGTTCGCGCTGATCAAGTTCTACAAGGCCTGCGAGGCGGTCGGGATCAAGCCGGTGGCCGGCGCCGACCTGATGGTGGCCACCGCCCCCGGGGAGGCCCCGTGGCGGCTGACCGCGCTGGTGCGCGACCACGGCGGCTACCTCAACCTGTCCAAGCTGCTCACCAGGGCCTGGATGGAAGGCCACCGCCCCGAGGGCGGCGTTGCCGTGCGCCCGGACTGGCTGCGCGAATGCGGCCAGGGCCTGATCCTGCTGGCCGGGCGCGAGAGCCTGGCCGGCCGCCTGGCGCTGGAGAACCGCCACGACCTGGCCCAGCAGCAGCTGGCCGACTGGCAGCGCGACTTCGACGGCAACCTGTGCCTGGAGCTGACCCGCACCGGGCGCGACGGCGAGGAGGCGTTCAACAGCTTCGCCCTGCACGCCTCGGCGGCGCGCGGGATCCCGGTGGTGGCGTCCAACGACGTGCGCTTCCTCGACCGCGCCGGCTTCGACGCGCACGAGGCGCGCGTGTGCATCGCTTCCGGCCGGGTGCTGGACGATCCCAAGCGCCCGCGCGAGTACAGCCCCGAGCAGTACCTGAAGTCGCCGGAGGAGATGGCCGCGCTGTTCGCCGACATCCCCGACGCGATCTCCAACACCGTCGAGCTGGCGCGCCGCTGCAACCTCGAACTGACCCTGGGCAAGTACGCGCTGCCGGCCTACCCGGTGCCGGACGACGAGACCCTGGACAGCTGGATCCGCAAGCAGGCCTACGAAGGCCTGGAGGAGCGCCTGGCGAAGAACCCGCTGGCGCCGGGCAAGACCCGCGAGGACTACTTCAAGCGGCTGGACTTCGAGCTGGACACCATCATCAAGATGGGGTTCCCCGGCTACTTCCTGATCGTTGCCGACTTCATCCAGTGGGGCAAGAACCAGGGCATCCCGATCGGCCCGGGGCGTGGTTCGGGCGCCGGCTCGCTGGTGGCCTGGGCGCTGAAGATCACCGACCTCGATCCGCTGCCCTACAACCTGCTGTTCGAGCGCTTCCTCAACCCGGAACGCGTGTCGATGCCCGACTTCGACATCGACTTCTGCATGGACCGGCGCGACGAGGTGATCGACTACGTCGCCCGCAAGTACGGGCGCGAGCGGGTCAGCCAGATCATCACCTACGGCACCATGGCGGCCAAGGCCGTGGTGCGCGACGCCGGCCGCGTGCTGGGCTTCCCGTACGGCTTCGTCGACGGCGTGGCCAAGCTGATCCCCAACATCCTCGGCATCTCCCTCAAGGACGCGATGGGCGAAGGCAAGGACGAGGAAATGGCCTCGCCCGAGCTGATCCAGCGCTACCAGTCCGAGGAGGAAGTGCGCGACCTGATCGACCTGGCGCGCCAGCTGGAGGACCTGACCCGCAACGCCGGCAAGCACGCCGGCGGCGTGGTGATCGCGCCGGCCCCGCTGTACACCTTCTGCCCGCTGTTCGCCGAACACGACCACGACGGCCTGGGCAAGAACCCGGTCACCCAGTTCGACAAGAACGACGTGGAGGAAGTGGGCCTGGTGAAGTTCGACTTCCTGGGCCTGCGCACGCTGACGATCATCGACTGGGCGGTGAAGGCCATCAACCGCCGCCACGAGCGCGCCGGCATCCCGCCGCTGGACATCGCCGCGCTGCCGCTGGACGACGAGGCCACCTACAAGGACATCTTCGCCAGCGGCAACACCGGCGCGGTGTTCCAGTTCGAATCCTCGGGCATGCGCCGCCTGCTGAAGGACGCGCGCCCGGACCGCTTCGAGGACCTGATCGCGCTGGTGTCGCTGTACCGCCCGGGCCCGATGGACCTGATCCCGGACTTCAACGCGCGCAAGCACGGCCAGCAGGAGATCGTCTACCCCGACCCGCGCACCGAGGCCATCCTCAAGGACACCTACGGCATCATGGTGTACCAGGAGCAGGTCATGCAGATGGCGCAGATCGTCGGCGGCTACTCGCTCGGCGGCGCCGACCTGCTGCGCCGCGCGATGGGCAAGAAGATCCCGGCGGAGATGGCCAAGCACCGCGAGATGTTCCGCGAGGGTGCGGCCAAGGGCGGCGTCGACGAGAAGAAGGCCGACGAGATCTTCGACCTGATGGAGAAGTTCGCCGGCTATGGCTTCAACAAGTCGCACGCCGCCGCGTACGCGCTGGTCTCCTACCAGACCGCCTGGCTCAAGCGGCACTACCCGGCCGAGTTCATGGCCGCGACCATGTCCTCGGACATGGACAACACCGACAAGGTGGTCGGCTTCCTGGCCGAGGCGCGCAACCTCGGCCTGACCATCCTGCCGCCGACGGTCAACGACTCGCCGTACATGTTCGAGGCGGTGAGCGCCGACACCATCCGCTACGGCCTGGGCGCGATCAAGGGCGTGGGCCGCGGCCTGTGCGAGGCGATCGTGGCCGAGCGCGAGGCGGGCGGCGAGTACCGCGACCTGCTCGACTTCTGCCGCCGGGTGGACTCGACCAAGCTCAACCGCCGCGCGCTGGAGGCGATGATCAACGCCGGCGCGCTGGACGCACTGGGCCGCAACCGCGCCACCCTGATGCTGCAGCTGCCGGAAGTGCTCAAGGCCACCGACCAGATGGCCAGGGAAGCCGCCGCCGGCCAGACCTCGCTGTTCGGCATGCCCTCGGCCGACGCCGGCCCGGCGCTGCAGCTGGACCTGCCCGAATGCGCCGAGTGGCCGCTGCGGCAGAAGCTGGACGGCGAACGCGAGACCCTCGGCCACTACCTCAGCGGCCACCCGTTCGACCCCTACCGCGAGGACGTGCGCGCCCTGGTCGGCAACGACCTGGGCGACCTGGACAAGCTGTGGGCCGCCGGCACCAGCGGCGCCAACGAGAAGCGCAGCTGGCGCCCGGAGGTGCAGGTGGTGGTGGCCGGCATGGTCGTGGGCCTGCGCCGCAAGGGCGACAGCCAGGTGTTCGTGCAGCTGGAGGACGGCCGCGGCCGGCTGGAGTGCGGCGTGTTCGCCGAGGCCGCCGCGGAGATGGCCAGCCTGCTGGTGCGCGACCGCGTGCTGGTCGTGCAGGGCGGCCTGCGCGAGGACGAGTTCAACGGCGGCTGGAGCCTGCGCCTGAAGCAGGCCTGGGACTTCGAGCAGCTGTGCGCCAACCACGCCCAGCGCCTGGCCCTGCGCCTGGACCTGCGCGACCCGCGCGCCTGGAACCGGGTCGACGAGGTGCTGGCCCGCCACCGCCCCGGCCCCACCCCGCTGCGCCTGCACGTGCAGGTCGGCGGCAAGGGCCAGGGCGCCACCGGCGTGCTCGACCTCAACGGTGGCAACTCGGTGCGGGTGGCGCCGCCGCTGCTGGACGCGCTGCGCGGCCTGCCGGTGGTGCGCGCGGTCAAGGTCGCCATCGGCCGGCCCTGGGTCAACTGAGCCTCAGCCGGCGTCGTACGGCGCCATCAGTTCCACCATCCAGTCGATGAAGGCACGCAGGCGCGCCCCGACCTGCGGTCGCGGACGCCAGGCCAGCGACAGCGGCATCGGCGCCAGCCGCCAGTCCGCGAACAGCTCCACCAGCTCGCCGCGCGCCACATGCGCGTCGGCCATGTAGCGCGGCATCCAGGCCACGCCCAGCCCGGCCAGGACCGCGGCCTGGTAGGCATTCCCGTCGTCCACGGCCAGCCGCGGCCGGGCGCGCACCTGCACCTGCTCGGTGCCGCGGCGCAGGACCGGCTGCAGCGGGCGGCCGCTGCTGGCCCACAGGAAGCCCACGCTACGGTGCGCGGCGCCTTCCAGCTCGCCCGGATGCGCCGGGGTGCCATGCCTTTCCAGATAGGCCGGAGCGGCGTACACGCCCAGCGCCAGCCGCGCCAGGCGGCGTGCCACCAGCGAGCCGTCGGCCAGCTCGCCACCACGGACCACGCAGTCGACATTGGCGCCCATCAGGTCCACCACGCGGTCGCTGGCACCCAGCACCAGCTCTATCTCCGGATGGCGCGCGTGGAACGCCGGCAGCGCCGGCACCACCACCAGCCGCGCCAGCGGGCTCGGCATGTCCACCCGCAGGCGTCCGCGGGCGGCGGCGGCCTGGCCCGGCAGTCCGGTCTCGGCGTCGTCCAGGTCGGCGAGCAGGCGCAGCGCGCGCTCGAGGAAGGCGCTGCCGTCGGCGGTCAGGCTCACCCGCCGGGTGGTGCGGTCCAGCAGCCGCACCCGCAGCCGTGCCTCCAGCTGCTGCACCAGCTGGGTCACGGTGGCCCGGGCCAGGCCCAGGTCGGTCGCCGCGCGGGTGAAGCTGCCGGTTTCGGCAACCCGGACGAAGGCCTGCATCGCGTCGAAACGGTCCATGGGCCCGTCAGGTGGCGTGGATTGTTTGGATTTTACAAACAGTCTGGCCGGGGCTGCGCGGTATATCCGCCGGGGCCGGCTTCCTACAGTGACCGCGGGCCATCCATCCCGGACGGCCACCGATGGAGCAACGACGATGGCAACCCGCGTGGCGGTATTCCCCGAAGGACGGCAGGACCTGTACACACGCAACCGCTACTCGGCGGCGGTACGCGCCGGCGACCTGCTGTTCGTGTCCGGGCAGGTGGGCAGCCGCGAGGACGGCTCGCCGGAGCCGGACCTGGAACGGCAGGTGCGACGCGCCTTCGCCAACCTGGAGGCGGTGCTGGCCGCGGCCGGCTGCAGCTTCGAGGACGTGGTTGACGTGACCGTGTTCATGGTCGACGCCGAGCGCGACTTCGAGCGCGCCTGGCAGGTCGCCGCCGAGTACTGGGGCGGGCCGCCCTATCCGGCCCTCACCGGCATCGGCGTGGAGTGGCTGTACGGCTTCCGTTTCGAGATCAAGGCGGTGGCGCGGATGCCACAGGCGGCCTGAGCCCCATACCGTACGGTCCGGTCCAATCACGTGTGTTCGGCTACACTCCCCGCCTTCCTGTACTACCCGGCACGCCGGACAACGGATGAATCCGAACTACCTCGATTTCGAGCAGCCCATCGCGGACCTGGAGGCCAAGATCCAGGAACTGCGCAATGCCAGCACCGGCCCGGCGGTGAACGTCGACGCCGAGGTCAAGGCGCTGCAGGACAAGCTCCGGCTCCGCACCGCGCAGATCTTCCGCGACCTGACCCCGTGGCAGGTCTCGCAGATGGCCCGCCACCCCCAGCGCCCCTACACCCTGGACTACGTGCAGATCATCTGCGACGAGTTCCAGGAGCTGGCCGGCGACCGCGCCTTCGCCGACGACAAGGCCATCGTCGGCGGCCTGGCCCGGATCGACGGCCGCGCGGTGGTCGTGATCGGCCACCAGAAGGGCCGCGACACCAAAGAGAAGATCCGCCGCAACTTCGGCATGCCCAAGCCCGAGGGCTACCGCAAGGCGCTGCGCCTGATGAAGCTGGCCGAGCGCTTCGGCCTGCCGGTGCTGACCTTCATCGACACCCCCGGCGCCTGGCCAGGCATCGACGCCGAGGAGCGCGGCCAGTCCGAGGCCATCGCCCGCAACCTGCTGGAGATGGCCGAACTGAAGGTCCCGGTGGTGTGCACCGTGATCGGCGAAGGCGGCTCCGGCGGCGCCCTGGCCATCGGCGTGGGCGACTGCACGATCATGCTCGAGTACAGCACCTACTCGGTGATCTCGCCCGAAGGCTGCGCCTCGATCCTGTGGAAGGACGCGGCCAAGGCCAAGGATGCGGCCGAGCAGCTGGGCCTGACCGCGCGCCGCCTGCACAGCCTGGGCCTGGTCGACAAGGTGGTGCGCGAGCCCACCGGCGGCGCCCACCGCAACCCGCGGCAGATGGCGCGCCGGCTGAAGGCGGTGCTGCTCAACCAGCTGGACGAACTGGAGAAGCTGCCGCTCGAGCAGCTGGTGCAGCGCCGCTACCAGCGCCTGCACGGCTACGGCGCCTACGAGGCGGCCTGAGCCACGGCGGCGGCCCGGCCCGGGCCGCCGCGTACGATAGCGGCCATGCCCGACCGCCTGCCGCTGCCCGACCTGCCGCCGGAATGCGACGGCCCGCTGCTGGCGGGCTTCAGCGGCGGGCTGGACTCCACCGTGCTGCTGCACCGCCTGGCCGCGGAGCCGGCGCTCCGCGCCCGTGGCCTGCGCGCCGTGCACGTGCACCACGGCCTGCAACCGCAGGCCGATGCCTGGGCCGCGCATTGCCTGGAGGTGGCCGCGGCGCTGGGCGTGCCCTGCGAGGTGCGCCGGGTGGCGCCGGCGCTGGACGCCGGACTGGGCCTGGAAGCGGCCGCGCGCGAGGCGCGCTACGCCGCCCTGGCCGCGGCCCTGCCGCGCGGCGGCGTGCTGGCCACCGCCCACCACCAGGACGACCAGGCCGAGACCTTCCTGCTGCGCGCCCTGCGCGCCTCCGGTCCGGAGGGCCTGGGCGCGATGCGCCCGCTGCGCCGGTTCGGCGGGGGCTGGCACTGGCGGCCGCTGCTGCAGCTGCCGCGCCAGGCGCTGGAGGCCTATGCCCGCGCCCACGGCCTGGGCTGGATCGACGACCCCAGCAATGCGCTGGCCGAGGCCGAGCGCAATTTCCTGCGCCTGGAAGTGTTGCCGCTGCTGCGCCGGCGCTGGCCGCACGCGGCCGCGGCCCTGGCCCGCAGCGCCACGCTGAGCGCCCAGGCCGACGCCCTGCTCCGGGCCGACGACGCGGCCCTGCTGGACCAGCTTGCCGGCGACGACGGCCAGGTGCTGCCGGTGGAACCGCTGCAGGCCCTGCCCGCCGCGCGCCGCGCGCGCCTGCTGCGGGCGTGGATCCGCGGCCTGGGCCTGCCGCCGCTGCCGGCGCGCGGGGTGGAACGGATCGAGCGCGAGCTGCTGCCGGCACGGCCCGACGCCGGGGCACGCTTCGCCTGGTCGGGCGCGCGCGTGCTGCGCTGGCGCGGGCTGCTGCATGCCGATGTGGAGCGCGCGCCGCTGCCCGCCCACTGGCAGGCCGGGTGGGACGGCCGCGCGCCACTGGAACTGCCGGACGGGGGCCGCCTGTGGCTGGCCGATGCCACCGGGCAGCCGGCGCAGGCCGCGTTCGCGGCGCCGTTGCTGGCGCGCGCGCGCCGCGGCGGCGAGCGCATCCGCCTGCGCGGCCGCGCGCATTCGCACGCGCTCAAGCACCTGCTGCAGGAACGTGGCGTGCCGCCGTGGCGGCGCACTCAGCTGCCGCTGCTGTGCGATGCCGGCGGCAGCGTGCTGGCGGCCGCCGACATCGTCCTGGCCGCCCCGCTGGAGCAGTGGCTGGAAGCGCACGCCCTGGTCCTGCGCTGGCAGCCGCCGCGCGCGCCGCGTTGACCCCTTCCGCCCCACCGCGCACACTTGCCGCATGCCGAAGAACGATGCCCTCGACGCCTCCCCCGTCGCCCGGTTCGAGCAATCGCTGGACGAGCTGGAGCAGCTGGTCGAGAAGATGGAACAGGGCGAAATGAGCCTTGAGGATTCGCTGGCCGCCTACGAGCGCGGGGTCGGCCTGTACCGCCGCTGCCAGGGCGCGCTGGAGCAGGCCGAGCTGCGCGTGCGCCTGCTCTCCGACCCCGACCGTCCCGAGGACGCCCAGCCGTTCGGCGCCGACGATGGCGCCTGAGGTTTTCAGGCGCTGGGCCGCGCGCACCGAAGCCACCCTCGAACGCTTGCTCCCGGACGATGCCGCCGAGCCGCGGCGCCTGCACGCGGCCATGCGCCACGCCACCCTCGGCGGCGGCAAGCGCATGCGTCCGCTGCTGGTGTACGCCGCCGGCACCGCGCTGGGCGCGGACGAAACACTGCTGGACGCCCCGGCCGCGGCGGTGGAACTGGTCCACGCCTATTCGCTGGTGCACGACGACCTGCCGGCGATGGACGACGACGACCTGCGCCGCGGCCGTCCCACCGTGCACGTGGCCTTCGACGAGGCCACCGCGATCCTGGCCGGCGACGCGCTGCAGACCCTGGCCTTCGAGGCGCTGGCCGAGGCACAGGCGCCGGCCGCGCTGCGCGCGGCCTGGATGCAGGCACTGGCGCGCGCCTCCGGCGCGCGCGGCATGTGCGGCGGCCAGGCCCTGGACATCGACGCCACCGGCAGCCAGCTGCCGCTGGAGGCGCTGCAGCGCATGCATTCGCTCAAGACCGGGGCGCTGATCCGCGCCGCGGTGCGCATGGGCGCGCTGGGCGCCGGCGCCGACGAGCCGACCCTGCAGCAGCTGGACCACTACGCCGACGCGCTGGGCCTGGCCTTCCAGGTGCGCGACGACTTGCTGGACATCGAGGCCAGCAGCGAGACCCTGGGCAAGACCGCGGGCAAGGACGTGGCCCAGGCCAAGTCCACCTACCCCGCCCTGCTGGGCGTGGACGGCGCGCGCGCCAAGCTGGAGCAGCTGGCGCTGCAGATGCAGGCCGCGCTGGCCGGGCTGGGCGGCGGCAGCGACCTGCTGCAGGCGCTCGGCGAGCTGGCGGTGCGCCGCAACCACTGAAGGCCGCGCCATCGCAGGCCGGAAAAAGCAAAGGGCCCGGCGTTGCCGGGCCCTTTGCATTGGCGCTCGCGCGCCGGCGCTTACTTCACCAGGCGCAGGGTGAACGGATAGCGGTAGGCCTCGCCGCGGTTGGCGGCCATGGCGGCGATGATCGACAGCACGATCCAGCCCAGGGCCACGACCATCAGCAGCAGGAAGCCGATCAGCACCAGGGTCAGCACGCCCGAGACGACCGCGGCGATCAGCACGGTGATGTTGAAGTTCAGCGCTTCCTTGCCCTGGTCGTTGACGAAGGGCATGGTGTCCTTCTTGATCAGCCACACCACCAGCGGACCCAGCAGCGAGCCCAGCGGGATGACCAGGCCGATGAAGGTGGACAGGTGGGCGAACAGGCCCCACAGGCGCTCGTCGGCGCTCACCGCGGTGCTGTTGTAGTCGTTCATTCGTTTTTCCCCTGTAAGTAGTCGGAAAGGCACCGCACGGTGCAATGGGTGAAGCGGCCGAAGGATAGCAATCCGGGCCGGCCGCGCCCATCCTCCCGCCGCGCCGCGCGCGGCTCAGTCCCCGCCGGCCACGGTCATCTTCCCGACCAGGATCGGGCCGGTGCGGATGTGCGAGCGCGGGTCGACCTCGCTGCCCACTGCCTCGACCGCGGCGAACATCGTCCGCAGGTTGCCGGCGATGGTCAGCTCGTCCACCGGGAACGCGATCTGCCCGTCCTCCACCCAGAACCCGGCCGCGCCGCGCGAATAGTCGCCGGTCACCGGGTTGACGCCCTGCCCCATCAGCTCGGTGACCAGCAGGCCGCGGCCCATGCCGCGCAGCATGTCCTGCAGGGTGCCGGCGTTGGCCGAGACCTCCAGGTTGTGCACGCCGCCTGCGTTGCCGGTGGTCTGCAGGCCCAGCTTGCGCGCCGAGTAGCTGCCCAGCACGTAGCGGCGGAGCACGCCGTCGACCACCAGCGGGTTGTCGCGGGTGGCCACGCCGTCGGCGTCGAACGCGGCCGAGCGCAGGCCGTGCGGCAGCAACGGACGCTCATGGATCGACAGCCATTCCGGGAACAGGCGGGTGCCGACGCTGTCCAGCAGGAAGCTCGCCTTGCGGTACAGCGCGCCGCCGGAGACCGCGCCCAGCAGGTGGCCGACCAGCGAGCGGGCGACCTCGGCGGAGAACAGCACCGGGTATTGGCCGGTGGCCACGCTGCGCGGATCCAGGCGCGAGACCGCGCGCTCGGCGGCGCGGCGGCCGATCGCCGCCGGGCTTTCCAGGTCCTGGCGCGCCAGGCCGATGCTGTACCAGCCGTCGCGCTGCATCGCCTCGCCGTGCCCGGCGATCAGGGCCAGGCCCAGCGAATGCTGGGTCTCGCGCTCGCGGCCGACGAAGCCGTGGCTGTTGGCGTACACCGCCAGGCTCTCGCCGCTGCCGAAGGAGGCGCCATCGGAATTGGCCACGCGCGGGTCGGCCTCGCGCCCGGCGGCCTCGCAGGCCAGGGCCAGTTCCACCGCCTCGTCCGCGTCCAGCCGCCACGGGTGCCAGGTGTCCAGGTCGGGGAATTCGCGCGCCATCAGCTCCGGGTCGGCCAGGCCGGCGGCCTCGTCGTCCTCGGTGTGGCGGGCGATCGCGCAGGCCTGCTCGACCGTGGCCTCCAGGCTGGATTCGTGCAGGTCGGCGGTGCTGGCACTGCCCTTGCGCTTGCCGAAGTACACGGTCACGGCGATGCCGCGGTCGTTGGACGACTCCACCGTCTCCACCTCGCCCATGCGCACGGACACGTTGAGCCCGCGCTCCTCGCTGCAGCTGACCTCGGCCTGGCTGGCGCCCAGCGCGCGGGCGCGGGCCAGCAGCCGCTGCGAGATCTCGGCCAGGCGGTCCAGCCGCTGCTGGCTGTCGTCGTTGCGCACGATGTCGTTCACGTTCCCATCCTCAACAGGCAATCCGATAGTGTGCCGGGCCGCACCCGGCGCCGGCGATGCATGGCGCCGGTGGCCATGCGGGTAGAATCGCGCCCATCCGAACGAGCCCCCACCCCATGCGCGGACGCGACGAAGAAACCGGCGAATACCTTTCCCCCAGCCGCAGCCAGAAGCGCCGCGAAGCGCTGGGCGTGCTGGAGCTGGCCGAGAAGCTGGCCGGCCTGACCCCCACCCAGCTGTCGAAGCTGCCCATCCCCGAGGATCTGCTGCCGCACATCGAGCAGACCCGGAAGATCACCGCACACATCGCGCGCAAGCGCCAGCTGGCGTTCCTGGCCAAGCAGATGCGGCGCGAGGACGAGGCCGCGCTGGACGCGATCCGCGACGCGCTGGACGAGGATGGCGTGGCCGCGCGCCGCGAGGTGGCACTGATGCACCGGGTGGAAGGCTGGCGCGAGCGGCTGCTGGAGGAAGGCGACGCCGCCCTCGGCCAGCTGCTGGACGAACATCCGCACGCCGACCGCCAGCGCCTGCGCACCCTGGTGCGCAACACGCTGGAGGAGCGCAAGCGCAACAAGCCGCCGCGCGCGTTCCGCGAGCTGTTCCGCGAACTGAAGGCGCTACTGGGCGGCGCGGCCGCCGGCGAGGCGGCCGGGTACGGCGCGGACGCCGCGACCTCCGTCGACGACGAGCTCGAGTTCGACGACGCCGGCTTCGAGCCCGGCCAGGACGACTGACCGCGCCGCCACGCGCCTGCGTCCTGCATCGCCGGCCTCACGCGCGGGCCATCACGCCCGCGTCCCGCCGACGGTCAGGCCGTCGATCAGCAGCGAGGGCTGGCCGACGCCAACCGGCACGCTCTGGCCGTCCTTGCCGCAGATGCCCACGCCCTCGTCCAGGGCCAGGTCGTGGCCGACCATGCGCACCTTCTGCATGGTTTCCGGGCCGTTGCCGATCAGGGTCGCGCCCTTCACCGGGGCGGTGATTTTCCCGTCCTCGATCAGGTAGGCCTCGGTCGCGGAGAACACGTACTTGCCGCTGGTGATGTCCACCTGGCCGCCGCCGAAGTTGACCGCGTACAGGCCCTTCTTCACCGAGGCGATCATCTCCTGCGGGTCGTGCTTGCCGGCAAGCATGTAGGTATTGGTCATGCGCGGCATCACCAGGTGCGCGAACGACTCGCGGCGACCGTTGCCGGTCGGGGCCATGCCCATCAGCCGCGCGTTGAGCGAGTCCTGCATGTAGCCGACCAGCACGCCGTCCTCGATCAGGGTGGTGCAGCGGGTCGGCTCGCCCTCGTCGTCGATGTTGAGCGAGCCGCGGCGGCCTTCCAGGGTGCCGTCGTCGACGATGGTCACGCCGGGCGCGGCCACGCGCTGGCCGATGCGGCCGGCGTAGGTCGAGGTGCCCTTGCGGTTGAAGTCGCCCTCCAGGCCGTGGCCGACCGCCTCGTGCAGCAGCACGCCCGGCCAGCCGGCGCCCAGCACCACCGGCATGGTGCCGGCCGGGGCGTCCACCGCCTCCAGGTTCACCAGGGCCTGGCGCAGGGCCTCGCGCGCCAGCCGCTCGGGGCGCCCGCCGGCGAACAGCTCCTCGTAGGAATAGCGCCCGCCGCCGCCGGCGTAGCCGGACTCGCGGCGGCCATTGTGCTCGACGATCACCTGCACGTTGAGCCGCACCAGCGGGCGCACGTCCGCGGCCAGCACGCCGTCGCTGCGCGCCACCAGCACGGTGTCCACGCCGCCGGACAGGCTGGCGGTGACCTGCTGCACGCGCGGGTCGGCGGCGCGCAGCAGGCGGTCCAGCGCGCGCAGCAGCTCGACCTTGTCCTCGTTGCGCATGCCGTCCACCGGGTCCAGCGCCGGGTACAGGGCGTGGCCGCCGCTGCGCACCAGCTGGCGCGGGGCGTGGGCGCGGCCGTCGCGGGCGATCGCCCGGGCCGAACCGGCGGCCAGGCGCAGGGCCTCGGCGTTGATGTCGTCGGAATAGGCGAAGCCGGTCTTCTCGCCGGAGATCGCCCGCACGCCAACGCCCTGCTCGATCGAGTGGGCACCGTCCTTGACGATGCCGTCCTCCACCGTCCAGCTCTCGCGGCGGCTGTGCTGGAAGTACAGGTCGCCGAAGTCGATGCCCGGCCCCAGCAGGGTGCCGAAGGCGCGGTCGAGGGCGGCGGGATCCAGCCCGCCGGGCTGCAGCAGGCGGGACTGGGCGAGGGTCAGGGAGGATTCGGTCATGGTGGCTGGATGGGGACGGTCGCCGGCCAGGGCAAGCCGGGGGTGTGCATGATGACACCTGGGCCCTGCACCGCCGATGTCCGGCGGCCACCCAGGCAGGTGGCCGCCGCGGACGGGGGCGGCCGGATCCGGCCTGGCGCCGGCGCTCAGCGGGCCAGGTCGGGACCCGCCGTGCCTGGCGCGGCGGGTTCGGGGGGCGTCGGCGCGCCACCGGCCGGCGCGCCCGCCGCCGGCTCGCGCTCCACCACCTCGACCCGGGGCTCCTTCCAGGGCCCGCTGACGTGGTAGGTGCGCGCGGCGATGCCGCCCAGCGGCCGGCCCAGCACGGCATTGGCCGCGGCGCCGACCGCCGCGCCCATCGGTCCGCCGGCGACCGCGCCGACCACGGTCAGCAGGTTGCCGGACTTGGGCTGGACGTCGATGGTCTGGTCGAACTGCTGCGCCACCAGGTCGGTGCGGCCGCGGATGCGGATCTCGGCGGCCGGGCCGTCGATCAGCATGTCCGGGGTGGCGGCATGGCCGCCGCCCACCTGTACCTGGCCTTCCAGGCGGTTGAACGCCAGGCCGCGGAAGAAGAAGTCGCGGAAGTCCAGCATCAGCCGCCGCGGCAGCTGGGCCACGCTCAGCAGGCCCAGCACGCGGCCGGCGCCGGGCTCGACCTCCAGCAGCTGGCCATTGCGCACGTCGATGCGCAGGTTGCCCTCCAGCGCGCCCAGGCTGAAACCGTCCGGCGGCCCGGGCCAGCCGGCCTGCAGGCGCAGGGTGCCCTCGCCGCGGGCGAGGAAGTCGGCATAGCCCAGGGCCGAGACCAGCCGGCCCATGTCCTCGCTGCGCACGTCCACCTGCAGCCGGGTGCGTGCGTCGGCGCCGCGGCCGGTCCATTCGCCGCTGATGTCGGCCTGCTGCCAGTCGGCGCGCAGCTGCAGCCGCTCCAGGCGCATGCCGTCGGCCACCGGTGTGGTGCGCAGGCTGGCGCGGCCCAGACGCGCGCCGCGGTAGCGCAGGTCCTCGACCTCGATCGCCAGCGGCGGTACCGCGGCCGGGTCGAAGCTTTCCGGCGCCGTTGGCTCCGGCGCCGCGGGCAGGTCCGCGGCAGGGTTGCCGGCAGCGGCCACGGACGCCGCAGCCGGCGTGGCGGCCCCGGCGGCGGTCGGACCAGGGTCGGCCGCGGGCGTGGTCTGCGCTGCCGCGGCGGCCGGCGCTTCCGCCTGCGCGCGCGCCACCGGCTGCCAGTGCAGCCGCGCGAAGCGGCCCTGCACCGGCTCGCCCGCCGCATCCGGCACCTGCAGGTGGCCGGCCAGGGCCGGGCCGTCCACCTCCACCGCCAGCATCCCGGCCCGCGGTTCCAGCTGCAGCCGGGTCTGCGCGAACTGCCCGCCCAGCAGGTACAGCTGCTGGGCCAGCACGTCGACCCGGCGCAGCGGCAGCCCGTCGCCGCCACCGCCGCGCGCCAGGCCAATCCATTCCAGCGCATCCAGCTCGGCGGTGTGGCCGCCGATGGCCATGCCGCTGGCCGGCGGCTCGCCGGCGACCACGGCGCTGCCCAGGGTCACCATCACCCCGGTGGCGCCATTGTGCTGGCGCGCGCGCAGGGCCAGGCGCTGGCCGAAGGCCAGATCGATCGGGCCGCTGCCGAACGGCAGGCCCAGCTGCACCCGGGTCGGCAGGGTGGCCGGCGCGGGCTTGGCCAGTGGCGCGGGGAAGTCCAGGGTGGTCCCGGCCAGGTCCGAATCCAGCCACAACCGTGCCGCCGGGGTGCCGGCCGGGGCATTGGCCGGCACCGCCAGGCCCAGGATCCAGGCGGAGCGGCCGTGCACGTAGGGGCGCATCCAGTCCAGCTCCGGGGCGCGCGCCAGCAGGCGGCTGGCATCCATCGGCGCGGCCAGCTCGGCCTCGAAGGCCTGCGCCGGGTCCTGCACGTGGCCGCGGCCGGCGCGCAGCGACAGGCGCCCGGGCTGGCCTTCGTAGGCGACCGCAAGGTCCCCGGCGGTAAAGCCGTTGCCGTCGTAGCGGACCTCGCCGCGCACGCCGTCGAAGGCCAGGTTCCAGCGCTTCTCCACCAGCCGGGTGCCGGCCAGTTCGACGCTGCCGGACAGGCGCCCGGGCTGGTCGTGCTTCAGCGGCAGGTTGAGCGCGAAGCTGGCCCGCGCCGGGCCGGAGGCCTGCAGGTTGTCCAGGGTCTCGGCCTGGGCCTCGTACAGCGGGCTGGCGCGCAGCAGCTCGACGAAGCGGCCGGCGTCGGCGCGGGCGCTGGCGCGCACCAGCAACGGCGCGTCGCCGTAGTCGGCGATCCCCGCCTCGAAGCGCTCCACCGGCACCCCGCCCAGTTCGCCGCTGCCGCGCACCTGGAAGCCGTTGCCGACAAAGGCAACCTCGGCCTGGGTCGATTCCAGCGCCGGCCATTCGGCCTGGAAGCGGAAACGGCCGCCCTCGATCCGCCCGCGCGCGTCGAACAGGCCGTTGTCGTGCACGAACGGCCAGTCATCCAGGTCGCCGGCCACCAGCGCGCGGCCATCGCGCACCACGCCGTCCTCCAGGGCCATGTCCAGCCACTGCACCGCCGCCGGCGGCATCGACTGGCGCAGCCAGAACTTCTTGGCCGCCGGCACCGCGGCATCGTCCAGTTCGGCGGCCACGTCCATCCACGGCCGGGTGCCATCGCCCTGGAAGTGCAGGCCGCCGCGCAGGCGCGCGCCGTAGTCGCTGGCGCGGATCGCCAGGTCCGGGGTGGCGACCTGCCAGCCCGGGCCTTCGCGCCAGGCCAGCAGGTGGCCGTCCAGGCGCACCTCGTGGGCCACGCCGAAGCCGCCCGGCCAGTCCAGGCGCAGCGGGGTGGCGGGGTCCAGCGCCAGGTGGATGGCCTGGGCATCGCCCTCGAAGCTGCCGGACAGGCCTTCCAGGCCGGGGGCGCGGCCGACCGGGGCGAAGCCCAGGCCTTCCAGCCGGCCCTGCAGGCGCAGCGCGCCGCCGCGCTCGCCGGCCAGCTCCAGCGCGGCCAGGCGCGCATGCGGCGCCGCTTCCAGCAGCCAGGCGCGGCGTTCCGGCGGCAGGCGGTCGGACAGCGCGGCCAGCGCCAGCAGCGGCCCCAGCTCGACCTCGTCCACCCGCAGCGCGTACTGCTGGCCGCCGGCCAGCACCAGCCCGTCCAGCCGCTGCGCGCCGCCGGGCATCTCCAGGTGCAGGTGCGGCGCGTCCAGGCGCCAGCCGCCGGCCACCAGCCGCCAGGTCAGCTGTCCGGACAGCCCGGCCAGCTGCTGCAGCGGACGGCCGAGGCCTTCCAGCGGGGCTCCGGCCAGCTCCACGCCGCGCAGCTCGAACTGGCTGGTCGCCAGCACCACGCGGCGGCCGCGCAGTTCGGCCCAGGCCTGGACCTTGCCGCTGCCGGCCTGCGGGGTGATCCCGGCCTGGCCCAGCAACGGCGCCCAGGCGGCCAGGTCGGCCGCGTCCAGCTGCGCCCAGGCGCGGCCATCGCCGCGGCTGCGCTCGAACTCCAGGGCCAGGGCCAGCGGTTCGGCCTGCGGATCGATCCAGCCGCGGGCACCGGCGCGGACCCGCGCGCCGTCGACGCGCAGGCGCAGGTCGATGCGCGGGATGCGCAGCTGCAGGCCCAGCTGCGGCGCCTCGACGTCGAGGCGGCCGCCAATCACCTGCAGCTCGCCCAGCCCTTCCAGGTACTGCAGCGGATCGGCCTGGGGCGCGCCGTCGGCCAGCGGCAGGCCGCGGATCGCCCAGCGGCCATCGTCTTCGCGGCGCAGGGCCAGGGCCGGGCCGCGCAGGCGCAGCTCGGTGAAGGAACGGCCCGGGAGCAGGCCGGCGTACAGCGAGACCAGCACCTCGGCCTGGCCGACCTGCACGCCGCCGCCGTCGGCGCCGCCGCCGATGCGCAGGCCATCCAGCTGCAGCAGCGGGCCGCGCCGGGTCCAGCGCGTGCGCACCTGGTCGAACTGCACCGGGCGGCCGGCCTTCTCGCTGAGCCAGGCCGCCACCTTGTCCGGATGGCGCTCGGCCAGCGGCAGCAGCTGGCTGGTGGTGCCGACCGCCAGCGCCACCGCGATCAGCAGCACGGCCGCCAGGTATCCGGCCCAGCGGCGCACCCGGCGCAGGCGGTGGCGCGACAGCACGGTGGTCACCGTCCGCGGGTCCGGCGGGCGCGCACGCGCGCCGCGGCAACGGCCAGCGCCGCCCCCGTCCCGTCGCTGCCCGTCCTGGCCGTTATCGTCCCTGGGGTCCGCGCCTCAGAGCAGGACCACATCGAACTGCTCCTGCAGGTACTGCTCGTCCGCCTGGAAGCGGATGCTCTTGCCGAGGAATTCCTCCAGCTCGGCCACCGCCGCCGATTCCTCCTCGGTGATCCGCGCCACCACCTTGGGCGAGGCGATCACCAGCAGGCGCGCTGCCTCGAACTGGCGCACGGCGCGGGTGATCTCGCGGAAGATCTCGTAGGTCACCGTCTCGGCGGTCTTGACCGTGCCGCGCCCGCCGCACTGCGGACAGGTCTCCGACAGCTGCCGCTCCAGGCTCTCGACCGTGCGCTTGCGGGTCATCTCGACCAGGCCCAGCGGCGAGAAGTCGTACACCGTGGTCTTGGCGTGGTCGCGCGCCAGCGACTTCTCCAGCGTGCGCAGCACCTGGCGGCGGTGCTCCGGGTCGGTCATGTCGATGAAGTCGATGATGATGATCCCGCCCAGGTTGCGCAGGCGCAGCTGGCGGGCCACCGCCTGCGCGGCCTCCAGGTTGGTGCGGTACACCGTCTCCTCGAGGTTGCGCTGGCCGAGGAACGAGCCGGTGTTGACGTCGATGGTGGTCATCGCCTCGGTCTGGTCGATGACCAGGTAGCCGCCGGACTTCAGCGGCACCTGCTTGTCCAGGGCGCGTCCGATCTCGTCCTCGACCCCGTACAGGTCGAAGATCGGGCGGTCGCCGGAATACAGCTCCAGCTTCTGGGCCAGCACCGGCATGTACTTGGCGACGAAGGCCTGCAACCGGTCGTAGGTGTCGCGCGAGTCGACCCGCACCTTTTCCACGTCCTTGCGGATCAGGTCGCGCACCGAGCGCAGCGGCAGGCTCAGGTCCTCGTAGATGATCGAGCCGGCCGGGGCCTCGCGGCCGCGGCGCTCGACCACGTTCCATACCCGCGACAGGTAGGCGATGTCCTCGGCCAGGGCCTCGGCCGGCTGGCCCTCGGCGTTGGTGCGGATGATGTAGCCATGGCCGCCGTGGCTGGTGGCCAGGTCGGAAACAATGGTCTTCAGGCGCTGGCGCTCGGCCTCGTCCTCGATCCGCGCCGACACGCCCACCGTGCGCGACTGCGGCAGCAGCACCAGGTAGCGGCTGGGGATGCTGATCTGGGTGGTCAGGCGCGCGCCCTTGGTGCCGATCGGGTCCTTGACCACCTGGACCACGATCTCCTGGCCATCGCGCAGCAGCTCCACGATCGACGGCGGCGCCAGCGGCTGCGGCGGGGCGTCGTCGGACACCCCGGCGTCGACCGGGGCCGGCCGCACCACGTCGTTGGCGTGCAGGAACGCGGCCCGCTCCAGGCCGACCTCGACGAAGGCCGCCTGCATGCCGGGCATCACCCGCTGCACCCGCCCCTTGTAGATGTTGCCGACCACGCCGCGGCGCCAGCCGCGCTCGATGTGCAGCTCCTGCAGCATGCCATTCTCGACCACGGCCACCCGGGTCTCGCGCGGCGTGACGTTGACCAGGATCTCCTCGGACATGCGCTCCTATCCTGCCATCGCGGCGCGGGCGCCGGCCGTGGTTGCGGGGCCGGCGGCCAGCAGCCGCGCGGTTTCGTGCAGGGGCAGGCCCATCACCCCGGAATGGCTGCCGGCCAGGTGCTCGACGAAGGCCTCGGCGCGGCCCTGGATGGCATAGGCCCCGGCCTTGCCCAGCGGCTCGCCGGTGGCGACGTAGGCGGCGATGGCCGCCTCGTCCAGCGCCGCGAAGCGCACCTGGGTGGTCGACAGCACCTCGCGCGCACCGGCGGCGTCGTGCACCACCACCGCCGACAGCACCTGGTGGGTGCGGCCGGACAGGCGCCGCAGCATGGCCGCCGCGTCGTCGGCGTCGGCCGGCTTGCCGAACACCTCCCCGTCCAGCACCACCTCGGTATCGGCGCCCAGCACCCGCGCACCCGGCTCGGCGCATACCAGGGCCCAGCCGGCGGCGGCCTTGTCGCGGGCCACGCGGCGCACGTAATCGGCCGCCGGCTCGCCGGGGGCGCGCACTTCGGGCACGTCGACGTCGAGCAGGCGGTAGGAGAGGCCGAGGCGCTCGAGCAGTTCGGCCCGGCGCGGGGACTTGGAAGCCAGATAGAGCATTCGGAAAGGATAACCCGCGCCTGCCCGCTGAACGGTGTCCGATCGGCACCGGCGCCCCGCGACCCCGGAGCGGCTCACCGCGCGTTCATGCGTACAACCCGACCCTGCCGCCGTTCTTCACGCGGCCGGCGCGGCCCCATCCAAGGAGACCCATCGCATGCGCAACCTTTTCGCCTCCCTGCTCGCCCTCCCGCTGGCCCTGGCCATCGCCGCCCCGGCGGCGGCCCAGCAGGGGACGGTCCCGCCGTTGCCGGCCGACGCCACCCTGCTCTCGGTCCAGGCCCAGGCCCAGGCCAGCCAGGCCCCGGACATCGCCAGCGTGTCCGCCGGCGTGGTCACCCAGGCCGCCGACGGCAACGCCGCCATGCGCCAGAACGCCGAGCAGATGAACCGGGTACTGGCCGCGCTCAAGGCCGCCGGCGTGGCCGAACGCGACATCCAGACCAGCGGCGTGAACCTGCACCCGCAGTACCGCTACGTGGAGAACCAGGCACCGGTGATCACCGGCTACCAGGCCAGCAACACGGTGGGCGTGAAGCTGCGCGACGTGGCCAGGATCGGCAAGGTGCTGGACGCACTGGTGGCCAACGGCGCCAACCAGATCAACGGCCCCAGCTTCGGCATCGACAAGCCCGAGCCGCTGTACGACCGGGCGCGGATCGAGGCACTGAAGCTGGCCCAGGCGCGCGCGGAAACCTATGCCAAGGCGCTGGGCCTGCGCGTGCGCCGGATCGTCAGCATCGGCGAGGGCGGCGCCGGCATGCCGGTGCCGATGCCGCGGATGGGGGCGATGAAGGCCGAGGCGTTCGACAGCACCCCGGTGGCCCCGGGCGAGAGCAGCGTCTCGGTGTCGCTGGACGTGGTGTTCGAGCTGGGCCGCTGAGTCCGGCGGCCACCGCGCCATAAAAAAAGGGCGCCCCTGGGGGCGCCCTCCCGCCACTGTCCCGGGGCGGTCAGAACTCGTACTGGACCGAGAAGGTCACCGTGCGCGGGGCCACGAACCCGGTCGGGAACTTGTAGCTGTAGACCCGGTCGCCGGCGCCGGTGTCCCAGTCGTCGCGGACCCGGTAGTAGTCCTCGCGGTTGAACACGTTGTTGGCGACCAGGCCGAACGACAGGCCCTCCGCCCAGCGCGGCTCGTAGTCCAGGCGCAGGTCCACGATCTTCACCCACGGCACGCGGCCGGACGTACCGCGCGGATGCAGGCCGTCCTCGTACGAGACCGGGACGCTGGTGCCCTCGCCGCAGTAGAACGAGGCCACGCCGTACAGCGGGGCAACCGGGTCCGGGCCATCGCCCGGGTACACGCCGAAGCAGTTGATCGGGCGGCCGCTCTGCGCCAGCAGGCTGGCGCCCAGGCGCAGCTCGTCGGTCAGCTGGTAGGCGCCGAACAGCTTGAAGCTGTGCCGGCGGTCGTTGGGCAGGTAGCCGAACGAGCCGTCCATCAGGCCGGGGTAGTCGAAGTCCTGGGTGATGCCGGCATCGTCCTGGCCGTTGTCCGACTTCACGTAGCCCTCGGTGTTGCCCTTGCTCTTGGCATAGGTGTACGAGGCCGACAGGAACCACTTGCCGTCCCAGGCGCGGTCCAGCATCAGCTCCAGGGCGGTGTAGGTGCGGCGGGCCTCCGGCAGGCCGATGGCCTCGGCCGGGATGTCCACCCGGGTCAGGGTGCCGGTGCCGTCCAGGTCGACGTTGGCCGACAGGGCCTTGCCGGGGTTGGTCAGGAAGCAGTGCTCCAGGGCCCCGTAGATGGCCTCGGCCTGTTCTTCCGAATAGCCGTTGGCCAGCGCCCAGTTGGCGGCGCCATCGCCGGTGCAGATGTCGTCCATGCCCGACTGCAGTTCGCGGCGGATGGCGCGGAAGCCGGCGGTCCAGTTCGGGGCGAAGGTGAACTGGGTGCCGATGATGTACTCGTCCTGGTACATCGGGTCGAGGTTGTTGTCGACCACGGTCCGCGGGTCCGGGATCTCGCCGGTGGACGTGTAGTTGCGCGGGCCCACCTGCTCGCCCAGCACCGGGATGCCGGTCGCCGGGTCGATGCCGGTGAAGGTGTACCACTCGGTGTAGTCCAGCTCCGGGCCGGCCAGGCGCACGTTGGTGTTGGCGTACACCGGGATGTAGTAGCGGCCGGCGTTACCGAACACCTTCAGGCCGGAGTCGCCGTTCACGTCCCAGGAGAAGCCCAGGCGCGGCGCCCAGGTGTCCTCGATGTCGATGAAGGTGCCGCCCTCGGAGTTGAGGTTCTCGAAGCCCTCGTTGCGGATGCCCAGGTAGGCCATGAAGTTGTCGGTGACCTGCCAGGTGTCCTCGACGTACCAGGCATTGTTCTTGGTCAGGTAGGTGCCGCCGTTGCCGATGTAGCGGAAGCGGACCAGTTCGGTGACGCCGGGCGGCACGATCACCCCGGGCGCGGCGGTGGAGCCGGGCGTTCCGTTGACGTAGCGCCAGGACGCGCCGCCGGAGTACTCGCTGCCGTCGACCGTCTCGAATTCCTCGCGGTCCAGGCCGAAGCGCAGGGTGTGGTCGCCCAGCACCCACTCGCCGTCCACGCGCCAGGCCTTGCGCACGTCGCCGGCGTCCGGCACGCCGCGGAAGGTGTCGATCCAGCAGCCGGCCACGCCCACCGGCGCGGTGCCGGAGGAACGCACGTCGACCACCACCGGGCAGCCCTCGGCGTTGGTGTTGGTGTTGAAGCGCGAGTACTCGCCGCGGCCGTACAGCGCCGACAGGGTGAAGGTGTCGGTGAGGTAGCCGGTCCACTTGCCGATGTAGTTCTCGCCGCCCTCCTCGGCGCGGAAGGTGCCGATCGGGGTGCCGCCGCCGATGGTCAGGTCGCCCGGCTCGCGCTGGTATGTGGTGCCCTTGATCTTGTTCTTGTCGCTGAAGGCGGTCAGCTCGAGGCGGTGGCTGTCGTTGATGTACCAGTCCAGCTTGACCAGGCCCTGCGGCGAGTCTTCCTTGGAGCGGTCGCTGCCGTTCTCGTAGTTCAGGACCTCGGTGTCGTCCTTGCCCTGGAACAGGCCGAAGAAGAACAGCCGGTCCTTGATCAGCGGACCGCCGCCGTAGAGGTTGTAGACGAAGGAATCGGTCTTGGAGCCGGTGTCGACGATGCGGTAGGTGCCCGAGCGGGTCGGGTCGTAGGCGAAGGGCGTGCCCTTGGCCAGCGAGTCCGGGCTCCAGAACAGGCTCACGCCGCCCTTCCACTCGTTGGTGCCCTGCTTGGTGGTGACGTTGATGACGCCACCGAGGGAACGGCCGAACTCGGCGCCGTAGCCGCCGGTCTTCATCTGCTGTTCCTGCACCGCCTCGAACGGCACCTGGTTGAAGGCGGTGCCGGTGACGATGTTGGTCACGTTGAAGCCGTTGACGTAGTACACGTTCTCGGCCACGGAGGAACCGCCGAACGAGGCCAGGTTGCCGAAGCGGTTGTCGCCGCGCACCGTGCCCGGCGCCAGCAGGGCCACGTCGGTGGCGTTGCGGCGCACCGGCAGGCGGTCCAGCTGGGCCTCGGTCAGGATCGTCACCGACTCCACCGAGGACACGTCGATCGGGTTGACCGCGCCGGCGAAGCCGCGCACCTCCACCGCGTCCAGCGCCGTCGCCGAGGAACTGGCCGCGGCGACGAAGGAGACGTTGGAGCCGCTACCGCTGCTGACCCGCACCACGCGCTCGTTCACTTCCCCGGACGGCGAGGTGCGGATCACCCGGTACTCGCCCGCGGGGATGGCCGACAGGCGGAAGCTGCCGTCGCCACCCACGGTGATCTGCCGGGTAAAGCCGGTCTGGGTGTTGACGATCTGGACCGTGTCGCCGCTTTCCGCCTGGCCGAAGACCGAGCCGGCGGTATTGGACTGCGCGTGGACGGTGCCTGCGAAACACAGGCCAAGCGCGATACTGAGCGCGGTCCGCCTTATTCCCCTGGAGCAATGGAAGCGATTGGATTCAGTCACAGCTGCAGCCTCTTGATGGATGGAAACTGGACTTGCGCCCGAAGGCTTTCTTACCGGACGGAAAACGCCCGGTTAACCGCGATGTAACGGTGTTTTTGCGCAAGGAATCAAGTCAGATGAAACGACCTGGTTCTCACTTTGCGGAACCGTTCGGATAAATCGATTCGCACTCGCGCATTCAACAAAGTCATCGGATCGTGAAGTCCCGAAGCCCGTCACGCGCGCGCACGTCTGGCGTCACCATTTGATTCGCCGCATACAAACCTGAAGCACTGGCCCGTGGGCGCCTGCAGCTGCCTTGGCGTCCCGACGTAACCCGCGCATACGCATATATATGCGTGGCCATCGTCCGCTCGCAGCGCCGGCGATGCACTCGCGCATCCCCCGGGCAGATCCGGAGGCTTCCCTCGACGCGCGACACCGGCCACCCCCCCGTTCCCGCGTGCCCTGCCCCGGGTGCACCCTGGCATGCCCTCCGCAAGCCGTGCCGCCGCATGTCGCAGGGCAGCGTGGCGCGATCCGGCATCGGCTTTCCGTCGCGTCCAGCGCATCCGCCCCGCACACAAAAAAGAACCGGCGCCCGAAGGCGCCGGTTCCGGTCACGCACGATCGGTGTGGATCAGAACGAGTAGCGCACGCCCAGGTAGGCACGGCGCGGCTCGACCCAGTCGTTGGCCTGGCCGAAGTTGTACACGCCGTTGCCGTCGACCAGGGCCATGTGGCTGGTGGCCGACTGCTTGTTGAGGATGTTGAAGACGTCGACGAAGAACTCCAGCTGTCCGACCTGCAGCGGCTTGACGTACTTGGCGCGCACGTCGAGCGTGTAGTACGACGGGCCGGTCTCGGCGCCGATGCTGCCGGGCAGCACCCAGGTGTCGAACACGCCGTCGTACTCGTACTCGTCGCCCATCACCGGCAGGTAGCGGCCGGAGATCAGCTGCGAGCGGCTGTAGATCAGGCCGCTGTTCCAGTTGAACACCGCGCTCAGCTCCAGGCCGAAATCGAACTCGTACGAGCCGAAGGCCTTGAACTGGTGCTCGATGTTGCCCGGCTGCCGGCCCCACATGTTGGGGGCGCGCGGGTCGATGGCCAGCCAGTCGCCCTGGAAGTCCGCGTTGGAGTCGGAGTTGGTGTTGCCGTGGGCGTCGTTGTAGGTGTACGACAGCATGCCCTGCCAGTTGTTGCTCTTGAACTTCTGCAGGGTGATCTCCAGGCCCTGGTACTCGCGCTTGCCGCCGGCCAGCGTGGCGATCACGTAGTTCGAGTTCGGGGCGCCGTCGTAGCCGAAGTACGAGTACGGCAGGTAGAACGTCGGCGAACCCGGGCCGGCCACGCCGTGGTCGCCGCGCTCGACCGTCGGGTCGGAGTACAGCGCCAGGTCGTAGTCCTCGAGGATGTCCTTGGTGGTGCGCCGGGTGAAGGTCACCGACAGGCTCATGTCGGTGCCGATCGTGTGCGACACGCCCACCATGAACTCATCGGTATACGGCGTCTTGGTCGACGGCGCGAACAGCGCGTCCGGGGTCTTCTCGCCACCACGCACGCGATAGGTCAGCCAGCGGTCGCCGATGTAGATCTGCTCGTGCAGCTCCGGGCCGGTCAGGTTGCCGGCGAAGTCGGCCATGTTGGTGCGGATCGGGTCGTAGTACCGGCCGTAGAAGCCGAACAGCTTGGAACGGGCGTCGCCGAAGATGTCGTACACCACGCTCAGGCGCGGGGCGAACTCCCAGTCGAACTTCGCGGACTCGCCGCCCTTGGAGTCGTAGTGGGTCCACTCCTCGGCGCGCACGCCGGCGTTGACCGTCCACTGGTCCTTGGTCCAGGTGTCCTGCAGGTAGAAGGTCTTGCCCTTGCTCTTCACCGTGTACGGCGCGGCGGCCGCCTCGATGATGCGGTAGTTGTTCACCTGGCCGGTCGGGTTGCCCGCGGTGCTGGTGAACTGGTACGCGTACAGCTCGGCCTGCGACACCTCGCCGTCGCCGTTGGTGTCCAGGGCGCTGATGAAGTACGCGCGGTCGGCGGCGGTGGAGTTGCCGACGCGGCCGGTGTCGGACAGCAGGCGGGAAACATCGCTGCTGGAGATCGAGCGGGTGCCCGACCAGCCCGGGCCGATGAAGTCGGCGAAGCTCACGCCGGCGTTGGCCGCGGCGATGGAGGCGTAGCGCGCGCGGTCCGGGCCGGTGATGATCGAGTCCTCGAAGTACTCGTTCTCCGAGTAGGACACGCCGCCCTTGATGGTGTGGGTACCGAAGGCGGTGTCCAGGAAGTACTCCAGGCTCAGGCCGAACTCGTCGCGGTTGCGCTCGGTGATCAGCGCGGTGCCGCCGCCGCCCTGCTGGCGCTCGGCCAGGCTGGCCGGCGAGTTGAAGTAGGCGACGTCGTTGCGCGACTGGTCCTGCACCGCCGGGATGTCGGACAGCTCGCCCTCGTGGGTGAAGCCGTAGACGTTCAGCAGCAGGTTGCCCCAGTCGCGGCTGTACTCCAGCTTGTAGTTGTCGCCGCCCTGCTCGCGGGCCACGTCGCGGTTGTTGAGGGTGGTCGCGTTGCGCGAACCGCTGATATCGGTCGGGTCGTTGAAGAAGGTGGCGACCAGGCGGTCGTTCTCGGTGATCTGCCAGGTGGTCTTGAAGAACGCGTAGCGCGCGTCGCTCTCCACCGTGCGCATCGCGGTGCGCGTGGTCGGGTCAAGCACGTCGTCTTCGCGGTACTTCTTCTGGTACGAGGCGAAGAACCACAGCTTCTCCTTGACGATCGGGCCGCCCAGGGTGAAGGCGGTGTCGTAGGTGGAGAAGCCGCTGGACTCGCCGTGTTTGTCCTTGGCGACCAGGTTGTCGTTCTGCAGGTAGTAGTTGACCGAGCCGTGCCACTCGTCGCTACCGGACTTGGTGATCACCTTGGAGATCAGGCCCGAGCCGCCGGCGTACTCGGCGGGCACGCCGCCGGTGATGACCTGCTGCTCCTGGATGATCTCGGAGTTGAAGTTCGAACCGAAGGTGCCGGTGTTGTTGTCGGTGACGTCGACGCCGTCGATCAGGTAGACGTTGTCGGAGGAGCTGCCGCTGGCGCCGCCGATGTCGCTGTAGTTGACGCCGGACTTGGACGAAGGGTTGCCGCCGGGGCTGGGCTTCACGCCCGGGACCAGCTGCAGGTAGCTCTGGTAGCTGCGGCCGGTGGGCAGCGATTCCACCATCTGCAGGGTCAGCGTGGTGCCCACGGTGGCCGAGGTGGTGTCGATGGCCGCCAGCGAGGCGCCGGTAACGACGATCGCGTCGAGGGTGGTGGCATCGCCGGCGGTGCGGCCGCCGCCGCCCAGGCTGTAACCCAGGCTGAGGTTGCGGCCGGAAACCACCGCCACGTTGGACGCGGTGTAGTCCTCGTAGCCGGCCGCGGAAATCACCACGGTGTAGTTGGTCGCCGGGTCGAGGCCCTGCAGGCGCACGGTGCCGTCATCGCCGGTGACGCCGCTCTTGCTGACGAGACTGTCCGGAGAACTGACCCGCACGGTTGCACCGGCAACCGGTTGCCCGTCAGCACCGGTGATGCTGATACGCAAGCTGCCGGGATCGGCGGCCCAGGCGGCGCCGGCAATGCACATGCCCAGCGCGAGGCTGAGCATGCTTCGCTTGATGTTCTTCACACAACGGGAGCTTTTCGTATTCGTCACAGCGCCGACCTCTCACAAATTTTTAAAGGGGAGTTGGACTACACGCCCGGCGCACATCCATTGATGGAACCTGAATGACCGCAGGGTTAACCGGAATATAACGACGTTTCTCCCACAGAAGAATCATGTGAAATGAAAGCAACCCCGTTCAGATGTTCATCTGTAAATAAAATAAATTTATTTACCAAGGAAACTGAATTGGCTGATCCAGCTATTCCGAAAGTTAAGTGACTGTTTTTTAAATCCACACAAAGTCATTCTGAAAAGATGAACGGGCTGCCAAAGCCTCTTACATATAATTTTTTGGTCTAAATTTCAGATATATATTGAGAAAATTGAATAGATTTCCTGACTTCGGGCACATCCATATGGCGCCCGAATCTGTGCAAATCGATGCCATCCGTGCCTGTCTGAGAGGACGGTGCGCCGAGCAACACCGGCACCCGCACGTGCCTCTGCGGGCTCTTTGGTTGCGCCGCACCACCACACGCTGTGCGGCATTATTCGGCGCGTCCCGCGACCGGCGGGGCCAAGTCCTACTCGCCGGAAGAGCCTGTCGACCGCCCACGCACCGGTGATTGCGCAGGCCGCGGGCTACGTGGACTACGCCGACGAGGCGACGGGACGACTCCGCCCGCACGCAGGCGCAAACTCGATGTGCCAGCCGCCCCACGTGATGCCAGTCCGGCCAAGCAGAGAGGGCAAGAGATTGCATGGCGATGGCCAGCGCCCGCCGCGCGCTTCAATCTCGTCCATGACCGATCTGCTGTCGTGTGCGGGGACAGGCATGGCCTTGACCCGGCCATTGCGCCTGATGATCCCGAATACGACCACCTTGCCTGCCGCGCCGCAGCCCCGTTTGCCTTTTCGCGCCCCCCCCCCCCGCGGC
>Ga0180223_1000349_pt1 | contig 65350 bp, 37 predicted proteins | sample eDN5th30CKraftOP_FD_151337 | JGI IMG/M metagenome (GOLD analysis project Ga0180223, IMG submission 151337) | Enriched Organic Plus compost microbial communities from Emeryville, California, USA - eDNA 5th pass 30_C Kraft OP (version 2) (version 2) ... | reverse complement strand
TCCTTGCGGGTCTGCTTGCGCTTGCCGGCGTACTCGGCGTCGGCGAAAGTCATCTGCTTCATCGGGAAACTCGGGCAACGGGATCGGCGTATTTCACCAGATTCGGGAAGTCTTCTTCAGGGTTTCCCTAGGGCTAGGCGTCTTAGCCCAGCATCAGGCGTACCGGGGTGGTATCGCTTTCCACCGTGTCGATGACCACCTGCATGCCCTTGGCCGGGTCGCCTATCTGCCGGCCGTCTTGCCCGGCGAAGTATTCGTCCAGGCCCGCATCCAGGGCGGCGTAGTCGGTGATCCTGGTGGCTGCCTTCATCGCCGCGGCGCCGGCGAACTCGGTGCGGAAGGCGCCCGGCTCCACCAGGGTGACGTGGATGCCCAGCGACCTGGCATCGATGGTGCGCGCAAGGCCCGCCAGCGTGGCCAGGTCTTCCAGCGGCAACTGCTCAGAAGTGGTAGTTCAGCGTCGTCATGAGGTTGCGCGGCGCGCCATAGACACTCCAGCTATCGGCGTAGCTGTAGTAGGTGCGGTCGAACAGGTTGTTGACGTTGACTGCGACGTCCAACTGGTTGGTGACCGCGAAGCGAGCCATCACATTGACCAGGGCATAGCTACCTTGCTCGAAGGTATGCAGGTCCTGGCCAATCTTGCTCTGCCAATTCACCCCGCCACCGAGGGTCAGGCGATTCCAGGCGCCAGGCAGGCGGTAGCTGGTGAAGGTCTTCAGGCTGTGCCGCGGGATGTTTGTGACGATGCGCTCATCATCCTGATCACGGCTGACGCTGTAGGCATACCCTGCGGAGGCGTTCCAGCCATCGGCCAGCTCACCGTTCATTTCCAGTTCCAAGCCTTCGGTGGTGGTGCCCTTTTCCGGGTAATAGGTATCGAACTGACCTGCGTATACCGCGAGGTTGTCCTGCTCGATGCGGAACAGCGCGAGGCTGGCGTTCAGGCGTCCATCCAGTGGCGCAGCCTTGATGCCCACTTCGTAGCCTGTACCTTCCTGCGGGTCCAGCGGTTTGCCGTCCAGCCCCTTGATGCCATAGGCCTGCGGGTTAAAGATTTTCGTGTAGCTGGCGTACGCCGACCAGGTGTCGTTCAGGTCATACACCAGCCCGGCATAGGGCAGGAATACGCCATGGCGATTCTCTTCGTTACTGGTGGGCGTGCCCTCGTAAGGAGTGTTGTCGCTGCTGCGTTTCCAGTCGGTGACGCGGCCGCCCAGCAGCAACTTGAGGTCATCGCGCAGGTTCCAGCGGCTGGTGGCGTAGGCGGCGTATTGGTTTTCCTCGATCAGGTTCTTGCCGATCGGGCTGGTGTCCGGTCGCGGTGCCGCGCCGGACCACTGGTGGATGTTGCCGATGCTGCCGTCGTAGCCGGTCCATGGGCCATACCAGCCGCCACGGTCCGGTGTGCTTTCGCGGTAACGCGACAGGGTGATGCCGGCGATCAGCTCGTGCTCGCGGCCGAGCAGGCTGAAGGGGCCGGTGAGGTAGGCGTCCAGGTTGTTTTCCCGCGGTGTTCCGGACCAGCGGTTGGGGTACAGGTAGGCGCCGGCGCCGGTCGCTTGATCGATTTCCCCATTCATGTAGTTGATCAGTTCGTCGAACTCGTACTCGGTGTGGCCAAGTTCCGCCTTGGCGCTCCAGCCATTGTCGAACTGGTGTTCGAGCGAGACGAAGACATTGCTCTTGTTCACGTCGAAGTACGACCAGTCTGGCGAGCTGCTGGCAGAGCGGGAGAAGTCGGTCTTCTGGCCATTGGAGTAGAACGTCTGCAGACCGGTACGCAGAGGCGAGTCGGCCTGGTTCTTTTGCACGCTGAAGCCCGCCGTGAGCAGCGTGGCATCGTCCAGGTCGAACTCGGTGATGGCATAGACGAGCTGGTTGTCCTGCTTGTAGCGATCGACCCAGGAGTTCTGCGTCTTGTAGTCCAGGACCAGGCGCCCGCGCACGTTGCCGGTTTCGGTAAGCGGCCCGGAAACATCCATGCCCAGCCCGTAGCGGTCCCAGCTTCCGGCTTCGGCACTCAGGTTGGTCTGAGCTTCGGCCGTCGGACGCTTGCGAATCATGTTGATAGTGGCCGATGGCGTGCCCAGGCCGCTGATCAGGCCGGTGGCGCCGCGCACAATCTCGATGCGGTCATACATCGCCGTGCTTTGCGAAAAATTGCCCAGGCCGCTGATCAGGCCGGTGGCGCCGCGCACAATCTCGATGCGGTCATACATCGCCGTGCTTTGCGAAAAATTGCCCAGCCGTGAGGAGCTGGGGACGCCGTCGACTTCGAAGTTGTTGATCTGGAAACCGCGCGACCAGTAAGTGTCGTTCTCGGCGCCGACGCCAACGCGGGATACGGAGATGCCCGTAGTCGCCTCCATGACTTCGGTGAGGTCATTCAGGTTCTGATCCTTGATGCGCTGGTCGGTCATCACCGTGATCGACTGCGGCGTATCGCGCAGCGCCAGGTTGAGGCGTGTGGAGCTGCTCGACGAGGCGGTCGTGTATTCGCCGCTGCCTTCGGTGACGGAGCCCGGTGCCTTGCCGGAGATGGTGACCGAGCCCATTTCCAGCGCACCTTCGGCAGCGGGGGCGGAGAAGATGATCCAATGGCCACTGGCGTTTCTTTCGGCGGCCAGACCGCTGCCGCCCAGCAGGTAGTCCAGGCCGTCCTGAATGCCGAATTCGCCTTGCAGGGCAGGTGCTTGCTTGCCCTGCGTCAGGGCGGGGTCGAAGGGCAGGGTGATGCCGGCGACCTGTGCGAATCCGTTGAGGGAATCTTCCAGCGAGCCGGCGGGCAGGTCGTAGCGGCGCAGATCGGCTTGCTCGGCTTGCACGCCGAAGCTGGGCAACGACGTGGCGGCGGCGCTACCCAGCAGGATGGCGCGCAGGGTGAGTGCGAAGGTGGTGCGACGCGGCACTCGTGGCGGCGAGAAACGAGAGGGCATGGATAACGAGCTCCTTGGCAATGGCAGTATGTTTTCCTGTTTGCCGAAGGGCTCGGATAAAGCCGTAATCAGTATTGAGAATTTTTTACATCTCTCTCAGCGAGCGGTCACTCGTGTCCACAGCGGGGTAAAGCGCTGAATGCGCAAAGGCATTGAATCGCCGAGAGCATCCAGGGCTTGGTCGATGTGGTCGAGCTGAAACACGCCAGAGACTTCCAGCCCGGCAATCGCTGGATCGCAGCTGAGCCAGCCGTGCCGGTAGCGCGCCAGTTCTGCGAGCAGCTCGGCCAGACGCATGCGTTTGGCGACGAGCAGGCCTTGAATCCAAGCGCTGCTGTTCATGGCAGGGCTCACGACGTTGTGGCTGCCATCGGCGCTGATCAGGTATTCCTCACCCGCCAGCACCCGAATGGGTTGCGATCCGGCGCGATGGATGGCGACGATGCCTCCCTCGACCCGCAGGCGTGTCCCCCGGGCCTCCTCGCGTACTCCGAAGGCAGTGCCGATGGCCTGTAGCTGTGCGTGCCTGCTGTCGACCCAGAGGCTGCGATATCCCTCCGGCGCAGCGATATCCTTGCCGGTGTCGATGAAAATCTCGCCGCGCAGCAACTGGACCGTTCGGCGCTGCTTGGAGAAACGCACATCCACCGCGCTGGAGGTATTGAGCTGCAGGCGAGTGCCATCGCTCAGCAGGAACTGCCGGCGTTCGCCTACGCCGGTGCTGTAATCCGCGGCCCAGTCTGCCGGCGCGTGCTCGCGCAGCCCCCAACCGCCCAGGCCGGTGATCGCCACGCCAAAGCCGAGCATCTTGAGAGCCTGGCGGCGGCCATGGCGTTTGCCCTGCAGGCGCTGCAGGGCGTCTTGCGCGACGCTGCCGGGAGCCTCGGCCAGTCGCCGGAACGCGGATTCGCTGGTCTGTAGCGCCTGCCAGGCGGTTTCATGCAGCGGATGGGCGTGTCGCCACTGTAGGCATGCCGCTTGCGTGTATTCATCGGCGTAGCCCGACTGCAGACGAACCAGCCAGCCAATAGCTTGGTCGAGTACCGCATCGGGCAGATCGTCGGGGGAATTGGCGTTCATCGTTGGGCGAGGAAACAGTGGCGGATGGCGGTCGCCATGTACTTCTCGACTGAGCTGAGGCTGACGCCCAGGCGGATAGCGATCTCTTTGTAACCGAGGCCTTCCAGGCGAGACAGCAGGAAGGCCGTGCGCACCTTGGGCGCCAACCCATCGAGCAGGGCGTCAATATGCGCCAGGGTTTCCAGGAGGATCAGTTGATGCTCCGGGGAGGGCACTTGCGCTTCGGGCAAGTGAGCGATGGCCTCCAGGTACGCCTGCTCGACCCGTTGCCGGCGCAACCGGTCGATCAGCAGGCCCCGGGCGACGACACTCAGCCAGGCGCGGGGCTGTCGGATGTCCTGCAAGGGTGCCGGCTTGCCGAGGATGTGGAGGAAGGTGTCCTGCGCCAGGTCCGCCGCGCCCTCGCTGTGGCGCAGCCGCTTGCGCAGCCAACCCAGCAGCCAGGCATGGTGATCGAGATACAGGGCTTGGATATCGACGTGGCGGGTGGCGGAGGCGGGCGGAAATGGCAACGCGAATCCTTGCGTGATAACGACTTGCAGGTGAGAAGTTATCTCATCTTAAAAGAGTTGGTCGGACTACCGCAAGAAAAGTGGCGTTTCGCCAGAATGCTCAGGCGCACCGAGCCGCTTACCCCTTCAAGCGAAGTCTTCTGGCCAACTGTTGTCGACGGCTTGCACCAAGAGCGGGTGCCAGCGAGGGGCTGGTGTATCAGTCGACAACGCGCCCATTGCGCAGCTGGACTAGCTGGTCGGCGTGGTGGAAGAACCGATCATCATGGGACACCACGATAAGAGTCTTTCCCTGGCGCTTCAGGTCCGGCAGTAGTTCCTCGTAGAACACCCGGCGGAAGGTCGGATCCTGGTCCGCCGCCCATTCGTCGAAGAGCATCAGCGGCCGCTGTTCGAGGAAGGCATGTACCAGTGCCAGCCGTTTGCGCTGGCCCGCCTCCAGGTGCAAGTCCAGCGGGCCGAGGTGGAAGGTCGGCTGGCCAGCGGAGTCGAGGTGCGTATAGCTGACATCGCGCAGTTCGAGCGCTTGCAAAGCGGGGAAGACACCGGTCGGCCGCTCGCTCAGCAGGTCGGGTTCGCACTGGGTGAAGTCGGCGAGCACGGCAGCGATTCGGCGGAAGGCAACCTGGGCCTGGACCGCTGCGGGCAGGCCGCTGGCCACCTGTTCGATGGGGCCGCGGACGAACAGCATGACCAGCACGAAGGCGATCAGCACGCCTTGCTCCAGCCGCGTTCCCAGTATCGAATTGCCCGCGGTTCCTGCCCATGGCGGTCCCATTGCCGGCCTGGCGCTAGGAGGACGCTTTGTTGCCTGGCTACTGCTGGCGGACAGCGTGCGCGCGGAGTCCGCTGAAGTCTTGCAACAGCTCCGGGAGCTGGGGCTGGGACGTCAATTGCTGCTGGCCGGGGACCGCCGCGACTCCGCCGAGGCAGTGGCTGCGCAAATCGGCGTTACTCAGGTGGTGGCCGAGGCGCTACCCGAAGACAAGTTGCGCCACGTGAATGAGGAGCTGGCGACCGGCTTTCGTCCGCTGGTGGTTGGCGATGGCATCAACGACTCACTGGCGCTCAAGGCGGGCGTGGTCGGTGTGGCCATGGGGGCAGGGGGCGCCGACATCGCTTTGGCGGCGGCGGATATCGTGTTGATCAATGGCGATCTGCGGCGCCTGGGGACTTGTATTCGCCTGTGTCGGCGCACGCTGCAGATCAACGTCATCATCGGCCTGGGCTGGACACTGGCGATTGTGCTGGCTGCCGCCTTCGGCCTGCTGGCTGCGGCGGGCGCCATGGTGGCGGCACTGCTGCATAACCTCAGCACTTTACTCGTGCTGGCCAATGCCGGGCGGCTGTTGCGTTATGACGAAACGCTTTCCAACCCCAATGAATCGGCCGCGCAAGTTTGATGCAATGTCCAGTGGAGCCCGCTCACTGTGGCCTCCAACTTGCGGCGCTCGCGTGTTGCGAGTCTGGCATTACTCACTGGCATTGACCCTCGCCCCTGGTGGTATGACCTCTGTGTACGTCTCCTTCTGGCCGATTTCTGCCCCTTTCGACAGGCTGCTTCTGGTCTGGTGACCATGGTTCGCTTGCTAAGGACGGATCCTGGTCACCGTAGGCTTGCAAGTTGGATTTACTCTCGCAACTCAACGGTTTATCTAGCCAGGTTTCCAGAGAGATTCCCAGTCTTGCTGGTGATCTGGAGCAAACGAGGTTGCAACCTGACTGCAAGCATATGGGTGTAGACGTACCAAGTAGGCGTTGGCTAACGATGCGGGGATCACGCTGTCTGCGTTTCCCACCCAATGCCGCGGTGGTATTGCTGAGTCCAACGGATCCTGCGAACCGTCGAGGGGCGAGAGCCCTTTCATTAATGCTGTCGCCAGGACGCAAGAGGCGCTCTTTGACTCAGCACAGGGAGTCGTTGATGGCTTTCGCTATTTCCTTGTCTCGCTCGCATTGATTAGCAGGGCTTATATGCTCTTTAAGGATCCATTAGCTATTCGGCCGAGCCCTGATTCGCCATCATAGCAGCCATGAAAAACGCTCCTTCACTCTCCTGGCATCCGTCGCGCCACCGGACCTCGATGCTCCTCGCCAGCGCCTGCCTGGCCCTGGCGGTGGGCATACCTGGTGCCTTGGTGGCCTGGGCAGCGAGCGACACCTCGTCCGCGCCCTCCAAGGAGTTCCCCATGAAGATTCGCCTGGTCGTCGGTGAGCAGGTCGCCACTGCCACCCTGTATGACAACCCCACCGCCAAGGATTTCGCATCGCTGCTGCCGCTGTCCTTGACGTTGACCGACTACGACACCATCGAGCGCGTCTCCGATCTGCCGCGCAAGCTCTCCACGCAGGGCGCCCCCGAGGGCATGGCACCCGCGGCCGGCGAACTGACCCACTACGCCCCCTGGGGCAATCTGGCGATCTTCATCAAGCCGCGCGCCTATTCGCGCAGCCTGCTGCCGCTGGGCAAGGTCGATGAAGGCCTGTCCATCCTGTCCCTACAAGGTGCGGATCGAGCGCGTCGAGCCCTAGACCCTTTCCCCGTGACAGCCAACTGCGTGAAAGACTTCCCCATCATGACCAAGACCCTCGGGACAAGCGACATCGCCACGCCGGATAGCCTGGGCGTGGGTCGTCGCACCCTGCTCAAAATGACCGCCACCGGAGTCGCCGCCGTGGGTGTCGGCGCCATTGCCAGCGGCCCGGCCATGGCGCAGTCGTCCGTGAAGCTCAGCGACAGGTGGGACAAGGTGTTTCCCAGGAGCGACAAGGTCGACCACCGGAAAATCACCTTCAAGAACCGTTATGGCATCACCCTGGCGGCCGACCTGTACCAGCCGAAGAACGCCAGCGGCAAGCTCGCGGCGCTCGCCGTCGGCGGCCCGTTCGGCGCCGTGAAAGAGCAATCCTCGGGGTTATACGCGCAGACCATGGCCGAGCGCGGCTTCATCGCCCTGGCCTTCGACCCGTCCTACACCGGCGAAAGCAGCGGCGAGCCGCGCAACGTCGCCTCGCCGGACATCAGCGTCGAGGATTTCAGCGCCGCGGTGGACTGCCTGGGCCTGCTGCCCAATGTCGACCGCGAACGGATCGGCATCATCGGCATCTGCGGCTGGGGCGGCATGGCCTTGAGCGCCGCCGCCGTGGACAAGCGCATCAGGGCCGTCGTGGCCAGCACCATGTACGACATGAGCCGCGTCATGTCCAAGGGCTACAACGACAGCGCCACCCTCGAACAGCGCACGCAGACGCTGGAGCAACTGAGCCAGCAGCGCTGGAAGGACGCGGAAAGCGGCACCCCTGCGTACCAGCCGCCCTACAACGAACTGAAGGGGGGCGAGGCACAGTTCCTGGTCGAGTACCACGACTACTACCGGACTCCGCGCGGCTATCACCCGCGCGCGGTCAACTCCGGCAACGCCTGGACGATCACCACGCCGCTGCCGTTCATGAACCTGCCGATCCTCACCTACATCAAGGAGATTTCGCCGCGGCCAATCCTCCTGGTTCATGGTGAGAACGCGCACTCGCGCTACTTCAGCGAAACCGCCTACGCGGCGGCGGCAGAGCCGAAGGAACTCATGATCATTCCGGACGCCGTCCACGTGGACCTGTACGACCGGATGGACAAGATCCCGTTCGACAAGCTGATGGCGTTCTTCCAGAAGAACCTGGCCGCGTCGGCGTAGAGCCAGTGGGGCGCGCGAAACGCCCCTCGTGCCTGAACCCCCTGACCGCGCTGTCCCAGTGGACGGCGCGGTGTTTCCTATCGAGCGACAAAAGAAAGGCATTCCATGACCACCACCGCCATCGACGCCCCCAAGGGCTCCGACACCCTTCGCGAGCACCAGGAGACGCCAACGTCCTGGAGCGGCGTCTTCGCCCTGGCCGTCTGCGCCTTCGCGCTGATCGCCTCCGAGTTCCTGCCCGTCAGCCTGCTCACGCCCATGGCAACGGACCTGCGTGTCACCGAAGGCATGACCGGCCAGGGTATCGCCATCTCCGGCGTCTTCGCCGTGCTTACCAGCCTGTTCATCTCGGCGCTGGCCGGCAGCCTCAACCGCAAGACGCTGCTGCTGGGCCTGACGTTGGCGATGGGCATCTCCGGCGCGATCATCGCGCTGGCGCCGAACTACGTCATTTACATGGTTGGCCGTGCGCTGATCGGCGTAGTCGTCGGCGGCTTCTGGTCCATGTCGGCGGCCACGGCCATCCGCCTGGTGCCGACACGCGATGTGCCGCGCGCCCTGGCCATCGTCAACGGCGGCAACGCGCTCGCCACCGTGGTGGCCGCGCCGATGGGCGCCTACCTGGGCACCGTCATCGGCTGGCGCGGTGCGTTCCTGTGCCTGGTGCCGGTGTCGCTGATCGCGCTGGCCTGGCAGTGGAAGACCTTGCCATCCATGCCGGCCGCGGTACGCGCATCCGGTATCGGCAAGGTGTTCAAGGTGTTCACCCTGTTCAAGCATCCGGGTGTTGCCGTGGGCATGCTGGCGAGCAGCCTGCTGTTCATGGGGCAGTTCGGGTTGTTCACCTACGTGCGGCCCTTCCTGGAAACGGTCACGGGCGTGCATGGCTCCGCCATCTCCCTGATCCTGCTGGTGATCGGCGCGGCCGGCTTCATCGGCACCGCTCTCATTGGCCGTGTCCTGCAGCGGGGCTTCTACCAGACGCTGGTCGTCATCCCGCTGCTGATGGCGGCGACGGCCCTGGCACTGGTCGCCTTCGGCGGCTGGAGCACCGTCGTCATCGCGTTGCTCGCGCTGTGGGGCCTGACCGGCACCTCGGCGCCCGTGGGCTGGTGGGCCTGGATCGCCAAGGTGTTTCCCAGGGATGCCGAGGCCGGTGGCGGCCTGTTCGTCGCCGTGGTCCAGATGTCCATCGCACTGGGCTCCACCGTTGGCGGCCTGCTGTTCGACCACAGCGGCTACCGCAGCACCTTCATCGCCAGCGCCGTGCTGCTGGCGATCTGCGCGGTGTTGACCCTCATGACCGCGCGCCAGTCCGCGGCACACGGCTGATCGATCCCGCAAGGACCGACTGCCATGAAAAAACCTACGTCACCGTCCACTCTCTGATGTCTCAACGAAGACTCCGGCATCAGCCAGCTCCATAGCGACGGCGACACGCCCGCCGCCCATCGCCAGACAGCCCGCCCACAGGAGAAAGTCCATGACCGTCAAAGCCTACGGCGCCTATGCCAGCGATCGTCCCCTCGAACCGATCGACATCACCCGCCGTGCTCCCGGCGCGCACGACGTACAGATCGAGATCGCCTATTGCGGCGTATGCCACTCGGATTTGCACCAGGTGCGCTCCGAATGGGCAGGCACGCGCTATCCCTGCGTACCGGGCCACGAGATCGTCGGCCGCGTCTCGGTCGTGGGAGCCCAGGTCGCGAACTTCAAGCCGGGCGACCTGGTCGGCGTGGGCTGCATCGTCGATAGCTGCAAGCACTGCGAGGATTGCAGCGAAGGGCTGGAAAACTACTGCGACCACATGGTCGGCACCTATAACTTCCCGACAGCCGATGCGCCGGGCCACACCCTGGGCGGCTATTCCCAGCGGATCGTAGTGCATGAGCGCTATGTGCTGCGCATCCGGCATCCCGAGGCGCAACTGGCCGCCGTGGCGCCTCTGCTGTGCGCTGGCATCACCACTTATTCGCCGTTGCGCCACTGGAACGTGGGGCCTGGCCACAAGGTCGGGGTGGTCGGCATCGGCGGGCTAGGGCACATGGGCATCAAGCTGGCCCATGCCATGGGCGCGCACGTGGTCGCGTTCACCACCTCCGACTCCAAGCGCAAGGCGGCCAGGGCCCTGGGGGCCGACGAGGTGGTGGTCTCGCGCAACCCCGGCGAGATGGCGACGCACAGCAAAAGCTTCGACTTCATCCTCAACACCGTGGCCGCGCCGCACGACCTGGATGCGTTCATGGTCCTGCTCAAGCGCGACGGCAGCATGACGCTGGTAGGGGCCCCGGCCACGCCGCATCCGCCCGTCGAAGTATTCAACCTGATCATGAAGCGCCGCGGCCTGGCCGGCTCGATGATCGGCGGCATTCCCGAGACGCAGCAGATGCTGGATTTCTGCGCCGAGCACGGCATCGTCGCGGACATCGAGATGATCCGCATCGCGGAAATCGACGCGGCCTACGAACGCATGCTCAAGGGCGACGTGAAGTATCGCTTCGTCATCGACTGCGCTTCGCTCGCCGCCTGAACGCTCAAGACGACCTATCCCATCGCAGCAACTCCGGGAGACACGCATGCACTACACGCACCTCGGCCGTACCGGCCTCAAAGTCAGCCGCATCGCACTGGGCACCATGAACTTCGGCGAGCTGGCCGACGAAGCCACCAGCTTCAGGATTATGGATGAGGCGCTCGGCGCCGGCATCAACCTCTTCGACACAGCCGACGTCTATGGCGGGCCGCAGTCGCCGGACATGGCCAAGGGCTTCGGCACGTCCGAGGAGGTCATCGGCAACTGGCTGGCGCAGGACAAATCGCGCCGCGACAAGATCGTGCTGGCCACCAAGGTCTATCAGCCGATGGAGACCGGCCCCAACGACAAGTACCTGTCGGCCTACCATATCCGTCGTGCCTGCGAGGCGAGCCTGAAGCGCCTGAAGACCGACCATATCGACCTGTACCAGATGCACCACATCGACCGGGCAACGCCCTGGGAGGAAATCTGGCAGGCGATGGAGCAACTGATACGCGAAGGCAAGATTACCTATGTCGGCTCCAGCAACTTCGCCGGCTGGGATATCGCCACCGCACAATTGACCGCCGCTTCGCGCAACCTGCTGGGCCTGGCGTCGGAACAGAGCCTGTACAACCTCACCCAGCGCACCATCGAGCTGGAAGTGATTCCGGCGCTGCGCCACTTCGGGATAGGCCTGATCCCGTGGAGCCCGATCGGCATGGGCCTGCTGGGCGGTGTGCTGCGCAAAGTCGCCGAGGGGCGCCGGGCCACTCCGGCTCTGCAGCAGCGGATAAACAAGCTGCGCCCGCAACTGGAAGCCTACGAGGCGCTGTGTGGCGAACTGGGTGAACCACCTGCGGTCGTGGCGCTCGCCTGGTTGTTGCACAACCCGGTCGTCACTGCCGCAATCAGCGGTCCACGCACCGCCGAGCAGTTGCAACAGAATCTCGATGCGCTGTCCCTGAAGCTTTCGGACGAGACGCTGGCCAGGCTGGACGAGATCTGGCCGGGACCGGGTGGCGAGGCGCCAATGGCCTACGCCTGGTAGGAGCGATGTCGTTCTAGGCCTTCTTTCCCCGCGGGCGAGTGAAGCGCAGCGCGTTGACGACCAGCGAGAAGGCCGGCGAGGGCTGCCGCCGGCTGGGGTAGTACAGGTAGTACCCCGGGAAGGGGGGGCACCAGTCTTCCAGCACCCGGACCAGGCGGCCGTCTTCAATGTGGGGGGCGAATTCTTCTTCCGGTAGCCAGGCCACTCCCAACCCTGCCAAAGCGGCATCCACGATGTTGGGCGAGGTATTGAAAGTGAGCTGGCCATCGACGCGGACATTCAGCGTGTGCCCGCGTCGCTCGAATTCCCAGACATAGATCCCTCCACCGGACTGCATGCGCATATTGATGCACTTGTGGCTCATCAAGTCCCGCGGGTTGGCAGGTTCGGGATGTTCGGCGAAGTAGGCTGGAGAGGCCGCGACGGCCATGCGGATCGGCGGTCCGATGGGCATCGCGATCATGTCCTTGTCGATGGTGTCCCCCAGGCGCACGCCGGCATCGAAACGATCCGCCACTATGTCGCGGAAACCGTAGTTCACATCGAACTCCATCTTGATGTCGGGGTACTCGAGCAGCAGGGGCGTCAGCTTGGGCAGCAGCGTGGTTCGCAGGACATGATCGCCACAGGTGATGCGTACCGTACCCGCAGGCTTGTCGCGCATCTCCGTCAACTCCTCCAGCTCGGCATCGATTTCATCGAAGCGGTGGCCGATGGCCTGCAGGAGCCGCTCGCCGGCTGCCGTGGGGGAAACGCTGCGGGTGGTGCGAGTGAGCAGCCGGATCTGCAGCCGTGCCTCCAGGCCGCTGATCGCCTGGCTGAGCGCCGATTGGGTGACGCCCAGCAGGGCCGCGGCGCGGGTGAAGCTACCTTCGCGTGCGACCGTGACGAAGTAGAGGAGGTCGTTGAGGTTGCGTTTGATCATGGTCCGGCTTTCAGTGAATTGATAAGTATATCTAATATTTTATTGGCGAATTAATCAGTCGATCAATCGTCCGACCGGAGATCTTGTGCAAGGCTTCTCCAGGTCCTGGGGGAGGGGCTCTCCCTGGGCAATCCGCGTGGTCACATTCCCTGCTTTTCAATACGTGTCTTGGCTTGTGCCACGCCGAGCGTGGAGGGGAGGGCAATGCCGTTCTTGGCCGCAAGGATCTCGGCCATCACGCTCATGGCGATTTCGGCAGGGGTCTTGCTGCTTATGTAGATGCCTACCGGCGCGTACAGCCGTGCCAGCGAGAGCGAGTCCGCGGAGGCGTAGAAATGCTCTATCAGGCGCTGCCGTCGGCTCTCGGTGTTGCGGCGCGAGCCAATGGCGCCTACGTAGAAGGCGGGACCATCGAGGGCTTCCAGCAGGGCCAGGTCGTATAGCTTGGGGTCGTGGCTCAGGACCACGATGCAGGTGCGCGTGTCGGGCCGCATGGCACGGACTGCGTCATCGGGCATTTCCCTGGTGACTTGCACGCCGGTCACGGACCAGGTGTCGAGATATTCGCCATTTCCCCATCCCCGTAGGCGCGGGTGTATCGGTGGATCAGGTCGTCCTCGATGCCGCCGCCCGACACCGAGCCGACACAACGGCTATCCTCGCGCAGAGCCATCATGGACCCGACGGGGCGGGGCGAGGAGCCCCAGGTCCTGACCACTGTCGCCAGCAACAGCCGATGCCCGGCCGCAAGCCAGTCGCGGGCGGTTCGCAGGACGCGCACGTCAACGCTTTCCAACTACTGTTCCCCTACCCGGCCGGCTGGACCTCGGAATAGCGACAGCAGAAGCCAGGAGCGCCGTTCTAACCCAAAGCCGCCTTCGAGGCGGCTTTTTCTTCGCGCCGCGCTCCTCGTAGGAGCGAACTTACTGGCGTTGGCACGCGGCGCTGTTCACCCGGCTGCGGGCCGTCGTCATCCACCTCAGCGCCGGCATGACCGCCACGGTCAATATCGAGGCGGATGCCGCGCGCTGAAGGCCGTCACCAGAGTGCGAGGGTGTAGTCGATATTCACCCGCAGCTCGTTGTCGTCGCGGTGCGTGGCGCCGGGCGCGAAGTCGTTGCGGTACCAGGCGTGGCGCACACGCAAGGCCACGCCCTTGAGGCTGCCGCTCTGCACCGTGTAGGACAGTTCGAGGTCCTTCTCGCTCTCGCTCAGGCCGCTGCCGCCGAATTTCGCCAGCTCGATATTGCCGCCGCGCACATAGCGCAGCATGCCCTTTAGCCCGGGCAGGCCGGCGCCGACGAAGTCCTGGTCGAACTTCACCTGCCAACTGCGCTCCTTGGGGTTGAGGAATTCGGAACTGAGGGTGCCCTCGGTGATCACCAAGGTTTCGGTGCCGTACAGGTATGGCATCCCGGTGGCGCCATCCAGGTGCGAGTAACCTAGCCCCAGGCTATGGCTGCCCCAGGCGTAGGTCAGCATCAGGGCCGCGTTGCGGTTGTCCACCTTGCCGCCCCTGGCCGCACCGTCCTCGCCGGTGACGAACAGGCGGAAGTCGCTCTTGAGCCGGCCCGGGCCCAGCGCGCGCTCGTCGACGAAGCCGAAGTAGTCCTTGCGGTACAGCTGGTCTACCTCGGCGTGGTAGTACTTCAGCGTCAGTTGCTTCGACCAGGCGTAGTCGCCGCCGAGGAAGGTGAACCTGTCCGAGGTGGCGGCGCCGTTGAAGCGGCCGTTGGGCGCGCTGATGCGCATCTTCTCGTAGTTGGTGGCGTCGCGCAGGTTGATGCGGTCCATCCATCCGGCATGCAGGCTCAGGTCGTCGATGTCCGTCGAGTGCAGATAGACGCCGCGGAAGGTCTGCGGCAGCAGGCGTGTGGGGGCGCCGAAGGCGATCGGCAGGAAGGTGCTGATGGTACCGGCCTGCAGTTCGGTCCGCGAGATGAGCAGCTTCGCCGTCAGGCCCAGTTCGGAATAGTCGTCGGCCGGCTCGCGGGTAGCCGGGTCGAAGGGCAGCAGGCCGGTACCGGCGCGGTCCGGCGAGGAGTCCAGCTTCAGCCCGAGCATGCCCTGGGCGTCCAGGCCGAAACCTACCGGGCTTTCGGTGAAGCCCGACTTGAAGTTGAGGATGAAGCCCTGGGCCCACTCGCGGGCGGCGGCCTGCGGGGTTTCGCCCAGGTAGTTGCGGTCGAAGTAGTAGTTGCGCAGGACCAGGTCGGCATGGCTGTCGTCGATGAAGCCCGCGGCGCTTGCGCTGCAGGCGTAGGACAGGGGCACAGCCAGGCACAGCAGGGCGTGGGATGCCTTGTGCATGATGCTCTTCACTTTCTTGTAGTTGTACGAAGCCCTGCCGTGTTGGCGGCAGAGAATGCGCAGGGTGGGGTCGTCGATCCGGCTAGGCGGGGCGCTGGGTGATCAAGCGGAACAGCGCCAGGGCGGCGACCACGATGCCCGGCGCCGAAACCAGCAGAACGTCTGCGGAACCAGCCCCCAGGGCGAGCATCAGGCCCGCCACCAGCGGCCCGCTCATGGCGCCCAGGCGGCCGACGGCGACCGCGGCGCCGACACCGGTGGCGCGCATTCGCGCGGGGTAGAAGCAGGGCGTCAGGGCGTAGAGCACGCACTGCCCACCGGTGGCGAAGAAGCCGGCGACGAAACCGGCCAGCAGCATCGCGCCCAGGTTGTCGGCCAGGCCCAAACCGGCCAGCGCCACGAGGATGCCCAGGTACACCAACGTCGCCATGCACCAGGCCGGCAGGCGCTCCATCAGCATGCCCAGGGCCAGGGTGCCGATGGCCGCGCCTATCTGCAGGGCGAACATCACCCAACTGGCGTGGTTGGCGCTGAAACCCTGGCCGACCAGCAGGCTCGGCAACCAGTTGATGAGGATGTACACCACCATCAAGGTGAAGAAATAGCTGATCCACAACAGCCAGGTGGCGCCTTGCCCGAGCAGGTCGCGATGCAGGCTGCGGCTATCCCGGGCCTGCCCCGACGGTTTGTGGAATTCGCTGGACTCAGGCAGGTACAGCGCCAGCAGCGGCAGGATCAGCAACGGCACCACGCCGCCGATGTGGAACACCAGTTGCCAGCCGCCGGAGTACCCGGCGATGCCGATGCCCGCCGCCAGCGCCCCACCCAGCGGCACGCCGCAGTACATAAGGCTTACCGCCCGGCCGCGCAGATGCGCGCCAGCGGCCTCCGAGCTCAGGGCGATCAGGTTGGGCAGCGCCGCGCCCAGGCCGACGCCGGTGAACAGGCGTGCCACCAGCAGGCTTCCCAGGCCCCAGGCATGGGCGGTGGCCAGGGAGAAGATGCCGAACAAGGCCACCGAGCCGATCAGCACACGCTTGCGCCCGATGCGGTCGGCCAGCCAGCCACCGACGAGGGCGCCGGGCAGCAGGCCGAGGATGCCGGCGCTGAACACCCAGCCCATCTGCAGCCTGTCCAGGCCGAAGACGCCACCCAGCTCCGGTGCGACTATGCCGGCCGCCTGCAGGTCCACGCCCTCCAGCAAGGCGACCAGGAAGCACAGGGCTATGGTGATGGCCAACCTCGGCTGGCCGTGAACGGTTGCTCGTTCCACTGTCATGCCACTGCCCTCCCTTGGTGGGGAAGGGCAGGTGCGTCGTGCAGCGCAAGGCGATTGCTCATTGGGTTCACCCGTCTTGTTCTTGTAATGGGTAAAGCCGGCCCCGGCCGGGGTCGGCCAGGCTAGCGAGCTATTCGTCGACGATGGTGTTGCGCAGGATGCCGACGCGCTCGACCTCCACCTCGACCACGTCGCCGGGCTTCATCCACAGCGGCGGTGTGCGCTTGGCGCCGATGCCGCCCGGAGTCCCGGTCACGAAGACGTCGCCGGGGCGCAGCGGAGCCACCGTCGAGGCATAGGCGATTTGCCGCGGGATGCTGTGCAGCATCATGTCCGTGGTTGCGCGCTGCACCTCCTCGCCATTGAGTCGCGTCACCAGCGACAGCCGGGCGCCTGGCTCGATCTCGTCGGCCGTCACCATCCAGGGGCCGAAGCCGCCGGTGCGCCAGAAGTTCTTGCCGGGCGCCCATTGCGCGGTGTGCAGCTGCCAGTCGCGCACCGAGCCGTCGTTGTAGCAGGCGTAGCCGGCGATATGTTCCCAGGCGTCTTCCTCGCGGATGCGCCGGCCGCCCTTGCCGATGATGACCGCGATCTCGCCTTCGTAGTCCAGCCGGGTCGATTCCGGCGGCCGCGGGATCGCCTCGTCGTGGCCGACCTGGGAATCCGCCACGCGCAGGAAGAACATCGGCTTCTCGCTGATCTCGCGACCGGTCTCGCGGACGTGCTCGCCGTAGTTCAGGCCCGCGCACCAGATCTTGCCGGGGTTGGGGATCACGGGCAGGAAGCGTACGTCCGCCAGTTTCAGGTCCGGCGTGCGGCCCTCGATGGCTGCTGCCGCCAGGGCGATGCCATCGCCCTCCAGCAGGCTCTTGAGGTCGGCGAAGCGGCCTTCCAGCAGGTGCTGAAGATCGAAAACGCCATCGCCGACTGCGACACCGAAGCTCGCCTTGCCGGCGTGTTCAAAGCTCATGAGTTTCATGGGAGTTCCCGGTTTGGTTGAGTGCAGCTCGCTGCACGGGGTTGAGGCGTTGCATGGCCGCGGCTCACGAGGCTTGCGACTGGATTGCCAGGGACGCACGGGGTTGTGTGTCGCCCTGCGGGCCGGTGCCGTACAGGCAAGCGGGCAGTGCAGGGATGAGCGCTGCCAATGCCTGGAGCGCCAACTGCTCGTCCGGCGCGCGGCTGGCGGCGGCCACGTAGCGATCGGGGCGCACCAGCAGGGTGAGGCCGCTGCCGAGCAGCGCGGCGAAGGCACCGTCGAGGTCGACGACACCCTCGCGACGGCCGGCCGGCCGCTGGATTTCGAGCGCCGCGTCCTTCGGGAAGCGCAGGATCGCCCAGTCGGGCCCCAGCACCTTGTCTAGTGCGACGCGTTCCCCGTTCGGGCGCTGTACCCGGGGCTGCGGCAGCGCGCGGCCCACCAGGTCGGCGGCCGCCCGCGGCAGATCGGAAGCCGGCGGGACTATGCAGCCTGTCGTGAAATACGGCTGCTTCAGGAATTTCATGTCGACCAACCAGCGCTTGGCCGGCGGGACTATCCCCAGGGCCACGACAGCAACGTCGCGCAAGGTGGTCAGCAGCGGATGGGTGCTCATCACCACCTTGCCGATGCGGTGCGAGAGCCGAACCATCTGTTCCGCATGGGGCCGGCGCTCGGCCTGGTAGCTGTCGATCAGCGCTTCGCTGGCCTGGCCACGGACATGGGCTGCGATCTTCCAGGCGAGGTTCGCCGCGTCGCGGATGCCGGCGTTGAGCCCCTGTCCGGCGAACGGCGGCATCAGGTGGGCCGCATCGCCGGCCAGCAGCACGCGGCCGCGGCGGAAGCTCGCGGCGATCCGCTGTTGCGCCACATAGACAGCGGCGCGGCGGATGTCCGCGGCGACTATGCGCTGGTAGGGCGCGACCAGCTCGATGATGAATTCCGGGGTGGTCACCCTGGCCGGGTCATCGCCGGGCAACAGCATGAACTCGTAGCGGCAGCGGCCCTTGACGCCGGGTACCACCACGCAGGGGCGCACGCCGTTGCAGTGGAAGCGCGAGAAGCGCTCTGGCTCGCCCGGGGTGTTGAGGACGTCCACCACGATCCACTTCTCGACCTGGGTCGAGCCTTCGAGGGGGATGCCGAGCTGCGTGCGTACCGGGCTGCGGCCGCCATCGCAGGCCAGCACCCACTTCGCGCGCAGGCGCTGTGCGCCGTTGGCGTCCACCAGTTCCACCTCGGCGTGTTCCGGGTGATTGGCGACGGCCCGCACTTCGGTGTCGAAGCGCAGGTCGATGCCGCCTCGCACCTGCGCCGCCTCCAGCAGCAGGGCGACGAGTATCGGCTGGTCGAACTGCGACTTGACCGGCTGGCCCAGGCGCGAATGGTGGGACGACATTTCCGCCAGCAGTTGCCCTTTGCGCCCGAAGTAGCGCGCGCCTGTGCCCACCAGCATTTCCGGCAGGAGTTTGTGCAGTACGCCGATCTCGGCCATCACCCGCAGCGATTCGTCGGTGATGCTGATGGCGCGTGGTTCGTCGGTGATGCCGGGGTTGCGCTCGGCCAGCGTCACCCGGATGCCTTGGTCCGCGAGCAGGTTGGCTGCCGTCAGGCCGACAGGACCTGCCCCGATCACCAGTACGTCGGTTTCCATGGGATTCTCCAGTAGGGTCGTGAAGCCACGCCTTGCGGCGCTTTCCTCAGGCGTTGAAGCCCTGGTGTTCACAGAGGGGGAGGTAGTCCTCGCGCAGCGGTGCGAAGACGTCGACATTGAGGGCGCGCTCGTCGCCGAGCGGCTCGGCGCAGTGGGGAACGCCTCCGGGGATGTAGAGCACGGAGGGGGCCTGTACGTCGAAGACCTCGTCGCCGACCCAGAAGCGCATGGCGCCGCACAGCACGTAGCTGAGCTGGTCGAAGGGGTGGGCGTGCGGGCCGATCGAGCGGTAGCCCGGCTCGAACCAGTTGACGGTGGTGACCGCGCCGTCGGAGCGCAGGCCGGTCCTGGCGAAGCCCGGGCGGACTTCGGTCAGCGGCAGCTGGTCCAGGCGAAACACGCGGGCGGCATTCTTCGGGGCGATCTTGTTATGGGTGTGGGTCATGGTCGGGTACCGGTGGTTTCAGCGGGCTGCGCGGAAGGCTCGGCGGATGACCCGGCGGCGGATCCGCCACTGGCCGTCCTCCTGTGCGTACAGGTCCTCGTAGTCGCCGACCATCAGCGGCGTGGTGTCGACCGCATCGGCGGTCTCGCTGCGGAAGACGCTGGCGTACAGGGTTCCGCACAGCCCCTCGTCGCTCCACCACAGCCGGTGGTTGGTCTCGACGTGGCGCGATACGCGCGGCAGCTTGACGCGTTCTGCGCCCCAGGCCGCGATGGCGTCGCGGCCCACCAGGTCGCGCGGCGGCAGGCCCAGCAGCTGGCCGTCCGCCGTGTAGAGCTGATGCAGCGTGTCCGCTGCGCCGTGGTCCAGGCGGTAGGCGTGTTCCGCGGTCAGCGCCTGAATCTCCAGGCGTAGCTCCAGGCTTGGCTCCGGCCGGCCCTGCGTGCTGCTCTTCATCTCAGTTTTCCTCCACGGCAGTCATCATTCCGAAGCCCGTCATCCATTCGTCGACAGGCCAGTACCACTGGTTCGTGACCCGGTAGCGGCCGCGCGCCGATAGCGCGGCGAAGGCCGCCAGCCAGGCGCGGATCTCGTGGCCGGAGTGGCCGCCGCAGCGCTCGATCCATTCGTTGCTCCAGCGGTCGGCTTCGGTCAGGCGGCCTGAGGCCAGGGTCGCCATGACCTGGGCGTCGAACTCTGGGTTGATCGGCTGGAAGGGACTATCGCCCAGCGCATGGGCCTTGCCGGCCTCGATGACGCGCTGCTGTCGCTGCGCGCGGGCTTCGGGTGTGGGGTCGCGGCCGTCGATCAGGCGCGCGGCGATTTCAGGCGTCGCTCCTTCCAGGCGCGGAACGGGCGGGTCGTGCGACAGGCCGCCGGAGGCGACCACCAGCACCCGCCGGCCCCAGGAGGCGGCCTCGCGGCCGATGGCTTCGCCCAGCAGCCGTACCCGTTGCAGCGGGCCCAGCGGCAGTCCGACGGCGTTGACGAAGACCGGTACCAGCGGCTGCGCCGAGTGCTTGCCGAACAGGAACTCCAGCGGTTGGACGACGCCGTGGTCGACCTGCAGCCGTTCCGACTGGGCGACGTCCACGCCCGCGTCGAGCACGGCCTGGACCAGCCGGCGAGCCGCTTGGCGATCGACCGGCAGGGGCCCTGGCTCGGTTCCCCAGTCACCGACGGAGACGGCGCCGGAACCGATGCAGAAGGCTGGCATCAGGTCGTAGAAGACGCCATTGAAATGGTCGGGGCCGAAGACCACGGTGAGTTCGGGGTCGAAGGCACGCACGAAGGCACGCATGGTGTCGAGCGCCGCTTCCACCCCGGCCAGTGTCTCCGGACCGGGATCGTTGATCCCGAAAAGTGGTGAGTGTGACAATGCACAGAGGGCCAGTGTCATCCCGTCTCCTTGTTCTTGTTCGTTTGCAGGGCACCTGCCGCGGTGGCCTGAGGGTCGACTGCGGCTGCGTGATGGGGTGAATACTACGCATGTCAAAAAATACTAGTCAATGAAGAATATATTTTTCAATAAGTAGTAGAATCCAAAAAATGAGCACTTCACCCGATGCATCCGTCTTCGAACGAATCCGCCATGCGATCCTGGCGGGTACCTGGGCGCCCGGTCACAGGCTGGCGCCGGCCGCCTTGTCAGGTCGCTTCGACACCAGCACGCCGGTGGTGAGGGAGGCCCTCACCCGGCTGGTCGGCGAGAACCTGGTTGTGGCCAGGACTAACCATGGCTTCTTCGTGCCCAAGCTCGACCTGCGGGAGTTCCGGGATGTGACCGAACTGCGCTGCGTCACCGAGTCGCTGGCGCTGCGCCTGGCCATCGAGCGCGGCGACCTGCAGTGGGAGACGGAGCTGATCGCCGCTCACCACCGCCTGGCTCGCACGCCTCGCCGCTGCAGTAGCGATCCCGAACGGATCAGCGAGGATTGGTCAGTAGCTCACAGGGCGTTCCACCAGGCCCTGATCGTGGGCTGCCAGTGCGAGCCGATGATGCGGATCGCCAACAACCTGTCGCAGTCGACGGACCTGTACCGGCGCTGGGCCGCGCCGGCTCCGGAAACGTTGCAGCGGGACGTGGAGCGCGAGCACCGCGACATCCTCGATGCCGTTTTGCAGCGGGACGTGGAGCGGGCCTGCGAGCTGCTGCGCCATCACTACGAGGAAACCGCGCGGATCGTGCTGGCCGCGGGGCTGGTGAGCTGATGAGGCTCGAGGGGGCTCGAAGCGGTAGATGCGTTATCGATAGGCTGATCGCGCAAGAGTGTAGGCCGGCCGCCGAAGCGTGGTTCTTCTGTACAGGCCGGTAACGCGGCGTGTTCAGGATATTCCCGGGCGCAGTCGGACACCAAGCTGCAGTCTTGGCGTGTAGTCGCAGCGTAATCCGAGCACCAAGCTTTGCGTTCTCTTCGCGAGCGCCACTCTCTCCGTGCAATGACCAATGGAAGGAGCGAGTTTCGTGGTGGGGTATGCCGGTCGGGATTTGAGCGCAGCGGCCGTATCAGGCACCTGACATGACGGTTAACGTACCGTTACTGCACGGTGCCTGCCTTGCGCTAACGGCAGAATGGTGTTCAAAGCAGATATCGCAGCTAGCCGAGCCTTCCGCGGTGCCGGCAGTGCCCCAGATTTCCCTCACCCAGTAAGTCCGTGCGCCTCACCGTCGGTTGTCCCATGGTGGGCTCCATAGCTTCTGTACCGTGGACGGTAGGGATTAGGAATCATCTGATATTAGTAGGGAATTTTCCTGCGGATACTCCTGAGCCGTATCCATGGGGTGCCTCCGCGACCAGTGCATAGCACGCAGCGGCAAGCGCCATCGGCCTTTCGACGATCAATTCCAAGAATTTTGCCTCCCCCGATCAGCCGGCCTTCGCTTGCCGGTCGCAGAGACGAGTCATCGAACCCCGTGGTTGAAGAAGGTCCGCAGACCTGCCGGTCTGCGGACCCCTTGTGATCGGGAATGACGATGGCGACGCCCATCTGCATTCCCATGACTGCCGAGTTCCGAGGCCCATCATGGCTAAAACAATCGTTGTAATCGACAAGGCTACCCACGCGGCCACCCAGATCAACCAGGCTGACCTGACCCTTCGCGCACCCTCCGTCGTGAAGCTGGCACTGAGCAAGGAGCAGGTCATCAGCATGACCCGCGAAGGCAATGCCTTGGTGATCAAGACCCTGGACGGCGAGACCATCGTCATCCAGGGTTTCTTCGGGGCTCCGGGCGAGCCGAGCAGCGATCTGGTACTCGACAGCGGTGATGGCCACTACTGGGTCGCCGAGGCCAATGAAGAAGGCTCTGTCTTCTCCAGCTACAGCGAGGTCGACTCGGTCGAATCGCTGCTGGTGACGGAGGGCGGCGATCAGGGGGCGCTGCCCTGGATACTGGGTGGTCTGGCACTGGTTGCAGGGGGCGTTGCTGCCTCTAGTGGTGGCGGCGGTGGCGGTCATCATGGCGGCAGCGGGCTCCAGGCGCCTACTGTCGACTTGCAGGCTAGCGATACGGGCGGGCTGATCGTCAGTGGTACCACCAGCCCCGGTGCCAGCGTTACCGTGACCTTCCCAGATGGTTCCAGCACGACTGTGGTCGCCGACGCCAACGGTAACTACCAGGCCTCTTCTTCCTTACCGCAGACCAGCGGTGGCGTGGACATTCACGTCGAAGATGGTAAGGGCAACAGCAGCGACGCCCACGTCGACTACACCGACACTACTGCGCCGAGCGCACCCAGCGTCGAGGTGACCACCAATGCCGATGGCAGCGTGACCGTCAGCGGCAGCGCCGAGCCGGGTAGTACCGTGACCGTTACCTACCCCGACGGCAGTACCGGCAGCGTTGTTGTCGGCGAAGATGGCGGCTACAGCCTGACATCACCGCCCGATCAACCTTCGGGCGATCTGACCGCCAGCGCCACCGACAATGCCGGCAACACCAGCCCTGGCACCCAGTTGCCGTACGTTGATACCACTCCACCTGGGGCGCCGAGCATTGGCGTCACCGAGAACTCCGATGGCGGGCTCACCATCAGCGGCAGTGCCGAAGCCGGCAGCATCGTCACCGTCACCTTCCCGGACGGCTCGGTGGGTAACGTCATGGCTGACGGCAACGGCCACTACAGCATCACCACCCACGTGCCTCAGGCCAGTGGTGAAGTCAGTGCCACCGCCACCGACGTATACGGCAATACCGGCGAGCCCGGCAGACTGGCATACATCGATAGCACCCCGCCGGATGCTCCTCTGCTCGATCCGCTGATCACGCTGGGTGATGGTTCTGTCACCGTTTGCGGTAGCGCAGAACCTGGATGCACCGTCATCGTAACCTTCCCGGACGGCTCTACCGGCACCACGGTCGCCGACGCGAACGGAGCCTTCTCAGTGACCTCCGCCAGTCCGCAGCCCAACGGTGAGGTCAGCGCGGCGGCCACCGACCTGGATGGCAACACCGGCCCGGCTGCCACTGATACCTTCGCCGACACCACCGCGCCCGATGCTCCGGTGCTGGGCCCGATCGTCACCAACGACGATGGCAGTATCACCATCGGCGGCAGCGCCGAGCCGGGCAGTACCGTGACCGTCACTTACCCGGATGGCACTACCGGCTCCGTGGTGGTCGGTGAGAACGGTAGCTTCACCCTCACTTCGCCGGAGAACCAACCTACCGGCGAAATCAGCGTCAACGCCACCGACGAAGCCGGCAATACCGGCGCCTCGGTGGTCGAGAGCTACACCGACACCACTGCACCGGATGCGCCGAGCGCCAACGTCACGGCCAATCTCGACGGCGGCCTGACCGTGAGCGGCAGCGCCGAGCCGGGCACGACCGTCACCGTCACCTTCCCGGATGGCAGCACCGCCACGGCCACAGCCGGCGGCGACGGTAGTTACGAAATCACCACCCATGTTCCGCAAACCAGCGGCGACGTCAGCGCCACCGCGACTGATGCGGCTGGCAATATCGGTGACTCGACCACCGTCGCCTACACCGACAGCACCGCGCCGGAGGCTCCGGTGCTGGGTCCGATCGTCACCAACGACGATGGCAGCGTCACCGTCGGCGGTAGCGCCGAGCCCGGCAGCACCGTCACCGTCACCTACCCGGATGGCTCGACCGGTTCCGTAGTGGCAGGAGAAGACGGCTCCTGGTCGATTACCTCGCCGGAGAATCAGCCCAGCGGCGAAGTCAGCGTCAACGCCACCGACGAAGCCGGCAACACCGGCGCGTCGGTGACCGAGAACTACGCGGATACCACCGCTCCGGACGCCCCGAGCGTCAACGTCACGGCCAATGCCGATGGCGGCCTGACCGTGTCTGGCAGCGCCGAGCCAGGCACGACCGTTACCGTGACCTTCCCGGATGGCTCGACCGGTACCGTTACCGCCGGCGATAACGGCGAGTACAGCGTCACTACGAGCGTGCCGCAGACCAGCGGTGATGTCAGAGCAGCAGCGACCGACGCGGCCGGCAACACCGGTGAGTCGACTACCTTCATCTATACGGACAGCACTGCCCCCGAAGCTCCGGTACTTAATCCAGTTGTCACCAACGAAGACGGCAGCGTCACCGTCGGCGGCAGCGCCGAGCCGGGCAGTACCGTCACCGTGACCTACCCGGATGGATCTACCGGCAACGTAGTGGTCGGTGAAGACGGCTCCTGGTCGATCACCTCGCCGGAAAACCAGCCCACCGGCGAAATCAGCGTCAACGCCACCGACGAAGCGGGTAATACCGGCGCCTCGGTGACGGAGAACTATGCCGATACCACCGCGCCTGGAGCGCCGAGTGTCTCCGTCATTCCGAACGCCGATGGCGGCCTCACCGTGAGCGGCAGTGCAGAGGCGGGCAGCACGGTTACCGTCACCTTCCCGGATGGCTCGACCTCCACTGCTACGGCGGGTAGCGACGGAAGCTACAGCGTGACTACAACGGTTCCGCAAACCACGGGCGACGTCAGCGCCAGCGCGACCGACGCCGCCGGCAACACCGGCGATGCCACGACTCAGAGTTACACCGACAGCACCGCGCCCGAGGCTCCGGTACTCGACCCGATCGTTACCAACGAAGACGGCAGCGTCACCGTCGGCGGCAGCGCCGAGCCGGGCAGCACCGTGACCGTGACCTACCCGGATGGCACTACCGGCTCCGTGGTGGTCGGTGAGGACGGCAGCTTCACTCTCACTTCGCCGGAGAACCAGCCCACTGGCGAAATCAGCGTCAACGCCACCGACGAAGCGGGCAATACCGGCGCCTCGGTGACCGAGAACTACGCCGACACCACCGCCCCGGACGCCCCGAGCGTCAACGTCACGGCCAATGCCGATGGCGGCCTGACCGTGAGTGGCAGCGCAGAGGCGGGCAGCACGGTTACCGTCACCTTCCCGGATGGCTCGACCTCCACGGCCACAGCCGGCAGCGACGGCAGTTACGAAATCACCACCCACGCTCCGCAAACCAGCGGCGACGTCAGCGCCACCGCGACTGATGCGGCTGGCAATATCGGTGACTCGACCACCCTCGCCTACATCGACAGCACCGCGCCGGGGGTTCCGGTTCTGGACCCGATCATCACCAACGAAGACGGCAGTATCACCATCGGCGGAAGCGCCGAGCCGGGCAGCACCGTTGCCGTCACCTACCCGGACGGCACCACCGGTTCCGTGGTAGCGGGGGAGGACGGCTCCTGGTCGATCACCTCGCCGGAAAACCAGCCCACCGGCGAAGTCAGCGTCAACGCCACGGATGAAGCCGGCAACGCCGGCGCCTCGGTGACCGAGAGCTACACTGATACCACCGCGCCCGATGCGCCTAGCATCAACGTCACGGCCAATACCGATGGCGGCCTGACCGTGACCGGCAGTGCCGAGCCGGGTACGACCGTCACCGTCACCTTCCCGGATGGCAGCACCGCCACGGCCACAGCCGGCGGCGACGGTAGTTACGAAATCACCACCCATGTCCCGCAAACCAGCGGCGACGTCAGCGCCACCGCGACTGATGCGGCTGGCAACACCGGTGACGCCACCACCCAGAACTACATCGATAGCACTGCGCCTGAGGCTCCGGTGCTGGACCCGATCGTCACCAACGATGACGGCAGCGTCACCGTCGGCGGCAGCGCCGAGCCCGGCAGCACCGTCACCGTCACTTATCCGGATGGCAGTAATGGCACTGTCGTGGCAGGTGAGGACGGCAGCTTCAGCATCACCTCGCCGGCCCACCAGCCGAGCGGCGACGTGAGCGCCAGTGCCACCGACGAGGCCGGCAATACTGGCCCGTCGGCCACTGGCGAGTTTGCCGACACCACCGCGCCGGAGGCGCCGAGCGTCAACGTTACCGCCAATACCGACGGCGGACTGACCGTGAGCGGTACGGCAGAGGCCGGCAGCACCGTTACCGTGACCTTCCCGGATGGCTCCACCGGTACCGCTACGGCCGGCAGTGACGGCAGCTACAGCGTGACTACTACTGTTCCGCAAACCTCGGGCGACGTGAGCGCGACCGCTACCGACGGCGCTGGCAATACCGGCGATGCCACCACCCAGAGCTATACCGACAGCACCGCACCGGAAGCACCGGTACTCGATCCGATCGTCACCAACGAAGATGGCAGCATCACCATCGGTGGTTCGGCAGAGCCGGGCAGCACGGTGACCGTCACCTATCCCGATGGCAGCACTGGCTCCGTGGTGGTGGGTGAGGATGGTTCCTGGTCGATCACCTCGCCTGAGGATCAGCCCACCGGCGAAGTCAGCGTCAATGCCACGGATGAAGCCGGCAACACCGGCGCCTCGGTGACCGAGAACTACACCGATACCACCGCGCCGGACGCCCCGAGCGTCAATGTCACGGCCAATGCCGATGGCGGCCTGACCGTGATTGGCAGTGCCGAACCAGGCACGATCGTCACCGTGACCTTCCCGGATGGCACTACCGGCACGGCGACTGCCGGCTCCGATGGCGGCTACAGCGTTACCACCCACGTGCCGCAGACTTCCGGTGACGTCAGCGCCACCGCGACTGACGCCGCTGGCAACACTGGCGATGCCACGACTCAGAGCTACACCGACAGCACCGCTCCAGAGGCCCCGGTACTCGATCCGGTCGTCACCAACGACGATGGCAGCATCACCATCGGTGGTTCGGCAGAACCGGGCAGCACGGTGACCGTCACCTATCCCGATGGCAGCGCTGGCTCCGTGGTGGCCGGTGAGGATGGCCGCTTCAGCATCACCTCGCCGGAAAACCAGCCCACCGGCGAAATCAGCGTCAATGCCACGGATGAAGCCGGCAACACCGGCGCGTCGGTGACCGAGAACTACGCGGACACCACCGCGCCGGATGCACCGAGCGTGAATGTCAGCGCCAATGCCGACGGCGGCCTGACCGTGACTGGCACGGCGGAAGCCGGCAGCATGGTGACCGTGACCTTCCCGGATGGCTCCACCGGTACCGCCACGACCGGCAGTGACGGCAGCTTCAGCGTGACTACCACTGTTCCGCAAACCAGCGGCGACGTCAGTGCTACCGCGACCGATGCCGCCGGCAATACCGGCGACGCCACCACTCAGGCCTACACCGACAACACCGCACCACAAGCGCCGGTACTCGACCCGATCGTCACCAATGAAGACGGCAGCATCACTCTCGGCGGCAGTGCCGAACCGGGCAGCACCGTGACCGTCACTTATCCCGACGGTAGCACTGGCAGTGTCGTGGCGGGTGAGGACGGCAGCTTCAGCATCACCTCGCCGGAAAACCAGCCCACCGGCGAAATCAGCGTCAATGCCACGGATGAAGCCGGCAACACCGGCGCGTCGGTGACCGAGAACTACACCGACACCACCGCACCGGACGCCCCGAGCGTCAATGTCACGGCGAATGCCGATGGCGGCCTGACCGTGACTGGCAGCGCCGAACCGGGCACGACCGTCACCGTGACCTTCCCGGATGGCAGCACCGCTACCGCCACCGCCGGCGATAACGGCGAGTACAGCGTCACCACCCATGTGCCGCAAACCACCGGTGACGTCAGCGTCAGTGCGAGCGACGCCGCCGGCAACAACGGCGACTCGACCACCGTCACCTATACCGACAGCACTGCCCCCGAAGCGCCGGCCCTCGGCCCGATCGTCACCAACGAAGACGGCAGCATCACCCTCACCGGCAGCGCCGAACCGGGCAGCACCGTTACCGTCACCTATCCGGATGGCAGCACCGGTTCTGTGGTAGTGGGAGAAGACGGCAGCTTCACCCTGACTTCGCCGGAGAACCAGCCCACCGGCGAAGTCAGCGCCGAAGCCACCGACGAAGCGGGCAACACCAGTGCCTCGGTGACCGAGAGCTACACCGACACCACCGCACCGGATGCGCCGAGCGTCAACGTCACGGCCAATGCCGACGGCGGCCTGACCGTGACTGGCATGGCGGAAGCCGGCAGCATGGTGACCGTGACCTTCCCGGATGGCACCACCGGTACGGCGACTGTCGGCTCCGATGGCAGCTACAGCGTGACCACCACGGTTCCGCAGACTACCGGTGAGGTCAGTGCGACTGCCACCGACGCCGCCGGCAACACGGGCGATGCCACTGTCCAGAGCTACACCGACAGCACCGCTCCGCTGGCGCCGGTCCTCGACCCGCTGGTGACCAACGAGGATGGCAGTGTCACCATCGGCGGCTTGGCAGAGCCGGGCAGCACCGTGACCGTCACCTATCCGGACGGAACCACCGGCAGCGTGGTGGCCGGTGAGGATGGCAGCTTTACCCTCACATCCCCCGCCGGCCAGCCCAGTGGTGATGTCACCGCCAAGGCCACCGACGAAGCCGGCAATACCGGCCCATCGGCCACCGGCGAGTTCGCCGATACCACCGCGCCGGATGCACCGAGCGTCACCGTCACCGCCAATGCCGACGGTGGCCTGACCGTCAGCGGTAGCGCGGAGGCTGGCAGCACCGTCACTGTGACCTTCCCGGACGGCAGCATCGGTACGGCAATCGCCGGCTCCGATGGTGGCTACAGCATCACCACCCAGGTGCCGCAGACTTCCGGTGACGTCAGCGCCACCGCGACTGACGCCGCTGGCAACACGGGCGATGCCACCACCCAGACCTACACCGACAGCACCGCGCCGCAAGCGCCGGTCCTCGATCCGGTCATCACCAACGAAGACGGCAGTATTACCGTCGGCGGCAGCGCCGAGCCGGGCAGCACCGTCGTCGTGACTTATCCGGACGGAACCACCGGTTCCGTGGTCGCGGGGGAGGACGGCTCCTGGTCGGTCACCTCGCCGGCCAACCAGCCCAGCGGTGAGATCAGCGTCAACGCCACCGACGAGGCCGGCAATACCGGCGCCTCGGCGACCGAGGACTACTCCGACACCACCGCGCCGGAGGCGCCGAGCGTCAACGTCACGGCCAATGCCGATGGCGGCCTGACCGTCAGCGGCAGCGCGGAGGCGGGCAGCACCGTGACGGTGACCTTCCCGGATGGCAGCACCGGCACAGCGACCGCGGGCGCCGATGGCAGCTACAGCCTCACCACGAACGTGCCGCAAACCAGCGGCGACGTGACCGCCAGCGCCAGCGACGCGGCTGGCAACGTGGGTGACAGCACCACCGTGGGCTACACCGACACCGCCGCTCCGCAGTCGCCGAGCCTGACGGTCAGCGCCAACGACGACGGCGGCCTGACTGTCAGTGGCAGCGCGGAGGCGGGTAGCACCGTCACCGTGACCTTCCCGGATGGTTCGACTGCCTCGGTGACCGCCGGCAGCGACGGCAGCTATGAAGTCACCACCCACGTACCGCAAACCAGCGGCGACGTCAGCGCCAGCGCCACCGATGCCGCTGGCAACGCCGGCGCGCCTACGGTCGAGAGCTACACCGACACCCAGGGCCCGCTGGCACCGAGCGTAAACGTGACGGCGAATGCCGACGGCGGCCTGACGGTTGCCGGCAGCGCCGAACCGGGCAGCAGCGTGACCGTGACCTTCCCCGATGGCAGCACCGCGACCGCCACGGCCGGCAGCGACGGCAGCTACAGCGTCACCACCACGACTCCGCAAACCACGGGTGAAGTCAGCGCCAGCGCGACCGACGCCGCCGGCAATACTGGCGACTCGGCCACCGCGGACTACACCGACAGCGGCGCACCGCTGGCGCCGAGCGTGAACGTCAGCGCCAATCCCGACGGCGGCCTGACCGTCAGCGGCAGCGCGGAGGCGGGCAGCACCGTGACGGTGACCTTCCCGGATGGCAGCACCGGCACAGCGACCGCGGGCACCGATGGCAGCTACAGCGTCACCACCCACGTACCGCAAACCAGCGGTGACGTCAGCGCCAGCGCCACTGATGCCGCTGGCAACGCCGGCGCGTCGACGGTCGAGTCCTACACCGACAACACCGCGCCACTGGCACCGGAACTGGACCCGCTGGTGACCAACGGTGATGGCAGCGTCACCCTCACCGGCAGCGCCGAAGCGGGCAGTACCGTGACAGTGACCTTCCCGGACGGCTCGACCGACACCGTGGTCGCAGGCAGCGATGGCGCCTTCAGCATCACCTCGCCGGCGGGACAACCTACCGGTGATGTCACGGCCAATGCCACCGATGCCGCTGGTAATACCGGTCCGTCGGTCACCGGCGAGTTCGCCGATACCACCGCACCCGATGCACCCAGTGTGAACGTCATAGCCAATGCCGATGGCGGCCTGACCGTCAGCGGTAGCGCGGAGGCGGGCAGCACCGTCACCGTGACCTTCCCGGATGGCAGCAGCACCACCACGACCGCGGGCAGCGACGGTGCCTACAGCGTCACCACGACGGTGCCGCAGACCACGGGTGAAGTCAGCGCGACCGCGACTGACAGCGCCGGCAATACCGGCGATGCCGCCACCGTGGATTACACCGACAGCGGAGCGCCGCAATCGCCGAGCGTCAACGTCAGCGCCAACCCCGATGGCGGCCTGACCGTGACCGGTATGGCAGAGGCGGGCAGCACAGTTACCGTGACCTTCCCGGATGGCAGCATCGGCACAGCGACCGCTGGTTCCGATGGTAGCTACAGCATCACCACCACGGTGCCGCAAACCAGTGGCGAAGTCAGCGCGACGGCTACCGATGCCGCCGGCAACACTGGCGACGCCGCCACGGTGGACTACACAGACAGCAGCGCACCGCTGGCGCCGAGCGTAAGCGTCAGCGCCAACCCCGATGGCGGCCTGACCGTGACCGGTACGGCAGAAGCGGGCAGTACTGTCACCGTGACCTTCCCGGATGGCAGCAGCGGCACCGCGACTGCAGGCTCTGACGGTGGCTACAGCGTCACCACCACGGTTCCACAAACCAGCGGCGAAGTCAGCGCGACGGCTACCGATGCCGCCGGCAATACTGGCGACGCGGCCACCGCGGACTACACCGACAGCGGCGCACCGCTTGCGCCGAGCGTGAACGTCAGCGCCAATGCCGACGGTGGTCTGACCGTGACCGGTACCGCGGAGGCGGGCAGCACGGTCACCGTGACCTTCCCGGATGGCTCCAGTGGCACGGCAACCGCCGGTTCCGACGGCAGCTATAGCGTCACCACCCACGTGCCGCAAACCAGCGGCGAGGTCAGCGCCAGCGCCACCGATGCCGCTGGCAATGCCGGCGCATCGACGGTCGAGTCCTACATCGATGGCACCGCACCTTTGGCGCCGGTACTCGATCCGCTGGTGAACAATGCCGACGGCAGCGTCACCGTCAGCGGCAGCGCCGAAGCGGGCAGCACCGTCACCGTCACCTATCCGGATGGCAGTGAGGTGAGTGTGATCGTTGGTACCGATGGCCACTTCAGCGTTACCTCTCCGGTCGGCCAGCCCAGCGGCGAGGTCAGTGCCAGCGCCAGCGATGCCGCCGGCAACAATGGTCCATCGGCCAGTGCCACCTTCACCGACACCACTGCGCCGGATGCACCGAGCGTGAATGTCACGGCGAACGCCGATGGCGGCCTGACCGTAACCGGTACAGCCGAAGCGGGCAGCACGGTCACCGTGACCTTCCCGGATGGCACCAGCGGCACGGGAGTCGCCGGTACCGACGGCAGCTACAGCGTCACCACCCACGTGCCGCAGACCACGGGTGAAGTCAGCGCGATGGCGACCGACGCCGCTGGCAATGACGGATCGGTCACCAACGCCACTTACACGGACACCAGCCTGCCCCAGGCGCCGGTGCTCGACCCGCTGGTGAACAATGCCGATGGCAGTGTCACCGTCAGCGGAAGCGCCGAAGCGGGCAGTACCGTTACCGTTACTTACCCGGATGGCACCACTGGATCGGCAACCGCCGGTACCGATGGCCGCTTCAGTGTCACCTCGCCGGAGGGCCAGCCCAGCGGTGAAGTCAGCGCCAGCGCCACTGACCTGGCGGGTAACGCCGGTCCGGCCGCCACTGCGGACTTCACTGACACCACAGCACCGGGCGCGCCGAGCGTAAACATCACGGTCAACGCCGATGGCGGTCTGACAGTGAGCGGCAATGCGGAAGCGGGCAGCACCGTTACCGTGACCTTCCCGGACGGCAGCACTGGAACCGCGACCGCTGGTTCCGACGGCGGCTACAGCGTCACCACCCATGTCCCGCAGAGCACTGGCGAGGTCAGCGCCCATGCCACTGACGAGGCCGGCAACATCGGTGCGTCCGCTTCCGCGGATTACGCCGACAGCACCGCGCCCCTGGCGCCCAGCGTGCTGGTCAATGCCAATGCCGACGGTACCCTGGTGGTCAGCGGCAGCGCCGAGGCCGGCAGCCAGGTCAGCGTGACCTTCCCCGACGGTACGACGCAGACGGTCACCGCCAGCGCCGCGGGCAGTTACAGCGTCACCAGCGCCACTGCCCAGGGCAGCGGCGAGGTCAGCGCCGTGGCCACCGACGCCGACGGCAACAGCAGCGACAGCGGCAGCGCGCACTATGCGCTGGCGACCGTCAGCGGCATCTCCGAAGACAACGGCCTGGATGCCGGCGACTTCATCACCAACGACAACACCCTGGTGGTCAGCGCCACCGTGGACGGCCAGCTCAATGCCGGCGACAAGGTGCAGATCTCCATCGACGGCGGCCAGACCTGGCACGATGCTGTGGACCAGGGCAACGGCACCTATGTCTTCGACAACAGCGGCACGCTCATGGATGACGGCGACTATGTATTCATGGCCCGAGTGGTCGGCAGCGAAGGCAACGTCAGCCTGGCCGACAGTCAGGCGGTACAGATCGACACCCAGGGACCGTCCGCCAGCCTGACCATCAGCTTCGATGGCATCAGCGACGACAACGGCTACCTCGGCAACGACTTCGTCACCAATGACAACACCCTGCTGTTCAGCGGTCATCTGAGCCAGGCCCTGGCGGCCGACGAAGGGGTGGAAATCAGCCTCGATGGCGGCCAGACCTGGCAGCGCGTCGAGGTCAACGGCACCGATTGGCGCTTCGACAACACCGGCCGGGTGCTGGACGACGCGGAGTATGACGTGCAGGTGCGGGTGGTCGACGATGCCGGCAACGTCGGCAACAGCGCCAGCCACACTGTGGTCGTCGACACCGACGGCCCGAGTGCCGACAAGACCATCACCCTTGACGCCATCAGCGAAGATAACGGCGCCCAGGGCAATGACTTCATCACCAACGACAACACCCTGGTGTTCTCCGGCAAGCTGGGCGTTGCGCTCGGTGCCGGCGAAGGGGTGGAGATCAGCCTGGATGGCGGCCAGACCTGGCAGCGCGCCGAGGTCGATGGCACCGACTGGAGCTTCGACAACCGTGGCCAGGTGATCGCCGATGGCAGCTACACGGTGGTGGTGCGGGTGGTGGACGACGCCGGCAACATCGGCCAGAGCGCCCAGCACGGCCTGAGCATCGATACCCTGGCGCCGACCTTCACCAGCTTCGTGCTCGACCTGGATACCGCCAGCGACAACGGCAGCAGCAGCACCGACAACAGGACCAGCGTACTGACGCCGAGCTTCACCGGCACCGTCGCCGGTCTCTCCGCGGCGGATGCGGCGGCGGCAGCGGCGGGCAAGATCACCGTGATGCTGTTCGACGACAAGAACGGCGACGGTGTCTACGGCGCAGGTGACGTCATCTACGCCGAGGGCCTGACCCTGACGGTGAACGGTACCGACGGCACCTTCAACGTGACGCTGCCGTCGATGTTCGATGGCAGCTACAACATGAAGGCGGTGCTGGTGGACGAGGCGGGCAACCACTCGCAGGTCGGCCTGCTCGACAACAGCGCCGATGCCAGGTTGGTCATCGACGTGGCGGGTACCCCGTCGGTGGCCTCCAGCACCCAGGTGGCCGATGGCCTCGGCCTGTCGATGTCGTCCATCGGCGACTTCAACGGCGACGGCTACGAGGACTTCGTGGTCTCGGCGCCGCACGACATCTACGGTTCCACCGCAGCCTACCAATCGGACATCTATGTGCTCTACGGCAGCGCCAACGGTCTGCCGTCGCTGAGCAACATCGACAACCTGACACCGGACCAGGGCTTCCGCATCAAGCAGAGCGGCGTCACCGGCACCGGCGGCGACGTCGGCATCCAGGGCCAGATGGTCACCAACCTGGGCGACATCAACGGCGACGGCTATGACGACTTCGTCATCACCGGCACGCTGAACGACCGTGCCTACGTGATTTTCGGCCGCGAGGGCAACGCCCTCGGCACCCTCGACCTGCAGAGCTTGGAGAACGGCGCCACCGCCAATGGCTTCGTGATCAAGAACTACAACACCGGCGGTTGGCCGGCCAACAGCGTCAGCGGCGGCGACATCAATGGCGACGGCTACGCCGACCTGATCATCGGTTCGGCCGACGGCAACGGCGGCAACGGCATGTACGTGGTGCTCTACGGCCACGCCGGCGACGCGGGCAGCTCCGACTGGAGCAACCTGCTGCTGCGCAACTACGTCAGCGAAGCCGATCCGGGCGGCCTCTACTATGCCACCGGGGCCACCTCGGCGACCCTTGGCTCGCGGGTTCCGAACCAGACCAACGTGCGCACCACCTATGCGCCCGACACCGACCTTGGCTCGGTGATCAAGGTGATCGGTGACGTCAACGGCGATGGCTACGCCGACTACATCGTCACCGCGCCACGTGGCGATGGCCTAAGCGGCAGTACCGTCAGCAACAGCGGCACCGCTTACCTGATCTGGGGCAGCGCCAGCGGGCTGGGCAACAGCTACAACCTGGCCAACCTGACGCCCGACCAGGGCGTGCGCCTGGTGGGCTCGGAAACCGGCGAGTGGCTCGGCGGCGCTACAGTGGACCAGGGTGGCACGGCGCAGAACGCCGGGCAGTGGTACGCCGAGTTCTCGTCGATCCAGAACATCGGCGATATCAACGGCGACGGCATCGAGGACTTCGCCATCGGCTCGCCGGGCTGGGGCGACTCGGCTTCCGACACCACCGCGCCGGGCCGGGTCTACGTGATCTACGGCAAGGAGAGCGGAATGGCCTGGGCCGACATCAAGCTGGGCAACCTGAACGGCACCGATGGCTTCATCATCTCCAGCAGCAGCAACGGCACCGCCATCAGCGGCTCGGTGACCACCGCCGACGGCCAGCTTGGCTATGCAGTCAGCTCCGGCGGCGACGTCAACGGCGACGGCATCGACGACTTCCTGATCGGCATGCCGGGCTACGACAACGGCGTCACCAACCGGGGAGCCGTGTATCTGGTCTATGGGCGCGCGGATGGTGGCTTTGACGCCAACACCGACCTGGATGCGCTGGTCGCGGCCGGGTTGGCGGTGAAGTACACCGGCGTCAACGCCAACGACTACGCCGGCACCGGCCTGGCGATGGGGGACTGGAATGGCGACGGCATCGCCGACTACGGCTACGGCGTCTGGCAGAGCGACACCGGTGCGACCAACGCCGGCGGCTACAACATCTACAGCGGCTCCATCGCCCTGCTGACCCACAGCTACACCGTGGGCGACGACGAGATCTGGGCCGGCACCACCAGCCCGGGGGCATCCGCCATCGAGAACGGCGTGGACATCATCAGCGGCGGCCAGGGCAACGACATCATCCACGGCATCGGCACCGATACCACCGGCACCACCGATACCAGCGTGCAGCATGACGTGGCCATGGGCGGCGCCGGCAACGACTCCATCGGCCTGGCGGGGACGACCTTCACCCGCGTCGACGGCGGCCTGGGCATCGATACCCTGAAGTTCGAGGCCTCCGGCCTGCAGCTGGACCTCACCAGCTACGGTACGCGGGTCAAGGGTTTCGAGATCTTCGACCTGGGCAGCAGCCAGGAGGGCAGTGGCAACAACACCCTCTCGCTGCGGCTGTCGGACGTGCTCAAGCAGGTGGATACCACCAGCGACGAGGTGCCCAACCTGATGATCAAGGGCGACGGCACTTCCACCGTGGACCTGGCCGAGACGGTCGGTTCCGGCGGCTGGGAGGTCAGCGGCAGCAAGACCGTGAATGGCGTCGACTACGACATCTGGCACAACGCGAGCATGGGGAGCAACACCAATGCGGACCTGTTGATCCAGCACGGTATCAACGTGGTCTGACAACCCTGTCCAAGGGGTGCCACGCCACCGGCGCCCCTTGTTCCCTACCGGCCGCGACCTTCCTGCCCGGCCCCCGTTGCGCTCGTCGCGTCGCGGTGGCCGGGTAGCTTTCGTTTAGGAAATGTCTCATTCATGCGTAGGAAGGGGCTTCAGATAATGGCCCCGACGATTCGCAACAGGCCGTCCCAGACGGCCTTCTTCTCCAGCGGGCATCCTCTGGCCAGCCTACCGGCGGCCGTAGTCGGGCCCATCTCTCCCCGCCCTCCGAGGGCGCTGCAGACGAACGTCGCGTATCCATGGCGCGCCGGTACTCCAGGATGAGTTCCTCGAAACGAGCACGGAATCCCGTTCAGGCGCGTCTCTACTGACTCCTGGAGGCTCTCGGTGAACGCCTGGAAACTTGCTCCTCTGGCCTGGCTCTGCCTGGCCAGCTTCTCCACCGCGACGCTCGCCAGTGTCCTCGACGATGGCTGGTTCGGTGCCAGCAGCCCCGAACAGCGCAGTCTGGCACCCAGCCAACTGATCGAGCAGACCGGCGGCCAGCGCCTGACGCCGGAGTTCGACGCGCCCGATGCGCGTCGCCTGCTGGATCTCAACCAGGCCGTGCACATGGCGGTCAATCGCCATCCTTCCATCGCCGATGCCATCGCGACCCTGGCGCAGCAGGGCGACGGCATCGCCATGGCCCGTTCCGGCTACTACCCCCAGGTGAAACTGGGCGTGGGGCGCGGCGACACCACCCAGAACGGCACCAGCCAGACCGCTTCGCTGTCGGTCTCGCAACTGCTCTACGACTTCGGCAAGGTCGCCGGTAGCGTCGATGGCGCCGAAGCGCAGTCGCGCCGGCAACAGGCGCTGGTGCTCAAGCAGATCGACCTGATTTCCCGGCAGACCGCCGAGGCGACCATAGACCTGCACCGCTACCGCCTGCTCGGGCGCATCGCCGACGAGCAGGTGAAGGCGATGGAGCGCGTCTACGCGATGACCCAGGACCGCGCCGGCGCCGGCGTCACCAGCCGCTCCGACCCGATCCAGGCGCTGGCCCGGGTCGATGCCGCGCGCGCCAGCCAGTTGCAGATCCGCTCGCAGTACAACCAGGCCCAGGAGCGCCTGCGCACGCTGGTCGGCGGTCCGGTTTCCGGCGAGATCACCGCGCTTTCCGACGACCAGGCCGCCCGCGTCGACCTGGCGCGGCGCCTGGATGCCAGCATTCTCCCCGATGTCCTGGCCGCCGAGGCCGAACGCCAGGCCGCCGAGGCGCAACTGCGGGTAGCCAAGGCCGACCGCATGCCGACCCTGACCATCGACGCCTCCAGTACCAAGGCGCTGAGCGGCGACAACCCCAACACCTACGAGCGCCACGGCAGCGACAACAGCATCAGCCTCAACCTGACCTCGACCCTCTACCAGGGCGGCGGCCTGCGCGCCCAGGTACGCGCCGCCACCAATGCGGTGGAGGCCTCGCGCCAGCGCATCGAGGACGCGCGCCTGTCGGCCAGCGACCAGATGCGCCGCATGCGCGAGCAGATCATCGGCAACCGTGCGCGCCTGGGCGTGCTCGGCAGCCGCAAGCGCAACCTCGACGAATCCCGCGAGCTCTACCGCGAGCAGTACAAGCTCGGCACCCGCTCGATCCTCGACCTGCTCAACACCGAGCAGGAGTACTACCAGGCGCTCTCCGACGAGGAGATGGTGCGCCACGACCTCTGGCTGGGCCTGGTCGGGCTGGTCGACGCCCAGGGCCGCAACCGCGAGTTCTACGGGCTGAACTACACCACGGTGCAAGGCATGGAGGTGCTGCCATGAGCCTGACCCCGCAATCCGCGCGCTGGCTGGATGCCATGCTGGCCGTGGCCCGTCACTACGGGATCGGCGTCTCCGAGGAGGGCGCGCGCGTCGCCCTGGCCTGGGAGCAGGGCGCTTCCGCCGACCTGATGCTGCTGCACATGGCCAAGAGCCTCGGGCTCGCGCTGCGCTTCGGCAAGCTCTCGGTCGAACTGCTCGATGCCTGGCGCCTGCCGCTGGTGGCGGAGTTCGACGACGGCAGCGTCTGCGTCGTGCAGACCATCGACGGCGAGGGCAACCTCGGCGTGCTGTTCAGCGGCGACAAGGGCCTGGAAACCCGCATCGGCGTCGAAGAGTTCCGCCAGCGGGTGCGTCGCGTGGCGATCCTCCGCCCGCAGGTGGCGGTCGCCGATGCGCGCGTCGACCAGTACATCCGCCCGTACCGGCGCAACTGGTTCTGGAGCATCGCCCTGCGCGACTGGAAGCGCTACGCTGACATCATGCTCGCCTCGCTGGTGGCCAACGTCCTGGCGCTGGCCGGGGTGATCTTCTCCATGCAGGTTTACGACCGGGTGGTCCCGGCCAACTCCGAAGCCACCCTGTGGGTGCTGTTCGGCGGCGTGATGCTGGCGATCTTCTTCGAGTTCTGCCTGCGCGTCTCGCGTACCCATATCTCCGATACCGTCGGCAAGCGCGCCGACCTGCGCATCTCCGACGTGGTCTTCGGCCGCGCGCTGCGCCTGCGCAATTCGGCGCGCTCGCGTTCCACCGGCACCTTCATCTCGCAACTGCGCGAGATCGACCAGGTGCGCGACCTGTTCACCTCGACCACGGTTGGCGCGCTGGCCGATCTGCCGTTCTTCCTGCTGTTTCTGGTGGTGCTGTGGATGGTCGGTGGGCCACTGGTGTTCGTCGCTCTTGGCGCCATCCCGCTGCTGGTGATCCCCGGCCTGCTGATCCAGAAGCCGCTGGAGCGCCTGTCCAACGAAGGCATGCGCGAGTCGGCGCTGCGCAATGCCATGCTGGTGGAGGCGGTGCAGGGCATCGAGGACATCAAGCTGCTGCGCGCCGAGGCGCGCTTCCAGAATCAGTGGAACAACGTCAACGACGTCTCCGCCGGCATCAGCATGCGCCAGCGCTTCCTCACCAGCCTGTTGATGAGCTGGACCCAGGAAGTGCAGGGCATCGTCTACGCCCTGGTCCTGGCCCTGGGCAGCTACCTGGTGATGCAGGGCGACATGACCACCGGCGCCCTGGTGGCCTCGTCGATCCTCGCCTCGCGAATGATCTCGCCGCTGGCACAGATGGCGTCGGTGTTCTCCCGCTGGCAATCGGCCAAGGTCGCCCGCAAGGGGCTCGACGAACTGATGAGCCGTCCGGTGGACCAGCCCGAGCGAGCGCGCCGCGTGCACCGCGCAGCGCTCAATGGCAACTACCAGCTCGACGGCGTGAGCTTCCGCTATGGCGACAACGACAAGCGCCCGGCACTGGTGGTGCCGCAGTTGCAGATCCGGGCCGGGGAGAAGATCGCCATCCTCGGGCGCATCGGTTCGGGCAAGTCGACCCTGCTCAACCTGCTCTCGGGCATGCACGCTCCGCAGGAGGGACGGGTGTCGCTGGACGGCCTGGACCTGGCGATGATCGATACCGCCGACGTGCGTCGCGACATGGCCATGCTGCCGCAGAGCTCGCGGCTGTTCTACGGCTCCATCCGCGAGAACATCCTGCTCGGCGCGCCGATGGCCAGCGACGCCATGATCACCCAAGCACTGGCGCTGTCCGGCGCACTGTCCTTCGTGCAGTCGCTGCCCGACGGCCTCGACGAGGTGATCCTCGAAGGCGGCCAGGGCCTGTCCGGCGGCCAGCGCCAGACCCTGCTGCTGGCCCGCACACTGATCCGCAACCCGTCCGTGGTGCTGCTCGACGAGCCGACCGCCAACTTCGACGAGATGACCGAGCGCCAGGTGATCGACGCGATGGGGCCGTGGATGGCGCCGCGCACCCTGGTGGTCGCCACGCACCGCATGCCGGTCCTGAAATGGGTCGACCGGATCATCCTCATCGACAACGGTCGCATCGTGCTGGACGGCCCCAAAGACAAAGTCCTCAAGGAGCTGACCCAATGACCGATCTCAAGCTCCCCATCAGCAAACCCGACGCTTCGCCGGCGGTTGCCGAAACCACCGTCTCGACGCCCCGCGCGCACCAGCGCGGCGCGCCGGCCGAGCCACCGCTGCCGCGCTCGAGCCTGGTGGTCTGGCTGATCGCGCTCATGCTCGGTGCCTTCGCCGTGTGGGCCAGCCTGTTCTCCCTGGACGAGGTCTCCACCGGCAGCGGCAAGGTGGTGCCATCATCCCGGGAGCAGGTCATCCAGTCCCTGGAAGGGGGCATCCTGGTCTCGCTGAACGTCCATGAGGGCGATCTGGTCGAGGCCGGCCAGGTGCTCGCCCAGCTCGACCGCACCCGCAGCGAGTCGGCGGTGGAGGAAAGCGCCTCGCGCATGCGCGCCGCCAAGGCCGAGGCCGCGCGGCTGTACGCCGAGGTCAACGGCACGCCGCTGAGCTTCCCCGACGACCTGCAGGCCTTCCCGGAACTGGTGAGCAGCGAGACCGCGCTCTACCACTCGCGCAGGGACAGCCTGGCGAAGAACCTGGCCGGCATCAACGACGCCCTGGGCCTGGTGCGCCGCGAACTTGCCATGACCCAGCCGCTGGTGGCGCGCGGCGCCGCCAGCGACGTGGAGGTGCTGCGTCTCAAGCGCCAGGCCAACGAGCTGGAGCGCAAGGCCACCGAGCTGCAGACCCAGTACGTGGTCAAGGCGCGCGAGGACCTGGCCAAGGCCAACGCCGAGATCGAGGCGCAGAGCTCGGTCACCCGTGGCCGCTCGGACGCCCTCAATCGCACCACCTTCACCTCGCCGGTGCGCGGCATCGTCAAGGACATCGAGGTTTCCACGGTCGGTGGCGTCATTCCGCAGGACGGCAAGCTGATGGAGATCGTCCCGGTGGACGAGAAGCTGTTGGTCGAGGCGCATATCTCGCCGCGCGACGTCGCCTTCATTCGTCCCGGCCTGGATGCCACCGTGAAGATCACCGCCTACGACTACTCCATCTACGGCGGTCTGCATGGCAAGGTCACGACCATTTCGCCGGATACCATCCAGGATGAGGTCAAGCGCGAGGTCTTTTACTACCGGGTATTCATCCGCACCGACGTCGATCACTTGACCAACAAGGACGGCAAGCGTTTCGGCATCGTCCCCGGAATGATCGCCACGGTGGATATCCATACCGGCAGCAAGACAATTCTCGACTACCTGCTAAAGCCCCTGAACAAGGCTCGCGAGGCTCTGCGCGAGCGCTAGTTTTCGACGAGGTCTTTTCTGAAAGACGCCCATCTACCCTTAATGGAGAGAGGGCAAAGTCAACTTGACTCATGCGGCCAGCGTAGTTGGTAGCCCAAGGTGAATGCGTTGGGCTGTTGTCCCATTGTTGACCATTTGTCAGAAGATGCCTTATCCAAAATTGCCGAGAATTGGATAGGAAACTATCGTTCGTTTGCGTTCCGCAGTTCCGTTGATGCGTTGAGTTTCACCGTAACCACCGCAGGTTGTATTCGACGAGAGGAGCCTTGTCTTAACGGACCGCCCCAGGTCGTACCCGTCTTCGAGCGGGTGGGGGAAACCTGGAGAGATAGGGATGAACAGGGTTTACCGAGTGGTGTGGCGCGCAGCGTCGCAGTCGTGGGTTGTGGTGTCGGAGTTGGTTCGGGCCAGGAGCAAGCCCGGCGCCGGCGCGCGGCAAACGCAGCAGCGAGTACGATTCACACCCAGCATGCTGGCATTGTGCATCGGTGGTGTGCTGACGGGAGTTTCGCCAGCGCTGAATGCCGCCGTGGTCGAGTGGACCGGCGCAAGCGGCAACGGTGTGTTCTCCGATCCGGGCAACTGGGCAAACAATACGCCGCCGCAAGTGTCACCTTCCTCTCCCGTTGACGAGGTCAACATCAATACCTTGCCCGCCGCCAGGCTCAACGATGCCAGCAACTACGATTTGCTGTCGCTGAATATCGGTACCTCCGGTGGTAGACAAGGTGAGCTCGTCGTCCAGAACAGCAGTGTCAGCAGTTACTTCTCGTTAGGTACATTGAACCTGGGGGGAGGGGGCGGCAACGGCATCCTCAGCGTGCGGGACACGACGCTGCAGTTCTCTCAGTTGTCCATCGGCTCTGGCCTGAGCATCGGTTCCGGTAGCGGCAGCACTGGAACTTTCAACGTGCTGGGGAGTGGCAAGGGCAGCAGCCGCTATTTTACCGATGCACTGGTTCTAAACCACACTCAGTGGGACAACAGCCTTCCTATATATATCGGACGCTCGCAGGGGCACGGTATCGTCAACGTCGATGGGGGCTCCTTGGGCACTGTTCGCATGCCGCTAATCCTCGGCAGTGGCACAGGGAGCATTGGCGAGTTGAACGTGCTGTCCGGTGGCAAGGTGGCCAGCGAGAAGTGGCCCTACGAGCCCACGCAGATTGGCGCCATTGTCGGGGATGCCGGGGGCACGGGGAGCCTCACGGTGAATGCGGGCAGTGGCACGAGCGCCAACAGGGTCAACTTCGGGACAGGTGTAATCGTCGGTCGGGGCAGTGGCAGCCTGGGCACGATCAACATCCTGGCGGGCGGCAAGGTCTCTTCGGAGATCGGCGGCTACAACCCCGGCAATGTATCCGCTTTCGAGCCGCGGATTGGCGTAGATGGCGGAACCGGCAAAGTTACCGTGGACGGCCAGGGGGCCAGGTGGCTCGTGGGTGGGTTCCTGTCCCAGACCTCCATCGAAGACACGGGGATCGGCAATCTCCATCTCGGTGATTCCGGTACCGGTGTGCTGACCTTGCGCAATGGTGGTGAGGTATTCATAGGCGCCCTGGCCACCAATCTCGTCCGGAATGATGACGGGTATGACCTGCTGCAGTCCGGCAAGACCCCCATCGACACCCAGCGGGGCAAACTGTACCTGGCCTCACAGGCGGGCGCGACCGGGATCATCAACTTCGGCAGTGACCCGGAGCAGCAGGTCGGCGGTGCCACCTCGGGCTCCCTGGTGGCGGATAGCATCGTGCTGGGCCCGGGCAATGCGGTAATCAACTTCAACCATAGCCAAGATGTGCTTTTCAGTGCGCTGGTACCCACGCTGGATGCTAGCCAACAGGGTAGTGGCAGCCTGACCCTGGCCAGTTACGCCGGCACCACGCACCTGGATGTCGCACAACCCGGCTTCCACGGTTTCACCGATATCTACGGCGGCACCTTCTGGATCGACGATGCCCAGGCTCTGGGCAGCTCGGTCATCCGCAGCGGCTATCGGCAGGACATCCCCGGTGGCGGCACCCTGGGCTATGGCAATGCCCTGGACGTCGGCAACGCCATGCAACTGGCCCAGAACGCCAAGCTCAGTTTGCGCGTCGACGGCAGCGACAGTGCCACCCAGTCCGGAGCCATCAGCGGCGCCGGCAACCTGTTGAAGGTGGGTAGTGGCACCCTGGCTCTAACCGCGGACAACAGCTACACCGGCATCACCACCGTCAGCGAAGGCACCTTGGCCCTCCAGGGCGGAGCCGACATCGCCGAGTCTGCAGGAGTGATAGCCAACGGCACCTTCGATGTCAGCGGGCACAGCGGTGCGGCATCGATCACCACCCTCGCCGGCAGCGGCAGCGTGGTGCTCGGCGGCAACGACCTGGACATCACCGCGGCGGACAGCAACGGTGCCGGAAGTGGCCTGTTCACCGGCGTCATTTCCGGGGCCGGAGGCCTGAATCTCACGGGCGGCACGCAAACCCTCGGCGGCGCCAACACATGGCAGGGGCCGACCCTGGTCGGCAATGGCGCCACCCTGGCCGCGGCCGCGACGAACGCCTTCAGCCCGAACTCCGTCTACACGGTGCAAAGTGGCGGCACCCTGGCCCTGAACGGCTTCGACCAAAGCGTCGATACCCTCAATAACGCCGGCCTGGTAGTCCTGAACAACCCCTTCGGCGAGGGCGGGTTCCGTCCCACCACGCTCACCGTCACCGGCGCGCATACCTATACCGGCAATGGCGGCACCGTGGTGCTCAATACCCAGCTGGGCGGCGACGATTCCCCCACCGACAAGCTGGTGGTGAACGGCGACACCGCGGGTACCACCGCCCTGGTGGTGCACAATGCCGGCGGTGACGGCGGCCAGACCGTCGAAGGCATCCAGGTGGTGCAGGTCGATGGTGCCTCGGCAGGGAAATTCACCCTGGGCGCGCCGGTCCAGGCGGGTGCCTACGAGTACCGGCTGTTCCAGGGCACGCCGAGCGATCCCGACAACGGTCACTGGTACCTGAGTTCCTCCGGCGAGTTGCCGGCCCCCTGTCCAAGCCCTGAACCGGGCCCCTGTCCCGGACCCGATTCAAGTCCCGAGCCGGATTACCGCCCGGGGGTGGCCAATGTCGTCGCCGCCCAGACCGCCAACATGGAGCAGGGGATGACGTTGCTTTCCAGCCTGCACCAGCGCATCGGCGGCACCTACGATCTAAAGGACGGTGAACTGCTCGGCTGGCAACGCCTGTACAACGACAACCAGCGTGCCGAAGGCGACCGCTTCAACTACGACCAGCACGTCGTCGCCCTGCAGTTCGGCCACGACCTTTGGGTCACCGCCGATGGCCAGGGCAATACCCAGCGTGCCGGGGTGGTCATCGACTACGCCAAGGGCGATACCGATTTCGGCGACCAGGCGCGGCCTCAGGAGGGTTACGGCCGCAAGCACACGGGCAGCATGGATTCCAATACCCTCAGCGCCGGCGGTTACTACACCCTGGCCCAGGCGGATGGCAGCTACCTGGACACCGTCGGCATGCTCTCGCACATCCGCAACGGCTACGACGACATCTACGACGACCATGGCACCCAGAAGGCCTGGCGCCTCGGCCTGTCGGCGGAAGTCGGCAAGCCCGTGCTGAGTTTCGCGCGGACCTGGAAAGTCGAGCCGCAGGCGCAGCTGAGCTACCAGCACACCTGGTACGACAGCTTCCATGACGACGTCGGCAAGATCGATAGCTACGGCGCCGACAGCCTGCGTGGGCGTCTGGGGGTACGCGTGCTTGACGACCGCTCCGATGCCGAGCGCCCCGGCCAGGTCTATGCGGTGGCCAACCTCCTGCACGATTTCATCAAGCCGGAGAAAGTTGACTTCGAGGGAACCAAGCTGCGCGAGGATTACGACCGCACCTTCGGCGAAGTGGGTGTCGGTGGGCGGTTGTCGGTGGGCGAGAACTCCACCTTGTTCGGCGATGCCCGCTATCGCCAGTCCTTTGGTGGCGACAGCCGGGGCTCGGTGTTCAACGTGGGCATCCAGATCGATTTCTGACACCTGCTGGTGCTGCCGGGAAAAATCCCGGCAGCGTCGAGCACAGCGGCTACGCTTGAGGGAAACTACGGCCGGATCGCCCGCATCCGGCTGCCACAGCGAGCACAAGGAGGAATTCGTGGTAGAAGCTGTTCGCCCTTTCGCGCAACGGGGCGCGCCTGTCCACATCGAGACCAACGGGTACATCCTGCGCAGCCTGACCCCGGCGGATGTGACCCCGCGCTTCGTGGAGTGGTTGAACGACCAGGAGATGCTCGCCGGCCTGAACCTGCCGACACTGAACTTCAGTCTCGAGCAGCTCAGGGAGTTCGTCGCCAGCTTCGACAATCTGCGCAACTATTTCATCGGTATCTTCGACCGTTCGAACGCGCTACTGCTCGGCTTCTACACCATTGACGTCAACCCCGTGCACAAGGTCGGCAATGTCACCACCGGAGTCGGCGAGAAGGACTACCAGGGCAAGGGCGTGCTCTGGGCGACCATCGATGCGCTACTCGACCACTTCTATGCCTTCCGCGATGTCGAGAAAATGACCGCGCGCATCCTTGCTCGCAACACTCGCATGCTTTTCAACTTCCGCGGCGACACGCGTTTCAAGTTCGAGGCCAAGCTCAGCCGCGAATGCCTGTCCACCGATGGCAAGCGCCTGGACGTGCTGGTCTTCGCTTCGCACAAGACACCTTGAGACGGTGCTGCCAATGACCCCGACGCCCACCCGGAACACCCGGCTCGCGCCGCGGCTGGGCGGCTTCGCTTGTCTTGCCGAGGCGCTCGACTACGCCGCTGGCGGCGAGACCGGCATCAACTTCTACTCGAGCCTGGGCCAACTCGACCAGTGTCTCGCCTATTCCGAACTAAGCCAGAAGGCCCGGCACGCCGCCTCGCATCTGCATGGCCTCGGCCTGCCGCGCGGCGCCTACCTGGCGCTGGTGGCTGACAGCAGCGTGGAGTTCCTTTCCCTGTTCTATGCCTGCCAGTACGCCGGGCTGGTGCCTTGCCCATTGCCATTCAGCGTCCACCCTGGCGGCAAAGACGCCTATATTGACCAACTGGCCGGCATGCTCGGTGCTTCGCGCGCGCCCCTGGCAATCTCCCCGCAGAGTGTGCGCGAATGCCTGGAGGCCGCCGCGCTGTGCAGCGGCACCCGCGTTCTTACCCATGCCGAACTGCACGCCTTGCCGGCGCATCCGCAGCCGGAGCCGCTGGGGCCTGGAGACATGGCCTATGTGCAGTATTCCTCCGGCTCCACGTCGCAACCCAAGGGCGTGCTGATCTCGCAACGTGCGGTGTGCTCCAACGTCGATGCCATTCTTCGCCACGGCATGGCCATGCGCGCCGGCGACCGGGCCTGCTCCTGGTTGCCGTTCTATCACGACATGGGCTTGGTGGGCTTTTCCATAGCGGCGCTGTGCGCCCAATGCAGCGTCGATTACCTCGCCCCGACCACCTTCGCCAAGCGGCCGAGCCTCTGGCTGCAGCTGATGTCCGCCAATCGCAGCACCATCACCTATGCGCCGGGTTTCGGTTACCGCCTGGCAGTGCAACGCCTGAAGGACATCGACGACCTGGACCTATCGGCGCTGCGCGTGGCCGGCATCGGTGGAGACATGATCCGCCCGTCTGTCCTCGCGGAGTTCACCGAGGCTCTGGCACCCTGTGGCTTCCGTGCCGAAGCTTGGTCCCCCAGCTATGGCATGGCCGAAGCCACCCTGGCTGTGGCCATCGGCCGTTCCGGCCAGGGGCCGCGGCTTAGCCGGTGCCTCGGCGCCGACGGACGGCCCCGGGACTTCGTGGCCTGCGGCCTGGCACTGCCCGATACCGAGGTGCGTGTGCTCGACGCTTCCGGCCGGCCGCTGCCAGCCGGCCAGGCCGGCCACCTGTGGGTGCGCGGTCCTGGCCTGATGAGTGGATACCTGCGTGATGCCCGTTTGGATGACTCGATGTTCGACGCCGAAGGATTCTTCGACAGCGGCGATTTGGGATACATGGAGGACGGCCAGGTAGTGGTGACCGGGCGCGCCAAGGAATTGATCCTGCTGCGTGGGCGCAATCTTTGGCCACAGGACATCGAGTGGGCCCTGGAGCGTGTCGAGCCGCTCGGCCAGGGTGACGTGGCGGCTTTCGCGGTGGAGGCGGGGGAGGACGAGGAGTTGGTCGTGTTAGTGCAGTCGCGCCTGCATGGCGACGCCGAGCACCGCGAGGGGCTACGGACACGCCTGGCCACGGTGCTCAGCCAGCATTTCGGCGTCAGCGCGCAACTGGTCTTCCTGCCGCCGCGCAGCCTGCCGATGACCACTTCCGGCAAGTTGTCGCGCAGCCGGGCCAAGGATTTCTATCTGCGTGGTGACTATCGCGCAACGTAGCGAGAGGAAGGCATGGACTACTTGTACGAAGCAAAAAAGATTCTTTCCGGCTGCCTGTTCGTACCGATCGAGAAGATCGACGACGACGCTACCATCAATGCCGCACATGAAATAGACAGCCTCAACTTCGCGCTCATCGTCGTCGAGATCGAAGACTTCATCCAGGCCGAGGTGGACCCCATGGACCTGTTGGAAATGCGCACGGTCCGAGATCTGGCCGGCATCCTGGAGCGGGGCGCACGATGAACGTGCCGCATTTCGACGGCGTCTACGCCGAGGCGGCGAACTGGCTGCAACGTCTGGCTCGCGAGCACAACGGCGAAAACCTCGAGGTCGACATCAACGGCGCCCCGGTCCTGCTGGTACAGCGTCTGGAGGATGCCGATCATGTGCTGAGGCTCAATGCCGGTAACTATCGCAAGAACATGCACTGGTTCCGCCACATGCTTGGTCCCTCGCGGTTCTCCGAAGACGGCTGGGCCTGGGAGATCCGTCGCGACCTTACTCAGCACTACCTGGCCAAGTTCGATCGCGAGCGTACCTTCACTCTGGCTTGCGAGCACGCCGGGCACACCGTCCGCGAGTTGGCACTGCGCAGCGCGGCCGGAGAGGCGGTGTTGGACGAGCGGCTGCTGCGGCGCATGACGGTATCGGTACTGATCGAGAACTTCTTCGGTGTGCCCCTTCGCGACACCCAGGTGGATATCGACCACCTGGCAACCCTGATGGAGTTCGGCTCGGAATATGCCTTCGCACCCAGCGTCGGCAACGACGTGCTGAAGCACAAGCGCCTGGGCTTGCTGCCGGAACTGCGGCGCAAGATTTTCGATGACTTCCGTCTGTTCCGCGAAGCACGCCTGCCCGACAATCCGATGCTGGAGGGCATGCTTGCCGCCGATCGTGACACCGGTAACGACATACTGCTGGAGCACGAGTTGCTGACCTTCTTCGCCGCCGGCGCCGAAACCACCGCGGCGGGAGTCGGCTGGGCATGCTACCTGCTGGCGCGCTATCCGGATATCCAGCGGCGCCTGCGCGACACCCTGGTGCCGTTCTGGGAGGCACCACAACAGGACTGGAAGCAACTGGCGCAGGTCGACCTGCTCGAAGCCTTCGTGTCCGAAACGCTGCGCCTGTATCCACCGACTCCGATCGTCACGCGCCTGGCTATCGAGGCGGATCATGTCGGCGAACATCGGGTCGAGCCGGGTGGCAACGTCTCGGTGTCGATTCTCGGCATCCAGCACGATGCCCGCCTACACCCCGAGCCATGGACGCCTCATCTGGATGGCTATCGCAACACTGCCAGTGCCGGCGCGAACGTGGCCTTCATCTTCGGCCCGCGTGTCTGCGGTGGGAAGAAATTCGCCCTGGTCGAGCTGGCCACGTTCATCGCGGTGTTTCTGCGCGACGCATCCTTCGAGCTCACCTCGGAAGAGGAGCCGCGCTTCTACTGGAAGTCCCTGATGCTACGTGAAGGTGGCCAGCCTGTACGCGTCACCCTGCGGGGTTGAGAAAAGGGAGAAACCGTCATGAAGACCTGGATGATCAGCGGCGCCAGTAGCGGCCTGGGCTACGAGACGACTCGCCTGTTGCTTGAGCGCGGTGACCGGGTGCTAGCCTGCGCGCGCCGCCTGGATCGTCTGGAGCCGTTGCGACAGCGCCATGGCGAGCGGCTGTGCACCTATTACCTGGAAATCACCGATACCGAGGTCATCCCCCGGATAGTGGCGGAGGCCTTCGAGTCCGTCGGAAATGTCGACGTGTTGCTGAGCAGTGCCGGGTACGGCCTGTTTGGCGCTGTCGAAGAGCTGGAGTTGGAGCAGATCGAACATCAATTACGCACCAACCTGCTGGGTTCGATCCTGCTGATCCAGGCGTGCCTGCCGTTCCTGCGAGCCCAGGGGCGGGGGCGCATCTTCCAGCTCTCCAGTGAGTCGGGAGAAATGAGCTTTCCCGCGCTGGCCCTGTACCAGGCGAGCAAATGGGGCATCGAAGGGTTCTGCGAAGGGCTGCGCCAGGAAGTGGAGTGCCTCGGCATCGACGTCACTCTGGTGGTGCCTGGCAGAGTGCCTACCCGATTCGACGAGCATGCCGTGACCCCGCGCCGGATCATCGCGGACTACCAGCGCAGCACGGTAGGCAACTACCGGCGCCTACTCGCCATGGGCAAGTTCTCCAGCCCTGGATGCGCCGCGAAGATGGCCGCGGCGATAATCGCCTGCGCCGACTCGGAGCGGCCGCCGCGCCGACTGATCCTCGGTAGTGATGCCTACAAGAACATCCGGCGGGCCTTGGACAGCCGCCTGGCGGAACTGGAGGCGCAGAAAGACAGCGCACGCTCCACCGACCGGGAGGCATAGCGCTGCTGTCCGTTCGGACAATTCTACCGACCAAGCTCCGCCGCGCTCGCTGGAGCTCGTTCTGCGGTATTTCCTGGCGCCCCAGGTACGTATTTCGACGCGATAGCCGACTCTTCAGACCTCTCATCCAGGAATAAGCGTCTACCATGGGTGTATCGAAATCGACACACGAGGACGGGACAGTGCATACAACGAGGATGTTGTTACCGTGTTTTCTGGCGGTATTCTCAGGAACCCTCTCCGCGCAGACCATCACCTGGACCGGGGGCGCCAATGACGGGGGAAACTGGAATACCCCCGGCAACTGGGACCTCGGCGTGGTGCCGGGCGCCGCGGACGACGCGCATATCTTCGGCATCCCCGGTTCGCAGCTCGCCACCGCCACCGACATCACCATCGACGCCGGCTCGCTGGAGCTGACCGGCCGCGCCGGCCTGAACCTCAATGGCGCGGCCTCGGCCGGCGGCGGCAGCTACAGTCTCGAGGGGACAACGCCGGCCGCGCCGGGCAACCCCTACAACGCCATGCATTTCGCCGGTTCGTCCACGGCGGCGAACGCCACCATCACCGTCGTCGGCAATACTCCGGGCGACCTGTTCAGCGGTTCGCTGGTGCAGTTCGTCGAGAATTCGACGGCAGGCAACGCCAACCTGTCGGTCGAGGGCGAGGGCCAGATCAACTTCGCCGGCGCCTCCAGCGCCGGCAGCGCGACCATCGTCAACGACGACCGCGGCCTGACCTCCTTCACCCAGACGTCGAGCGCCGGTTCGGCAACCATCACCAACCGCGACGGCGGCGTGACTTCGTTCAGCGGCTCGTCCAGCGCCGCTGGCGCAACCCTGGTCAACAACGCCGGCGGCGTGGTGAACCTGGCCAGCGGCATGGCGCTGTCCATAGGCTCGCTGAGCGGCTCGGGCTCGGTCTACCTGTCCAATTCGGCGCTGACGCTGGGGGCGCTGAACCGCGACGACGTCATTTCAGGCGTCATCCAGGACGGCACCTCGGCGGCCATCAACGCCTACCGCCAATACCTCGGCCAGCAGCCCACCAACAGGACCGGAGGAAGCCTGGTCAAGGCCGGCACGGGCACCCTCGTGCTCACCGGCGACAACACCTATACCGGCGGCACAACGATCTCCGCCGGCACCCTGCAACTGGGCGACGGCGGCACTTCGGGCTCCATCGTCGGCAACGTGCAGGACGACGCCCGGCTGGTGGTCAATCGCTCGGACAGCTTGACGCTCGCCGGCGACATTTCCGGCACGGGGACGCTGGAGCAGGTGGGCGCCGGCACCACTGTCCTCACCGGCAACAACAGCTATGCCGGCGGCACCACGATCTCCGCCGGCACCCTGCAACTGGGCGACGGCGGCACCTCGGGCTCCATCGTCGGTAACGTGCAGGACGATGCCCGGCTGGTGGTCAACCGCTCGGACAGCCTGACGCTCGCCGGCGACATTTCCGGCACGGGGACGCTGGAGCAGGTCGGCGCCGGCACCACTGTCCTCACCGGCAACAACAGCTATGCCGGCGGCACCACGATTTCCGCCGGCACCCTGCAGCTGGGCGACGGCGGCACCTCCGGGTCGATCGTGGGCGACGTGCTGAACGACGCCACGCTGGCATTCAATCGCGCCGACGCCTTGACCTTCGACGGCAGCATCTCGGGGACCGGCGCGGTCAACCAGATCGGCACCGGCACCACCCTGTTGACCGGCGACAACCCCTACAGTGGCGCCACCACCGTCAGCAGCGGCACCTTGCTGGTGGGCGATGCGGCCCATGCGTCCGCGGCCCTCAGCGGCGGGGGCGCCGTGCAGGTGGCGGCCGGCGCGACCCTGGGCGGCTATGGCAGCGTGCAAGGCCCGGTGAGCAATGCCGGGACCCTGGCGGTGGCCGACGCGGCCTTGCCGGGGCAGGGTACGGGCGCCTTCGTCATCGGCGGCGCATTGAGCAACGCCGGGCTGGTGCAGCTCGCCGGCACCGGCGTGGGCAACAAGCTGACGGTGGGGAGCTACGCCGGCCAGGGCGGCCGGATCAACCTGAACACCGTGCTCGGCGGCGACGCCTCGCCCACGGACCTGCTCGTCATCGACGGTGGCAGCGCCAGCGGGCAGACCAGCCTCCAGGTCACCAACGTCGGCGGCCTCGGCGCCGCCACGCCGGGCAACGGCATTCTCCTGGTCAACGCGGTGAACGGCGCCACCAGCGAGGCCTCGGCGTTTTCCCTGGGCAACTCGCTTGAGGCCGGGCCCTACCGCTACAGCCTGTACCGCGGCTCGCGCGACGACTCCGCGCCGGACTCCTGGTTCCTGCGTTCGCAACGCGAGGACGACAGCGCCACGCCGCCGCCGACGGGCGGCCCCGTCACCCCCACCACGCCCGACTATCGTCCGGAAACCTCGTTGTACGCGGCCATCCCGTCCCTGGGCCTGACCTACGCCCAGGCCATGGTCGACAGCCTGCACGAGCGCGTCGGCGAGGAGAACCGCAGCCTGGAAGGCACCCTTCAGCAACGGCCGGCGGGCGACGGCCCGCTGGGCTGGGGACGGATGATCTACCGCAGCGGCCAGCAGGACCGCGAGCGCTATGGTCAGTACGGCGAGATGCCCAAGTACGACTACCGGATCAGCGCCTTCCAGGTCGGCCTCGACCTGTTCCAGCGCCAGATGGACGATGGCAGCAGCGACCGGGCGGGCCTGTCCCTGGCCTTCGGCAACATCAAGGGCGATGTCGACCACTACGACCGCCGCGACGCTGGCGACGACACCCTGCGCGGCTACAGCCTGGGCGGCTACTGGACGCACTTCGGCGCCAGCGGCTGGTACCTGGATGGCGTGCTGCAATACACCTACCTGGACATCGACGCCAACTCCAGGCAGACCTACGACCTGGACAGCCATGGCCAGGCCTACACCGCCTCGCTGGAGGGCGGCTATCCGTTCGAGGTTGGCCAGGACCTGTACGTCGAGCCGCAGTTGCAGGCGACCTACACCCGCCTCGACCTGAGCGACAGCCGCGACAGCGCCGCCAGCGTGCGCTTCGACGACAGCGAGTCGCTGGTGACCCGCGCCGGTGTGCGCCTGGCCAAGGACTGGCTGGCCCCGGCGGGCCAGTCCAGCCGCCGCGTCAGCCTGTGGTTGCGCCCCAGCGTGCTGCATGACTTCCAGGGCGAATCGAAGACGCGCTTCTCCTCGGCCGATGGCGATGTGCCGTTCAAGTCCGACATCGGCGGCAGCAGCGGCGAACTGACCTTCGGGGTGGACGTGCAGGCCGACAAGCGCACCAGCTTCTTCGCCACCGGCGGCTACCAGCAGGCCTTCGACGGCGACGCCCATGGTTACAGCGGCAATCTGGGGTTCAGGGTTCTCTTCTGAATAGTTAGAAGACACGATGGGCATAACAACCTGTTGCAGTCGACGGACCTGTACCGGCGCTGGGCCCGCGCCAGCTCCGGAGACGAGCGGGATGTGGCGCGCGAGCACCGCGACATCCTCGATGCCGTTTTGCAGCGGGACGTGGAGCGGGCCTGCGAGCTGCTGCGCCATCACTACGAGGAAACCGCGCGGATCGTATTGGCCGTGGGCTTGGTGAGTGGACTCGGTGTGCGCTGCGCGTCAACGTTGTCCGCATCGTGCGTCGAACACTTGCCTGATGATCGAGCTGGCGGGGTGGAGAGGCGTCGAGCCCGACGCGTGGCGGATCTCTTCGATGTCGATGCCTTCGGGAGGCCTGTCATGCAATCAGCCTAGCGCTGGCCCTGGCAGGCGACGCAAGAGCGTACGGGAGGCCGCGTGGCTTACCGGACCGGGACTGTTCCCGGCGCGCGGAGCCGCAGCCAGCCGTTCATGAGGCGTGCTCGTGGTGCCCCAGCGACAGGGAATCATCCGCCCGCCACTGGCCAAGGTGGCGTAGGCGTTGGCCAGTTGTTCGGCGAGTGCCTGGCGAACATCGAGTGCCGGGTGGTCGACGTGGTCGAGCGGCACAACATAGTGGTGCTCGACGGCATCGCCGCTTATGTCGATTCCAAGCGCGAGGAGCGCCGTACCCTGCACGCGGTTGGCGACGGCACCTTCGTGGCGGATGGCGAGAAGTTCGACCGGCGCAAGGCGATGCGCTCGAAGCTGCCGCCCGGCGTCTAGTCGCGTCCCCTTGGCGCAGCCCGGCCCCCGCCGGTCGCGAATGACGCGCTTCTCTTGTAAGATCAACGGTTTGGATTGGCAGGGCGCGGCCCAGGTTGCCAATCGCAAGTCAGTTGAGATTCACTGCCTGGCGGATCGCAGAGGGAGCTGAATCCTGATTCCGCCTGCCACCCCGGTCGTTTGCCGCCGAAGTGCCCTGCCGCTGCGGCGCGGGCCGGCGGTGCGCGCATCCCGAGCATAGTCCGAGCCCGTCGTGGCGAACCCGGCTGCGGGCGCGGCGTGCGTTTTCCCGGCGGCGAACCCGGACAGATACAGCGGTATTGAAAAAGGCCAAGTCATGAGCGACATCCGTAATCCCAAGCACCAGGCCCTGGTCGCCAAGCTGCGCGAGATCTTCCAGATCGACCGCCCGGAGCTGGACTTCGGCGTCTACCGCATCCTCAATGCCCGCGCCGGCGAGATCAACGACTACCTGGAGCGGCGCCTGCCGCGCAAGATCCAGGAGCACCTGGCGGGGAGCGATGGCGCCGAGCACGAGAACGCCGTCTTCAGCCACCTGCTGACCTTCTTCAGCCGTTACTACAACAACGGCGATTTCGTCAGCCAGCGCCGCTACAAGGGGGACACCTACGCCATCCCCTACGCCGGTGAGGAAGTCATGCTGCACTGGGCCAACAAGGACCAGTACTACACCAAGAGCGGCGAGAACTTCGCCAACTACAGCTTCCGCCTGGAAGACGGCCGCGCCGTGCACTTCCGCCTGGTGGCCGCCGACACCGCCAAGGACAACCGCAAGGACAACGACAAGGAACGCCGCTTCGCGCTGATCGAGCCGATGACGCTGAGCCGCACCGACGAGCACGGTCACGAATACGAAGAAGCGCTGCTGCCCATCGAGGAGGGCGACAGCGCCGACGGCCAGCCGCTGCTGACGCTGCGCTTCGAATACCGGCCGGTGGCCAAGGGCACCAGGCAGGAGACGCTGATCGGCAAGGCCGTCGAGACCGTGCTGGGTGACGCGGCGGTCAAGGCGCGCTGGGCCGAGCTGGCCAGGCGCGAGCCGACCGAGAAGAACCCGCAGCGCACGCTGCTGGAGAAGAACCTCAGCGACTACGCCAGCAAGAACACCGCCGACTACTTCATCCACAAGGACCTCGGGCGTTTCCTGCGCGGCGAGCTGGACTTCTACATCAAGAACGAAGTCCTGCACCTGGACGACCTGCAGAACGCCACGGCCATCGCCGACATCGACAAGAGCCTGCGCATGACGCAGTGCCTGCGGGCCATCGCCCGGGAACTGATCGACTTCCTGGCGCAACTGGAGGAGTTCCAGAAGAAGCTCTGGCTGAAGAAGAAGTTCGTGGTCTCCAGCCATTACTGCATCACCCTGGACCGGGTGCCGGAAGCGCTGTACCCAGCCATCGTCGCCAACCCCCGGCAATGGGAGCAGTGGCGCCAGCTGGGGCTCTGGACGGGCGCGGCGAACGGCACCGAGCAGGACCTGCGCAACGCTCCCTTCCGGATGCTCGACACCAGCCTCTACGACGCCGCCTTCAAGGCGCGGCTGCTGGCCTCCATCGCCGACCTGGACGGCAGCGTCAACGGCACCTTCGTCCACAGCGACAACTTCCAGGCCCTGAGCTTCCTGCAGGAGCGCTACCGCGAGCAGGTCAAGTACATCTATATAGACCCGCCCTACAACACCAACTCCACGCCCATCCTCTACAAGAACGAGTACAAGCACTCGTCCTGGATGAGCCTGATGCAGGACCGCCTGATCAAGGGTATGAGCCTGCTGCGCTTCGACGGCGTGAAGACGGTGGCGATCGACGATTCCGAGATGGTCAACCTGTCCAAGGTGATGGAGCAGGTGGCGCCGGAGCACACGCTGTCGCGGGTCACCGTGGTGCACAACCCCAAGGGCTCGATCACCCGCAACTTCAACCGTACCCACGAGTACGCCCTGTTCCTCACCCGCGACGGGCTGTCGAGCATCGCCAGGACCCTGGAAGAGAACGGCACCCCGCGCAAGATGCGGCGCTGGGGCGAGAACTCCCGGCGCATCGACCGGCGGCCGTCGTTCTACCCGATCTACGTGCTGGACGGCCGTGTGGTCGACGTCGGCACGGTGCCGGACGACGATTTCCACCCGGCCGGCAAGAACGTCCTGCTGGCCGATGGGCGCATCGAGGTGTGGCCGATCGACCAGGACGGCGTCGAGCGGCGCTGGAACTTCGGCCTCGACTCCATCCGCCAGAACCTGGAGCGCGTCGCGGCGCTCAAGGTCGGCGACGACTGGGACCTGTTCGTCACCCATGAACAGACCGTGCCCAAGACCGTCTGGAGCGGCGGCGAGTTCGACGCCGGCAAGTACGGCAACAGCCTGCTCATCGACATGCTCGGCGAGAAACGCTTCGACTTCCCGAAGTCGATCCACCTGGTGAAGAAGTGCATCTCCCTGGCGGTCCAGGCCGACGAGCAGGCCCTGGTACTCGACTACTTCGGCGGCAGCGGCACCACCGCCCATGCGGTGATCGAGCTGCGGCGCGAGGCCCAGGCCGCCGGCCTGGAGCCCAAGCTCGGCTTCATCCTGGTGGAGCAGGGCGAGTACTTCGAAACCGTGACCAAGCCGCGGGCGATCAAGGCCATCTACTCCGCGCAATGGAAGGACGGCGAGCCCACGGCGCCGCAGACCGGCCTGTCCGGCTGCTTCAAGGTGCTCAAGCTGGAGAGCTACGAGGACGCCCTGAACAACATCCAGCTGGCCCGGCCGCCGGCGGTGGGCGACCTGTTCGGCTTCCTCCCGGACCACGCGCGGGACGACTACCTGCTGCGCTACATGCTGAACGTGGAAAGCCGCGCCTCGTTGCTGTCGATCGGCGATTTCCGCAAGCCGTTCGACTACGCCATGGACATCGCGGTGGACTCCGCCGGCGCCTTCGAGCGGCGCCCGGTGGACCTGGTCGAGACCTTCAACTACCTCCTCGGCCTGCGCGTCGGCCAGGTGGATGCGCAGCTGGAGCGCGGCTTCGTCAAGGTCACCGGCACGCTGCCGGGCGGGGAAAGCTGCCTGGTGCTCTGGCGTGACTGCGAGGTCCTCGACTACGAGGGCATCAGCCGGCTCTGCGAGGAACTGGCGATCGACCCGGCGAACAGCCGCTTCGACGTCATCTACCTCAACGGCGACCACAACATCCCCTCGGTGCTCACCCAGACCGCGGCGCAGGGCGGCGCCACCCGCGAGCTCAAGCTGCGCCAGATCGAGCCGGAATTCCTCGAACGCATGTTCGCCGTGGAGGCGCTCTGATGGCGCGAGCACCACGGGGCGCGGCCGGCAAGCGCAGCTTCCACCAGGAACTGGTGCTCAACCGCTGGATGCTGGGCTTCTTCAAGGGCGGCAGCCTGGGGGCGCTGAAGCTGCGCCTGGGCGACGACCGCCATGAAGGCATCGACGACGACGGCCAGACGCTGTTCTTCCACGAGCTGGCCGGCAACCTCTTCGAGCCGCAGCGCATCGGCGAGGCGGAGCTGCGCCGCTACGACCTGAACATCGTTGCGCACTGGCAGCGCATCACCGCCCAGCGCAACAAGCGCGAAGGCCACGAACTGCAGATGAAGTACTTCCAGTACCTGTCGCTGCTGTTCAGCGAGATCTACCTGGACTGGTACTTCAATCGCCGCGAAGCGCTGCTCGATGGCCTGAACGAAACCCTGGCGGCCTACCGCGGGGAGGCCGGCGCCGACCCGTTCCGCGACTTTGACGCCGACGACCTGAACAAGATCGCCTTCTGGAACGCCACCGGCAGCGGCAAGACGCTGCTGCTGCACGTCAACATCCTGCAGTACCTGCACTACTTCCAGGCCGGCAATGGCGACCGCTACCCGAGCAAGGTCATCCTGCTGACGCCCAACGAGGGCCTGTCGCGCCAGCACCTGGAAGAGCTGCACCTGTCCGGCTTCGGCTTCGCCCAGTTCTTCAACAAGAGCCAGACGCCGCCGCGCGGCACCATCGAGATCATCGACATCAACAAGCTCGGCGACGAGATGGGCGACAAGACCGTGGCGGTGGAAGCCTTCGAAGGCAACAACCTGGTGCTGGTGGACGAAGGCCACCGCGGCACCGGGACGGCCGCGGGTGCCTGGATGAGCCGGCGCGACGCCCTGGTGCGCGGCGGCTTCGCCTTCGAGTATTCGGCCACCTTCGGTCAGGCGGTGGCCAAGGGGCTGACCGTCGACGCGGCTGAGGAAGAGCTGAAGAAGAAGCGCGCGAAGATGCTGTTCCAGACCGCCAGCCTGAAGAAGCTGGACGAGGACCAGTTGGCGCAGTTGGCGCTGACCGCAGAAGAGCTGCGCCAGGCGCGCATCACCGCGACCCGCGAGGTCTACGCCAAGTGCATCCTCTTCGATTACTCGTACAAGTTCTTCTACGAGGATGGCTACGGCAAGGACTCGCTGATCCTCAACATGAACGGCGAGGCCTACGCCGAGGGCGACAACGCCTACAAGTATTTTGCCGCCTGCCTGCTGGCCTTCTATCAGCAGACCTGGCTGTGGAGCCGTCATCGCGAGCAACTGCAGGACTTCAACATCGAGAAGCCGCTCTGGGTGTTCGTCGGCAACAAGGTGGCGGACGAAGACTCCGACATTCTCGAGGTGGTGACCTTCCTCGCCGAGTTCCTCAACCGCGAGGCGCAGATCAAGGCCTGGCTGGCGGACCTGGTGAACGACAAGGCACAGCTGCTGGACGCCAAGGGCAACAACATCTTCCAGGGGCGCTTCGCGCCGCTGCTGGGCTATGGCGACAGGATCGACGAGCTGTACGCCGATATCCTCCAGCGGGTGTTCAACGCCCCGGCCCGCCAGCGCCTGAAGCTGGTCAACATCCGCAGCAGCAAGGGCGAACTGGCCCTGCGGGTGGGCGATGGCGAGCCCTTCGCGCTGATCAACATCGGCGACGACTCCGCCTTCTTCCGCCAGGCCGAGGCCTGCGCGGCCTTCGACAGCGAGGCGGACGACTTCACTGGCGCGCTCTTCGGCACCCTGAACCACAAGGACAGCCGGCTGAACGTGCTGATCGGTTCGCGCAAGTTCACCGAGGGTTGGAGCAGCTGGCGGGTTTCCACCATGGGCCTGCTCAACATGGGGCAGGGCGAGGGTTCGCAGATCATCCAGCTGTTCGGTCGCGGCGTGCGGCTGAAGGGCGAGGGCTTCTCGCTCAAGCGCACCAGCCCCCAGGAGCGCCCCAAGGGCCTGCACCTGGACAAGCTGGAAACCCTGAACATCTTTGGCGTGCGCGCCAACTACATCGCCGCTTTCAAGGATTACCTGAAGGAAGAGGGGATCACCCCCAGCGACGAACTGATCGAGCTGGAGCTCCCTACCCGGGCGAACCTGCCGCAAGGCAAGCTGAGGACCCTGGCGCTCAAGGACGGCTACAAGGACAACCAGCAGAAGGGCTTCAAGCGCACCCACTTCCCCTGGCTGTACGAAGTGCCCGCGGCGTTCGCCGGCAAGGTCAAGCTGCCCCATGTGACGCTGGACCTGTATCCGCGCATCGAGGCGCTGAGCACCACGAAGGCGGCGGGCTCCGTGGCGCAGGCGCGCAACCGCGCCAAGCTCAACCCGGCGCTGTTCGGCCTGTTCGACTGGGACCGCATCTATGTCGAGCTGCAGGACTGCAAGCTGCAGCGGGGCTGGAGCAACCTGCGCCTGGACCGGCAGAAGCTGATGGACTTCTGCCAGGGGCCGGCCGACTGGTACACGCTGCTGATCCCGGCCAGCGAGCTGGCGATCACCGGCTATGCCGACGTCCGCAAGCAGGAAGACATACTGGTCCGCCTGCTGGTCGACTACACCGAGCGCTTCTACAAGGCGCTGAAGAGCGGCTACGAAGGTCAGTTCTACGACGTGGTCCAGCTGGACGAGGGGCACGGCTCGATGCTCAAGGGCTACCGCTTCGAGATCGAGGGCAGCGAGCAGGGCCTGGAGTATTTCCGCAAGCTGGAGGAGCTGAAGGCGCTGGTGGCGGAAGGGCGGATCGACCAGGCCGGCCAATGGAGCGCGCCGCACATGGTGGCCATCAGCTTCGATCGTCACCTGTACTACCCGCTGCTGTCGCTGGAGGACAAGGACGCCGTGCCCTTCAAGCTGCGCCCGCTGGCGTTCGACGCGCCCAGCGAGTGGGATTTCGTCAGGGACCTGGAGGCTTTCCACGGCTCGCCCGCGGGCAGGCAGGCGATCGGCTCGCGCAGCCTATACCTGCTGCGCAACGCCGCCACCCAGGACAAGGGCCTGGGCTTCGCCACCGCGGGCAACTTCTATCCCGATTTCCTGCTCTGGCTGGTGGACGAGGCGACGGGGCAGCAATGGCTGACCTTCGTGGACCCCAAGGGCTTGCGCAATCTGGACCTGGGGCACCCGAAGCTGGGGCTGTACAAGGAGGTCAAGACGATCCAGGCCACGTTGGCCAAGCCGGGCGAGCAGGCACTGGTGCTCAACGCCTTCGTGCTGTCGCCGACGCCTTACGCGGAGTTGCTGAACGTCGCGGAGCATTGCCCGAAAACAGAGCTGGAGGACCGCCACATCCTGTTCATGGAGGATGGCGCCAGCGGCTACCTGGAGAAGATGTTCGCGAGGATAGGGTAGGGCGCTGCCGGCTGTAGCCGGGGGCTACAGCCAGTGGGCGGGAACTTCGATCTCGTAGTTCTTGGCCACGATGGCCAAGGTCCGGGCGATTTCCGCGTGGCGCGCCTGCTGTGCGCCATCCCAGCTTTCCCGGTTGGCCAGCAGGCTCTTGAGTTCCTCCAGGTTGTACATGCCCAGGCGGAGGAAGTTGCCCCAGGTTGGGGCGCCGAAGAGATTGTAGATGGTGGTGGTGTCGTCGCGCTCGCTGGCCAGGCGCTTGGGGCCGGTCAGCTTCTCGGCGGCGGCTTCCGCCTCGTCGCGGTCTTCGTAGGTATTGAGCAGCTTGATCATGAAGAACGTGCGATCTCTTCGTGTAGCATGATTGAAGGGCGTCGATTGTAGGGAGTAGATGTTCGCATGTCGAATCCATGGAAGGCCTGCAACCTGTACCAGAACCTGCTGGAGTCGTTGCCGCCGGGGCTGGTCGCCCGAGTCCCGGCGGGGCACTCCAGACTGCTCGCCTGGCAGCAGGAGTCGCGGCACTACTACCAGACGATGTATCTCGATCAGGCTCAGGGCGCTCCTGTGCTGAAAAGGCCTGGCGATGCGGTTTGCCGGGAATGCGAGAAGTTTCATCTCTCCACGCTCAAGCAGATAGACAAGAACCCGGACATCGACCTGGGCAATGAACTGGAGTCGGTGTTCGAGGCCTACTTCCAGCAAGTCCTGGATACCCTCGTTCCGGGGCTCGTGATCGAACGGGCCGACCGGCAGGAATTGCACATGCCGGATTTCCAGGTACGGCATGTGCAGACCGGCGAAGTTCTGCTGCTGATGGAGTTCAAGGTCATCTTCCGGCCGTTCCTGCGGATCTCACAGAAGGTCAATCCGGCCTACGAGTGTTATTCCCACTCGATGACGCTGGACGTCGCCGGCAAGTTGAACGCCCAGCGCGAGCTCGTGGTCAACGGCCCGGGAGCGCACAAGTGCGCCTACGTCTATTGGTACGACCTGCCCTGCGTGAAGGGCGTGTTCTGGATGTCGGCGCAAGACGTGTACCGGCACCAGGACGAGCAGGTTGCCTATAAGAGGAAGGTGGTCAGCGGCGACATGGGCTCGGCAGGGCAGGTGAGGGGCGCGGTCAGGAAGCTGTACCTGCCGCTCTATCAGATGAATGACTTCGACTCGCTGGTCTCGCTGCTGCAGGAAAGAGTGCCGCTGAAATAAAAATTTCAAAAAGTCGTTGACGGGGGTTTTTAACTCCCTATAATGCGCACCACTCCTAGCGACGAAGCGCTGAAAAGAGCTTGAAAATCAAGCACTTAAGCAGGCTCGAAGTTGAGAGTGGTGATCAGGCTAGTGATTCACTTGCCGCCTTTGGATTCGACAGCTGCTCCGGCAGCGAGCCAAAAGGAAGGTCGCCGAGGTGCTTGACAGTGATTCTGGTCGCTGTAGAATGCGCCTCCCGCTGACGAGAAGCTCCGGCCGATCGAAGGCGCAAGCGGTTGAGTAGGAACGAAAAATTCTGAAAATAACGCTTGACGAAATAAGAGGTTGGCGTAGAATGCGCGGCCTCGGTTGAGACGAAAGCCTCAGCCAACTGCTCTTTAACAAGTTGAATCAAGCAATTCGTGTGGGTGCTTGTGAGTTAAGACTGGTGATCGCAAGATTATCAGCATCACAAGTAACACTCGTGAATTCGAGAGTTTTTTGCGATTGCTGAGCCAAGTTTAGGGTTTTCTCAAAACCCGATCAGTATTGAACTGAAGAGTTTGATCATGGCTCAGATTGAACGCTGGCGGCAGGCCTAACACATGCAAGTCGAGCGGATGAAGGGAGCTTGCTCCCGGATTCAGCGGCGGACGGGTGAGTAATGCCTAGGAATCTGCCTGGTAGTGGGGGACAACGTTCCGAAAGGAGCGCTAATACCGCATACGTCCTACGGGAGAAAGTGGGGGATCTTCGGACCTCACGCTATCAGATGAGCCTAGGTCGGATTAGCTAGTAGGTGGGGTAATGGCTCACCTAGGCGACGATCCGTAACTGGTCTGAGAGGATGATCAGTCACACTGGAACTGAGACACGGTCCAGACTCCTACGGGAGGCAGCAGTGGGGAATATTGGACAATGGGCGAAAGCCTGATCCAGCCATGCCGCGTGTGTGAAGAAGGTCTTCGGATTGTAAAGCACTTTAAGTTGGGAGGAAGGGCAGTAAGTTAATACCTTGCTGTTTTGACGTTACCAACAGAATAAGCACCGGCTAACTTCGTGCCAGCAGCCGCGGTAATACGAAGGGTGCAAGCGTTAATCGGAATTACTGGGCGTAAAGCGCGCGTAGGTGGTTTGGTAAGATGGATGTGAAATCCCCGGGCTCAACCTGGGAACTGCATCCATAACTGCCTGACTAGAGTACGGTAGAGGGTGGTGGAATTTCCTGTGTAGCGGTGAAATGCGTAGATATAGGAAGGAACACCAGTGGCGAAGGCGACCACCTGGACTGATACTGACACTGAGGTGCGAAAGCGTGGGGAGCAAACAGGATTAGATACCCTGGTAGTCCACGCCGTAAACGATGTCGACTAGCCGTTGGGATCCTTGAGATCTTAGTGGCGCAGCTAACGCGATAAGTCGACCGCCTGGGGAGTACGGCCGCAAGGTTAAAACTCAAATGAATTGACGGGGGCCCGCACAAGCGGTGGAGCATGTGGTTTAATTCGAAGCAACGCGAAGAACCTTACCTGGCCTTGACATGTCCGGAATCCTGCAGAGATGCGGGAGTGCCTTCGGGAATCGGAACACAGGTGCTGCATGGCTGTCGTCAGCTCGTGTCGTGAGATGTTGGGTTAAGTCCCGTAACGAGCGCAACCCTTGTCCTTAGTTACCAGCACGTCATGGTGGGCACTCTAAGGAGACTGCCGGTGACAAACCGGAGGAAGGTGGGGATGACGTCAAGTCATCATGGCCCTTACGGCCAGGGCTACACACGTGCTACAATGGTCGGTACAGAGGGTTGCCAAGCCGCGAGGTGGAGCTAATCCCAGAAAACCGATCGTAGTCCGGATCGCAGTCTGCAACTCGACTGCGTGAAGTCGGAATCGCTAGTAATCGTGAATCAGAATGTCACGGTGAATACGTTCCCGGGCCTTGTACACACCGCCCGTCACACCATGGGAGTGGGTTGCTCCAGAAGTAGCTAGTCTAACCGCAAGGGGGACGGTTACCACGGAGTGATTCATGACTGGGGTGAAGTCGTAACAAGGTAGCCGTAGGGGAACCTGCGGCTGGATCACCTCCTTAATCGAAGATCCCGGCTTTCTCATAAGCTCCCACACGAATTGCTTGATTCACTGGTTAGACGATTAGGCAACCCTTTATGGGTCTGTAGCTCAGTCGGTTAGAGCGCACCCCTGATAAGGGTGAGGTCGGCAGTTCGAATCTGCCCAGACCCACCAAATCGTAGTGATTTGGGGCCATAGCTCAGCTGGGAGAGCGCCTGCTTTGCACGCAGGAGGTCAGGAGTTCGATCCTCCTTGGCTCCACCATCTCCGAATCGTCGTAAAGCTCAGACAGGAATGTTCGATAGATCGAACCTTGCTGTCTGGTCTTTGTACCGGAACCGTTCTTTAAAAATTTGGGTATGTGATAGAAGTAGACTGAATGATCTCTTTCACTGGGGATTGTTCAAGTCAAGGTAAAATTTGCGAGTTCAAGC
>Ga0180223_1000347_pt1 | contig 65853 bp, 65 predicted proteins | sample eDN5th30CKraftOP_FD_151337 | JGI IMG/M metagenome (GOLD analysis project Ga0180223, IMG submission 151337) | Enriched Organic Plus compost microbial communities from Emeryville, California, USA - eDNA 5th pass 30_C Kraft OP (version 2) (version 2) ... | reverse complement strand
CTCTCGTCATCGGCAACATGATGTATCTCCACACGCCGTTCCCGAACATCGTCTACGCTCTCAATCTCGATGACGAGAACAAGATCGTTTGGAAGTACGAGCCGAAGCAGGATCCGTCCGTGATCCCGATCATGTGCTGCGATACTGTTAACCGCGGCCTCGCCTACGCCGACAACACCGTCTACCTCTATCAGGCCGATACGACCGTCGTCGCTCTCGACGCCACCAACGGCAAAGAGAAGTGGAAGTCGGTCAACGGCGATCCCAAGAAGGGCGAGTCCGGCACCATGGCGCCGACCGTCATCAAGGACGCAGTGATCGTCGGCATCTCCGGCGCCGAATTCGGCGTGCAGGGCCACGTGACTGCCTACAACCGCAAGACCGGCGAGCGCCTGTGGCGCGGTTATAACGTCGGCACCGACGACCAGATCCTGTTCGATCCTGAGAAGACGATGTCCCTCGGCAAGCCGGTGGGCAAAGACTCCTCGATCAAGACCTGGACGGGCGAGCAGTGGAAGATCGGCGGCGGCACCGTTTGGGGCTGGTTCTCCTACGATCCGAACCTCAACCTCGTCTACTACGGCACCGCCAACCCGTCGACGTGGAACCCGGCTCAGCGCGCTGGACCGGACGGCAAGCCGATCGACCAGAAGTGGACGATGTCTCTCATCGCCCGCAACCCTGAGACCGGTGTCGCTGCCTGGGCCTACCAGATGACCCCGTTCGACGAGTGGGACTATGACGGCGTCAACGAGAACATTCTCGTCGACGACATGGAGATCAAGGGCAAGAAGCACAACGTGCTCGTGCACTTCGATCGCAACGGTCTCGCCTACACGGTCGACCGCAAGTCCGGCATCCCGCTGGTGGTCGAGAAGTATGACCCGGCCGTCAACTGGACGACTGGCGTCGATCTCGATCCCAAGAGCGCAACCTACGGCCGTCCGGCAGTTGTTGCCTCCAAGTCGACGTTCCTGAACGGTCCCGACGTCAACACCACCGACGTTTGCCCGGCCGCTCTGGGAACGAAGGACATGCAGCCGGCTGCCTACTCGCCGCTGACGGGTCTCTTCTACGTGCCGACGAACCACGTCTGCATGGACTACGAGCCCTTCAAGGTTGAGTACACTGCCGGTCAGCCGTACGTCGGCGCCACGCTTTCCATGTATCCGCCGAAGGGCGAGACCCACATGGGCAACTTCATCGCGTGGGATGCTGCCACCGGTAAGATCGTCTGGTCGAACAAAGAGCAGTTCTCGGTGTGGTCGGGTGTTCTCACGACCGCTGGCGGCATCGCCTGCGTCGGCACCCTCGAGGGCTACTTCAAGTGCGTCGATCAGAAGGACGGCAAGGAGCTGTTCAAGAACCGCACTCCTTCCGGCATCATCGGTAACGTCTTCACCTATGAGCACAAAGGCAAGCAGCACATCGGCGTCTTCTCGGGCGTTGGTGGTTGGGCCGGCATCGGTCTGGCCGCTGGTCTGACGAACCCGACCGATGGTCTCGGTGCTGTGGGTGGCTACGCTGGTCTCAACAGCTACACCGCTCTCGGTGGCTCGCTGACCGTGTGGACGCTGCCATAAGCCTAGGATGAAACACACAAATCTCACTCGCTAAGTTCTGCGCTACCTCCATTGCGCACACGCTTGCGAGCTACTTGACCGGCGCCTCACCAGCGCCGGTCTTTTTATTTTCACTGCCACGTATGAAGGGAGTTGTTTGACAAGGTCCGAACCATCTAGATATTTAATCCGATGGTTGAACATGAGGACAGGCTTGGTTGCATATTCTTCGCGCTGTCGAATGACACGCGAAGGAAAATGGTGCGCTTGCTTGCCCGCCGTCCCTACCGGATAACGGAGCTCGCGCCGAAGTTTGACATATCGCTGGCGGCCGTCTCGAAGCACGTACAGCTGTTGGAGCGGGCGGGCTTGATCGACCGGGAAGTGAGAGGGCGCGATCACTTCTGCACGCTGAAGCCCACTACGCTAAGCAAGGCGCACGCCTGGCTCGGCGGCTACGAGCAATACTGGAGCGCAAGGCTCGATGCTCTTGAGAGGATTCTCTCCGAAGACGAATAGGTGAATATTTTGGTAGGTAAGAAGCCGTCTCCGGCGATCGCGGTCACCATCGTTCGCAGGCTGAAAGCCACGCCCAGCAAAGTATTCTCGGCCTGGACGCAACCAAGGACGCTCGTCCGCTGGCTCGCGCCGGGCGGCGACACGGTCACCAGCGTCGAGACAGAGCTACAGGAAGGGGGCAAATATCGGGTCGACGCAGTCGACGCCCATGGCCGCCCCTATTCAATCAGCGGTGTCTATGTCGAGCTCGTCGAAGACGAGCGCGTGGTGATGACATGGAATTACGACGGACCGGCACCAGCCCTTCGCACGCGGGCAACACTTGTCTCTGCGGAACTCCGCTCACTCGGTCCGAAGCTCACCGAACTCACCTTAACCCATGAGAAGAACCCCAATCGCGAGGTTGCCGGTCTCAACCGCGTGAATTGGAAATCCTGTCTCGACAAGCTCGAGGCCACTTGCGGCGAGCTGCGCGAGAAGCGCCCGGCCGTCGAGCCGCCGCGGGATTTCTTCTCGGACGGGCACCGCAGACTACAGGATCAGTTCGGCACGCGCTCCATCGCGGATCGTCTCGACGATCTCACGGTGCACGACCAGCTCAAAGCCGCCGATGCCGCATTCATCGCGCGGCAGAACATGTTCTTCATCGCCACCACCGATCCCTACGGTCAGCCCAACTGCTCCTACAAGGGGGGCGACCGGGGCTTCGTTACGGTGATCGATGACCGGACGATCGCGTTCCCGGACTACAACGGCAACGGAATGCACCTTTCGACGGGAAACATCGGCGAGACGTCGAAAGTGGGCCTGCTGTTCATAGACTTCGAACGTCAATCGCGTTTGCGGGTATTGGGCCGTGCTGAAGTGTCGGCATCGGACCGCCTGCTGAAGCGCTATCCAGGCGCGCAGATGATCGTACGTGTGAAGGTCGAGTCCGTCTTTTCGAACTGTCCGCGGTACGTACATAAGATGCAGCTCATCGAGGAATCGGTGTTCGTGCCCAAGGCTGCGAAACCGCAACCCGTCGCCGACTGGAAGCGGCTGCGGGCCGTGGCCGATGCACTTCCCGAGGAAGATGCCGACGTCGCGGGGACCGACACGGACGAGGAAAAGGCGATGAACAAGGATAACTAGTCGCCTTCGACCGACCGTCTCCGCCGCCTGGGCCGGATGCATACGGCCCCGAACCGCTGCAGGGCGATTTGAAGGCTGCGGCAAGTCGGCCGCGGCAAGAAAACGTGAACGCCAATCCCGCTTGGCGGGTTGACTGCGGGCCCCTCGCCTGGGAATTGAGGCGGACAGGGCCAGCGGACGCGAGCGGCCGCCCCCGCCCCATTCCTCATTCCCCTCGGGCCACACCGTGCACGACTACGTCAGAAAGATCCTCGGCGCCCGCGTCTATGACGTGGCCGTCGACAGTCCTCTCGATCCCATGCCGCGCCTTTCCAAACGTCTCGGCAACAGCGTTCTGTTGAAGCGCGAGGATCTGCAGCCGGTCTTCTCGTTCAAGCTGCGCGGCGCCTATAACAAGATGGCCGGCCTTTCGCGCGAGCTGCTCGATCGTGGTGTGATCTGCGCCTCCGCCGGCAATCATGCCCAGGGCGTCGCGCTTTCTGCGCGGCGATTGAACACGCAAGCGACCATCGTGATGCCGTGCGCTACGCCGGAGATCAAGGTTGAAGCCGTACGCGCGCGCGGTGGCAATGTCGTTCTCTATGGCGACAACTTCGATGAAGCCTATGCGCACGCGCGCAAGCTCGAGGCCGAGAAGGGTCTCGTCTTCATCCACCCCTACGACGACCCCGATGTCATTGCCGGCCAGGGCACGATCGGCATGGAGATCCTCAGCCGGCATCCAGATTCCATCGATGCCATTTTCGTTCCTGTTGGCGGGGGCGGCCTGGCCGCGGGCATTGCGATCTACACAAAATTCCTGCGCCCGAACGTTAAGGTCATCGGCATCGAGCCGGAGGAGGCAGCCTGCATGCAAGCCGCCATGCGCTCCGGCAAGCGCGTGGTGCTCGATCAGGTTGGATTCTTTGCCGACGGCGCCGCCGTGCGGCAAGCCGGCGAGGAAACGTTCCGCCTGTGCCGCCAATATCTCGATGGCATCATCACCGTAACGACCGACGAAGTGTGCTCGGCCATCAAGGACATCTTCGAAGATACGCGCGCCATTCCAGAGCCGGCAGGCGCGCTGTCTCTCGCGGGCCTGAAGAAGTACGTCGAAGAGCATCGGCTCAGCGGGCGTACGTTCGTTGCGATCAATAGCGGCGCCAACATGGACTTCGACCGGCTGCGCCACATCTCGGAGCGCGCTGAACTGGGCGAGCACCGCGAAGCGCTGCTGGCCGTGACTATTCCAGAGCATCCTGGCAGCTATCGCCGCTTCATCCAGCTCCTGGGCCGACGTTCCATCACCGAGTTCAATTACCGCTACGCAGACAACCGCGCGGCGCACATCTTCGTGGGCGTACGCCTTTCGGGTGGAGAGACGGAGAAGCAACAAATCATCTCGATGCTGCAGGACAACGGATATGCCGTCATCGACATGAGCAACAACGAGATGGCAAAGTTGCACGTGCGCTACATGGTGGGCGGGCGGGTCGCTGGGCTCGACAACGAGGTGGTGCTGCGGTTCCAGTTCCCCGAGCGCCCCGGTGCTCTGATTCAGTTTCTAGACAGCCTCTCCGATCGCTGGAACATCTCACTGTTCCACTACCGCAACCATGGCGCCGACTACGGGCGTGTGCTTGCCGGTATCGACGTGCCGCCGGAAGAGCGCGCCGATCTCAAGGCCAGCCTCGAATGCCTTTCCTATCCCTATTGGGACGAGACGGAGAACCCCGCGTATCGGTCGTTCCTTGCCGACAGCAATGGAAACGGCAACGGGGCTGTTGCAAAGCCGTTGCCCCAAGTGGGCTCGCGCGTCACCAAGCCGAAACGCGCCGCGCGGTAATGCGCTCGAGCGCTACGATATATTTTTGATTGGCCAGGGCTTCGCGCTCATGTCGCGAAGTGGCCCCCCTCGCCAAGCTCGGCTTCATTAAGCATGCGTCGGCGATGACGAACGGACGCGCATTGTCACCCCGTCGGACCGGGGAGCGCGTTCCCCGATCCGACAGGGGGCGCGCCGAATTGCCTCCGGTAGGTGGCGCGCCGATCGGTGTCGATTTCAGGCGACCGTTTCCGACGCGGGCTCCGGTGAAAATTCGGCAAGTTTTCCCGGCCGTCCGTTTTCTTCGTCGGCACCGGGCAATGCCGGTTTCTTGCCCGTCAGGTTGGGCCAGAGATCTGCGTATTTACGGTTGAGCTCCAGCCACTGTGCAGTCGCCTGCGGTTCGGTGTCCGAAAAAATCGCTTCCGCGGGACATTCGGGCACGCAGACCCCACAGTCGATGCACTCATCCGGATGGATGACGAGCATGTTCTCGCCCTCGTAGAAGCAGTCCACGGGGCATACCTCGACACAGTCGGTATACTTGCACTTGATGCAGTTCTCGGTGACTACGTAGGTCATGGCTCTCTGCCGGCTATTTCTCCGCTTCGATCGTCCCGCAGGCGATGGGAAGGGTCACATGCGCGGGCACGCCGGGAAGCGACTTCACACTATCGGGCAACGCTGGTTTTTCACTAATGCCGTGCACGAAAATCACCCGCTTTTCGAGCACAAGGAGAGGTGATTTGAACTTATCCTTTAGGGCGTTCTCGATGTCGGCAACCGCCTCAGTATTAGTGTAGTGCGCCGCTCCGCTCTTGTCAGCGGAGGGATAGGTGTCATTGGGGATTTCCAGTGTCGCGGGGTGGGCGTGGAATGGCACCATCGTCGTGCCGGCGACAGCCTCCGTCTCGATGAGATCAACGTAGCCGTCGCCGTTCGTGTCGGCATCGGCGGCCGGGCATGTCGCCTGCTTCCCATCGGGGAAGCCGTGATAGTGCTGCAGGTGCATGATGCCGGGCGGCAGGCCCTCCAAATCGATGACGGTGACGAGCTTCCCGTCCGCGACCGATAACTTTGCCGTCCCCTTCGCAGCCGTGCCGATCTTCGCGGCGTTAAGCGGCTGCAGTTTCGCCACGAATTTATCCGCAGCGAAAGAGCCGGCCGGCGCAACGACCGCGAATGCGGCAACGGCTGCGAAGGAGAGGAGGGGCCTCGGTGTCATGTGACATCTCCAAAAAAGGGAAAAATTATACGGGGCAATTCGGGTCGCTGGCGCTCTCCATCGCAGAACGACGCAGTGCAATGCCCAGTTGCAGTGACTCTGCAATGTGCTCCGCGCGATCGACGAACAGCCACGCAGCGGGGGAAGTACAAAATTCTTTGGCGGCCTCGCGGAACAGCTCCAGCCAGCGCTCGAAATGGGGGCGCGAGATCTGAGGTATTTTCGCATGGGCGGCCATGGGCCGCCCCTTATAACGACCGCTCATCAGGGTGACCGACGACCAGAACGCGCACATCTTTTCGAGGTGTAGCGGCCAATCATCGATTTCCGCATCGAAGATCGGCCCGAGCACGGCGTCGGTGCGCACTCGACCATAGAAGCCATGCACGAGATCATGGATCATCTGCTCATCGATGCCAGCAGCATAGCCCGGAGCGCGCGGATCAATGTCCGGCTGGTCGCCTGCTGCCGTGCTCGTTCTCGTCATAGCAAAGCCCAACGGATAGAGAGGGCCGTGAAGGCCAGGAGAATAACGACCGGAATCGTGACGATCTGAACGACGGCTTCCCAACGCCGCATGGGACCGGTGCGGGTCTCAACGAGGGCGCTCTTCGAATGCTCAACATCCCTGCGCCAGCGCTTGTCGGTCGAAGCCCGCAGGTGGAAGAACGTAAGTGGAATTGCGAAGAAGACCACTGCGAAGGCAATGCTCACGATCACCGCGAAAAGCGCTGTACCTGTCGAGAAGAACGTAGCCGCGGCGACGGCGAACAACAGCGTATAACAGGTGATGATGATGGGCCCGGCGACGGCGAGAAGTCCGTCATCATATTCGCCTGGCTCGTCAAGTTCGGTACTGGCGGGCGTCATGGGCGCGGCAGCGGGATCATCCGCGCTGCGGCCAATGACTGCGGCGTTCAAAGATTTGAGTTCCCGACTCATATCGTCCTCCATTTGACCAGCGGACGTCCCGTCTCCGATGACAAACAAGCGGGCGGCGGTGGCGTAGCGGAGTTGACCTGTGGGCGTCAGCATCGGCGTCGACTTCACAAGTCTTTAACATGCCTTTATAATGCATGTTTCAACGCGCGAGTCCATAATGATGCATTCGAAATGCATCAAATAGCCGTGAGACATCATGCAGCTCACCCTGTTCTCAGATCTGGCGTTGCGCGTCCTTATGTTCACGCACGCCGCGGGCGATCGCCTCGTCACTATCGATGAGATCGCTGAATCGTACGCCATCTCGCGTACGCACCTGACGAAGGTGGTGAACGCTCTCACCCGGTCAGGATACCTGCAGGCCGTACGGGGGCGTTCAGGCGGACTGAGGCTCGCGCGGCCCGCCGACGAAATCCTTTTGGGTGATGTGGTGCGCACCACCGAACCCGATTTCGCGCTCGTGGAGTGCCTCTCGACCGGCAACCAGTGCCTCATCACGAACTGCTGCCGCCTGCGCGGCGTTCTCAACGAAGCGTTAGGAGCATTTCTGAGCGTTCTCGACCGAACGACGCTTGCAAGTATCGCTTTGCGACCGAAAGACTTTCGCTCGTTGGTACGCATAGGAGAAGGCGGATGACAACCAAACCGAAGTCCGGCGACGGTGCCGGCAGAAAGGTCAGCGTCAAACGCGTTTACGATGAGCCCGCCCGCGGCGATGGGATGCGCGTACTGGTGGACGCTTTGTGGCCGCGCGGGCTGAGCAAGGATGAGGCCAAGATCGATGTGTGGCTGAAGGCAATCGCCCCGAGCACGGAGTTGCGCAACTGGTTTCACCACGACCCGGACCGATGGGCCGAATTCCGCAGCCGCTACCGATCGGAGCTTGCGAAGAATGCAGAGGCGCTTGCTGAGCTGAAGGACCTGACCCGCCGCGGTCACGTTACCCTCGTCTACGGCGCGCGCGACGTGGAGCACAACAACGCCGTCGTCCTGCAGGGGCTCCTCAATCGGAGCCGGTGACGGCATTGGAATATGCCTGCTCACAGTCGTCACGTCGCGGGCCTCTACTCGCGCGTTACCAAATCCGCGCAATAGCGAAGTGGATGATCAAGAAACCGCTGATCAGCACCGTCAGGAAAATGATTGTATCGATCGGGTCTTCGCGGCCGTCCTCCGATTGGTCCTCCGGCTCATCGGCCATTTCGTCACCTCCTCGAGAGCTGGACTATGGAATCGATGTTTCTCTGCCCTTATATCGTTATACGATATTTACTAACAGAGAAAGGGCCAGGTTGTTCCGGCCGCGGATTGTCTATGCCTAGATGACGCACCATCGGCTGGCTTACGCCTGCTGCACGCGATAAACTCAATGGGTAGAGCACATAAGGGTGGATAGACCTATGGCCCCTTCCGATCTCATTGCCACTGTGGAGGGCACAGATAGCGCAACTGTCCAGCGTCTCTTTTGCGAGGCGATCGCCCGCTGGCGCGCGGGGGGCCTGCGGGTCGCGGGCGTCGTGGAGGAAACACACGGTCTGGAGGGACGAATTTGCACCGCCGGTGTTTTGCGCGACATCGTCTCGGGCGAGCCCCACTCGATATTTCTAGAAGCGCCGCCCGCGGGTAAAACGTGCCACGTCGACGCGAAGGGTGCGGAAACCGCGGGCGCTGGCATCGCCGGCCAGATCAACACGTGCGATCTGGTCGTTCTCAGCAAATTCGGCAAGCTGGAGGCCGCGGACGGCGGCTTGATCGGTGCATTCCGTGCCGCCGCGAAGGCGGGCAAGCCCATTCTGACGACGGTGGCGGAAAAGCATCGTGCTGCGTGGCGCAAGTTTGCCCCCGACGCCGCCGTTCTTCCCCCTGAGGGGAGAGCAATCGACGCTTGGTGCGCTAAGGTAAGCGCGCGCTAACCATCACGGGCATTGCCGCGGGAACGCGGGCAATTGAATCCAATTGCCCGGGGATTTCATGTCACTGCACTCGGGTCCAGTTCGTTTACACTCTCGCGACTCGCGGCAATTGCACAGCGCTTGCGACGGCGGCGAGCGCGTGATCGAGATCGCTGATGAGGTCGCTTTCGGCTTCGAGGCCTACCGACAGGCGCAGAAGCCCATCGGTTATGCCCGCCTTGCGGCGCGCCTCGGGGTCCATGCTCGCATGGGTCATGGTCGACGGATGCGCAATCAAACTTTCAACGCCACCGAGGGATTCAGCCAGCGTGAAAACCTCGAGACGCTCCACGAAGCGGCGCACCGCATCAGTGCCGCCGCGCAGCTCCATACTCAGCATGGCACCGAAGCCGGACTGCTGCAGCTTTGCGAGCGTGTGGCCGGGGTGCGAGGAAAGTCCGGGATAGTGCACCGCCTGAATCAACGGATGGCGCTCCAAGTGCTCGGCGATCGCCTGCGCTGTTTCTTGCTGCTGGCTCATGCGCGGGAAGAGCGTTCTAATACCGCGTAGGGTCAGGTAAGCATCGAAGGGAGAACCGATGAGACCCGCCGTATTCGACCAATCGGCGAGTTCTTCGGCATCCGCCTTTTCCGCAGCGATGACGGCGCCGCCCAGAACATCGGAATGTCCGTTGAGGAACTTCGTGGTCGAATGCACGACAAAATCGGCGCCGAGCCGCAGCGGCCGCTGCAATGCCGGCGACAGGAACGTATTGTCGACGACGACCTTGGCTCCGGCTTTGCGGGCGCGCGCAGCTATGGCGCGTATGTCCACAACCCGCATCAAGGGATTGCTCGGCGTTTCGACGAAGACGAGTGCGGGCTCGACCACCATCGCCTTGGCAAGAGCTGCCTGATCGCCTTGATCAACGAAGATCACGTCGAAATGCCCGCGCGCATGCCGCGCCAACAACAACCGCTGCGTGCCGCCGTAGCAATCGTGCGGGGCCAAGACGACATCCCCGGGGCGCAGGCGGCTGAGAACGAGATCGATGGCCGCCATACCCGAGGAGACGACGACAGCGCCCATTCCCCCTTCCAACTCAGCCAGGGTCTCGGCCAGCATGTTGCGCGTGGGGTTGGACGTGCGGGAGTAGTCGTGGGCGCGGCTTTTCTCGAATCCTGCAAACTCAAATGTGGTCGTCAAGTACAGTGGCGGGGTTACGGCCCCGAAAGCAGCGTCCGTCGCCACACCGTGCGAGGCGGCAACGGTTCGTGGATGCCTATGCTTGGCCATGAGAAAATCCATGCGAGAGCGGTCACAGATAGAAAGGAGTCCGCTATACCTTCGAATTGATAGCCTGCGCCGGTTCCGGCCGGGCATGAATGATATATCGCTTCACGATATACACAAGAGACCTTCCTATGTCGAAGCCTACACCCCGCCGCAAGTTCCCCAAGCACAGTTACGAAGCGCTTGCCGACTTCCGATATGCGCTGCGTCAGTTTCTCGCGTTCAGCGAACAGGCGGCGAACGACGTCGGCCTCAGTCCACAGCAATATCAGGCGCTGCTCGCAATCAAGGGCTCCCGCAGCAAGACCGACCTGGGCATCCAGGATATCGCCGACCGGCTATTGATCCGTCACCACACGGCGGTCGAGCTGGTCGACCGTCTGGAAAAGAACGGGTTCGTCACGCGGGTCAAAGACAAGGACGACCTGCGGCGCGTGCAGGTTCGCCTTACCACGAAGACCGAACGGGTGATGGACAAGCTTGCCGCGGCCCATCTCAGGGAGCTGCGTGGCATCCGGCCGGTTCTCGACCAGCTCATGGAACAGTTCGACTGAGTACGGTTCGCCCGAAAACGGTTCGACCGGGTTTACCCGAGGCGGGCGCCGACGCTGGATGGTCGCCCCCGCCCAGCGGCGTCCGGAAGTCGAAGCGCCGCGGAGGAAGTGCGTTTCAGCACACTTTCTTAGGACCTACCGGTCCGCGCGCCCGGTGCGTAGCGGCGGGCGCTACTTCGCTGCGGCATCGACCGGATGTCTCCCTGCCGCATCGGGCGGCGCTTCCGCGGCATGGGCGAGGATCGCATCGGCGTGGAGCTTCAAGGTGTCGTACAGCGGGAGTGACGTATCCTGCTCCGAGATGAGCAGGCCGAGCTCCGTGCACCCGAGAATGACCGCCTCTGCGCCCTGCGCCTCCAAATCAGCCATCATCTTGCGTGCTGCGGCTGCGGACCCCGGCTTGACTACCCCGTGCGACAGCTCCTCCCAGATGACGCGATCGAGCTTCCGGCGCTCTGCCGCATCCGGCACGCACGTTTCGATGCCGTGGGCCGTGAAATGTTCCTGGAAGAAACCGAACTCCATCGTCGCCCTCGTGCCCAGCAGCGCCACCTTACGCCGCCCATCGCGGCTCAGCGCGGATGCAGTGGCGTCCATGATGGTGACGATCTTCAATGGAGAGGCGTCGCGGATCTGCGCGTAGGCGTTGTGAGGTGTGTTGGCGAGGATGGCGGCGAAGTCCGCCCCGGCCGCTTTGAGCCGCTGTAGCGCGCCAAGCAGGATCTCGGCGACACCATCCCAGTCATTCTTTTCGAAGCGATCGACGAGCGTCTGTAGGTTGAGGCTTTCGAGTGTCATCGGCGGGAAGTTCAGTCCACCTCGGGCGCGGTTATGCTCGGTGCAGAGGCGCTGGTAGTAGTGAACCGTCGATTCCGGGCTCAGCCCACCGATAAGGCCAATCTTTAGCATCGGATCCCTGCGGAAAGTGAATTGCAATACGTATTTGTATCGCCCTACGATATTCGTGTCGAGGAGCGGCCAAACATCGATGCGCGCAAACGCAATCTTGTGCCGCTGGTTTTTACGAGGGACGGAGAGAATGGCGGCGGGGCGGCACGTAGACCAAGAAGACCGGCAACCGGATGCCGTGGCATCGGCGCCGTGCTCCATGCACGAGATCGACCCGGAATTTGCCGGTTTGAGCAATGAACTCTCGGGCGAGAGGCTTACGCGGTGGCGGTACAGCCAGCGCAAGCGGCTCATCGCAGCGCGCATGGCGCTTTCAGTTGCCGAGCGGGAGGCACATGCCAAGCGCGTTGCTCGCGAGCTCGACACCATCGTCCCGCGCACAGACGGGACAACCGTCAGCCTCTACTGGCCGTTTCGCGGCGAACCGGACCTGCGGCCCTGGATGACACGGGCCTGCTCCGCCGGGCTGCGAACCGCGCTACCGATCGTGCTCGGAAAAGGGCAACCGCTCGTCTTCCGAGAGTGGTGGCCGGGGGCGCGCCTGGAGCGGGGTGTGTGGAATATCCCCTTTCCAGCCGATGGCCAGTTCGTCACGCCGACGGTCGTCATCGCGCCCCTCGTCGGATTCGATACCCGCGGCTACCGGCTCGGCTACGGCGGGGGGTATTTCGACCGTACACTCGCAGGTCTGACGCCGCGCCCGATCGCTATCGGGGTGGGCCATCCTGTCACGGCCCTCACCAGCATTTACCCGCAGGCGTATGACATTCCGATGGATTGGATCGTCACCGGCGACGGCTCTCCGAGCGCGGTGCCGAGGTCCCCATAACTGCTTCATTATTTGTGAGAATGCGCTCCTTGTGATGTAAGCGGTCATAAGTCTGCCGAGGTTGCCGGATTTCAATGCGGTCCGGCCCGCCAATCGCACCATTGACAAAACGCGAGAACACGCCAGATTCATCGCATGGCGAAAATGCACACGAGCACCTTCCGGATTCACACGGTCGCGGAAATTTAGCCCTGGGGCTCGGCCATTGAGCGCCCCGAGCTCCAGGGGTGCATTCGGGCTGCATATAATTGCATCGCCCACCCTGGCGCCCACCCATTTACCAGAGACATATTCAGCCGGTGCAGCTCTGCGCTGGTCACGTTTGCGCACCGCCTAGGAGTATACGGATCCCATGACCGAGCTCACGAAAGCCAACAGCACCAAGCCTGCCATCGTTGTCAGCGATGTCGATTACAAGCGCCTCAGCGACCTTGCCGCGGGTGCGCTCGATCGTTTTCCCGCGGTCGCCGAAGAGCTGCTCGCCGAAATGGACCGCGCGCAGGTGGTATCTGCCGCCCTCATTCCGCCGGGCGTGGCGCAGATGCATTCGACGATCGCCTACCGCGCCGATTCCGGCCAAGAGCGGCGCGTGACGCTGGTCTATCCGGGTGAAGCCGACATTGCCGCGAACCGTATCTCCATTCTCACGCCGATCGGCACGGCGCTTATCGGCCTGTCGAAAGACCAGTCAATCACCTGGGTCACGCGCGATGGCCAGCGTCATGCCCTCACCGTGCTCAGCGTAGAGCAGCCGAGCTCGGTCCTGGCCGACTAACCAGCGGCGCGCGAACCTTCAAGCGCGCCGAGTGGAAGCAATGGTGAATGGGAGGCGCGACATGGTTTTCAGCAGCATGCCAGCTCTCCGCCCGAGGCCTCTCATCTCAGGCGTCTAACCCCTGGCGCCGCGCTTCAAGACGCAACGCCCGGGGCCAGGGGAGATCCTCAAAGCCACCCTTTTTGTCTCGGTGCACCGGAGCACGGTGCGGCGGAGAATTGCCATGCCCAAGCTTGCCCATTGCTTCCTGTCGACCAAGGACTTCACGGCTCTCGAAACGCTGCTGGAGCGCGAGGCTTATCGCGAAGAAGCGTTCCTACGCCTGCTACGCAGCAAACTTTCGACCGCAACGGTCATGCTGCAGGAGGACATGGGGCCGGACATCGCAACTATCGACAGCCGCATCGACTACGTGATCGACGGCCGCCAAAGCGACAGTCGTATCCTCGTGCTCGGCCGCGAGAATGCACTGTCGCGATTTTCTCTCCCTATCACCACGCTGCGCGGCCTTGCGCTGCTCGGTTTGCTCGCCGGCGACACGATTACCGTCGCCCGTCCCGAAGGCGGTGTCGAAGAGTTGCATCTCGAAAGGGTTGCATTTCAACCCGAGGCGGACCGAAGGGAACGCCTGCTCGACCGCCCGCCGGCGCGCCCCGAACATGATGGCCCTTCGTCCAATGCCGGCGCCTCCGTGATTGCCTTCCCCGGCTGGCGCAAGCCTGCCGCCGCTGCCACCGGCGATGAATTGCCGCCCGACGATGACGATCCGGGGCCGCGGGCCGCCTGATCCCCGGCGCGCCGACAGCAAAACGGGGAGGCCCTCCGCGATAAGCCCGCTGCGGGTTTAACTCCGCCTGTCCGGGCGCGGCTCAATCGCCGCACCGGTGCCGCATTGGCCGCGCCTGGGAACAGCACCCGCCGCCTGGCCGTTAAAGTGCTATGAACAGGTGGTCTTCCAGTAGTGGCTCGGTCCTGGTGGTCGAGGACGAACCGCTAATCCGGGATTACGTCTCTGGCATATTAGGACAGTCCGGTTTCGATGTGATCGAGGCGGGGACAGGCGAGGAAGCGCTGCTGCGCCTTGCCGAAGGCGGCGTCTGTGCTGTCGTCAGCGACGTCTCCATGCCGGGCGCGGTGGACGGCTTCGAACTGGCGCGGCGCATGCGCAGCGAATCGCCCCGCACCGGTATCGTGCTGGTGTCCGGCGTCACGGTTCCCGACGGCGGGACTTTGCCGGATGGGGGGCATCTGCCCGGCGGGGTGCGTTTCCTGACAAAACCGGTGAAAGCTTCAACGCTATTGCGCGTCGTGCGCGAAGTTGCCGATCCGCGCGCGCATCTTCCGTCATGCAATGAACGCGGCCGAACGCGGACTTAAAGGGAGCCTTAAGCTCAGCGTGCGACGTATGCGGACTACAAGCTTGGTGCGCACACCTCAAGGTCCGCCGATGGCATTGGGCCGTTCACAGTCACCGGCCGGCCCGGCGCGAAAGACCGCAAAATCTGCGCACATGCGCTTCGTCAAGGTACCGGAATTCGTTGCTCCACAGCTTGCCACGCTGGTCACGTCGCCGCCAGAAGGCGAAGAATGGCTGCACGAGATCAAGTACGACGGCTACCGCGCCATAGCGGCTATTGCAGCGGGCAATGTGCGCATCTACACGCGCTCGCACCAGGATTGGACCGCGAAATTTTCGTCCATCGCCGAAGCCCTGCGTAGCCTGAAGCTCGCCAGCGCGTTGCTCGACGGAGAGATCGTTGTGCTCGATGCCGAGGGCCGCTCGAGTTTCCAGCGCCTGCAGAATGCCATTCGGGATAAAAGGACACCGCTAACGTACTACGTCTTCGACATTCTAGAATTCGATGGGCGTGATCTGCGTGCCGAGCCTCTGAAGCGGCGCAAGGAAATTTTGCGCAAGGCGCTGCGTGGAGCGCCGGACGCGATCCGCTATAGCGAAGATGTGCTTGGTCACGGCGGCGAAGTACTCGCGAAAGCGTGCAGTCTGGGACTGGAAGGGATCGTCTCCAAACAGGCCAACAAACCCTATGTTTCGCGCCGCTCGATGAGCTGGCTCAAGAGCAAGTGCCTCGGAAGCGACGAGTTCGTGATCGGCGGCTATCGGCTGTCGAACAAGAAGGGGCGCCCCTTCGCCTCGCTGCTGCTCGGGGAATACGTCGGTGACGAGTTGCACTATCGCGGCCGTGTCGGCACCGGATTCGATACCGCAATGCTCGAGGATCTCGGGGCGAAGCTTGAGAAGTGCGCGCGCAAGACAAGCCCCTTCGTCGACGCTCCCCGCGCTATACTGCGCGATGCACGGTGGGTTGAACCCAGGCTCGTGGCCCAGATCGCCTATACGGAGCGGACGCATGACGAAATCCTGCGCCATCCCGCATTTCTCGGGCTGCGGGGCGACAAACCGGCAAGACAGGTGCAGACCCACATGGCAAAGCCAGTCGCCAAAGCGAAAGATCCGAACGCGGTTGAAGGTGTCGCAATCTCAAATCCCGACCGGATGCTGTTCCCGGGCGCGGGTATCACCAAGATCGAGCTGGCGCGCTATCTCCTGACCGTCAGCGAGCACATGCTTCCTTACGTCGAGGAGCGGCCGCTGAGCATCGTGCGCTGCCCCGAGGGCACGCAGAAGAGCTGCTTCTACCAGAAGCACGCAAAGAAGGGCCTTCCCAGCGCGCTCAAGTCCGTTCCCGTGCGCGAGGGTGATGGCAAGCTCGCGCAGTATCTGATGGTCGATGACGCCGCCGGGATCGTCTCGGTGGCGCAGATCGGCGGCCTCGAAATCCATCCGTGGGGCGCACGCGCGGGAAAGCTTGAGTGTCCTGACCGTCTCATTTTCGATCTGGATCCCGATCCGAGCGTCGCGTTTGCGACTGTCCGCGAGGCGGCAAAGGACGTGCGCAAGCTGCTTGAAGCGGCAGGGCTTGAAAGCTTCGCGCTGGTGACGGGCGGCAAGGGCATCCACGTCATCGCGCCGCTCGATGCGCGACAGGATTGGGAGACCGTGAAGGGATTTGCGCGGGGAGTCGCCGAGAAACTCGCGCAGAACGAGCCGGAGCGGTTCACTGCCACGATGTCGAAGGCGAAACGGCGCGGACGCATATTCATCGACTGGCTGCGGAACGAGCGCGGCGCAACGGCGGTCGCCCCCTATTCGCCGCGCGCCCGGCCCGGCGCGAGCGTTGCAACGCCGGTAACGTGGACGGAGCTGTCGCGCGTCAAGGCGGCGAATGCATTCACGATCCCGCTCGTGTTGCAGCGACTGCGGCGCAAGGGCGACCCGTGGACGGACTACGGCAATACGCGCCAGCACATCTCAGACAAGGCGCTGCGATTTTTCACCTGACGCGGCGGGATGCGCTACGGGAGGCGGCGGCGTCGAGCCCTCGCCGGAGCGCCGGCCGAAATGCTCTGTCTTCTCCCAGTAGAATGGCGCCCACACGAGCTGGAAAAGCGCGCGGTGTGCTGCAAACGAGATCGCGAGCCAGTAGGCGGGCATCATCAACGCGTGGGCGGCCAGCCTCAGCCGCCCACGGCGCGCCGCCGCAACCGTTCCGAGCGCAATGGCGCTCACATATCCTGCGATTAGATTGAAGATGCCAATGCCGAGCAGCCACTGCCCGAAGACATTTTCGGGGATACTCAGCATGCGGGCCTCCCAGAGATCGAAAGCGATGAGCAGGTAGAACCACGGGTGCACCAGCACCGAGAGGATCATGCCACCCATCAGGACCTGAAAGCCAATGAAGCGGCGCGCGCCGAGCTCATGCCACAAACGGCGCGGCTGGCGCATGTGCACGAGGTAGGTCTGCATCCAGCCCTTGAGCCAACGCGTGCGCTGGCCTTTCCAGACGCGAAACGTCTGCGGCGCTTCCTCCCAGGTGGTGGATGCGATCACGCCGACATGCCAGCCCTGCCTCGCGAGGCGCATGCCGAGGTCGGCATCCTCGGTGACGTTATAGGGGTCCCAGCCACCCACGGCATCGAGCACGCGGCGCGGGAAGTGGTTCGATGTTCCGCCGAGAGGTACCGGCAGGTGCATCCGCTCCAGGGCCGGTAGAATGCAATCGAACAGCGCCGTGTATTCGATCGTGAACTGACGTGTGAACCAGCCCACGTCGGAGTTGTCGATGTTGAGCTGCGCTTGCAGGCAACCGAGGCGTTCACCGCCCGCCTTTAGGCCAGCGAGCGCACGGCGGAGCTGATCGGGCTCGGGTGCATCTTCGGCATCGTAGACGACGACGTATTCGCCCTTCGCCGATTGCATCGCGTACTGCGTGGCACGTGGCTTGGTGCGCGGCTGGCCATCCGGCACGACGACGATCTGCATGTGCGGATCAAGTGCGGCGGCCTCCAGCGCTGCTTTCGTTTCCTGATCCACTTCCTCGACGATGAGCATGATCTCGAGCCGCGAGGCCGGATAATGCAGAGCACGCAGGGATGCGACGAGCTGGGGCACCACGCCCGCCTCTCGGAACAGCGGCACCAGAACAGTATAGAGCGGAAGCGCGGCATCGCTGGCGCCGGTGATCAGCGGCGCGGACACCCGCGGAGGTGGGAAGCGCAATTGCCAAAGAGCGATCCCGCGCAGGATGACCACGCACAGGAACGGGAATGCCAACAGTGCCAACAAGGCGATGAGCGTCGGCTCAGGGGCGAGCGCCAGTCCGCCCGCCAGGAGAATGGCTGCTCCGACGAGGGCCCGCCGCTGCCAGGACCACAGGCCGACAGATGCCGAGAGTTCAGGATGGCGGGTGCGCAAGCCACCTACAGCTTCCTCCAGGAAGCGGGTACGGGCGGCCTCGTCCGGGGTGCCGGACGGTAAACAATGGTCTTTGCGGGCGGTTGTGTCCGTCCTTTTGGAAAGCGAATGACCCAGCACGGCGGCCCTCCCCCCGGCGAGCCGAGGATCATCTTGCCATAGTATTGGGTTTGACCATAGTGGGCGCGATTCAGCCTGCCCGCTGCGCGGATTCGACCGGCCATGATCCCAAACCGTCCGGCACTCTCACCGCTCCCTCCCTTCCGCCGCTTGGCGATGGGCCTCGTTGCGATCGCCGCGCTTCTGATTTGGCTGCCCCAGGGCGCCATGGCTCAGGAGGGGGGCACCGAGGACGTCCCCTCCGCGAGCGAAGAGACGGGCGAGCCTTCGCGGCGTGTCGTCGTGCGCTTCCTCACGGAGGGCGATTTTCCGCCCTTCAATTTCTACGACGAGGACGGCACGCTGGTCGGCCTCAACGTAGATCTGGCGCGCGCCATATGCATGGAGCTCAACACCGCCTGCGATATCAAGGTGCGCCCCTGGGGCGAGCTTCTGCTGGCGCTGCGCCGCGGGGAAGCCGACGCGGTGATCGCCTCCCATGCAGTGACGCCGCAGGCGCTCGCCGAGGTCGATTTTACCGACCGCTACTTCCAGACACCGGGCCGCTTTGCCGGGAAGCGTGATGGCGAGAATACCGACATCAGCCCGGAAACGCTGGAGAGCAAGCGCATCGGCGTTGCCAAGAACTCGCCCCACGAGGCGTTCTTGCGCACGTTCTTCCGCTCCAGCGCCATTCGCACGTTCGAGAACCCCGACCTTGCGCGGGACGCGCTCATACAGGGGCAGGTCGACTACATCTTCGATGACGGCATCAGCCTTGTGTTCTGGCTGCATGGCACGGCTTCGAAGCGGTGCTGCGAATTGAAGGGCGGCGCGTACCTTGAGCCCAAGTTCTTCGGCGACGGCATCGCCATTGCCGTTCCCAAGACAGATTCGCAAATCAAGACGCTGCTCAACAGTGCCCTCGCGCGGCTGCGCGCCAATGGACGGCTCGACGAACTCGTCGAGCGCTATTTCCCGGTGAAGATCTACTGAGGCGTCTCGACGCGGCCGCCGCGCATTCCACATCCGCTCAGGCGGCAGGCGATACCGCGTGCGGCGATCGGTTAACCATGATCGCTGCAGCTGTCACAATACTGCAAACTGAATCCGGTCATTGGGGGGCCATCCGAAGCGCAAGGAAGCTTGCTGCTCAAGGGGATGGACATGGTCCACTACCGCACGCTCTTCATCTCCGACGTCCACCTCGGGACGCGGTCCGCCCAGGCTGAGATGCTGCTCGACTTCCTGCGGGAGACAGAGGCTGACACGATCTACCTGGTCGGCGACATGATCGATTTCTGGCGCATCCGGCGCGGCGCCATATGGCCCCAGTCACACAACGACGTGCTGCAGAAGCTCCTGCGCAAGGTGCGCAAGGGCACGCGCGTCATCTTCATTCCCGGCAATCACGACGAAGGCCTGCGCCAATACTGCGGCCAGCATTTCGGCGGCATCGAGATCGAACATCAGACGGTGCACACTACCGCCGACGGCAAGCGGTATCTGGTGCTGCATGGCGATGAGTTCGACGTCGTCGTGCGCTACGCCAAGTGGCTCGCGTTCCTGGGTGACCGCGGCTACGAGCTGGCGCTGTGGATGAACCATCCGCTGAATTTCATCCGCCGGCGCTTCGGCCTCGGCTACTGGTCGCTCTCCGCCCACCTGAAGCTGCGCGTAAAGACAGCCGTCAACTTCATTGGCGAGTTCGAGAAATCGCTTTCCGACGAAGCGCGCCGCCATGGCGTCAACGGCGTTATCTGCGGACACATCCACCACGCGGCGTCGCGACACATCGAGGGCGTGCACTATCTCAACACGGGGGACTGGGTGGAGAGCTGCACGGCCATCGGTGAAACCGGCGATGGCGCGTTCGAGCTGATCCGTTGGCACGATGTGGTGCAGGCACGCCAGCGTGCGATTTCCGCCAAGCTTGCTGAAACGCTCCAGGTTGCCTGATGCGCATTCTCGTCACGTCGGACGCTTGGCACCCCCAGGTGAACGGCGTGGTACGGACGTACGAGCGGCTCGCCATCGAGCTGGCGGCGCTCGGGGTTGAGATGTCGGTGCTTGCGCCGCACGAGTTCCGCACGCTGCCCTGCCCCACCTATCCGGAAATCCGGCTCGCCTTGCCGGACCTCAGCCGGATCGCGCAGCGCTTCGATGCGGTGAAACCCGATGCGGTGCACATCGCCACCGAAGGGCCCATCGGCTGGATGGCGCGGCGCTATTGTCTTTCGCGGCGCATCCGCTTCACGACGAGCTTTCACACGCGCTTCCCGGAATATCTCGGGCAGCGGTTCGCCATTCCGCAGAGCTGGACGCTGGCGCTGTTGCGCCGTTTTCACAATGCGGGCGCGGGGTTGATGGTAGCGACGCCCTCGCTCAGCCGCGAGCTTGAAGGGCATGGCTTCGAGCGCGTGCTGCCCTGGACGCGCGGCGTCGACACCCAGCTTTTCCGGCCGCGGCCGGTGCGGCTCTTCGGCGAAGAGACGGTGTTTCTCTACGTCGGGCGCATCGCTGCGGAAAAGAACATCGCGGGCTTTCTCGATCTCGATCTTCCCGGCCGCAAGGTGGTGGTCGGCTCCGGCCCGCAGCTCGACGAGTTGAAGGCGCGTTATCCGCACGTGCTGTTCGTGGGCAAGCGTACGGGTGAGGAACTCGCCGCCTGCTATGCCTCGGCGGACGTCTTCGTGTTTCCAAGCCGCACCGATACGTTCGGCATCGTGCTGCTCGAAGCAATGGCATCGGGCCTGCCGGTGGCGGCGCTGCCCGTGTGCGGGCCGCGCGATGTCGTCACCGATGGTGTGACCGGCATTCTTTTGGAAGATCTGCGCTCGGCAGCCGTTGCCGCGCGTGCTCTCGACCGCGAGACCGTCCGCGCGAAGGCCGCCGAATACAGCTGGGAATATGCCGCGAAGCTTTTTCTCGCCAACATCACTGGCGCATGTCTCAAAGGAGAAGTGCACGCTCCGGTGCCGCGTAAGCTCGCGCGGCCGACGAAGGCTGCTATGCGCCCCCGCTAACGTCGAGGATGACGATCAGGATTTCCCGGCGGACTTCTCGTTTCCGGCTTTCGTGTAGGCCGGCGGCACATAGAAATTCAGCGTCTTCAGCACTTCGTCTCCGGTATTGCGGATCTCATGCTTCTCACCGCGCTCGATCATGATGAGAGTGCCCGGGCCAAGCCTCAGCCTGCTTCCTTCTATGCGCGCCTCGCCGCTTCCCGACACGACATAGAGCCACTGGTCTGCGCCGCGGTGGCGGTTGTCCTCGCCGCCCTCCTTGCCGCCAGGCGCGATGGTCATCTCCGCAGCCTGGGCGCGCCGATCGTCGATTGCCACCCGGAAGCCACGCCGAAAATTGAGCCGCTTGCGTTTCATTGTTCGAACGCCTCCACCTGCGTAAGCCGGACAGGTGCCCTGACCATCGCCGGGGCACTTTGGCAAACGCTAGTTGGGACGGGGCGTTCCGAAGCCTACTCGGCCTCGCGCTTCTCGGCAGCGAACTCCTCGCCCAGGCCCTTCTCGAGTTCAACGAGATCCTGGGGCAATGGCATGCCGTACGCCTTCAACTCGTTCAGCTTCTCCATGAGCTGGAGATAAAGCTCGTGGCGGTCTTGCGGCTCGTTTTGCATGCGCGTCAGCAAGATGCCCAGCTCCGCCTTGACGTCGTCGAATGCCATTGCCGTTCCTCGCTGTTGCAGCTTCGGGGTCGCCTACGATCGTATATGGGGCTGGTTACCGACTACTCCACGGGGAAGTCGAAATAAGTCTTCGGATAGGGCTCCGCGCGCAGGGTGTAATGCCACCATTCGCTGGGATTGTTGTAGAACCCGCACGCGCGCATAGTGCTGCGAAGCAGCTCGCGGTTGGCCTGCTGGGCTGCGCTCACCTTGCGCGATTTGGTGTGTGAAAGGGTGGAGAAGCAGTCAAAGCCCGTGCCCATGTCGGTGGTGCCGTCGTCGGTGCGCGGGCCTTCGGCGGAGTCGCAGGCGCGCACGGTTTTCTCACCGGGTTCGGACACGGCGGTTTTCTGCTCCACCGGAATAAGCGTGAGATCGACGGTGCTTCCGCGACTGTGGCCCGAGCGCGAGGCGATGTAGCTGTCGCGGAAGAGGTTGCGCTTATCGACTTCCGGATAGTAGGCCGACTTCATCTTCTGGTCGCGCAGATTGCGGCCCCAGGTGACGAAGGCGTTCACTGCGCGCTGCGGGCGGTAACAGTCGTAGACCTTGATCGCGTAGCCCCGCGCACGCACGGCATCAGCCACGCATTGGAGGCCCTTGGCAGCGTGACGCGTCAAGAGGCACCGCGCACCCTTGTAGCCGGGGACGGGCCGTCCGATGAAATTCTGCGCCGTCGCGTAGCGCATATCCACGACGAGATCGGGAATTTGCGTTTTGACATCGACAAAGGACTTCGGCGTCTCCGCGTGGACACCGAATGCGAGCGCAGCCAATCCTAGCGCTACCGCTACAGCGCGCGCTTGTGCCCCTGCCAAGCTGCGTTTCAAGCTACCCCGTGCCATCGTCCTCCCCTAGAAGCATCGGCATACTGGTCGGGACGCTTTGAAGCCCGTTCTCGGGCGGCGTCTGCGGTGCTTCTATCCAGCCTTCTGGTAGGTTCCGATGATCTGCGCATCGGCGAGGATGTGCCCTTCCATCGCCTGAAGAAGCTGCGCCTTCGTCGGCTGCTCAAGGTGTGAGAGTTTCGTGTCGAGCGCATAAAGCTTGAAGAAGTAGCGGTGTCGGCCGATGGGCGGGCATGGGCCGCCATAACCGGTGCGCTTCCAATCGTTGAGGCCCTCTTTGGTGCCGCCGGGAAGGGTCGTTACACCCTCGGGGAGTCCCGCCGTATTGGCTGGCAGATCGAACAACACCCAGTGTACCCAAGTCATCTTTGGGGCCGCGGGATCGGGCGCATCGGGATCATCGACGATCAAAGCAAGGCTTTTGGCGCGTTCGGGCACGTCGGAGAACGCAAGCTCCGGGGAAAGGTCGCGGCCCTCGCAGGTGAAGCTGGCGGGGATCTCGCCACCGTCCGCAAATGCCGGCGATGATATGCGCAACGTCATGGCGCGCTCCTAGAATAGTTTGAGGCCCGGCGGCAGCGGCAGGCCCCCGGCCATCTCCTGCATTTTCGCCTGCAGGGTGGTGTCGAGCTTGCCCTTGGCGTCCGCAGCCGCGGCCACGATCAGGTCTTCAAGAATTTCAACCTCGTCGGCCTTGGCGAGACTCGGATCGATGTGCACGCGCTTCACGTCGCCCTTGCCGGTGAGCGTGACCTTGACCAGTCCGCCGCCGGACTGCCCGTCGATCTCCATGCCGGCCAGCTCTTCCTGCATCTGCTGCACGCGGGCCTGCATCTGGCCCACCTGCTTCATCATGCCCATCAGGTCCTTCATGCGGTATTTGCCTCCGATTGCCTCGGCGTCGCGAAGCTCAACGCTTTATCGATCGCAGAGTGCTTCAACGTTCTCAATTTTATCGTGCTTCTTTTCGGAAAACCGGTGCCCACTTTTCCGGAAGCACTCTCTATCAATCGTGCTTCTTTTCGGAAAACCGGTGCCCACTTTTCCGGAAGCACTTAGCCGGTTCCGGTCTTGCCGCGGTCCGGTCCGGCGATCGGGCGAATATCGGCGATTCTGGCGTTCGGGAACTGCTCCAGCAGCGCTTTCACCGCAGGATGGGATTTGAGTGCCTCTATCTCGGCGGCCTCGCGCTCGCGGCGCATCTCGCCGAACGTACGCTCGCCCCTCTCCCGCGAAAGCACGACGACCCACTTGCGGCCGGTCCAGCTGTTCAACTTCTCGCGCAATTCGTTGGCCAGTTGCGGCGGGGCACCGGGCAACAGGAAAAGGTCGATGGCCCCCGCTACGGCGTCGAACTTCACGAGGCTGACGCGGTCCTCAAGGTGCATTTTCAGCATCATGTCGCGGCGCTCGCCGACGAGGGCGATCACCTCCGCGAACGAGCGCGGATCGGCGAGCCCGGTCGGCGCCGCGCTTGGCGGGGCGCCGGTCAGCTCATCGAGGGACGAATCGTATTCGGCATCGAAACCGAAACCGTCGTCGTCGGCATAGGTTCCGTAAGCGCCCCCTTCGTCATCGAAGGGAATGGGACGTTCGGTGGCGATTGCAGGCAGGCTGCTCGCTTCGGGTGCAGACGCAGACGCAGGTGGTGGTGCTGGTGCTGGTTGAAGCGCCGCGGCCCGCTCAGCATTCTCCGCACTGTTCAACGGGGCATCGCGGCCGGCTCCCCCCCCCGCGGGCGCCGGCTTGCCGCTGCGGGCGAGTGCGCCTTCACCGCCGAGCATGCGAATGACTTCGTCGGGCGATGGAAGATCGGCGGTGTAGGTGAGGCGGATCAGCACCATCTCGGCGGCGGCGCGCGGGTTTGCAGCCTTCCCCGTCTCCTCGCCGCCCTGCAGCAGCATCTGCCAGGCGCGCGACAGGAGCGGTGTCGACAGGCGGTCTGCGATAGTTCCGGCGCGGCGTCGTTCCTCGGCGCTCATGCCGGCCCCGCCCGCTTCGGGCCCAACGGCCTTTATGCGCGCGGCCGCGTGGACAGCCTCGGCGAGGTCCGCGATGAGTTGCACGGGCTCGGCGCCGTCGCGGTGCAGTTCGTCCAGTGAGAGCAGCGCCGCCTTGGCGTCGCCGCGGAAGACGTGCTCCAGCAAATCGAAAATGCGACCGCGGTCGGCGAGACCGAGCATTGCCCGCACGGTTTCCGCGCCCACGTGCCCTTCGCCCATCGCAATGGCCTGATCGAGCAGTGACAGGCCATCGCGCACCGATCCTCCCGCCGCGCGGGAGATTAGCGTCAGCGCGTCATCGTCGGCGGTGGCGCCTTCTCTGCCGACAATGTTGGCAAAGTGTGCGCTCAGCTCAGGCACGTCCACGCGACGCAGATCGAAGCGCTGCGTGCGCGACAGCACTGTCACCGGAACCTTGCGGATCTCGGTGGTGGCGAAGATGAACTTCACATGCTCCGGCGGCTCCTCGAGAGTCTTCAGAAGGGCGTTGAACGCGCCCTTCGAGAGCATGTGGACCTCGTCAATGATGAAGACCTTGATGCGCGCGATGATCGGCTTGTAGCGCGCGCTCTCGATCAACTCGCGGATGTTGTCGACGCCGGTGTTGGAGGCGGCGTCCATCTCGATCACGTCCGGATGGCGGCTCTCCATGATCTCGGTGCAGTGCCTGCCCAGCGCCGGCATGTCGATGGTGGGAGCGGTGACCGTATCGGTCTCGTAATTCAATGCGCGGGCGATGATGCGCGCGGTCGTCGTCTTGCCGACGCCGCGCACGCCCGTCAGCATATAGGCCTGGGCGATGCGGCCCGATGCGAAGGCGTTGCGCAGGGTGCGCACCATCGCCTCCTGGCCGATCAGGTCATCGAAGCTCTGGGGGCGGTACTTGCGCGCCAGTACGACGTAGGGCTTCGCGGGAGCCCCTGGCTTGCCGGCGTCGGTTGGGTCGGGCGAATTTCTGGCCATGTCTCTACCTTTGGCCCGGCGGGCCATGGGAGCAAGGCGACGGTCTTGGCGGAGCCGAGCTCAGCTCAGTATCCCGGCGGCGCCGAGTTCAGCCCGGTAGACGAGTCGCGCCCTCGCGGAGGGCAGCTCGTCGCGCAGCGGCGAGCGATCGGCCCGTGAGCAGAAAAATAGAGGAGGCTGACGAACGACCCGCGTCCTGATCGTTAGGGCTGCTTCCTTCCGGACCTGACCCGGTTGGCGAGGGATGCGTCCGCCGCCAACCTCCCGAGCCGATTATGGGGGGAGAGGCCGCAGCTTACAACCCTCCCCCGCTCGGGTGCCAACACCCTTCACAAGGGCTGTCATTTTTCCGCTTTAGGTTTTGCGCAGAAAGGGCCGGGCAAAATGCTTGCCCGCCCTGCCAGCCGAATTGACACCCTGCGCGCGGCCCCCGTAGGCTCGGCGCGCGATTATCCGGGGGGAACAATTGCGTATGAAGCCGTTTGCGTCACTGCTCGCCTGTTTTCTAGCCCTCGTCGCCGCCGCCTCACCAGCACTCTCCGCCTGTCCTGCTGGCGATGACATAGATATCCAGCTCCGCGACAAGGAGCTGCAGCGCCATCTCATTCTTTCAGGCTTCCTGGCGGCCGAGATCGGCCGGGCCAACGAGAAGATGCTGCGCGCCGCCATTACGGACTTCCGCGCGGCCAACGGACTTCCCGGGGCGGGTGAGGCGGTTCTCACCGAAGCGGAATGCCAGTCGCTGAAGCACAACAACGATGCGATCTATGCCTTCATCGGCTTCAAGCAGGTGGTCAATCCGGTCAACCAGCTAAAGATGACATTTCCCGCGGGGCTGCTGCCCCCGGAGGCGAAGCCGTCAGATCTCAGCTGGCAGGAATACGACAACCCCAAGGTGAGCCGCGTCGGGATCGACGTGTTTCGCGTATCAGGGCGGGAATCTTCTGCTGCGTCGTTCACGCGCGGCTATCAGTCGTACAGCGCCCTCACCCTCACATACGTGCACAATTCCGGTTCGGAGGTGATCGCCGAGGGCGCCGGCAACCGCTGGGGCAACCGCTATTACTTCCACAACATGAATTTCGAATACCAGGGGGGGCAGCGCGGCATTTATATCCGCTTCGACATGCGCCCGCCGGAGGGCTTCGTGCCCCCGCCTGAAATCCTGCCGGCGGCACGGCTGGAAAAGATTCAGAAGCAGATCGCCAAGCTTTACACGGGCGGGGGCTCGGCAACCCCGAGCGAGAATGACGTCGCATGGTCGCTCATCGCGCGCGCCGTTTTCAATATCGTCGCTTCGGACTTCTACGATCAGAACGGCTGGCGGGAGCTGACGACGAAGAACTGCGTCTTCGGTCCACAGCGACGCGCCCGCCGTGGCGGCGTCCGCATCGTGTTTGCAACGACGCGCGCCATCGCCGATCCCCAGGGCGACATGACGACGATGTTCGCCAACGCACCCAGCGAAAGGATCTCGATCGGCTGCGTGCAGGTGAATCCGCGGGTATCCCTCACGCGCGGCGACAGCACCTACCGCGGCGCATGGCGCGGCGGTGCGCGCGCCGCCAACGCCAGGATCAAGCTGCTTGCCGACCCGATCGACCGCAGCTCGGAGAATTATATCCGCATCGTCGATACGGCAGCGTCCGAAGACGCAACCCACGCGCTGCTCGTCATCCACGGCTACAACAATTCGTTTCACGAGGCGCTGCAAGCAACGGCGCGGATCGCAGGCGGCGCCGATTACAAGGGCCGCGTCTACATGTTCTCGTGGCCCAGTGTCCGCAGCCCGCTTCGCTACCTTCAAGATGCGGACAACGCGGAGGAAGCGGAGGGTTCACTGCAAGCGTTCCTCGCCGCGGTCCTGCGCGACAACAACATCCGCACGCTCGATATCGTGGCCCACTCCATGGGCTCGCAGCAGCTCATGCGCGTCATGAGCTCGATCCGGAGCATCCTCGACGGACGCCGCCATGACGAAGGCACGCTGCGTCTCGGCCAGGTAGTTTTCGCCGCGCCGGATGTTTCGGCGGCGGTGTTCAACACTAAGATTCAGACGTGGGCGAAGCTTGCGCAGCGCGTCACGATCTACACGTCGGGCGGTGACTGGGTGCTGTGGCTGTCGTCGTTCCTGCGTGGCTTCAATGACCGAGCGGGCGGCCACACGCCGTGGGGTGAACCTCTCTACGTCGATGCCAGCAACGTGTTCGTCATCGACAAGACGCCGCCCGAATACGACTTCTGGAAGTTCTTCACCTACACCCACTCGGACTACGTGGATGACAACGTCATCCTCAATGACATCCAGACCGTCATCACGGGCAAGCCGTCCGGCGATCCCAGCCAGCGCGACCCTGAAGGCACGAAGTTCAAGGCGCTCCCCTACAAGGGCATTGCGGGGAAGAAGTATTGGACGACCCTGCCGGAAGGTGTGCTTGCCGATGCGAAGGAGGCGGTGAAGGAGGGGCTCGACCGCAAAAAGCCAGACCTGCGCCCGGCGCCCGCGAAGGCGCCCCCCGCGTCGACGGAACAGCCGCCTATCGAGCCGGATGCCCCCGCGGCCGAGCATTCGACGGACCAGCCCAGCGCCACCGGAGCGACGCCGTAAAGTCGCTGGCGGCAGCCGAGGCTTTGAGGGACTCGCGCTAAAGCGCGTCAGATGCAGCGGCCGCCATCGACCTCGATGGCGACGCCGGTGATGAAGGCCGAGGCCGGATCGGCGAGGAATATCGCAGCGTTCGCGATGTCGTGCGGACGCGATAGCCGCCCCAGCGGAATTCCGGCCAGAAACTTGGCGCGGTTTTCCGGCGTATCGGGCAGCCCCATGAACTGCTCCAGCATGCCCGTCTCGCCCATCACCGGATTGATGGCGTTGACGCGGATGTTCTTTGCCGCCAGCTCCGCTGCCATCGATTTGGTCAGTGTGATCACGGCGCCCTTCGAGCCGTTGTACCAGGTGAGGCCGGGGCGCGGACGCACGCCCGCGGTGGAGGCAACGTTGATGATGATGCCGCCGCCGCGCCGCTCCATCTTCGGAACCGCGGCGATGGTCGAGAGATAGATCGACTTCACGTTCACCGCATAGATGCGGTCGAACTCGGTCTCTTCCACCTCGAGCAGCGGGCCGTTGCGGTGCGTGACGCCTGCATTATTGACGACGATGTCGATGCCGCCGAATGCTTCGGTGGCAGCGCGCACCATCACGTCGACATCGTGCTTCTCCGATACGTCAGCCTGCACGGGGACCATCTTGTCACCGAAGCCGGCCGCCAGCGCGCGCACGCCTTCGCCGTTGATATCGGCGGCGACAACGTTAGCGCCTTCGAGGACGAAGCGTTCGGCAATGCCGCGTCCGAAGCCCGAGGCAGCGCCCGTGACGATCGCGACTTTGCCTGCAAGCTTCATGTCACTTCACCTTGCCTGATTGCTTGCGTGTCCGTCAGCGCAGCTGCACCGGGATCCTGCCTTCGGCAGCGAGACGCGCAGCCTCGGCGCGGTAGGGGCTCGCCCGATAGGTCCCGAGCACGCGCTTTTCCGAGGAGAAGAACGACAGCTCCTCGAGCGCCAGCCGCACCATGCGATCCGAAGGGTGTCCCTCGATGTCGGCATAGAACATGGTGGCGTTGAACGTACCTTCGGGCTGGTAGCTTTCCAGCTTCGTCATGTTGACGCCGTTGGTGGCGAAGCCGCCCAGCGCCTTGTAGAGCGCAGCGGGCACGTTGCGCACGCGGAAGATGAAAGTCGTGACGACGGGCCCATCCTCAGGGTCGGCATCGTCCGCCTCGGCGGAGAGCACGACGAAGCGCGTCGTGTTGTGCACCTCGTCCTCGATATCGCCCATTAGAATGTCGAGGCCGTAGATTTCGGCGGCAAGGGTGGGTGCGATGGCGGCAAGTGCCGGGTCCTTCGCTTCACTGACGAGACGCGCGGAGCCCGCCGTGTCGGCCTCCGGCACGGGTTTCAGCCCGAGCTCCATCAGCTTGCGCCGGCACTGGCCCAGCGCCTGGGTGTGGGAGAGAACCTTCTTCACCGTCTGCAACGTTGCGCCGGGGATGGCCATCAACTGGTGGCGCACGCGCAGGAAGTGCTCGCCGACAATGTAGAGGTCGGCGTTGGGCAAGAGATGGTGGATGTCGGCGACGCGTCCCGCGACCGAATTCTCGATGGGGATCATGGCGAGGCGCGCTTCGCCCGACTTCACCGCCTGCAGCGCATCCTCAAAGGTCGGACAGGCGACAGCCTCCATCTCGGGGAAGGCTTCGCGGCACGCGAGGTGCGAATTGGCGCCGGGCTCGCCCTGATAGACGATGCGCATGGCAGCCGGGTTGCCGGTCGATGGGCCGGCCGCTTCAGGATCGCGGGATGATTGGGGCATGGATCGCAGGCAATTAAATAAGCCCGGGGCGCTCGCGGCCGCTAGGCGCGCTCGGCTCGCGGAGGGTTCAGACGGCCCCCAGGAGGCGGCGCGCCCGCTCGAGGTCGGCGGGAGTATCGACACCGAGCGGAACAGTGTCAACGACGCTCACATCGATGCGCATGCCGGCTTCCAGGGCGCGCAGCTGCTCCAGCTTCTCGCGCTTCTCCAACGGGGAGGGTTGCAGCGACACGAAGCGGGCCAAAGCTGCGCGGCGATACGCGTAGATACCGATGTGATGGTAAAGCGGGCCATCGCCGTGGGGTGCGGTGGCGCGCGTAAAATAAAGTGCGCGCAGGCGCCGAGGCGTAGGAAGCGGCGAGCCGACAACCTTCACCACGTTCGGATTGGTGCGCTCCTCAGTCTCTGCGATCTCGGCGGCGATGGTCGCGATATCGACAGTAGGCTCTTCGAGCGGTGCCAGGCAGGCGGTGACGAGATGTGGCTCCAGCGTCGGCAGGTCCCCCTGCAGATTGACGATCGTGTCGGCGCGGCCTTCGGGGTCTATGCGCTGAATCGCCTCGAAGATGCGGTCCGAGCCCGAGGCGTGGTCCGCCCGGGTCATCAGCGCCTCACCACCCGCGGCCTTCACGGCAGCGAGCACCTCCTCGGCGTCCGTCGCCACCACGACGCGCCCGGCATCGGCTGCGACGGCGCGCCGCCACACCTGCACGATCATCGGCGCGCCGGCGATGTCCACCATCGGTTTTCCGGGCAGGCGGGTCGCCTGCATGCGGGCGGGAATGAGGATCAGCGTATTGGCCAAATGGGCACCCCAGGGGGACCTTCGAAGGCTAAGGCGAGGCAATTGGTCCCGGCGGGGTGCACATAGAACGGGCGCTGCGTTGGTTGCAAGCCGATGCGGAATTTCTATAGTCGCGCCACGCTTCGGCGCCGGGCCGAAAGCGCTGCTGCGGAGCATGGAATGCGATTCGATTCCTTCGAGTTTTCGAAGATGGCCGGTGCTTTTCTTTGCACCCTTCTGGTCATCGTCGGCTTCCGCGTGGCACTCGAAATAGGCGAGCATAGCGCAGCTCCGGAAAATCCCGGCTACGTGTTGCCTATGCCAAGCGCCGATGGCGGCGGAGCCGCTGCTCCGGCGGGCGGCGCGGCACCGGCTGCTCCTGCATTCGATCCGGCGGCCGTAGCTCAGGCGGCCGCGGGCGGCAACGCCGAGGCCGGCGCCTCGGTCTTCAAGAAGTGCACGGCATGCCATTCAATCGAATCGGGCGGCGCCAACAAGGTGGGTCCGGGCCTCTTCGGTGTCGTCGGCCGCGCGAAGGCCAGCCATGCGGGCTTTAACTATTCGGACGCGATGAAGGCGAAGGGTGGCGATTGGACGCTCGAAGACCTCGCCTCTTTCATTCATAATCCCAAGGGCTTCGTGCCGGGCACGAAGATGCTTTTCCCGGGCATTACCGACAGCGGCGACCTTTCCGATCTCCTCGCCTATCTCAACAGCGCGAAGTAGCGCTGGCGTTCGCTCGCTCCTGCGCCCACATTAGGCAAGGCAGCAACTCAGCGTTAAAATGACAGCAAGTTAACTCGCGCCGAGGCCCGGATTTTGCGAGGCTTCGGCCGTTCGCGTGTCCTATGGTCTATCCGGCGCCACGCCATGCGTATTTTCCGGCAAAGGCGGCGCCTCGACCTCCCGTCCATGACAGATAAGGGAAATCGCCTGGTGCACCTGCGTCTCGACGCCCCCGCCGCCTGCCTCGCAGCCCTGCTTCTCCTGAACGGTGCCATGCCGGCGCTCGCGCAGGAGAACTTTCCCGCCGCCGAGGCGGCGACGCAGCCCGAGGCCGCCGCAGCAGAGACGCCTCAATCGGCTTCCCCGCGGGCAGAAACGGCTGATCCCGGCAATGCCACGCCCGCCGCGGGCGCAAGCCAGGCAGCACCCTCCGCTCCGCCCGCCGCTGAAGCGGCACCCGCGAGCCACGAGGAATACCCGCGCCACCATGCCCTTTCGCTCGTCGGCGAACCGGCCTACCCGGCAGGCTTTACTCACTTCAACTGGGTGAACCCCGACGCGCCGAAGGGGGGCACCCTGCGGGGCTATGCGCAGGGCTCGTTCGACAGCCTCAATCCCTTCTCGGTGAAGGGCGATCCCGCGGGCGGGCTCGGCCTCGTCTATGATTCGCTCATGGCCGGCAGCCCCGACGAGCCTTCGACTGAATACGGGCTCATCGCCGAGTGGGTGTCCTATCCGCCCGACTACTCGTCGGTGACGTTCGGCATCAATCCGAAGGCGCGGTTCCACGACGGCACACCCATCACGCCTGAGGACGTTATCTTCTCGTTCGAGGGGCAGAAGGCGGCACACCCGCGTTCGGCCTTCTATTACAAGAACGTCGTGAAGGCCGAGAAAACCGGAGACAACCAAGTCACCTTCACGTTCGACGTTAAAGGCAACCGCGAGTTGCCGCAGATCCTGGGCCAGCTCAGCGTACTGCCGAAAGCATTCTGGGAAGGCGTCGGCCCCAACGGTGAAAAACGCGACATCACCAAATCGACACTCGAGATTCCGGTGGGATCGGGCGCATACCGTGTGAAGAGCTTCGATGCCGGCCGCTCCATCACCTTCGAGCGCGTCAAGGACTACTGGGCCAAGGATCTGCCCGTCGCGAAAGGTCAATGGAACTTCGACGAATTCAAGCTGACCTACTTCCTCGACCGCACGCCGGCCTTCGAGGAATTCAAGTCGGGCAAGATCGACTACTGGCCGGAGTCGTCCGCCAGCCAGTGGGCAACTGCCTACGACTTCCCCGCCGCGCGCAACGGCCAGGTGAAGAAGGAAGCGATCCCCGTACGGCGCGTTGCGCCCATGCAGGCGTTCGTCTTCAACCAGCGGCGCAACCAGTTCCAGGACCCGAGGGTGCGCCGCGCGTTCGGCCTCGCTTTCAACTTCGAGGAAGCGAACAGGAAGCTGTTCTACGATTCCTATGTGCGCGTTGGTAGCTACTTCGACAACTCCGAACTCGCTTCGAGGGGCCTGCCTACGGGGCGCGAGCTCGAGATCCTCAACGAGGTGAAAGACGAAGTGCCGCCGGAGGTGTTCACTACCGAGTGGAAGAACCCCGTGAACAAGGCGCCGGAGGATTTCCGCAACCACATGCGTGAAGCCTCGCAGCTACTCAAGGAAGCGGGCTGGACGTTGCACGAAGTGGAAGTAGACGACGGCAGCTGCGGTACGTTCTGCTCGATCATGCGCTCGGTGGGGCTCTCTTCGGGACCCAAGGCAAACCTGTTGCGAAATGCACAGGGCCAGACGCTGGACGCGGAGTTCCTGCTCGAGTCCCCCGACTTCCAGAAGATCGTGCTGCCCTACGTCCAGGACCTGCAGAAGCTCGGCATCAAGGCGTCGGTTCGCGTGGTCGACGGCGCACAATACAAGCGGCGCGAGGATTCGCGCGACTATGACATCATCGTCGACAACTTCGCCCAGTCGGAGTCGCCGGGTAACGAGCAGCGCGATTTCTGGGGCTCGGCCGCTGCGGAGCGCGATGGCTCGCGCAATACCGCCGGTATCCGCAATCCGGCGGTCGACAAGTTGGTCGATAAGGTCGTCTTCGCCAAGGATCGCGACGAGCTGGTTGCCGCGACACGCGCTCTCGATCGCGTTCTGCTGTGGAACTACTACGTCGTGCCGCAGTGGCACTACCCCTATGAGCGCATCGCCTACTGGGACATCTTCGGCCGTCCGGAAAAGCTCCCCTCGCAGACGTCGGCTCTCTCGCAGACTTGGTGGATCGACGCAGACAAGAAGAAGGCGCTCGACGCCGCACGGGGGCGTTGATGTCAAACCGGATCGCAGCACGGCCGGCGCCGCACACACGAGTGCCCGCCTGCCGCCTTTCCGTGCTCCTGCTCGCCGCGGCGGCGCTCTTTTCACCGACAGCGGCTGAGCCGCGGCATGGGTTGTCGGCGTTCGGCGAGTTGAAGTACGGCCCCGACTTCAAGCATTTCGACTACGTCAATCCGAATGCGCCGAAGGGCGGCCGGCTGTCATCTACCGGCACTGGCGGCACCAAGACGTTCGACAGCTTCAACAGCTTCATTCTGAAGGGCGATGCCGCACAGGGCCTCGGCTACCTCTTCGACAGCCTGATGACGCGCGCCCTCGATGAACCGGACGCCCTCTATGGCCTCGTCGCCTCCAGCGGCGACATCGCCCCCGATGGCCGTTCGGTCGCCTTCAAGATGCGACCCGAAGCGAAATTCGCCGACGGCACACCCGTCACCGCCGATGACGTCGTGTTCTCCTTCAACGCGCTGAAGGAGAAGGGGCATCCGATGTATTCGCTGTCGCTGCGCGATGTCGTCAAAGCGGAAGCGCTCGATCCGCATACCGTGCGCTATGAGTTCAAAGGCGATCTCATCCGCGACCTGCCGCTGACCGTCGCCGAGCTGCCGATCCTGTCGAAGGCTTTCTACACCGAGCAGCCGTTCGATCAGTCATCCCTCAAAAAGCCGCTGGGCTCCGGCCCCTACGTGATCAGTGACTACAAGCCCGGCACCTTCGTCTCCTACAAGCGCCGGCCCGACTACTGGGCGAAGGATCTACCGGTCAACGTCGGCCGCTTCAACTTCGATGAGATCCGGTACGAGTACTATCGCGATCGCACGCTCGAGCTGGAGGGCTTGAAAGCCGGCGCTTTCGACTATCGCGAGGAATTCACGTCCGTCGACTGGGCGACTGCGTACGATATTCCTGCGGTGAGAGACGGACGGTTGCAGCGGCTCATCACACCGGACGGGCGTCCTTCGGGTGCTCAAGGCTTCTTCATCAATATGCGGCGCGACCAGTTCAAGGACAAGCGCGTCCGCCAGGCGCTCGATCTCGCCTTCGACTTCGAATGGTCCAACAACAAGCTGTTCTACAATCTCTACAAGCGCACGCAGAGCTTCTTTGAGAACTCCGATCTCAAGGCGACGGGCCTGCCAAGCGCAGGGGAGCTGAAGCTACTCGAGCCCTTCAAGGATCAGCTGCCGCCGGAAGTGTTCGGCGAGCCCTATACGCCGCCCGTTACCGACGGCACGGGACGCAACCGCGAAAACCTGCAACGGGCGAACAAGCTTCTTACCGAAGCGGGCTACGGCCCCGGCGGCAAGCCGCTCAATTTGGAGATCCTGTCGTTCGAGGAAGGCTTCAACCGCATCATCAATCCGTACGTCGACAACCTGAAGCGCATCGGCATCAATGCCTCGCTGCGTCAGGTCGATCCGGCGCAGTATGAGCGGCGCATAAAGTCGTTCGATTTCGATATGGCCATCCAGCGCTACGCGCTCCGGCTCACGCCCGGCGTCGAGGTCAAGAGCTACTGGGGATCGGAGGCAGCCGCCATCGATGGTAGCTTCAATCTCGCCGGCATCAAGGATCCGGTCGTCGATGCGCTGATGACGAAAATGGTGGAAGCGAAGTCCCGCGCCGAACTCTCCGTTGCCGCGCGCGCCCTCGATCGCGTGCTGAGAGCGGGGAACTATTGGGTTCCCCAGTGGTATAAGGCATCACATAATGCCGCTTTCTGGGATATGTACGGGCGTCCAGAGGTGAAGCCAACCTATGATGACGGCGTGATCGAGACCTGGTGGTATGACGCCGACAAAGCCGCAAAGCTAAAGAGACCATGAGCCCGAGCCGAGCCCGATGGCAGCCTATCTCCTAAAGCGTCTACTGCTGATCATTCCGACTCTGTTCGGCATCATGCTGATCAGTTTCGCGATCATTCAGTTCGCGCCGGGTGGCCCTGTCGATCGCATCATCGCGCAGCTTCAGGGGCGCGATTCATCCATCGTCTCGCGCATCGGCGGCGGCGGCGGCGATACGCTGTCGAGCGGCAGCCAGGCACAGCTGGGCCAGGGCTCGGCCGAAGCGGTGACATCGAAATATCGCGGCGCGCAGGGCCTCGATCCGGAATTCATCAAGAGCCTCGAGAAGCAGTTCGGCTTCGACAAGCCGGCGTACGAGCGCTTCTTCATCATGATGAAGAGCTTCCTCACCTTCGACTTCGGCAAGAGCTACTTCCGCGATATCTCCGTGTTGCAGCTCATCAAAGAGAAGCTGCCCGTCTCGATCTCGCTCGGGCTCTGGATGATGCTGATCAGCTACATGATCTCCATCCCTCTCGGCATTCGCAAAGCGGTGAAGGATGGTGAGCCGTTCGATGCCTGGACGAGCACGGCGCTTGTCGTTGCCTATGCGATCCCGGGCTTCCTTTTCGCCGTGCTGTTGCTGATCCTCTTTGCGGGATCATCGTTCCTGCAGATCTTCCCCTCGCGCGGCCTCACCTCCGATAATTGGGAACAGCTTTCGTTCTTCGGGCGCATCGCCGACTATTTCTGGCACCTGACGCTGCCGCTGATTGCGATGTCGCTCACCGCCTTCACGACGATGACGTTCCTTACCAAGAACTCGTTTCTCGATGAGATCCGCAAGCAGTACGTGATGACGGCGCGGGCCAAGGGCCTCAGCGAGAACCAGGTGCTCTATGGGCACGTATTCCGCAACGCCATGCTACTGATCATCGCCGGATTCCCGGGGGCGTTCATCAGTGCCTTCTTCGCCGGGGCACTGCTGATCGAGACAATCTTCTCGCTAGACGGGCTCGGGCTTCTGTCGTTCGAATCCATCGAGAAGCGCGACTATCCGGTAATCTTTGCCACGCTGTGGATCTTCTCGCTGGTCGGCCTGTTGCTGAACCTCGTCTCGGACTTCGTCTACACGATGGTCGACCCGCGGATCGACTTCGAGAGCAGGGAGGTCTGATTCATGACGGACCTGCGCGCCCTCGAAACACCGCTGCCGCAATCGCAACCGCCTCCGCACGAGGAGCACAGGCGGCTGCCGGACTGGCTCAGCCGCCGGCCGCCTTCGGGCAACAGGCTCAGCCCCATCAATCAGCGGCGCCTTGCGAACTTCAACGCCAACCGTCGCGGCTACTGGGCGCTGCGGATCTTTCTGGCGCTTTTTGCCGTGTCGCTGTTCGCCGAGTTCGTCGCCAACGACCGGCCGCTGCTGATGAGCTACAAAGGCGAAATCCTCTCGCCCGTGCTGTTCGATTATCCGGAATCGAAATTCGGCGGCTTCCTGGCACTCACCGACTACAAGGATCCCGTCATCCTCGACGAGATCAAAAGCAATGGCTGGGTGATCTGGCCGCCGATCCGCTATTCCTACGACACCATCAACAAGGATTATCCGGGCCGGAAGGGGCCGGATGGTCTCTGCCTGGGCTATCCCGCCCCGCCGCCCTGGGCTTCGAGCGCGCCACTATGCGATGCGCCGCCCGAGCAGCTCGCGCGCTTCCATGCGCTCGGCAACACCAACTGGCTCGGTCTCGACAATCAGGGACGCGATGTCGTTGCACGCGTGATCTATGGTTTCCGCATATCGGTGCTATTCGGCCTGATCCTGGCGCTGCTGTCGGCATCGATCGGCATCACGGCGGGCGCGGTGCAGGGCTATTTCGGCGGCAAGACGGATCTGATCTTCCAGCGTTTTCTGGAAGTCTGGTCCTCGGTTCCGTCGCTGTTCGTCCTGATCATCATTTCGTCGGTGCTCATCCCCGGCTTCTGGACGCTGCTTGGCGTGCTCCTGCTGTTCGAGTGGGTGAACCTCGTCGGCGTGGTACGGGCCGAGTTCCTGCGGGCGCGCAACTTCGAATACGTGAACGCGGCGCGCGCGCTCGGGCTTTCTCACCGCAAGATCATGATGAAGCATCTGTTGCCGAACGCGATGGTGGCGACGCTGACCTTCCTGCCGTTCCAGCTCTCGGGCAGCATCGCGGCGCTTACGGCGCTCGACTTCCTCGGCCTCGGCCTGCCGCCTGGCTCGCCGTCGCTCGGCGAACTGCTGCTACAGGGCAAGCGGCATCTCGAGGCCCCATGGCTCGGCCTTACCGGCTTCTTCACCGTGGCGATCATGCTGTCGCTGCTCATCTTCATCGGCGAGGCCGTGCGCGATGCGCTCGACCCGCGCAAGACGTTCCGATAGGGGCTGGCGATGTCGGATAAAAAATCCCGCGCGCTGCTCGATGTCAGGGATCTGTCCGTCGCATTCGGCGGCGGCAAGATGATCGCTGCCGACAGGGTGAGCTTCCGCATCGGCAAGGGCGAAACGGTAGCGCTCGTCGGCGAATCCGGCTCCGGAAAGACCGTGTCTGCGCTGTCGATCCTGCGCCTGCTCCAGTATCCTGCCGCTTCTCACCCTTCGGGCGAGGTATGGTTCGAGGGGCGCGATCTCCTGAAGCTCAAGCCGTCGCAGCTTCGCTCGGTGCGCGGTGACCGCATCTCGATGATCTTCCAGGAGCCAATGACCTCCCTCAACCCGCTGCACACGATCGAGCGGCAGGTGGGGGAAGTCCTGCGCGTCCATCGCCGCATGAACGACAATGTGGTGCGCACGCGGGTCCTGGAGCTTCTGCACAAGGTCGGCATTCGAGACCCGGAAAAGCGGCTCGACGCCTATCCGCACCAGCTTTCGGGCGGCCAGCGCCAGCGCGTGATGATTGCTATGGCGCTCGCCAACGAGCCGGAGTTGTTGATTGCCGACGAGCCCACGACTGCGCTCGACGTCACGATCCAGGCGCAGATTTTGGAGCTGCTGCGCGACCTGCAGCGCGAGATGGGCATGGCGATGCTGCTCATCACCCACGATCTCGGCATAGTGCGCAAGATGGCCGAGCGCGTCTACATCATGCGGCGGGGCAAGATCGTCGAAGATGGTCAGACGGAGCGCATCTTCACCGATCCGCACCATGAGTACACGAAGCAGCTCCTTGCCGCCGAGCCGAAGGGCCTACCTCCGGTAGCCGACGACACGGCACCGGTCGTTCTCGAGACCGACGACCTGAAGGTCTGGTTCCCCATCAAGCGCGGCCTGATGCGGCGCACAGTCGATTACGTGAAGGCGGTGGACGGCCTGTCGCTCAAACTCCGAAAGGGCCAGACGCTGGGCGTCGTCGGGGAATCGGGTTCGGGTAAGACGACCCTCGGCCTTGCCATCCTCCGCCTCATCTCCTCGCAAGGACCCATCGTCTATATGGGCAAACGCATCGACGGGCTGACGACGCGCGAGATGCGGCCGCTGCGCAAGGAGATGCAGATCGTCTTCCAGGATCCTTATGGCGCGTTGTCGCCGCGTCTTTCGGTAGGGCAGATCATCGAGGAAGGGCTCGTCATCCAGAACCCCGAGCTCACTTACGACCAACGCCGCGAACGCGTTTCCGCCGCGCTGAAGGAGGTGGGCCTCGATCCGGAGGCGCAGGATCGTTATCCGCACGAATTTTCCGGCGGCCAGCGCCAGCGCATCGCGATTGCACGCGCCACGGTTCTGCAGCCGAAGTTCATCATGCTGGATGAACCGACGAGCGCCCTCGATATGTCGGTACAGGCGCAGATCGTCGACCTGTTGCGCGATCTGCAGAAAAAGCGCGACCTTGCGTATCTCTTCATCAGCCACGACCTCAAGGTCATTCGCGCGCTTTGCAACTATGTGATCGTGATGCGCAATGGCAAAGTGGTGGAGGAAGGCCCGGCAGCGGACGTGTTTGCCCATCCACGCGAGGATTATACGAAGGCGCTGCTCGCCGCTGCCTTCAACCTCACGGTGGAACACGAGAGCGTTCTCGCCGGTTGAGAGTCCCGTTTTGCAGCATTGAACATCGAGGGATGCGGTGATGGCCGAGGCTCAGCCCGAGGGCTTGAAATTCTACTATGCGCCGCGCACCCGATCCGCCGTCGTCCTGTGGATGCTGGAAGAACTCGGCGCTCCCTACGAAATTGAACCGATCGATTTAAAAGCCGGCGCGCACCAGGCCCCGGAATACCTCGCCATAAACCCGATGGGAAAAGTGCCCGCCATTTCCCACAACGGCGCTGTTGTCACCGAAAGCGCTGCGATCCTCTGCTACCTGGCCGACTCCTTTCCGCAGGCGGGACTTGCTCCGGCTATCGGCGATCCGCTGCGCGGCCCTTATCTCAGATGGCTGTTCTACTCGTCGGCTTGTATCGAACCGGCCATGATCGACAAGGCGGCCAACCGCCCGCCCACACCGCGCGCCATGACCGGGTGGGGCAGCTATGATCTCGTCATCGAGACGCTGCGGGACGCCGTCGGCAAAGCCTCGCCCTACATACTGGGCGACCGCTTCACGACCGCGGATGTCGCAATCGGCTCCGGGCTGCGTTTCGGCATGGGTTTCAGGCTCATTCCCGAGTTCCCGGAGTTTGTCACTTACGTCAAACGCTTCGATGAGCGGCCCGCTCTGCAGCGGCAGATGGCTATCGACGAGAACTATGCACGGCAGATGCCGCGATAACGGATTTTCTTCCTTGAATAATCGCCGCGACGCGGCATCGTAATCGCATCGTCCATAGCCAACGATCCGAAGATGCTCCCCGACGACATCTTTCGCGCACGGCTCCAGTCAACGGTCACGGCGCTGCGTTATTGGGCCCCCTCGATCGCGGACTCAGCGCACGTGGAGGAAACCGAGACCGGCGATTTCTGGCGCGTGGCCGTTGCCCCAGCCGTTGCGAGCGCCTGCCCCTTCACGCTCGTCCTCTACACCGACCAGCGCTATGATGTTTCGATTGCGGGCGAAACGTACGAGGGCCGACCCATCGAGACGTTCGACTGGTTCTTGCCGTTCGCTGAGGGCGTTGCGGCGGGACGCGTGGTCCAGCGCCAGCGCGTCAGCCGCCTCACGGGGCTGGAACGCTCGATGGAAACGCTGGTTTCCCTGCACAACGGCGATGTTTGGAGCGAGGGGCGCGGTGCGCTTCAACGCACCCCGTCCATCGAGGACGACGGCACCGAACTCTACGAGCGCCGCTTCCTGCCCTACCGCCGCTAGCGGCGGAGCACCTCAGCCCACCCGTGTCGCATAACTGTCACCGAGAGCACCATATAAGGGCTTCCACATGTCTGGGCGCTCGCGCCCTTGCAGACCGGAGAAGCCAACACAGTGACGAGCAATCCTCAGAACCTTGCCGCCCGGAAGCGTGCTGACCTTATCGATAGCCTCGATGAAGAGCTGGAGATGGAGTTCGACGATGCGAGGCTCGAGCGTCTGATCGAGGGAAACGGCGAGCCTGCGGATACCGATGATCTGGACCGCTCGTTCTATTTCAAGGAGCTGTTCCGGCTGCAGGGAGAGCTGGTCAAGCTGCAGGATTACGTGGTCGCCAATAAGCTCAAGATCGTCGTCCTCTTCGAGGGGCGCGATGCTGCCGGCAAGGGCGGCGCCATCAAGCGCATAACGCAGCGTCTAAATCCGCGCGTTTGCCGTGTCGCGGCATTGCCGGCACCCAGCGAGCGCGAGCGTACGCAGTGGTACTTCCAGCGCTACGCCGCGCATCTTCCCGCGGGCGGCGAGATCGTGCTGTTCGACCGTAGCTGGTACAATCGCGCAGGCGTCGAACGGGTCATGGGGTTTTGCACCGAGGACGAGGTCGAGGAGTTTTTCCGCTCCGTCCCGGAGTTCGAGAAGATGCTGGTCCGCTCCGGCATCATCGTCATCAAGTACTGGTTCTCGATTACGGACGAAGAGCAGCACTTCCGCTTTACGATGCGCATCGAGGACCCGCTGAAGCAGTGGAAGCTCAGCCCGATGGATCTGGAATCGCGCGTCCGCTGGGAAGACTACACGCGCGCGAAGGAAGAAATGCTGGAGCGCACCAACATTCCCGAGGCGCGCTGGTGGGTGGTCGAGGCCGACGACAAGAAGCGCGCACGGCTCAACTGCATCCAGCACCTCCTGGATCAGATCCCGTATGGCGAGGTGCAGCATCCGCCGGTGGTGCTGCCGGCGCGCACGCATCATCCAGACTATCAGCGTAATCCCGTGCCGCGCGAAATGTACGTTCCGGAGAGGTACCGAGGGTAGGGAGCTGGGCAGCCGGCGACGTGAGGTTCGCCGGCATGCCTTTTCAGGCACCGGCTCGCGCAGAAAGTGCGGGCATGCGCTTCACGGCGGCGATCTCGGCGCCCAGCTTGGCGATGCGCTCGATGGCCTCAGGCAGTGTTTCGGCGGCCACCTGCATATGATGGGCGTTGGCGTGCACGAGGGTGACGCTGTCGGCCATTATGCCGACGTGACCCTTCCAGTAGATGAGATCACCGCGCTGCACACCGTCCAGAACGTCCGGGATCGACACTTCGGCGCCGAGCTCGGCCTGCTGCATGTCGGTGTCGCGAGGCGCGGTGAAGCCCGCTGCCTCCAACGTCACCTGCACCAGCCCGGAGCAGTCGATGCCGAGGCGGGAGCGCCCGCCCCAAAGATAGGGCGTGCCGATGAAGCGCTCCGCCAGCTCCACGAAGTCGGCGGCGTAGCGGTCGATCTCGGTCACGTGGCGGGAGACGACAAAGCCGCCGCCCTCGAGCATCATGAAGCGATCATCCCCCTCAGCAATGCTGAGGCCCGCGTTCATGCTGAGCAGCATGATCGGCGGGGATTTGATGTCGGGCACGGGATAAACGAAGGTACCGAGCGAGCGCACCTTGTGCGTCGGCTTCAGGATTTCTTCCGATAGCGTCTCGGCCGGCACGTAGCCGACGTAGCGGTCGCGGTCGAGCTGCACCCATGCCCAACCCTCGCGGTTCTCATAGACCGTGACCGTCTCACCGAACAGCGCTTCGGTCTCGAAGCCGTTCGTCGGCGAAGGGCGGATGCGCAGCGGTACCGAGGCGCGGATGACCTGCGCCGGGTAACCCTCCACATAACGCGGCGCGCTCACGCGCCCGTAAAGGCTTTCAGCCGCCAGGTCGGGCCGGAATACGTTGCGACGGAAATCGAGCGGCGCAGCGCCGGCCGCTCCCGCACCGGGCTTCGTCCCGTCGCTCATCGGCACAGCTCCTTTGCGAGGACGGCGCACACTGCGCGCGCCGTCTGCGGATCCCCGCCCCGAGGACCCAGCGCATTTGCGGTGGGGCGCCAGCCGAAGAGATCGAAGTGCGCAAACCGCTCCGCCTTTGCAGCAAAGCGTTTGAGAAACAACGCCGCGGTGATGGAGCCGGCGAAGGGTGCCTCCCAGACGTTGTTCATGTCGGCGACGGGGCTGTCGAGCTTGCCGTCATAGCCGCGCCAGAGCGGCATCCTCCAGACGGGATCGCCGACGCTGGCCGAGGTTGCAACCATCTGGGCCGCGAAGGCGTCATCGTCGGTGAACATCGCGGGAAGATCTGGGCCGAGGGCCACGCGCGCCGCGCCGGTGAGTGTTGCGAACACATACAGGCCTTGCGGTGCTTCCTCATCGGCGAGCGCAATCGCGTCGGCCAGCACGAGCCTCCCTTCCGCGTCGGTGTTGCCAACTTCGACTGTCGTTCCCGCGCGCGACGTCAGCACGTCGCCGGGCCGGAACGCATCGCCCGAGATGCTGTTCTCAGCGGTCGGGATCAGGACGCGCAGGCGCACGTCGAGCTTCTGGCCCATGATCATGTGCGCGAGCGTCAGCGCGGTCGCCGCGCCGCCCATGTCCTTCTTCATCAGAAGCATGGCGCTCGCCGGCTTCACGTCGAGGCCACCGGTATCGAAGGTGATGCCCTTGCCGACGAGCGTCACCTTGCAAGCATCCTCGCGGCCCCACGTGATATCGATGAGACGGGGTGCGCGTGGACTTGCGCGACCAACCGCATGGATCATCGGGAAGTTCTGTGCGAGCAGATCATCGCCCACAATGACATTGATCTCGGCTCCGTGGCGGCGCGCGAGATCCCGCGCCGCGATCTCGATCTCGGCTGGCCCAAGATCGGATGCGGGAGTGTTGATGAGGTCGCGGCCGAGGCGCACCGCCTCGACGGTGTTGACGGCGAAGTCGCGGTCAGCGCCTTCGGGTAGACGCAGGCTTGCGGATGGCGCCGCCCCGTTGGCGCGCGTCTTATAGCGATTGAAGCGGTATCCCCCCAGTCCCCAGGCAATGGCTGCCAAAGTCGGATCGGCCGTCTCGCCAGCCAAACGGTACGTGCCGGCGGGCAGCGTCTGCGCGAGTTGCCCCAGGAGAAGCTCACTCGAGCCGCTGGGCTCTCCAGCCGCCCCGTCTCCAAGCCCGAATAGCACACCTGCAATCCGCCCATCGGTACCCGGAAGAAGCGTCACCTGCTTGGCGGTGCCTTTGAAGCCGACGGCTCCGATCCAGGTCCTCTGCTCCGGCGAGAGTGGCAGGTCCTCCAGGGAGGCGCCCTTCTCCGCCGTCCAGATGGGGATCTCGTTTCCGGCATCTCCCCCGCTGATCAGGATCTCGTCGACGCCGGGAACGGCGCACTTCATCGTTTCATCGTTCATGTACGGGCTCGCTGCTGGCAAGCCGCCGTGGGATCGGGCATGAATGCCCCGTCCGGCGGACTTGCGCGGGCACAAGACAGGATCACGCAGGGCAAGGCAAGAGCATGGCCAGGAATCGATATCGGCTCGTGATCGGCAATAAAAGTTGGTCGAGCTGGAGCTTGCGCCCCTGGCTCGCCATGCGCGCCGCCAAGCTACCCTTTGACGAGATTAACATCTCTCTGCGCCAACCGGAAACCAAGGCGCAGATCCGCCGCTACAGCCCTTCGGGGCTCATACCGCTGTTAATCGACGGGGATTTTTCAGTCTGGGATAGCCTCGCGATCATGGAATATCTGGCGGACGCGCATCCGCAGGCGGGGCTGTGGCCGGCAGACCGGCACAGGCGCGCCCTCGCCCGCTGCGCCGCCGCCGAAATGCACTCGGGTTTTGCTGCGCTACGCAGCGCCTGTCCAATGGACATTCTGCAGATAGCACCGCTCGACCCGGTTCCCGAAGCCGCCGAGACGGACATCCGCCGCGTGATCGCCATCTGGCAGGAGTGCCGCCGAGTGTCGGCCAGCTCGGGTGATTTCCTATTCGGCGCCTTCACCGCAGTGGACGCGATGTACGCCCCGGTTGCTTCGCGGTTCCGCACCTACATTCCCAACTTGGCGCGGTACGGAGACGACGGCACCGCGCGGGATTATGTGGCGACGATCTTCGCCATGCCCGAAATGGCCGAGTGGGTAGCCGGCGCCGCGGCCGAAGCGGCAACGGGCCCTGCGGAGTAGCCCCAAAGGGGAGCTTAACGGCCTCTTAGGGAGGCTTAATCGTTTATTGAGAAGTGTCTCACAACCTGACGTCCAAAGGGCGGCGATTCGCAAAGGCGAACGCCTTGTGCGCCGCCTGCAAGTGATCAGGGAGACGATTAATGGCGTCCGCTTCGCATCGGCAATCGCCACGCAGGCTTCGGCACGGCGGTACGATCACTGCGCTCACCGCCTCGCTCATGCTCGGCGCCTGCGGACAGACGCTGCAGAACTCGGGCGGTCTTCTGTCTGACAACGGCAACGAGACGCGGGTTGCACAGGCAGCCCCATCTTCAGCCGGAAAACCCGCACAGGTTGCCGCTCCCACGGCGACCGGAGGTATCAGCGACGAACTCCTGAAAGCTACCGACTATTGGGGGAAGGCCTACGCGGAGCATCCGCGTGAACTTACACCTGCGCTCAGCTATGCACGCAACCTCAAGGCCATGGGCGAGAAGCGCCGGGCGCTTGCGGTGCTGCAGCAGGCATCGCTCTATCACGGTCAGAACCGCGAGCTCGCGAGCGAGTACGGACGCCTGGCGCTCGATCTCGATCAGATCAGCCTCGCCAAGCAGCTCCTTGCCATTGCCGACGATCCCGGGAGGCCCGATTGGCGCGTCGTCTCGGCGCGCGGCGCGGCGCTGGCGAAAGAAGGCGAGTACGATGCCGCCATCCCCTATTTCGAGCGCGCGCTAGCGATCGCCCCGGAGCAGCCATCGGTGTTGAGCAACCTCGCGCTCGCGCACGCCATGAACGGTGACTCGGGTCGGGCCGAAACGCTGCTGCGGCAAGCGGCAGCGGGCGACGCGGATTCACCGCGCATCCGCCAGAACCTAGCGCTCGTGCTCGGGTTGCAAGGCAAATACGATGAGGCCAAGCTCGTTGCATCCCGAGACATTCCGATGAATCGGGCAACGGAGAACGCCGACTATCTGCGCCAGGTGGTGAAGCTCGAACCCAAGCCGATGCCCGGCGCTGCGCCCGGGCCGGCGGGGTGGGATTCCGGCACGAAGATCGCCGAGGCAACCCCTCCTCAGATGGCGGCGGCGCCAGTTGTGAAGGTTGCCCGCGGTGTGTCCCGTTCGGAAACGGATCCTGCGGCGGCAGGCGATACGGCGTGGATTGTCGACACGGACGTGCCTCGGTCTCAGCAGCCGGCCGCGGCAGGAAGCGGAGGATGGTCCTCGCACGTCGCCGGAATGAAGCGCTGACCCGCACCGCCGCATATTCGTAAGACATGCGCACGCCCACGCCGGGCGGCGTTGCGCTTTTCAGCAGTCGATTGAAGGCCAACCGCGATGGCCCGTCATGCATCGTCATCGCGCACGCCAATCGCAACACTGCAGGGGCTATCAACCGCCCAGCCTCAACCCCATCCCCAATAGCCGATGGCGGCGGGGAACAGGATGATGACGAACAGCACCGGCAGGAAAAAGATCACCATCGGCACTGTTAGCTTGGGCGGCAATGCTGCCGCCTTCTTCTCCGCTTCCGACTGGCGGATGTCGCGGTTCTCTTTGGCCATAACCCGCAGCGCCTGTCCGACAGGCGTTCCGTAGCGCTCCGCCTGGATCAGCGCGGTGGTCACCGCCTTGACGCCGGGAATGCCCGTGCGTTTGCCGAGGTTATCGAAGGCCTGCCGGCGGTCCTGCAAATATGAAAGCTCGGCTGTCGTGAGGCTCAGTTCCTCGGCAAGCTCAAGCGACTGCCCGGCCACCTCCTTCGACACCTTGCCGAATGCCGCTTCGACCGACATACCCGACTGCACACAGATGAGCAGCATGTCGAGCGCATCGGGGAACGCGATCTTGATCGAGTGCGCACGCTTCTGGATCAGGTTCTCCACGAAGACGTTCGGCGCGTAGGAGCCGAGGAACGCTGCGCCGATCGCCATCATCAGCTTGATGAGCGGCGGATAGTCGATGTCGTCGAGAACGAAGAGATAGAGCAGCACCGCGACAAAGAAGATCAACGGCGCCACAACACGAAAAAACATATAGGTGACCAGCGGCGCCTGGCCGCGAAGTCCCGCGCGCTTGAGTCGATCGCGCAGCTCGGCGGTATCAAGGATCTGCCGGAGATTCAGCGCATTGACGATCTGCTGCATGAACCCGGTCGGCGTTTTGCGCAGCCGGCCCTGGCGTTCGCGCGTCGCCATCTCCGCAAGCCGCTCCGCGCGCATCTTATCGCGCTCGATGGCCATCGTGCGCATGCGTTGGTTCATGCGGTCTTGGGCGAGCATCGGCATGGCGATCGTCAGTACCGTCGCGAACGCGCAGATAGCCGCCAGAATTGTGACGATGAACGTCGGATCGGTGAACGTATCGATGTAATCCATACCCGAAGTCTCCGACTAACTAATCTTCCGTGGCGGCACTGCCTCTGCCCCGAAGCGTCAGAATTTGAAGTTGATCATCTTGCGCATCATCAAGACGCCCATCAGCATCCACAGCCCGCAGAACAGCAGCGCAAGGTTGCCTGTGCGCGTTTCGAAGAGCGCACCGATGTAATCCCGGGCCGAAAGGTAAAGCATGAACGTCACCACGGGGGGCAGCGATGCGAGAACAATGGCCGAAGCCTTCGCCTCGGCGCTGAGTGCCTTCACCTTCATTTGCAGGCGAAAACGGTCGCGCAGCACGCCAGATAGATTACTGAGTGCCTCGGAGAGGTTTCCGCCCGCCTGCTGCTGAATGGCGACGACGATGGAAAGGAACTTCACCTCCGGCAGCGGCATGCGCTGCGTCAAGCGCTCCAGCGCTTCACCGAGGGACACGCCGATCCGCTGCTGCTCGATAACATCGCGGAATTCTGTCGCCAGCGGCTCCTCGCTCTCGCGGCCGACGATGGCGAGACACTCGTTAAGTGGCAGACCGGACTTCATGCCACGCACAATGATGTCGATCGCGTTCGGCAACTCCGCGGTGAACTTGAACTGCCGACGCGCTGTCATCTTGTTGACGAACCAGCGGGGTGCGCCAAAGACCCCCACGAGCCCGACGATGAGCGTGAGAAACATGCGCGTCGCGCTCGGCGGCAACAGAACCGTGACGAGGAACCCCATGACCACACCGCACACGAGGCTTGCAAGCCAATAGACGCGCGGCGTGATGTCGAGGCCCGCGCGCTCAAGGCGCAGACGCAGTGAGACGCGCTCGGCCGCTTTCTGCCGGCTCTCCATCTCCTTCAGCGTATCAGCCACCGATTTGCGCCGGGCCGCGGCTGTCTGGTCCAGCGGCCTCAGCACGTCGCGGCGCGTGTCGACGACGCTGCGCATGCGCGCTTCTTTCTCGCGTTCGCCGAAAACATAGGGATAGAGAAATGCGTAGGCCAACGCGGCAACGGCGAGTGCGCCGAGAGCAGCGGGACCTACGGCGAGCAGGTCCGAACTAAGCATGGGTATCTCCCAGCGGATTACCGTGCTCGTCGAGGACCTCGGAAGCGGCGAGTGCCTCGGCCAGCCTGCCTTCCTCGTTGTAATAGCGTGCCCGGTCCCAGAAGCGCGGCCGCGCGATTCCCGTCGACCGGTGGCGGCCGATGATCCGCCCGTTCTGATCCTCGCCGGTGATGTCGTATACGAAAAGGTTTTGCAGCGTGACGACGTCGCCTTCCATGCCCAGCACCTCGGTGATGTGGGTCACCTTGCGCGAGCCGTCGCGCAGACGGGCGACCTGCACGATCACGTCGACCGAGCCGGTGATCATCTCGCGAATGGTGCGCACGGGAAGCTGATAGCCGCCCATCATGATCATGGACTCGAGGCGGCTGATGGCTTCGCGCGGCGAGTTGGAGTGCAGCGTGCCCATCGACCCGTCATGGCCCGTGTTCATCGCCTGCAATAGATCGAAGGCCTCCGGCCCGCGCACCTCGCCGACAATGATCCGTTCCGGGCGCATACGCAGGCAGTTGCGGACGAGATCGCGCATCTTGATCTCGCCCTCGCCTTCGAGGTTCGGAGGACGCGTTTCCAGACGAACGACGTGCGGCTGCTGGAGCTGGAGCTCGGCCGAGTCTTCGCACGTGATTATACGCTCGTCGTCGTCGATCGACCCGGTGAGGCAGTTGAGCAGCGTCGTCTTGCCCGAACCGGTGCCACCCGAGATGAGCACGTTGCAACGCACACGCCCGATGATCTCGAGGATCGTCTTCGCGTCGCGCGTGATGGTGCCCATCTTCGCGAGCTGTTCGAGGTTGAGGCGGTCTCGCTTGAACTTTCGAATGGTGAGCGCGGGCCCGTCGATGGCGAGCGGCGGTGCAATCACGTTGACGCGCGAGCCGTCGGGAAGGCGGGCGTCGCATATCGGGCTCGATTCATCGACGCGCCGGCCGACCTGGCTCACGATGCGCTGGCAGATGTTCATGAGCTGCAGGTTGTCGGCGAAGCGCACGCCGGTGCGCTGCATCTTGCCGCCGACCTCGATGTACGTCGTGTCGGCACCATTGACCATGATATCTGCGATGTCATCGCGGGCGAGCAGTGGCTCCAGCGGACCATAGCCGAGCACGTCGTTGCATATGTCCTCGAGCAGTTCTTCCTGCTCGGCGATGGACATGACGACGTTCTTGATTTGAATGATCTCGCTGACAATGTCGCGGATCTCTTCGCGGGCAGATGCTGCATCGAGCTTGGCCAGCTGGGTCAAGTCGATCGTATCGATCAGCGCGTTGAAGACTGTCGTCTTGACGTCGTAATACTCTTCCGAGTGACGGCGCTGCTGTTGGCTGGCGGTGGGAGCGGCAGCTGTCGGTGTCGATTTCGCGGCGGGAAGCTTCTCGCTCGCCGGTGCAACCGCTGCCTGGGGCGTCGCAGGCGCAGACTGCGTAACACGGCGTGGAGCGTCACTGGTACGCTTACCGAACATCTACCCACTCCTAACGCTTGAGCTTGAATTTTTCTAGCAGCGGCGCGAGCCCTGAGGACCTCCTGGCTGGCTGCACGTCACGGCGATTACTGATGGCCATCGCGATCTCGCGGAAGGAAGCCGTTGCACGCGCCTTGGCGTTCAGCTCCTCGATCATCTGGCCGTTGTTCGCGGCCTGGCCAAAGGTCTCACTATCGAAGTCGATCACACTGACCGCCTTGAGCCCAATCGCCTGCTCGAATTCTTTTACGCTAATCTCGGGGCGCTTTGGCATGTTGACCATGTTCATGACGAGGCGCGGCTTGGAATCGTTGCGTCGCGTCATAGCCAAAAGGTCGACGATGTTCTTGGCATTGCGCAGGTTGGCCAGATCGGGTGTAGCCGTGATGACGACCTCGTCGGCCTGCAGCAGCACGCTCTTCACCCAGCTTGTCCAGGCGTGTGGAAGATCGACGGCCACGTAGGGCACGTTCTGACGAACGACGTCGATGACCTGATCGCAGCCATCGACCGAAATCTCATAGTCGCGATCGAGCATCACCGGGGCGGCGAAGATCGACAAGTACTCGGAGCACTTGGTCAGAAGTCGATCCAGCAGCACCTCATCGAGGCGCTCAGGGCTCGCGAGCGCGTCGGCGATGCCCTGCATCGGATCCTGGTTGAAATCGAGGCCGGTGGTACCAAAGGCAAGATCGAGATCGGCGATGACGACGTCCGATTTGACCGTCTCGGACAGCGCGAACGCCATATTGTGGCATACCGTCGAGGAGCCGACGCCGCCCTTAGCACCGATGAAGGCATAGACATGCCCGACGGGCTCGGCCTGAGGATTATTGTAGAGGGTGGAGATCGCCTCCATGAGCTCCAGCGGGGCAATCGGCTCAACGAGGTATTCGCTCACACCCCGTTTCAACAGCTCGCGGTAGAGCATCACGTCGTTGACGTGCCCGATGACGATGACCTTAGTGCCTGGATCGCAGCTCTCTGCCAAGCGGTCCAGCTCGGCAAGGATGTGATCGCGGGGAAGGCTGCTCTCAATGATGATGAGGTTCGGCGTCGGGTTCTGCTGATAGTGCGCAACGGCCGCTATCACGCCCCCCATGTGGACACTGACGTGCGCCTTGGCGAGGCGGCGATCCTCAGAGGCAATCTGAATGATCTCGGCGGTGGCCCCGTTTTCGCAAAACGCCTGAATCGAGATGCGCGGAATGGGCCGCGCGCGCTCGGCCGGCGGCGCAACGAATGCGTCTTCCAACTCGGCCAATGGTGCGCCGATGCCGAGGGGCTCGTCGGCGGAGATAGGCTTGGCTTGATTGGACATATCTTCAGCGACCCCTACTAGACCCGTGACGTTTACTTACTGGTGTCCTTGTTCACGCGCTCATCGGTGCTCTTGCGCGCGCCCGTCGGCTGGCCGGTGACGTACTTGCCCCAGACCTGATCGCGCCGTTCACCGGAGCGCGGCGTCTCGCTACGCGGGCCAAGAAGGTCGGCCGGATTGGCGACCATTACGGCAAGGTTGCGCTGCTGGGCGCAGCCAAGATTCGGATAGGGAAGGTTGATCGGATCATTGGCAAGGTTTGTCGACCAGTCGCCGCACTGCGGCGGCTCGGCGATGTAGCGCATGTAGGCGACACGGATCGGCGGATCGCCGGCACCCTCGGCGTTGTAGGCTTCGACCGAAATCGAAGCCTGGTCGAACCCGTGATCGTTGAGCAGCGCGCGCACCTCGCCGACGGCATGCATTGCGGCTACCTCGTTCGCCGCTCCGCTCGGAACCGACACGATAAGGCGGCTGTTGCCAGCATCCGTTGCTCGATAATGGTTGATGAAATTCACCAGCTGGCCACGCTGGGAGGACGTCAACCCGTTCCCGCCGTTGCGCACGCGGATGAGATGTGTCGTCGGTTCCTGGGACACAAGAATCGGATGGCGCTGCGAGGAATCGACCAGCGTCCAACCTGCTACCCGCGTCGGGTCTTCCGTCGTCTTGCATCCGGCCAGGGCGAGCGCCATTGCCGAAGCCACCATCACCTTCAGGGCGAGTGCGCGGCGCGGCCGATGGTCAGAGCGCATCGTTGCGAAGTCAGTCATGATACGTCTCCAACTCATCCGCTATTCGACGATGAAACCGTAGTCGCCCTTTAGGTCGCCGACCGGAGCAGGCCGGCCACCGCCGTAGACACGGTTGATATGGCCGAGGAAGTTCGCCTTGCGATCGGTCGGGTCGGCCAATCCATCGAGCGGACGGGCAAGCTCCTGGCGGGCAACCGGGCGCACCATGTACGGCGTGACGATCACGACAAGCTCGGTCTCGTGCTTCTGGTAGTCGTTGCTTCGGAACAGCGTACCGAGAATCGGCAGATCCTTGAGACCGGGGAAGCCATCGATGTTGCGCCGCGAGTCCTCCGATAGGAGGCCCGCGATCGCGATCGATCCACCGGAAGGAAGTTCGACCGTCGAGTTCGCTTGCCGCTTCTTCAAGGCTGGGATCTGAATGCCCGAAAGAACAACAGCGCCTTCGAGCGTGAGCTCGCTCACCTCGCTCTCGATCTTGAGGCTGATACGGCCCTCGGAGAGGACGACCGGGGTGAAGGCTAGGCCGATACCGAATTCCTTGTAGGTGACGCTCACCTGACCGAGGCTGTCGACGACCGGAACAGGGTATTCGCCACCGGCGAGGAACTTGGCCGGTTCGCCGGAAACGGCCGTGAGGTTTGGCTCGGCCAGCGTTCTGATCAAGCCGTCGCGCTCAAGAGCCCGCAGGGCGCCGGAGACAGCCTGATTGCCGGACTGCCAGCCCGTCGTGACGCCGGAGTTTCCGAAGGGATTGCCCGGACCGATCGGGCCCTGGTTGAAAAGCTGCAGCATGCCTGCGGCTGCGCCGGTGGTGGCGATGCCCGGCGTCGGCATCGTGCCGAGCGCGGCGGCCGTCAGCGGCAGTCCATTTGCCGAGAGGACGGACGTGCTGAAGTTCCCCGAGTTCACCAGCGCGCCGATGTTGATGCCGAATTGCTTCAACGTGGTGCGCTGCACCTCGGCGACGCTTACTCGCAGCATCACCTGCTCCTCGCCCTCGACGGAAAGGAGATTGATGACGGGCTTTGCTCCATAGATGTCGGCAGCATCGGAGGATGAGCCGCCACCCGCGTCGGACGTGGCTTGATAGCCGAGGCCGATGTTGGTTGTACTCGAGGTGCTGGAGTTGCTCGATGACTGCTGGCCGGTGTTGCTGATGCTGCCGACATTGGCATTGGCCGCAGCGAACTGGCCCGCGATCTGCGCCGCGCGATTGGAATCAATAGGCGTGCGCACGCTGCCGGTCAGCACTATCGCGCGACCGGCAATCTCGCTGCGAATATTAGAACCCGGAATGAGGCGCGTGAGCAGCTGATCGAGCGCCGACAGGTCGGCACCGATGGCGACCTCGAGCGAAAGGATCTGCTGGCCGTATTCGTCGAAGAAGAACGCGTTCGTCTGCCCCGTCCCCTTGGCGATCAGAAACACGCGGTCCGAGGACTGCACGACGGCATCCAGCACGGCGGGGTCGGAGACCAGCACGTCCTTCAGAGGAACGGGAAACTGCACGACGAGTGATCGCCCGACGCCCAAGTCTATCCGCTTGGAAAGCGGGAATGCCGCATTACCGGGAATGCGAAGGATCGAGTCGTTATTGCCTGCCTGCCCTTGATGATTGTTGCCACGCATGTCAGCCGCTTGCACGCCGGCGACGCAAGTCGCGACGAGCAACACGGCAGCCATAGTGGCGCGCGCCCACATTTGGGTCGTTCGCATGATCGATAGCCTTTTCGACAGCCGAAACTGATGACGCAACTCAGTTCACGCCGTACGCACGCGATGGCACGCCGTAGCGAAGTACACGCACGGTCGTGCCGCGTTGATCGTTCATGGCCGCGGTCGGCCCTTTGCCCTTGGGATCGCCATCGGCAACGCTACGCAGCGCCAGGCTGATCTCACCGGTGGAATTGGCGCGTGCCAGCAGCTCCGCCTGGCGTGGCGTCAGTTCCAAGGTGGCGGTGTTCGGGCTGCCCTCAGCGGCCTTGGCGCCATCCTTCGATGCCAAATCCTGACCGACGGCGAGAACACGCACGTTGTAGAAGAGCGTGTCGGACACATACTCGTCCTGGCCACCGTGGGTCCGCTCTCGACGCGTAAGAATGAGATCGACGCGATCGTTCGGAAGGATGAGGCGCCCTGCGGACGTCTCCTCTTTGATCTTCGTCGAAATAGCCCGCATGCCGCTCGGCAGGATCGCCGCGAGCACGCCGCCCTCGCCCGCCTTGATAACCTTCTGGCGGGTGACGGGCTCACCTTCAAGCAGCGGCGCGCGCGCAATTGCGTCTGCAACGATATCGTCGCCATCGTTCTTCGTGACAAACGATGGCGTGACCGCATCGGCCGGCCAAGTCTGCCAGCGGAAGTCGGCTCTCTTCGTGATCTCACCTATGGGGATATTGCGGCGCGCTACCAGAACTTCGGTTGCGTTCACGGGCACGGCAATTTGCGTCGGCGCAGCGGGGGGGCTCACGATCGAGCGCATGAGAACGAACGCGAGGAGCCCTGCTCCACCCGCAATCGTGATGCCGATCAGTTGTGCGCGCTTCACAGCCTATGGGTCCTTTCACCCGACCCTCGAATAAATGACCTCCCAACAGTGCAGGATAAACGTCAACGCAAGGTTAACTACCGTTACAGATTGGGGCTTTCCTTCGGGCATGGTCCTAACCCGCCAGGAGCACCGGCAGCGTGGTCATCGGGTAGACGACGAGGGCTCCGGCGGCGATGGCCACGCCATAGGGCATGCCCTCGCGTGGCTTGTGGAGGCGCATTGCCCAGTCGGGGAGCGGCAGAGCGCCTGCCGGTGCCCGCCGGTATGCGAGTAGGAGAACCGCCAACGCGCCGCCGAAAATCGTCACGTAGGCGAGGAATGGAACTAGTTGCTCATACCCAATCCAAAGCGTAGCGGCCGCAATCAGCTTGGCGTCGCCGCCGCCCACGAGGCGCAGCTGGAACAGGAGCATGTTGGCGAGCAGGACGGCCGCGGCGACGCCGAGGTGCATCAACATCTGCTGCACAGTCATCCCTGCGATCAGCGCCACGATGGGGAATGCGGCAACGAGACCGAGCGACACGCTGTTGGCGATGCGCATCGTCAGCACGTCCATCGTCGCCGCATAGAGCATGGCGAACGGGAACACCAACAATAGAAGCTGCGCGATCACGCGAACCGTCTCCCAAGCGCGCCCGGAGAATAACGAGGCAAGCGGGCTGCCCGGCGAAGTTGCGGGCAGCCCTTGTGTCTTCGAGCTGGCTTACTTGCTCGTCTTGAGGTCGTTGGAGATATTCGTGAAGAGGGAGTCGAGGTTGGTGCCAATGAGGCGGGCGCCGGAAACGATGGCGACGCCGATCAGGGCGGCGATGAGGCCGTATTCGATGGCCGTTGCGCCGGACTCATCGTTGGCGAAACGGGAAAGGAAATTCGACATGACAGCATCTCCCAGTTTTTGGTCGCGTAGTGCGAAACCCTTTCCGGTGCCAAGGCGCCGGGCGGGCTGGTGCTGGTATGAGCTTCCACCTCTTAAACCTAAGTAAAACGCACTAATTTGCTCGTAAATACCTCCTAAAATTCCGTTACTTAGTCGGATCGTATTTAATAGAAATGTTATTTTTCCCTGTAGGATGCAGTATTTGACGACTTTCCTCATGTATTAATCGACGATGCAAGCATGAAGAACGCTTCAATTGGCCGGATTATCGACATCCACATCCGTCACGGGCACCCACAAACTGCATTCCGAAAGCGTTTTTTACTTAGCTCTTCTCTTAACCCACAAAACGCCGGACTAGCGTGTACTCCGGCAATTGACCGGTGATGCAGGTAAAGCAGCCCCCGAAGGGAAATCCGCCACGGCGGTTTCCGCTTTCTTCACCATTTGCTGAGGTAATGCGCGTTAACTCGTGAGGGCGTCTCAGGATGATCATTCGCAACCGGCTGTCGATCTACATACGCTGCACCATCGTAGCCATTCTCTCTGCGCTAGGTGCGGCCCTGCCGAGCATGGGTGCAGCCGCCGCGGATCTCATCGTCCGCTATGACCAGTCGCAGCTGCTGCGATTACCGCGGCCGGTGTCCGAGGTCATCATCGGCAATCCGTCGATCGCCGACGTCACCGTGCAGGGGGGAAATCTTCTTGTGGTGACAGGTAAGACCTTCGGCATCACCAATATCATCGCGCTCGATGCGGATCGGAACGTGATCCAGGATCAGCGGGTCGTTGTCGACCAGGACGACCGCCGGACGGTTGTCGTCTATCGCGGACCGCAGCGGCACACCTACACATGTGCTCCGACCTGCTCCCCGGCCCTCGTGATCGGCGATGATCCGAATTACTTCGAGGCCGTTACCAAAGCTGCGCAGGCGAAAACGAGTGCTTCCACGGGCAGCCCGACGCCAACGAGCGAGTGACGCTCTGCGGCTGAAGAAACGAATGCCGCGGTTAAACGTTCGCTTACCGGTCCGCTTCAATTAGCCGAGAAGTAATACATCATTCACAGCCACGCACCTACGGTTCGCGCTTGAGTTTGCGCGTGAGAACCTGGATGCGTCTTCAACAGCCCCTACCACACGGCCGCATGCTGAAACGGCTTCAGCGTGACCAACGCGGTGCGACGGCCATCGAGTTCGCGCTGATTGGCGGCGCGATGATCCTGTTTGTGCTGAGCATCATTGGGCTGGGTCTTTATTTCATGACCGGCTCCTCGCTGCAGCATGGCGTGCAGGCCGCGGCGCGTCTCATCCGCACCGGCCAGTCGAATGAAGCGGCCATGAAAGTCAGCAGCTTCCGTGATGCGGTTTGCCGGAGCATGAACATCGCCATCGACTGCAAGAAGATGTCGATCCTGGTGAACTCTGCCACCGACTGGTCGGGCTTGTCGCTGACGCCATGCCTCACCAACGGCAACATGAGCGACTCCACCGGCGATGAAAAAGAGCTGCTGAGCAAGTACGCGGGCAAGGAGGAGCAGGTCGTCGTGGTGACGGTCTGCTATCGCTGGGAGATGGCCAAGAACTTTCCGTTCCTGAAGCTCGGCAATCCGTCCGACGGTAGCGGCGCTGCAATCCTGCAGGCGGCCACTGCATTCCGCAGCGAACCCTACCACTGAATCATGTGCTCGATTGGATCTTTCCATGCGCCGCTCTGAGAACGCTCGCAATGGTTGCTACGTGCATCGCTTGAAGGGTGACGAGCGCGGTGTGGCGGGCATCGAATTCGCGCTGATCGCCCCCATTTTGGTGCTGCTGTTGCTGGGTACCGTTGAAGCGTCGCGGGCACTCGACATCGATCGGCATTTCTCGACGGCGACCTCGAGCACCGGCGATGCTGTAGCGCGACAAGAGTCCCTCGGTGACACCCAGCAGCAAGCCACGAACAATCTCAAAGGCCTGGTGCGTGCCGTCGAGCACATCATGGCCCCCTATGGCACGAAGGATCTGAAGTACGGCGTTTTTGCCGTGCAGGCTTCTCCTTCAAGCGCCAGCGACACCAAGGTCGTCTGGAGTTTTTCACACAACGGCATGACCGTGCCGGCGAAATGCTCCAACTATCCGCTCCCGAACGGGGTGGTCACGAAGGGCGGCAGCGTTATCGTCGTCGAGGCCGAATATCCGCACAAGACGATGTTCGGAAACTTCGTGCCGGGCTTTGGATCGATCGGCAAGTTCACGGAAAAGACGTTTCACAATCCGCGCAACAGCTGCGTTGACTATGTGAAGAGCGATAACTGCATGAACCCGTGTTGACCGGCGACGCATTGCTCGTTGCTCCTGCGCAGGTCGCGCTCGCCAAGCGCCATCGCCTGCTCTCTCCCGCATCGACAACAGACATCCGTCATGCCTGCTGGTAGCTCACGGAGCGCCGGCAGCATGCTTGCGCCCCATCCGGCCTTCATCGTTGAATGCGGCAGGCCCTAGCCCCATGCCTGCGTGCACTACGTGGATGCGCGTCAGCGCTCAAAGCTATCGAGCAAGGCACGCCTCACAGAGCCGGCGGGAGCGATCCGCGGCGGCCATAGGCTTCCGTTTGCATCCGCCCCTTTGTGGTGACCTTTCGCAGCTGGTGGAAATGCCAACGGCGCCCACTCCAGAAAGAAGGGGCGCCGTTGTACAGACTTCTCGATGCGACGGGACTGCTACTCGATCAAGTGCAGCGACTTCAAGCCCGAGCTCACGGTCTTTCCATCATTGACTGCCGGGGTAAGATCCCACTGCGTCTGATTGAGGATCAGCGTATTGACGATGAGCGTCATCCTCTTGTTGGTGAGCCGGGAGCCGCCGTTGAACGTCGTGTCTCGGCTCGGCAGATAAATAAGTCCGCGAAGATCCATATTCTTGGCGTCGTTGAATATGAATTGCGAGCGCGACAGCCCGCCCTTTTCGAACATAACGACGTCCTTGTAAGTGCCGCTGCGTGGAGCAGAAATATCGGCGGCCACTGCGCTGTTGAACTGGATCTTCGATTGGTCGGCGAAGTAGAACGTTACGCCGTCACCTTTCCAGGTGCCCCCGTTCACGTTCCAGCCGCCGTCCTTGATCACATAGAGGCCGGGCGTGAAGTTGACATTGGTCGTGGAGTTGAAGTTCACCCAGCCGCAGTACACTCCGGGGTTAAGCGTAACATCGCCGCCGTTGTAGTTCTTGTTGCTGTAGTCACACTTCGACGCTCGCGGCTCTTCGAGCTTCCCCTTGTATGGATCGTCGTCCACCGTGCAGCCGAGCTCGAGATTTTTCGGCCGGTTGCCGCCGTTGATGATGACCTGCGTGCCTTCGATACAGATGCGAGGAGAATCGATCCTCGCGCCCGCGTTGAAGATCGCGGCGGGATTTCCAGTGGACTCGACATGAATCTCGCAATTGGGCGCGGTCACCGATGCTCCGGAGTTCACGAGCAGCGCCTGGCTGGCGGTCTTATCCAAAGCGAGGATGCAGAACACACCGTCTTCGGTCTGTCCCATGCCGACACCCTTGGCGGTCGACAGCGCGTCGATATTAATTTTTTTAACGCCGAGAATGCCCGCAAGCGTGGTGTTCACCTCGCCTTTCGCCGTGCCGGTGAATACGCCTTCGCCTCGCGGCGAGAAGCTGGTCGACACTTTTTTGGCGCCGTGCTGATCGAAATTCGCGTTGAACATTTTCTCGGCGGTGCCGACCTGCTCACCCTCGGCAGCGCGTGCTCCCGCGAGGACGGCGCTGTCGAGCGCAGCCTGCATTTTGGTTTTCGCGTGGACCGCGCGGCTGTAGTCGATCGCCACACCGGCACCCATCACGACGATGACAAACAGGAACGCGATCAACACCGCGACAGCCCCGTCGTCTTTGCGGGCAAACCGGCTAGCAAAGCTCACAAGCTTGTTCGCAAGGTAATTCAAATGCGCTCTCCTGCGTTAGACACATCTCCCTAGACGCAGATGTATTTTTATTGTGGAAACATAAAGAGAGCGCCTTTGAATGAGGTGAACAGAGATTTAGCCAGCACAAACAATCTTAGAATTTAGATCAATTTGAATGCTCTTCTAACTGGAAATTAGCCATGGAGGAGCGGTCTGCGGCAAATGCATCAGCTTGCCAAGCATCGAAGCCGCAGGAGGAGATCTGTCGATGTTCTACGCGTTGGGTGTTCGTCGGGGTATGCAGCGTGCTGTCAACGACATCAGTTGTCCTTCAGGAAGCTGAGCGCTGGCGGCGGATGCTAACAGGGATGGCCCCCATTGCTCAGAAGCGTGATAACGGCAGGCCCTGCGATTTGATGGAAAATTGTGCGACGGCCTGAAAAATGGGCGGCACCATGCACGGTGAAATATTCCGCATGCGCTAATTCGCCTTTGCCTGGGACGCGCGCCGCCTTATCTTAGCAGCCATCGTCAGACGTCAAACTAGTAGACGTTCGGGAAACCTGACACATGGGCCGACGCTCAATACATACACCCGATCAGCTGCGCGAACTCATCATAGAAGCAACAACATCGATCGTAGAGCAGTCGGGTCTTGAAGGGCTTTCAGCCCGCGAGATTGCCAAGCGCATCGGATATTCTCCCGGCACGCTCTACAATGTTTTTGAAAACCTCGACGACCTGCTCCTCATCATAGAGGCGCGCCTGCTCGACGAACTGGGCGGTCGCCTGGCGAGTGCCGACGATAGCGGCCCGCCCAATGAGCGGCTGCGGCGGCTCGTTCGCACCTACTTCAGCTTCACGCAGGAGCGGCCGAAGCTCTGGAACCTTCTCAACGAGCATCGCATGCCCAACGGGCGTGAGGTGCCGGATTGGTACCAAGCGAAAATCGAACGCTTGCTGACGCCGTTCGAAGAGGTACTGACGCCGCTGTTCGACGAGCGTGACTCGGCGAGCCAAAAGCGGCATGCCCGCGCCCTGTGGGCGAGCGTACACGGCATGACGTCTATGTCGACGGCCGATAAGCTCGCGGCCGTCACCGGGCATGCCGATCCGGCACTGATCGATGATCTGCTATCGGTATACCTGGCGGGATTGCAGCATCCCAGCGATTACAGGATCACCGCTCCAGATTAGCCGCGACAAGCGTGGGGTGCACTTTGAGTCTTCTGTGCGGAGCTTGCCAAAAAAATTCACACTCGGCTCCGCGCAGAAAAGCTTGTTTTCATTCCGCAATCAGGGCGTCACTGCCGGTTCGGTCGCTTCTGGCGCCGCCGCATCCGCGGCATTCGGTGCCGCGGGGATAGAACCCGTGCTCGACTGCGATGTGTGCGCTGTTGGCGAGTTGGCAACCTGATGCCGATTTAGGATGACCCCAAACCAATCGTTCTGCGGCAGAAGGCGTTGGTGCAGCGATGCCCACATCGGCTTCGATGTGATGCCGTCATAAAACGTGGTGATTGGCGGCGTCAGGAAGAGCAGCGCCACGGCTACCGCGGCCATCGCAGCAGAGCCGGCCGGATTACGCCTGTCGAAGGGCTTGAAGGCGGTGCCGAACGAACGCTTGATGTAGTTGCCAAGCACGTCCACCGAATAAATCTCGTCCAGAATGAGATGAGTCAGGAAGCCAATCAGGAGGAAGCCGCCCGCCAGCCAGGCAACGCCATCGGGACGGTCGAACACGTAGTAGAAAATGATCACCGTTGCGAATGCACTCGCGAGGCCAGCGATCCACGAGTGCCAGATGCCGCGGTGGTTCGTCAGCCTATGGAAGACGGTATGCAGGCCGTAACGTACAAACAGCAGCGAGCCGAGCCATAGAATCCACATCTCCGCGATCGATAATTGCGGAGCGAACTGGAATAAGAGCGCAAACGAGAAGAAAACCGCGAGGCCCGCAAATAGCGCCCTGCTGGGCCGGGAATCCTTCAGATCGATATCCGGCAGCACCGATCCGAGCGAGCCTGCCATCGTGACCGCCACGAGATTTTCCGGAGCAATGACGTCGGCCGCCAGCGTCAGCGTAGCAAGCGACCCTGCTACGACAGTGCCGACAACGATGTGCGTGGGGAAATTTGCCATACCGGTGCCTCCCGCTCGGGGCTAAACGCTTCAGCGCGTCGCCCATCTCCCCATCAGATTCGCCCGCCGGAAGGGAGGTCGAGTGGCAACTGCAATGTGGAAAAGAGACACCGAAGCATAGTGTCGCCAGGGCGGCTAAGGACTTGCCCCGACCACCATACATGCCTATTGCCGCCCCCATGGATACTCAGGTCCGCTCCAACAAGCGCACGCATCACGCGGTCGCCGCCGCCAGCATCGCGGTGGCGCTGGCCGTCATGGGCATCAAATACGTCGCTTACCTGATGACGGGGAGCGTGGCGCTGTTCTCTGATGCACTGGAGAGCATCGTCAATGTGCTCACCGCGATTGCGGCGCTGATCGCAATTCGCGTTGGCTCGCAGCCGCCCGACCGCGGGCATCCGTTCGGACACCACAAGGCCGAATACTTCGCCGCGGTGCTGGAAGGCACGCTGATCATCATAGCAGCGATGCTCATCTTCCATGAGGCCTATGGAGCGTTCCTGACGCCCCGCGAATTGGACCAACCTTTTTTTGGCCTTCTCGTCAGCGGGTTGGCCACCGCCATCAACGCCGGCTGGGCCCTGGTGCTGGTGAACCGGGGCCGGGCCTGGAGCTCGCCCGCGCTGGAGGGTGACGGGTACCACCTCATTTCCGACGTGATCACCTCGATCGGCGTTCTCGTCGGGCTGACGCTCGCAATGGTCACCGGCTGGTACATTCTCGACCCGATCATTGCAGGGATCGTCGCGATCAACATTCTACGCATGGGCTACAATCTGGCGGTGCAGTCCATGAGCGCTCTGTTGGACCAGGCCGCCTCGCCGGAAATCCAGGCACGGATCATGGACGCCATCCGCGCAAACGGTGACGGCGCCCTGCAGGCCCACGACATTCGTACACGCACGGCGGGGCCGCATACCTTCATCGAATTCCACCTCGTCGTGCCGGGCGAGATGTCGGTGATAGCCGCGCACGACATCTGCGATCGGATCGAGGAGGCGATCGAGAGAGAACTCGAGAACACCGACGTCATCATTCACGTCGAGCCCGATCACAAGGCGGAGCGAAAGGGCGCCGTCGAGCTTTAGGTGGGCGACGTGATGGGCGGCACTCCTCCTATTCTTAGGCGGACGTTGCGCGCGAGGCGGAATGCCGACTAATAGCAATATGGATTCCACCTCCCTTCCCAGCATAAGGCTGTTCGTCGATGCGCCTCTTGGCGATGGCGCGATGATCGCGTGTTCACCCGAGCAGGCGAACTATCTCTGTAATGTGCTGCGCCTCACTGCGGGCGGGGAGGTCTTGGTCTTCAACGGGCGCGAGGGCGAATGGCGGGCGCGAATCGTAGAGGCCGGCAAGCGCCGCTGCACGCTCGAATGCAGCATGCGGACCCGCCCACAGATCGACGGCCCCGATCTGCATTACGTCTTCGCGCCCCTGAAACATGCCCGTCTCGACTACATGGTGCAGAAGGCGACCGAGCTTGGCGTGGCGCATCTGCAGCCGGTATTGACGCGGCGCACGGTGGCCTCCCGCGTCAACCTCCAACGCATGGGTGCGAACGCGATAGAGGCGGCGGAGCAGTGCGGCGTGCTGCGCGTGCCTACGATCGGTGAGCCGGTGAAGCTGGATGCGCTGCTCACGCGCTGGCCAGAGGACCGGAGACTGATTTTTTGCGACGAGGCGGCAGAGGTCGGAAGCCCGATCGCTGCGCTTTCGCAGGTGGGCGCGCGACCGCTGGCGGTCATCATCGGACCTGAAGGGGGCTTCGATGAGAGCGAGCGCAAGCTGCTGCGCGCTCAACCCTATGCGACCGCCATTTCGCTCGGCCCGCGCATCATGCGGGCGGATACGGCTGCCGTCGCCGCACTCGCGCTCGTCAACGCCACGCTGGGCGATTGGCGCTAAAAAAGAGAAGCGGGGCGGCCCGTGGGGGCAGCCCCGCGCTGTCTGCATCATGTAGAGTGCCGGAAGCCGCGGCGTTCTAGTTGGCGCACTTGGCGTCGAGTTTATCCATGGCGGCATCGTAGACCTTGCCATCCGCCGATTCCGGATCGAGATCGGCGCCGGCTTCAAAGGCGCTCTGGAAATCCGCGCCCAGCGCCTTCATGAAGCCGTCCATCTGCTTGTCCAGCTCTTCGGCCTTGCTGTCGTCCTCGGCGTCGGCCGACGACATGACCTTGCTCATCTCGCAGTAGGTCTTGAGTTTCGCGAAGTCATTTGCGACGGCGTCGAAGGTCTTCACGGCCGTATCCACCGCGGCACTGGCGGCGAGGGCCGGCGAGGCCAAAAGGCCGCAGAGGGCGCAGGTGGCCAGAAACTTATTCATTGAATTCTCCCGTAGTTTTGCGAGCGGCGTTAGGGTCGAAGGTGACGCAATGGGGCAACGTTGGTTTGGTCCATGCATATATCCAACTGTCCAACGGCCGTCAGTCGCCAAAACCGTCGGACGCCTGGAAGCTCCCCCAGGTATCGGTGCGCAGCAATAGTGTTTTTTTATGGTGAAGGTGCTCTCCTGGCTTCGCGCAGGGCACGTCTTGCGCGGTCGCTGCTGAGGGCTTAGAGGCTCGCCATAGTAACCGGCCAGCAAAGCGCCCCGCCCCATCGGCCGGCGGGTCAACGCCAAGCTCCGGATATGGCAACGAACTTCACGTACGAACCCGCGAGGCCCGCTGCATGTCGACCCGTCAAGATGGCGCGCCTGGCCGGCTCGTTCGCTCGCGCGATGATCTTGTTGCTTGGATCGCAGCCGGCGGAAAGCCGAAGGCCGAGTGGCGGATCGGCACCGAGCACGAGAAGTTTGTCTTCCACACGGATACCCTGACGCCGGTGCCCTACGAGGGCGAGCGCAGCATCCGCGCGCTGCTCGAGGCGCTCATCTCGCGCTTCGGGTGGGATCCCATCCGTGAGGGGGACAACATTATCGCGCTGAAGCGCGAGAACTGCGAGCTTTGCGGTAACGTGAGCCTCGAGCCGGGCGGACAGTTCGAGCTTTCCGGCGGACCGGTCGAGACGCTGCACGAGACGGCGGCGGAGACGTGTCAGCATCTTCGGGAGGTGCTCCGCGTGGGTGAACCACTCGGCATCGGCTTCATCGGGCTGGGCTTTTCGCCCAAGTGGACCTTGGCCGAGACCCCTCACATGCCGAAGGAGCGCTACGCCATCATGACGCGCTACATGCCGACGGTCGGCTCGCGCGGCCTCGACATGATGTACCGCACGGCGACCATCCAGGTGAACCTCGACTTTGCCGACGAGGCGGACATGGTCAAGAAGCTGCGCGTGTCGCTGGCGCTACAGCCTATCGCCACCGCGCTGTTTGCCGCCTCTCCGTTCACCGACGGGCGCCCGAACGGCTTCAAGTCGATGCGCTCGGAGGTGTGGCGTGATACCGATCGCCGCCGCACGGGCATGCTACCCTTCGCATTCGAGCAGGGCATGGGGTACGAGCGTTATGTCGATTACGCGCTCGCAGTGCCGATGTACTTCGTTTATCGCAACGGACGCTACATCGACGCCTCGGGCGGTTCGTTCCAGGACTTCCTGGATGGAAAGCTGCCGCAGCTTCCGGGTGAGCGACCGACCCTCGATGACTGGTCGGATCATCTCACCACTTTGTTCCCCGAAGTGCGGCTGAAGCGCTTCCTCGAGATGCGCGGGGCGGACAGCGGTCCGTGGCAGCGCATTTGCGCCCTGCCGGCGTTGTGGACTGGCCTCCTCTACGATGCCGATGCTCTGGATGCCGGCTGGCAGCTCGTGAAGGATTGGACCGAAGAAGAGCGCGAAGCTCTCCGCAACGGGGTGCCGAAGTCCGCACTCGCCACCCCATTCCGCACCACGAGCGTTCAGCACATCGCGCAGGAGGTGCTCTCGATCGCGCGGGCCGGCCTGCGGGCGCGCCGCCGCCTCAATGCGATCAGCCAGGACGAGACGATCTACCTTGACCCCCTAGACGAAGTTGCACATTCAGGACGCACGCTGGCTGACCGCCTGCTCGAGCGCTACCACGGCGCCTGGGGGGGTGAGATCGACCATGTCTTTGAAGAATATGCGTTCTGAGACACTGGCGCTTCGGTTCAGCTTGTGTTCATCCTAGGCGCCGTTAACTCCGGCTCCAGGGTACGGGGGGCCACAGGGTAT
>Ga0180223_1000346_pt1 | contig 65994 bp, 60 predicted proteins | sample eDN5th30CKraftOP_FD_151337 | JGI IMG/M metagenome (GOLD analysis project Ga0180223, IMG submission 151337) | Enriched Organic Plus compost microbial communities from Emeryville, California, USA - eDNA 5th pass 30_C Kraft OP (version 2) (version 2) ... | reverse complement strand
AACCTGCCGGCCTGGCTGTGGGGGCGGGCGGGCGACGGCAGCTGGCGGGTGCTGGACCCCAACACCGCCGCCGACGGCGAGCTGTGGATCGCCTACGCCCTGCTCGAGGCCGGGCGCCTGTGGAACCGCCCGGGCTTCACCGCGGCCGGGCGCCAGGTGCTGGCGCTGATGCGCAAGGCCGAGGTGGTGGACCTGCCCGGTTTCGGCACCATGCTGCTGCCGGGCAACCGCGGTTTTGCCCACGGCGACTCCTGGACCCTCAATCCCTGCTACCTGCCGCTGTTCGCGTTCCGCCGCTTCGCCCTGGCCGACCCCAAGGGACCGTGGGCGAAGCTGGCCGAGCGCAGCGTGGCCCTGCTGCGCCAGGCCGCGCCCAACGGCTTCGCCCCGGACTGGATCCGCTGGAACGGGCGCGCCTTCGTCACCGATCCGGACAAGGGGCCGATGGGCAGCTACGACGCCATCCGCACCTACCTGTGGGCCGGCATCACCCATCCGGCCGATCCGCTGCGCAAGCCGCTGCTGGAAGCGCTGTCCGGGCCGCTGCGCATGCTGCGCGCGCAGGGCTCGTTCGCCGAGAAGGTGGACGTGCGCAACGGCGTCGGCATCGGCACGCCGCCGCCGGGTTTCGCCGCCGCGCTGCTGCCGTACCTGGCCGCGCACGGCCAGGGCGCCCTGGTCCGCGCCCAGGCTACGCTGGTGCCTGCCTCCGGCGCAGCCGCCGATTCGCTGCCTTACTACGACCGCTGCCTGGTGCTGTTCGGCAAGGGCTGGGTCGATCGCCGCTACCGCATCGCCGCCGACGGGCGCCTGCAACCCGCCTGGAGTACGCCATGTTCCGCCAAACGCTGAAACCGCTCTGCCTGCTGGGCCTGTCGGTGCTGGCCGCGCCGCTGGCGGCGCAGTCGCCCTCGGCCACCCAGCAGCTGGTCAACCAGGGCAACTATTGGCTCGACCAGGGCCGCGAGGACCTGGCCGCCGATGCCTGGCGCAAGCTGCTGGCGGTCGACCCCAACCAGCCGGACGCACTGCTGGGCCTGGGCCTGATCGACCTCAACCAGGGCCGCCGCGCCGAGGCGCAGCGGCGCCTGGCGCAGCTGCAGTCGGCGCATCCGGACGCGCCGCAGACCACGCGCCTGCGCATGGCCCTGGGCGGCGGGGGCGGCGGCACCAGCCAGCTGCAGGCCGCGCGCCGCGCCGCCGCCGCCGGCCGCTACGCCGAGGCAGTGCGTGCCTACGACCAGGCCTTCGGCAACGCCGCGCCGCCGGACGACCTGGCGCTGGAGTACTACCAGGTGCTGGCCGGCACCCCTGACGGCTGGGAGCGCGCGCGCGATGGCCTGCGCCGGCTGGCCGGCAACAACCCGGCGCCGGCGGTGTCGCTGGCCCTGGGCCAGGTCCTGACCTACCGCGAGCCGACCCGGCGCGAGGGCATCACGCGCCTGCGCGCGCTGGCTTCGCGCGAGGACGTCGGTGGCCCGGCGCGCGCGGCCTGGCGCCAGGCCCTGCTGTGGCTCAACGCCAGCCGCGGCGACGCCGCGCTGTACGAGGAATTCCTCAAGCTGCAGCCGAACGACCGCGAGGTCGCGGCCAAGGCCGCGCAGCTGCGCGGCCAGGGCGCGGCGGCGCAGCAGGACCCCAACCAGCGCCTGCTGGGCGAGGGTTTCCGCGCGCTGGAGGAGGGCAACGACGCGGTGGCCGAGGCGCGCTTCGCCCAGGTGCTGCGTGCGCGCCCGCGCGATCCGGAGGCGCTCGGCGGGCTGGGCTCGGTGCGCCTGCGCCAGCAGCGCTTCGCCGAGGCCGGCGAGCTGCTGCGCCCGGCCGCGGCGGCCAACCGCAAGTGGCAGCAGGCGGCGGACACCGCGCAGTACTGGCAGGCCTTGCAGGAGGCCCGCAACGGCGGGCCCGACGCCATCGCCCGGGTGTCCGCGGCGGTGCGGACGATGCCGCGCGAACCGGCCGGCCACGTGCTGCTGGCGCAGCTGCAGGAGGGCACCGATCCGGCCGCGGCCGAAGCCGGCTACCGCAAGGCGCTGGAACTGGATCCGGCCAACGCCGGCGCGCTGCAGGGCCTGGTCGGCCTGCTTGGCCGCCAAGGCCGCGCCGCCGAGGCCGCGGCGCTGTACGAACGCCTGACCCCGGCCCAGCGCGAGCAGGCCGGCGGCGCCGGCGCGCTGCGCGCGGCGCTGGCCCGCGCCCGCGCCCAGGAGGCGCTGGCCGCCGGTGACCTTGACGCGGCCCGGATCGAACTGGAAGACGCGTTGCTGGAGCAGGGCCGCGATCCCTGGCTGCGGCTGGAGCTGGCGCGCCTGTACCAGCGCGGCGGCCGCCCCGACCAGGCGCGGGCGATCATGGAAGGCCTGCTGGCCCTGGACGATTCCCCGCAGGCGCTGCACGCGGCGGCGGTCTACGCCCAGGAGCAGGACGACTGGAACGCGGTCTACGCCACCCTCGAGCGCATCCCCGCCGGCTCGCGCGACGGCGCGATGGCGGCGCTGCACGACGTGGCCTGGATCCACGTGCAGGCCGCGCGCGCGCGGCAGCTGGCGGCGCAGCAGCGCACCGGCGAGGCGCAGCTGCTGCTGGCGCGGGTCGAGGCCTCGCTGGGCGACCGCCTGCAGCGCGCGGATGCCGCCGGCGCGCTGGCCGAGGCCTATGCCCGGATCGGCAGCCGCCAGCGCGCCCTGGTGCTGGCGCAGCGCTTGCTGTCCGGTCCCGACGCCGGCACCGAGGAACGCCTGCAATACGCCGCGGTGCTGCTGCGCGCCGGCCAGGACGCCGAACTGGCGGCGCTGCTGCGCAAGCTCGACGAGGCGCCGATGACCCCGGCCCAGGCCGCGCGCTACCGCGACCTGCGCACCGGCTACGTGCTGCGCCAGGTGGACGCGCTGCGCGAGATGGGCAACCTCGAGGCGGCCTACGAGACCCTGGCCCCGGTCCTGGCCGAACAGCCGCAGGATCCGCGCACCGTGGCCGCGCTGGCGCGGCTGTACGCGGCCGCCGGCGACCACCGCCAGGCCCTGGCGCTGTACCAGCAGCAGCTGCAGCTGGCCCCGGACGACGTCGACGCGATGGTTGCCGCCGCCGGCAGCGCCGCCGCCCTGCGCGACCTGGACACCGCCGAGTACTACCTGGGCCAGGCGCTGGCGCGCCAGCCGCAGTCGCCGGAGGTGCTGGCCGGCGCCGGCCGCGCGTACCGCGCCGCCGGGCAGAACCGCAAGGCCGAGCGCTATTTCCGTGCTGCCCTGGCCGCGCAGGCGCGCGAGGCCGGGCAGGCCGACCACGGCTATCCGGCGGCCAGCACCGCGCTGGCCGGCAGCGGCGGCCGTGCCTTCAACCCGTTCGCCGGCCTGACCGGCGGCCAGGCCCGTGGCAGGGCGTTGCGCGGCGAGCGCTTCGATCCGCTGGCCACGCCGGCCGCGGCGGCGCCGGCACCGGTGGCGATGCTGCCGGCCGCCAACGGCGCGCTGCCGCCGCCGGCGGCCACCACCGGGTTCGCGCCGGATCCGCTGCCCACGCGCGGCACCGACCTGCCGCCGCCGGCCGCGCTGCAGGCGGTCGTCCCGCAGGCGCCAGCGCAGCCGGCCCTGGCCCTGCCGGTGCCGGGCACGGCCGTGGCCAGCGCGCCGCAGCCGGCCCTGGCGGCCCCGCCGCGCGCGCAGCGCGCCAGCCCGAACCCGGTGCTGGACGAGCTGCGCGAACTGCAGGGCCAGAACAGCAGCCAGCTGGGCGTGGCCGCGGCCTACCGCAGCCGCGACGGCGAGGCCGGCCTGGGCCGGCTGGACGACCTGCAGGTGCCGCTGCAGGGCCGCTTCGCCGTGGGCGAGGGCAAGCTGCAGGTGGCGGTCACCCCGACCATCCTCGACGCCGGCAGCATGGATGCCGGGTACGGGGTGGCCAGCCGCTTCGGCGGCGGCCCGCAGGCGGCGCTGGCCGGGGCCCTGGCCGCCGACCGCGAGCCGGTGGACAAGCTGGTCGGCTCCAGCCTGTACCAGCTGCTGCTGACCCGCGGCGACACCAACGCCACCCGCAACCTGATCTACGACACCGCGCTGGCCAGTGGCCGCTACCAGGAGCTGTACAACCAGACCGACGGCGCCCTGACCGCGGCCGAGCGCCGCGCCGCGGCGCTGCAGGCGCTGTACCAGGATCCGCTGCCGGCCTACGTGCTCTCGCGCGACCTGGGCAACCTGCCGATCGGCGACATCGCCGCGCAGATCCTCGGCAACGCCACCCTGGCGCGCGGCCTCACCGCCGAGCAGCAGGCGCAGCTGCAGGGGCTGGCGCGCGGTTCCAGCGCGACCCAGACCCCGCTGGCGTTCCAGGACACGCTGTACGCGATGGTCGCCAACGCCGCCAGCGCGCGCCCGGTGGGCGCCCAGGACGCCAGCGGCGCGGGCGTGGCGGTCGCCTACGAACACGGCGGCCTGCGCCTGGACATCGGCAGCACGCCGCTGGGCTTCCGCCAGTCGCAGGTGGTTGGCGGCGTGGCGTACCGCGGCCAGGCCGGCGAGACCGTGAGCTGGGGCGTGGAGGCCTCGCGCCGGCCGCTGACCGACAGCCTGCTGTCCTTCGCCGGCGTGGAGGATCCGCGCACCGGCATGCAGTGGGGCGGAGTGACCGCCACCGGCGCCAAGGTCGAGGCGACCATGGACAACGGCCTGCTGGGCACCTATGGCAATTTCGCCTGGCACCGGCTGGAAGGCGAGAACGTGGCCGGCAACGACCGCCAGGAGGCCAGCGTGGGCGTTTACGTGCACGCGCTGGAGACCGACAACCAGTCGCTGACCGCCGGCCTCAACCTCACCGCCATGCGCCACGACCGCAACCTCAGCGGCTTCACCTACGGCCACGGCGGCTACTTCAGCCCGCAGTCGTACTTCGACCTCGGCTTCCCGGCGCACTGGACGGGGCGCAGCGCCAGCCAGCGCCTGGCCTGGCAGGTGGACGCCAGCGTCGGCGTGCAGCACTTCCGGGTCGATCCGGCACCGTACTTCCCGGACGATCCGCAGCTGCAGGCCGCCGCCTACGAGGCCGCCTCGCTGGCCGCGCTGCTGGGCCTGACCCCGCAGTACATCGAGCCGGTGTACGCGGGCCAGAGCAAGACCGGGGTGTCCTACAACCTCAGCGCGGCGGCGGAATGGCAGCTGTCGCGGCAGCTGTTCCTGGGCGGACGCATGGACCTCAACAACGCCCGCGACTACCAGCAGTTCGGCACCAACCTGTACCTGCGCTTCCTGCTGGACCGCTACGGCGGTTCGCTCGGGCGCCAGCCGCAGCCGCTGCGTTCGCCCTACGCGACCGGCGAATAAGAAAGACCCCGGGGCCGGCCGCCACGGATGGCGGCGGGCACGGGCCGCCGGCTCAGCCGGCGGGCATCGCCAGGACCGTGATCTCCTCGCGGTCGTGGTACAGCTGGCGCGCGCGGATGGTGAGCGGGCGTCCGGCCTGGGCCGCGAACAGGTCCAGGCACAGCCGGGTTTCCTGCCAGCGCTTCTTCATCGGCAGCTTGAGGTTGAACACCGCCTGCCGGCACCAGCCTTCGGCGAACCACTGCGCCATGCGCGCGGCCACCCGGCTGGGCTGCTCGACCATGTCGCACACCATCCAGTCCAGCGGCTGGGCCGGTTTCCAGTGGAAGCCGTCGGCGCGCAGGTGCTCGACCAGGCCGGTGTCCAGCACGTGCTGGCGCAGCGGGCCGTTGTCGACCGAGGTCACGCGCAGGTGGTGGCGGGTGAGTACCCAGGTCCAGCCGCCGGGCGCGGCGCCGAGGTCGGCCGCGGTCATGCCGGGACGCAGCAGGCGCTCGCGCTCGCTTTCGCCCAGCAGGACCAGAAAGGCCTCCTCCAGCTTCAGCGCCGAGCGCGAGGGCGCTTCCGGATGCAGCTTCAGCCGCGGGATGCCCAGCGGCCAGGGCGCGCTGTCGCGCGGGTCGGCCAGGGCCAGCAGCAGGTGGTCGCCGGCCAGGAAGCACACGTGCAGCCGCGGCAGGCGCGGGTCTTCCTTCGCGCCAAGCACGCCGGCCCTGCGCAGCGCCGGGCGCAGCGCGTTGCCGAAGCTGCGTGCCAGGCCGGAGAGCGGCTTGCCGGCGTCCGAATCCGGATGCTCGACCCAGGCATCGCCCACGCGCAGGCCCTCCGGCAACGCCGCCAGCAGCGGCGCCAGCCGGTCCTTCGGATCGATCCCGCGCAGCTCGGCCAGCAGGCGCAGCTTCTGCCGCGCGAACACCAGCTCGCGGAACGGCAGGGCGCGCTCCAGCGCGCGCGCGTCGGCCGCGTCGCCGGTGACGAACAGCACGTAGCCGTCGTCGCGGCTGGCGCGGGCGTAGCCGGGGATGCCGGCGGCCGCGGCACGCTCGCCCAGCTCGGCGGCCAGTTCCGGCTCGAAGCCCTGGCGGCAGTAGCCGAGCAGTCCGTTCATCGGGTGGCCTCCGGCATCTGCGTGGATCGCATCAGTACTTGTCGCCGCCGCTCTCGCCGTAGGCGCGCAACACCTCGCGGGCCTGCCCGCGCAGGATGTCGCGCGCCACCGCGATGCCGCGGCGCTCCAGCTCGCCGGTCCAGTCCGCCGGCAGCGGGCCCTCGTCGAACTCGGTCAGTTCCATCACGTCCTCGGCGCGGGCGCCGATCAGCAGGCGGTCGATCCCGGCCCAGATGGTGGCGCCGTAGCACTGGCAGCACGGCTGCGAGGAGGTGGCCAGGGTCACCGGCGAGAGCACGTCGTTGAGGCGCGGGGTCTGCAGCTTCTGCTGCGCCAGCATGTAGGCCATGTTCTCGGCATGCGCCAGCGAGGTGGTGTGCGGCACCACGCGGTTCACGCCGGCCGCGATCACCCGGTGATCCGGCCCGAACACCACCGCGCCGAACGGACCGCCGCTGCGTGCCTGGACGTTGCGGCGCGACAGCTCGATCGCCAGCGCCACCTTGTCCTCGTCCGTGGCATAGACGGCGGCCGGATCGACGGCCTCGTGGATCCAGACCGGGAGGGTGAGGTGGACCTGGGCGTGCAGCATGGTGTTCCTGGGAAGTACGGGGGAATCGTGCAGTGTATCGGCCGCCCCCGGCCGCGGCTAACCGGCGTGCGCGGGCGCCTGCGCCGGTGCGTGTAGCGCCGCGCACCACAGCACCCCGCCCAGCAGGCAGGCGATGGCCGCGATTTCCAGCAGCCCGGGCAGGCGCCATTCCCACAGGAAGCCGTAGAGCAGGGCGAACAGGGTTTCGAACACGATCATCTGCCCGGCCAGGCTCAGTGGCAGGCGGCGGCTGGCCGCGTTCCAGAACGCGTTGCCGACCACCGAGGCGAACAGGGCCAGCGCGGAGGAGATTCCCAGCAGGCGCAGCCAGGCGCCCGGCTCGTGCGCGGATGCATCCCACAGCAGCGCCAGCGGCGCCAGCAGCAGGGCCAGGCCGCCGGTGGCCACGCCGGTCAGCAGCGACCAGTCGCGGCTGGAGATGTCCGGACGCCGCTCCAGCCAGCGTGCGTTGCCGACCGAGTACGCCGACCACGACACCAGCGCGCCGACCGCGCAGGCCAGCCCGCCGATGCTGCTGGCGGCATCGCTGCTGAGCCCGCGTCCGGCGCGCACCGCATCGACGGCCACCAGGGCCATGCCCAGCACCGACAGCACGCAGGGGCCGGCCAGCGCGCGCAGGCGCGGGCCGCTCGCATGGTGGCGGCGCACGCCGGCCACGGTGACCACCACCGGCACCAGGCCCACGATCAGCGCGGTCGCGGCGCCGCCGGCGGCGTGGATGGCGCTGGCCAGCAGCACGAAATAGAGGAGGTTGCCCAGCAGGCTCAGCGCGACCAGCGCGCGCCATTCCGCCTTGCCCAGCGGCGCGGTGGCGCGGCGCCATCGCGGTACGAGCAGGGCCAGGGCGAGCACGCCGTAGGCCAGGTAGCGCGCCACCGACTGCTGCAGCGCGCCGAAGTCCGGCAGCAGCTGCGGCGCCAGGAACACCAGGCCCCACAGCGCGCCGGCGGCCACGCCGCTGGCCACGCCCCCGGCCAGGCCCGGGTGCGTGCGCGGATGGGGGGCGGGTGGCGACATCGCGGATCGGGCGTGGCCGGCCGCGGCCGGCCACGCGACGGGTCAGGGGTGGGTCAGCCGGCCCAGGTGTCGCGCAGGGTCACGCTGCGGTTGAACACCGGCGCGTCGGCGCGGTGGTCGTAGCGGTCGGCGACGAAGTAGCCGGTGCGCTCGAACTGGAACGACTGCTCCGGCGCAGCCCCGGCGGCGGCCGGTTCCACCCAGCCGCGGACGATCTTCTTCGAGTCCGGGTTGAGGTGGTCGCGGTAGGTCTTGCCGTCGGATTCGTCGTCCGGCTTCTCGACCAGGAACAGGCGGTCGTACAGGCGGATCTCCGCGGCCACGGCATGCCTGGCCGAGACCCAGTGGATGGTGCCCTTGACCTTGCGATTGGCGCCTTCCATGCCCGGGCGCGATTCCGGGTCCAGCCAGCCGCGCAGCTCGACCACGTTGCCCGCCTCGTCCTTGACCACTTCGTCGATGCGCACGATGCCGGCGCCGCGCAGGCGGGCCTCGCCGCCGGGGACCAGGCGCTTCCAGCCCTTGGGCGGGACCTCGGCGAAGTCCTCGCGCTCGATCCACAGCTCGCGCGAGAACGGCACCTGGCGCTGGCCCTGCGCCTCGTCCTTCGGGTGGTTCGGGAAGCTGAGCGACTCCTCGTGGTCTTCCGCCAGGTTGGTCAGCACCAGCTTCAGCGGGTCGATCACCGCCATGCGCCGCGGCGCGGTGGCGTCCAGGTCCTCGCGCAGGCAGCCTTCGAGCACCGAGAAGTCGATCACCGAGTTCTGCTTGGAGATGCCGACGCGGTCCACCAGCAGGCGCAGCGCGGCCGGGGTGTACCCGCGCCGGCGCAGTCCCTGCAGGGTGTACATGCGCGGGTCGTCCCAGCCGTCGACCAGGCCTTCGGCGACCAGCTGGGTCAGCTTGCGCTTGCTCATCACCGTGTAGTTGATGTTCAGGCGCGAGAACTCGATCTGGCGCGGCTTGGCGGCCTCGATCGGCAGGCCCTTGGCCTTCAGCGGCTCCAGCAGCTCCGGGTGCCCGGCCAGGTCGACGTTGTCCACGCACCAGTCGTACAGCGGACGGTGGTCCTCGAACTCCAGGGTGCACAGGGAGTGGGTGATGCCCTCGATGGCGTCGCCCAGGGAATGGGCGAAGTCGTACATCGGGTAGATCGGCCAGGCGTTGCCGGTGTTCTGGTGTTCGACGTGCTTGATCCGGTACAGCGCCGGGTCGCGCATGTTGATGTTGCCGCTGGCCATGTCGATCCTGGCGCGCAGGGTGCGGCTGCCGTCCGGGAACTCGCCGGCGCGCATGCGCCGGAACAGGTCCAGGTTCTCCTCGACGCTGCGGTTGCGGTACGGCGACTCGCGGCCCGGCTCGGTCAGGGTGCCGCGGTAGGCGCGCACTTCCTCCGGCGACAGGTCGCAGACGTAGGCCTTGCCGTCCTTGATCAGCTTCTCCGCGGCCAGGTAGTAGACCTCGAAGTAGTCCGAGGCATGGCGCAGGCTGGCCCATTCGAAGCCCAGCCAGCGCACGTCGTCCTGGATGGCACGCACGAACTCGGGGTCTTCCTTGGCCGGGTTGGTGTCGTCGAAGCGCAGGTTGCAGCGCCCGCCGAACTCGGCGGCGATGCCGAAGTCCAGGCAGATCGCCTTGGCATGGCCGATGTGCAGGTAGCCGTTGGGCTCGGGCGGGAAGCGGGTCTTGATCGCGGTGTGCTTGCCGCTGGCCAGGTCCTCGCGGACGATCTGGCGGATGAAGTCGCGCTTCTCGGGAACGGCTTCGGTGGCGGGCGTGGTGGCTTCGGACATCGTGGCGGGGGCTGCGACGGCAAACCGCAAGTTTAGCCGAGCACCGCGGTCCCCGGGCCGCGGTGCCGCGGCCGTTCAGGGCCGCCGGACCGGCCGGGCGTATGCTCGGGGCCAGCCCATCCCCCGGGAGCCCCCATGCAGGTCGCCTACCGCGCCCATAACCTGATCGACGCCCACCTGGCCCGGCACGTGCTGGAGGACGCCGGGATCCCGGCCTTCGTCTTCGGCGAGAACCTGCTGGGCGCGGCCGGGGAGCTGCCCCTGTTCGGGGTGCTGCGGGTATGCGTGCCCGACTCCTCGCTGCCCCTGGCCGATGCAGCGTTGCGCGCCGCCGGCTTGCGGGCCGACCCGGAGGACCCCATCCCGGAGGCCGACCCCGGCCTGCTGCCGGCCTGAAGGAGACCCCATGAGCCTGGAATCCCTGCTTGGCATCGGTGCCTGGAAGCAACGCATGCCGCGCCCGGAGGACCTGCTGCCGGGCCGCCCGGACCCGCTGCCGTTGCACAACGTCCACCACGTCCACGGCCGCCCGCTGCGCGGCGAGTTCCCCGGCATGGAGCAGGTGGAGTTCGGCATGGGCTGCTTCTGGGGCGCCGAGCGCAAGTTCTGGCAGGTGCCGGGGGTGTTCACCACCGCGGTCGGCTATGCCGGCGGCGGCACGCCCAACCCCACCTACGAGGAGGTCTGCTCCGGCCGCACCGGGCATGCCGAGGTGGTGCGGGTGGTCTACGACCCGGCCCGGGTGGACTTCGCCAACTTGCTGAAGCTGTTCTGGGAAAGCCACGACCCGACCCAGGGCATGCGCCAGGGCAACGACGTCGGCACCCAGTACCGCTCGGCCATCCACAGCCATACCGCCGCCCAGCACGCGGCGGCGCAGGCCAGCCTCGAGGCCTACCAGGCGCCGCTGGCGGCAGCCGGCTATCCGCCGGTCACCACCGAGCTGCTGTACCCGGCGCCGCCGTTCTACTACGCCGAGGACCTGCACCAGCAGTACCTGTCCAAGAACCCGAACGGTTATTGCGGGCTGGGCGGGACGGGAGTGTCCTGCCCGATCTGAGCGGTGCCGCCCGCGGACGACGGCAAGCGCGGGCAGCCGGCTTGGGAGGGGCTGCCGTTCCGGGCGGGCATGGGCATGGCGCGGCGTCCAGGCGCGGCTCCGACCGGCCGTGCCTCCGTGGCGCCACCGCGGTCGTGCAGCCCGATGCACCCAAGGAAAAAGGCCGCCCTGGGGCGGCCTTTCCGGTTCGGGCCGGGGGCGGCAGGGCCGCCGTGGCGATCAGGCGCCCAGGCGGGCGCCGATGTCGGCGCGCAGGGCGTCCAGGTCCTTGGCGAAGGCGGCGATGCCTTCGGCCAGCTTCTCCGAGGCCATGGCATCGGCGGCCAGGTCGGCGGCGAAGCTCTCGGCGGTGACCGGGGCCACGGCGCGGTCCTCGCGCGGCAGCGGCGACAGCTTGCGCTCCACCACGCCGGTGGAACTGGCCAGCTGCTCGAGCAGGTCCGGCGAGATGGTCAGGCGGTCGCAGCCGGCCAGGGCCAGCACCTGGTCCACCGAGCGGAACGAGGCGCCCATCACCACGGTGGCGTGGCCGCGCTTCTTGAACTCGTTGTACACGCCGCGCACGAACTTCACGCCCGGGTCCTCGTCGATGCTCGCCGGCACCTGGCCGCGGGCCTTGTACCAGTCGAGGATGCGGCCGACGAAGGGCGAGATCAGGAACGCGCCGGCCTCGGCGCAGGCCAGGGCCTGGGTCGGGTTGAAGATCAGGGTCAGGTTGCAGTCGATGCCCTCGGCCTGCAGCTGGCGCGCGGCCTCCACGCCTTCCCAGGTGGCGGCGACCTTGATCAGCACCTTCTCGCGCGGGATGCCGCGCTCGGCATACATCTGGATGAACTTGCGCGCCTTGGCCACGGTGGCGGCGGTGTCGTGCGCCAGGTCGGCGTCGACCTCGGTCGAGACCCGGCCCGGGATCAGCTCGCTGAGCATCGCGCCCACGCCCACGGTCAGGCGGTCGGCGACCTCGTCGACCACGGCCTTGCCGGGCGCGCCCTGGGCGCGGGCCCATTCCAGCTCGCGCTCGATCAGCCCGGCGTAGACCGGCAGGTCCAGGGCCTTCTTCACCAGGGTGGGGTTGGTGGTGCAGTCCACCGGCTTGAGCCGGGCGATGGCGTCGTAGTCGCCGGTGTCGGCCACCACCACGGACAGTTCGCGCAGCTGCTGCAGGCGGGACGGGGAAGAGGTGTCGGTGCTGGTCATGTCGTTTCCTGGGATCGGGCAACGGTTGTGCCGCTCCTCCGCGGGGCGGGGATGGGCGGGTACACCCCGATTATGCGATGCTGTGGATGGTAGCGGTACCAACACGCTGCGTCCCATTCTCCGGCGTATGTGACATGCGCCGGGAAATCCTTGCCCCATGTGGATTTGCGCCATTGACAGCGCTGCCGTCGGGTGCGCCCTTTGTGATAGTTTTCCCTGCCTTTTCGGAAGCCCCTGCCAAGATGACCGACCGCCTGCGCCGCACCAAGATCCTTGCCACCCTCGGACCGGCCACCGACCCGCCGGGGGTCCTCGAGGCGCTGTTCCGCGCGGGCGTCAACGTCGTGCGGCTGAACTTCTCCCACGGCGATCCCTCCGGCCAGGCCAAGCGCGCCGCCGAGGTCCGCATCGCCGCGCAGAAGGTCGGCGCCGAGGTCGGCATCCTGGCCGACCTGCCGGGTCCGAAGATCCGCATCGAGCGCTTCGCCACCGGCAAGGTCAACCTCAAGGCCGGCGACCGCTTCGATCTGGTGGCCGAGGCCGACTTCCCGGCCGGCGACGCCACCCAGGTCGGCGTCAGCTACCTGGGCCTGCCCGGCGACGTGAAGCCCGGCGACGTGCTGCTGCTGGACGACGGCCTGATGCAGCTGCGCGTGGAGCAGGTGCAGGGCACCCGCATCGTCTGCACGGTGCTCAACGACGGCGTGCTGTCCGACCGCAAGGGCCTGAACAAGCAGGGTGGCGGCCTGTCCCTGGGCGCGCTGACCGACCGCGACCGCGAGCTGATCGGCGTGGCCGCCAAGATCGGCGTGGACTTCATCGCCGTGTCCTTCTGCCGCAACGCCGAGGACATGAACGAGGCCCGCCGCATCGCCCGCGAGCACGGCTCCGACGCGGCGCTGGTGTCCAAGATCGAGCGCACCGAGGCGATCGAGAACCTGGCCGAGATCATCGAGGCCTCCGACGTGGTCATGGTCGCCCGCGGCGACCTGGGCGTGGAGATCGGCGACGCCGAGCTGCCGGGCCTGCAGAAGAAGATCATCCGCGAGTCGCTGGCGCGCAACCGCGTGGTGATCACCGCCACCCAGATGCTGCAGTCGATGGTCGAGAGCCCGATCCCGACCCGCGCCGAGGTGCTGGACGTGGCCAACGCGGTGATCGACGGCACCGACGCGGTGATGCTGTCGGCCGAGACCGCCGCCGGTGCCTACCCGGTCAAGGCGGTGGAGGCGATGGCCCGGATCTGCCTGGGCGCCGAGCGCCAGTTCCAGACCGAGACCGACTTCAGCAAGGCCCAGCGCAACCTGGAGCGCGCCGACCAGGCCATCGCCATGGCCACCATGTTCCTGTCCGAGCACATCGGCGTGCGCGCGATCGTGGCCATGACCGAGTCCGGCGGCACCCCGCGCTACCTGTCGCGCTTCCGCGCCAAGGCCCCGATCTACGCCATCACCCGCCACGACGGCGCGCGCCGGCGCATGGCGCTGATGCGCGACGTGTTCCCGATCAACTTCGACAGCCGCGGCCTGACCCCGCGCGAGGCCGCGCGCGGCAGCATCCGCGTGCTGGTCGATGCCGGCATGCTGGCCGGCGGCGACCGCGTGGTGTTCACCTCCGGCGAGCACATGGAAACCCACGGCGCGACCAATACCCTGCGCCTGCTGGAAGTCGGGCCCGACGGCCGCGCCAGCGGCCTGGGCGACCTGTAAGGGTCGGCCGGAACCTGTCGCGACGGACGGGCGCCTGCGGGCGCCCGTCCTGTTTGCGGGCCTTGCCGGCGCGCCGGGCTGCACGGGGCGTGGCGAGGGCGGCGGCTATACTTCACGGCCCCCGTCCCCCGCGCAGGACCCCCCATGAGCATCGAACAGCTGGCCGAAACCGCGCAGGCGCTCGTCGCCCCGGGCAAGGGCATCATCGCCATCGACGAGTCCACCGCGACCATCGGCAAGCGCTTCGCCGCGGTCGGGATCGACAACAGCGGGGAGAACCGCCGCGCCTACCGCGAGCTGCTGCTCACCACGCCGAAGCTGTCCGAGCACATCTCCGGCGCGATCCTGTACGACGAGACCATCCGCCAGGCCACCGGCGACGGCGTGCCGTTCCCGCAGTACATGGCCGGGCAGGGCATCCTGCCGGGCATCAAGGTCGACAAGGGCACCGTGCCGCTGGCCGGCTACCCCGGCGAGCTGGTGACCGAGGGCCTGGACGGCCTGCGCGAGCGCCTGCAGGAGTACTACCGGCTGGGCGCGCGTTTCGCCAAGTGGCGCGCGGTGATCACCATCGGCGAGGACATCCCCACCGGCACCTGCATCGACGTCAACGCCCACGCCCTGGCGCGCTATGCGGCGCTGTGCCAGGAGCAGGGCCTGGTGCCGGTGGTCGAGCCGGAGGTGCTGATGGACGGCGGCCACGACATCGAGACCTGCTACGAGGTCACCGAGGCCGTGCTGCGCTCCCTGTTCGGCTCGCTGTACGACCAGAACGTGCTGCTGGAAGGCACGATCCTGAAGGCCTCGATGGTCATTTCCGGCAAGGACTGCCCGGAGCAGGCCGACGTGCAGGAAGTGGCCGAGTCCACCCTGATGTGCCTGAAGACCACGGTGCCGGCGATCCTGCCGGGCATCGTGTTCCTGTCCGGCGGCCAGGACGACGAGCGCGCCACCGCGCACCTGGACGCGATGAACCGGCTTGGCCCCAACCCGTGGACCCTCAGCTTCTCCTACGGCCGGGCCATGCAGCAGGCCGCGCTGCAGCTGTGGGCGCGGGACATGGAGAACAACCTGCGCAAGGCCCAGGACCTGGTCTATGCCAGGGCCAGGGCCAATGGCCTGGCCGCGCTGGGGCAGTGGCAGGGCGACTGAGCCGCCCGCCCCGCGGTGCACCCGGGAACGCCGGCCATGGGCCGGCGTTTTCCCGCTTGGCGGGCGGGTGGCGGCTTACTCGGTGTGCAGCTCGCCGCCGGGCTTGAACACCCAGGTGCGGGTGACGTGCAGCACGTCGACCCCGTCGTTGGTGTCCGGCAGCGGCGGGAACGGTTCGGCCAGGCGCACGATGCGCTCGGCCGAGGCGTCCAGCAGCGGGGTACCGCTGGAGCGCAGGATGCGGGTGCTTTCCACCGTGCCGTCGCGGCGCACGCCGACGCTGATCACCACCTGGCCGCCGAGGCGGCGGCGCCGGGCCTCGTCCGGGTAGTTGAGGTTGCCGATGCGCTCGGCGCGGTCCACCCAGGCGCGCAGGTAGTTGGCGTAGGCGTACTCGCGGGTGCTGGCGGAGACGAACTTGCGGGTCGGGCGCTTGGCGTACAGCTCCGAGCGCAGGTAGACCTCGGCCGCCAGCCGCGCCATCTCCGCGTCGCGCGCGGCCTTGGCCGGGCTGACCGGGTGCAGGGTATCGGCCTGCTCGCGCGGCTGCGGCTCGGGCACCGCGTCCTCGCCGCGGCGGCTGGCCACCACCCGGGCCTGGGTCTCCGGGGCCGGCGCCGGGTCCTGGCGCTGCTGCGGCAGTGGCGCCTCGCCCGGCTCGGCCCGTGGCACCGCGCCGGCCTGGCTGTCGCGCGGGCGCTGCGCACGGTCGTGCTCGCCGCCACCACGGTTGTTGGCCTGGGCCAGGAAGTCGGCCTGTTCCGGGGTCAGCTCGGTGCTGGTGTTGCTGAAGATCACGTCCAGGGTCGGCACCAGCGGGGCCTCGCCGCGGAAGGCGAAGCCCAGGCCCAGGATCAGGATCCCGTGGACCAGCGCCGACAGCACCAGGGTGGCGCTCAGGCGCTGCCGCTCCCCGATCCGCGGCGGTGCCACCTGGGCCGTGCTCATGCCGCCGGCCCGGCCTCGATGGCGTCGAACAGCAGCCCGGCGATGTTCAGGCCGAACTGCGCGTCCAGCTCGCGCACGCAGGTGGGGCTGGTGACGTTGACCTCGGTCAGGTAGTCGCCGATCACGTCCAGGCCGACGAAGCGCATGCCGCGGCGGCGCATCTCCGGGCCGACCTGGGCGGCGATCCAGCGGTCGCGCTCGGACAGCGGGCGGCCCACGCCGCGGCCGCCGGCGGCCAGGTTGCCGCGGAACTCGTCGCCCTGCGGGATCCGCGCCAGGCAATAGTCCACCGGCACCCCGTCGACCAGCAGGATGCGCTTGTCGCCGTCGGTGATCTCCGGGATGTAGCGCTGGGCCAGGGCCAGCTTGCGCCCGCCCTCGGTCAGCGTCTCCAGGATCACGTTCAGGTTGGGATCGCCGGCCTGGCTGAGGAAGATCGAGCGCCCGCCCATGCCGTCCAGCGGCTTGAGCACCACCCGGCCGTGTTCGGCGGCGAAGGCCTTCAGCGCGGCCGGGTCGCGGCTGATCCGGGTCGGCGGGCAGCACTGCGGGAACAGCTGGGCGGCAAGCTTCTCGTTGAAGTCGCGCAGGCCCTGCGGGTTGTTCACCACCTCCGCCCCGGCCGCGCGGGCGATGTCCAGGATGTGGGTGTCATAGAGGTACTCGCCGTCGAACGGCGGGTCCTTGCGCATCAGCACCACCTGGCCGGGGCCGAATGCCAGCTCGGCGTAATCGCCCAGCTCGTACCAGCCGGCCTTGTCGTCGCGCACCCGCAGCGGGGCGGCGGTGGCCACGGCGCGGCCGTCGCGCAGGCCCAGCCCGCCGGGGCGGACGTAGTGCAGGCGGTGGCCGCGCCGCTGCGCCTCCAGGAGCATGGCGAAGGTGGTGTCCTTGGCGATCTTGATCGACCCGATCGGGTCCATCACCACGACGACGTCCAGGGGCATTGGGGCGGGCCGCACACGTAGGGAAGGCAGGCCGGTGATGTTAGCCCATCGTCCGCGGCCGCGACCGGCCCGGGCGGCCCCGGCCCGCGCGGCGTGCCGGCGGTCGCGCCGCGCCGGTGACGCAGGTGCACAAACCCACGCCGGGCTTGACAGGTTTTCCCGGTACTGGGATATAGACACCCAAGCAGCGGTGCCGGGAATGAAGAAGCGCCGCGCGCAAGGGGAACCAGGGTAATGACTGACAACACGGCCCCAGCCGGGGCATTGGGTGGCCTGCGGGTACTGGTCATCGACGACTCAAAGACCATCCGCCGCACCGCCGAGACCCTGCTCAAGCGCGAGGGCTGCGAGGTGGTCACGGCCAGCGACGGCTTCGAGGCGCTGGCCAAGATCGCCGACCAGCAGCCGCAGATCATCTTCGTCGACATCATGATGCCGCGGCTCGACGGCTATCAGACCTGCGCGCTGATCAAGGGCAACCAGAAGTTCAAGTCGACGCCGGTCATCATGCTGTCCTCCAAGGACGGCCTGTTCGACAAGGCGCGCGGCCGCATCGTCGGCTCCGAGCAATACCTCACCAAGCCATTCACGCGGGAAGAACTGCTCGGGGCAATCCGTACGTACGTCAACGCCTGACCGGGGGGCAGGCAAAACATGGCTCGAATCCTGCTGATCGAAGATTCGCCGACCGATCGTGCCGTCTTCACCCAGTGGCTGGAGCGCGGCGGACACCAGGTCCTGTTCGCGACCAACGCCGAGGACGGACTTGAACTGGCACGCAAGCAGCTGCCCGACCTCGTCCTGATGGACGTGGTGCTTCCGGGCATGAGTGGTTTCCAGGCCACCCGCGCGCTCAGCCGCGACGAGGCCACCAGCAAGATCCCGGTGCTGATCGTCAGCACCAAGAGCATGGAGACCGACCGCGCCTGGGCCATGCGCCAGGGCGCGGTGGACTACGTGGTCAAGCCGCCGCGCGAAGAGGACCTGATGGCGCGCATCAACCAGCTGGTGGGCGCGGCCTGATGCGCACTCCGTTCGACATCCTTTCCGACTACGAGCGCCGCAGCCTGGCGCACGCGGTGCAGCTGCCGGCGCGCGAGCTGGGCCCGGAGACCTGGCGCGGCGTCGGCTACCGCATCGGCCGGCAGCGGCTGGTGTCGCAGTTCGGCGAGGTGGTCGAGATCATGCCGATGCCGCCGGTGACGCCCGTCCCCGGCGCGCAGCCGTGGCTGCTGGGCATCGGCAACCTGCGCGGCAACCTGTTCCCGGTCATCGACCTGAAGCTGTTCCTGGAAGGCGAGCGCACCGTCCTGCACGAGGGCCAGCGCGTGCTGGTCATGCGCCAGCAGGGCGGCGACGTGGCGCTGACCATCGACGAGCTGTACGGCCAGCGCGCCTTCAGCGAGGACCAGGCAATCGACCCGGCGCCGCTGGCCCGCGGCCGCTACGCCCACTTCGTCGAGCGCGCGTTCCACAGCGAGGGCGCGGACTGGGCGGTGTTCTCCCTGTCCAGGCTGGCCCGTACCCCTGAATTCAGGCAGGCCGCGGCGTGAGCGGCGGCCCCTCCAAGAATCCGATCGAGGCAATACGCGAATGAGCACTGCACCGGAATCCCCGAAGACCAGCCGCCTGGGTGGCGTGAGCACCGGGTTCTGGCTGGTCCTGCTGGTGCTGTCGGTGGTGGTGTTCGCCACCAACACCGGTGTGGCGACCTACCAGGGCAGCCGGCTGGCCGGCGCCAGCACCGGCGCGGCCGACCTGCAGGTGCTCTCGCAGCAGCTTGCCAACCAGGGCCGCGACGCGGTCGGCGGCAACGCCGAGGCGTTCACCGCCTTCCGCCAGACCCGCACCCGCATCGTCAGCACGGTGAGCGGGCTGCAGCAGCGCTTCGGCGGCGAGCCGGGCGTGGCCGCGCCGCTGCAGCAGCTGGGCCGCACCTGGAACCCGCTGGCCCAGCAATCGGCGCAGATCCTTGAGTCCGAGGAGGCGGTGCTGGCCCTGGCCGGCAACGCCGACCGCTTCGTCGGCCGCGTGCCGCAGCTGCAGGCGCAGCTGAACGAGGTGGTGCGCGCGATGACCGCCGGCGGCGCGCCCGCCGCGCAGGTGTTCAATGCCCTGCAGCAGGTCGTGGTCGCCGGCACCATGGCCCGCCGCGTCACCGAGATCCGCGCCGGCGGTCCCGGCGCCAGCGCCGCCGGCGACGCCCTGGCCCGCGACGCGGTGGTGTTCACCCAGGTGCTGACCGGCCTGATGGAGGGCAACGAGGAACTGGGCATCGCCCAGGTCCGCAACCCCGCCGCCCAGGCCGCCCTGCAGCAGTCGCAGGAACAGTGGAACGAGATGCGCAAGGACGTCGAGGCGATCCTGGCCAGCTCGCGCAACCTGTTCGCCGCGCAGACCGCGGCCGCCAGCCTGGTGGCCGGCTCGTCGCAGATGCTGGAGGACAGCAAGCGCGTGTTCGAGGCGTTCGCCGCCTTCGGTTCGGCCCGCGACACCCGCGTGTTCCCGAACTTCTGGATCGGCGTGGTTTCCGGCGTGCTGGCGCTGCTGTCGCTGATCGGCTTCGTGTGGAGCTCGGTGCGCAACCGCCAGCGCGAGCAGGAGCTGCGCTACCAGGCCCAGGTGGAGTTCAACAGCCGCAACCAGCAGGCGATCATGCGGCTGCTGGACGAAATCAGCTCGCTGGGTGAAGGCGACCTGACGGTGAAGGCCTCGGTGACCGAGGACATGACCGGCGCGATCGCGGACGCGATCAACTACGCGGTGGACGAGCTGCGCAACCTGGTGACCACGATCAACGACACCTCGGTGCAGGTCGCGGCCTCGTCCCAGGAGACCCAGGCCACCGCGCTGCAGCTGGCCGAGGCGTCCAACCACCAGGCCGAGCAGATCAACGCCGCCTCCCAGCGCATCGCCGAAATCGCGGCCAGCATCGAGCAGGTGTCGCGCAACTCCACCGAATCGGCGGAAGTGGCGCAGCGCTCGGTGGTCATCGCGGCCGAGGGCGCCGGCGTGGTGCGCGAGACCATCAACGGCATGGACCAGATCCGCGACCAGATCCAGGAGACCTCCAAGCGCATCAAGCGCCTGGGCGAGTCGTCCCAGGAGATCGGCTCGATCGTGGAACTGATCAACGACATTTCCGAGCAGACCAACATCCTGGCGCTCAACGCGGCCGTGCAGGCGGCGGCGGCGGGCGAGACGGGCCGCGGCTTCGCGGTGGTGGCGGACGAAGTGCAGCGCCTGGCGGAACGCACCTCCAACGCGACCCGGCGAATCGAAGGCCTGGTCCAGGCGATCCAGGCCGACACCAACGAGGCGGTCAGCTCGATGGAGCAGACCACCGCCGAGGTGGTGTCCGGTGCCCGCCTGGCCGAGGACGCCGGTACCGCGCTGACCGAGATCGAGCGCGTGTCCAACGCCCTGAACGAGCTGATCAAGAACATCTCGGTCGCCGCCCAGCAGCAGGCCGGCGCGGCCGCCGACATCACCAAGACCATGGAAGTGGTCCGCCAGATTTCCGCCCAGACTTCGCGGGGCGCGGGCCAGACGGCCGAGTCGATCGGACACCTGGCGCAGCTGGCTGCCGACCTGCGCCGCTCGGTCGCCGACTTCAAGCTGCCTGGCTGATCAGATGGGCCTGACGGGGGATGATGGAATGAAGATGGCCCGGTATCCGCGCCTTGGCTGCCCGGCGGCATGGGGGCAGGCATGAGTGCGCTGCGCGACGCGATGAGCCACGCCGTACTCGGCTGGGTCAAGCCCGAGCTGGACGAGACCCTGCGCCAGGCGCGCGGGGAGATCGAGGCGTTCGTCGAGAACCCCTCCGACAGCAGCCGCATGCGCTTCTGCGCCGGCTACCTGCACCAGGTGCAGGGCACGCTGCGGATGGTCGAGCTGTACGCCCCGGCGATGGTCGCCGAGGAGATGGAGCTGCTGGCCCAGGCCCTGCAGCAGGGCGCGGCCAACGACCGCGACGAGGCCTGCGCCACCCTGATGCGCGGCACCGTGCTGCTGCCCGACTACCTGGAGCGCCTGCAGAACGGCCATCGCGACATCCCGATCGTGCTGCTGCCGCTGCTCAACGACATCCGCGCCGCGCGCGGTGCCGCCGGACTCAACGAGAGCGTGCTGTTCGCCCCGGACCTGAGCGCGCCGCTGCCGGCGCAGCTGCCGGCGCCCTCCGCGCTGCCGTGGGCGCAGCGCCAGGACCTGGTCGCCGCCGCCCTGCGCCGTTTCCAGGAAGCGATGCTGGCGTGGCCGGAGAACGGCGCCCCCGGCGACACCGCGATGCTGGCCGAGGCGACCGCCGAACTGCTGCGCAACGCCAGCCACGAGACCACCCGGCGCATGCTGTGGGTGCTGTCCTCGGTGACCGCCGCGCTGCGCGACGGCGCCCTGGCCGGCAACGAGAACCTGCGCGGCGCCTTCGCCGCCGCGCTGCGCGCGTTGCAGCAGGCCAGCGAGAACGAGGCCCTGCCGGCCGCCTCGCGCGGCGTGTCGACCCAGGAGCCGACCCGCCAGCTGCTGTACGCGGTCGCCTACGCGCGCACGCCGCACCCGGCGCTGGATGAACTGCGCCGCGCGTTCGACCTGGACGCGCAGATGCCCAGCGAGGCCGAGCTGGACCACGCCCGCGGCAGCCTGGCCGGCCGCAACCGCGACCTGCTCAACACCGTCGGCGGGGTGGTCAAGGAGGAATTGCTGCGGGTGAAGGACGCGCTGGACCTGCACCTGCGCACCGGCGGCGACGTCGCCGCGCTGCAGCCGCAGGCCGCCGACCTGACCCGGGTGGCCGACACCCTGGGCATGCTCGGCCTGGGCGTGGCCCGCGACGTGGTGCTGCAGCAGCGCGACGCGCTGCAGGCCATCGCCGCCGGCAACGCGCCGGCGAGCGAGGGCGCGCTGCTGGACATCGCCGGCGCGCTGCTCTACGTGGACGCCACCCTCGACGACCAGGTTGCCAGCCTGGGCGCGGGCGAGGAGGGCGCGGAGGATGCCGCCGCGGCCGAGGCCCGGCGCACGGTGGAGGTGCTGGCGCACGAGGCGCTGGCCAACTTCGCCGCCGCGCGCGAGGACTTCGTCGCCTTCATCGAGACCAACTGGGACCATGCCCGGCTGGAATCGGTGCCGCGCCTGCTGGAGGAAGTGGCCGGCGCGCTGCGCATGCTCGAGCTGGGCGAACCGGCCGATTACCTGGAAGGCGTGCGCCGCTACATCCTGACCGAGCTGATCGGGCGCCGGCGCGTGCCCAGCGGCCGCCAGCTGGACACCCTGGCCGACGCCATGGCCAGCCTGGAGTACTACCTGGAGGCGCTGCGCGACCGCCGGCCCAACCGCGCCGAGATCCTGGAGATCGCGCGCAGCAGCCTGGAAAGCCTGAACTACTGGCCGCTGCCGGACGCCCACGCCGCCGAGGCCCCCGCGGCCGCGGCGCCGGCGAGCACCCCGGCCGCCGCCGTGCCGCCGCCGCTGCCCGCCGCCCCGGAACCGGTTGCCGCCGCGCCGCAGGCGCCGGCCGCGCCGGCCGGCCTGGACTGGGATTCGGTCGAACTGTCGCCGGCCCCGGTCGCCGCACCGGAACCGGCCGATATCGCCGGTCCGGTCCGCGAAGTGCTGGAAGCTCCGGCGCTGGAGGTCGAACTGCCGCCGGTGGTGCCGCAGCCGCCGGCGATCCCGTCGCTGGGCGACGCTCCGCGCTTCGTCTACGACCCGGTGTCCGGCGAATACATCGCCGAAGCCGCCGCCGCTGCCCCGGATGCCGGTACCGCCGCGGTGCCGCCGCCGCTGCCGGCGGATGGGCCGCTGCCCGGCGCGGGCGAGCCGTTTGCCGTCGCCTCCGCGCCGGTGCCGGAAGCGCCGTCCCTGCCGGCCGGCGGCCCGCCGCCGCTGCCGGCCGACGAGGAGCCGGTGTTCGTCGCCAGCGCGTCCGAATCCGCGCCGGCCCCGACCGCCCCGGTTCCACCGCCGCTGCCGGAAGCGCCCGCCGTGGTGCCGCCGGTCGCCCCGGCCGAGCCTGCCGCGGCCAGCCATGGCCAGTGGCTGGACCTGACCGTGCACATCCGTCCGCGCGTGCCGGCCGAGCCGCCGGCCGCCGAAGCCGCGCCGCCGGCGAGCGCGCCGGCCGCCCCGGCTGCTCCGCCTGCTCCGGCCGCTCCGGCTCCCGCCAGTGGCGAGGCCGCTCCGGCCGCCGGGTCCGTCGATCCGCTGCTGGCCGAGATGGCCGCCGCCGCCGCGGCGATCCCGCCGGCCTCGGTCGGTGCCGCCCCGGCCGTGCCACCGGCGCCGCCGGTGGTCGTGCCGGCCGCACCGGCACCTGCCGCCACCCGCAACGGCGGCTTCGACGACAACCAGGACATCGACGCCGACATCCGCGAAGTCTTCCTGGAGGAGTTCGAGGAAGAGCGCGGCAACCTCGCGCGCCTGCTGCCGCTGTGGCTGCGCGCGCCGGACGACCTGGAACGCCTGCGTCCGATCCGCCGCGTGTTCCACACCCTCAAGGGCAGTGGCCGCCTGGTCGGCGCCAGTGCCCTGGGCGAGTTCGCCTGGAAGATCGAGAGCATGCTCAACCGCGTGCTCGACGGCACCCGTCCGGCCAGCCCAGCGGTGGTCGCGATGGTGCAGCAGGCCACCGAGGTGCTGCCGCAGTTCGATGCCGCGCTGCGCGGCACCGGCGCGCTTGCCCTGGACCTGCACGCGATCGAGTCGGTGGCCGAGCGCATCGCCGCCGGCGAGGAAGCGTTCTACTCGATGCCGGCGCCGCCGGCGGCCGTGGCCGCCGTGGTGGACGAAGGCACCCCGGCCTCGGTCGACAGCGTGCTGCGCGAGATCCTCGAGACCGAGGTCGCCACCCACCTGGAGACGGTGGACGCGTGGATCGCTGCCGCGCGCCAGGCGCCGCAGGCGGTCAACGATCCGCTGCTGCGCGCCATGCACACCATGAACGGCGCGTTCGCGATGACCGACGTGCCGGAGATCACCGCGGTCACCGACGCGGCCGAGACCTACATCAAGCGCGGCATCGCCGCCGGCCACGTGCCTTCCGCGGAGGAAGTGCAGACCCTGGCCGACACCGCGGCCACGATCCGCGCCTGCATCCAGGCGCTGCAGGCCGAGTCGCCGCGTATCCCCAGCTATGCCGCGCTGGCCGCGCGCCTGCGGGCGATGGCCGACACCCTGCCGGAGGCGCGCTGGTCGCAGCCGGAAATCCTCGAGGACGAAGCCGCGGCCGTGCCGGCGGCGCCGGATCCGTCGATGGAACTCACCGGCGTCGACCTCAGCGGCTTCCTGGTCGACGCGCTGGGTGGCGACGAGGCCCAGCCGGCCGCGGTCGATGCCGGCAGTGCCGCGCCCGCGGCACCCCAGGTGCCGGACTGGAACCTGGACGCCGCCGGGACGGCGGCCCCGGAAACCAGCGCCCCGGCCGTCCGGCAGTGGGAGGTGGAGCAGCCGCTCGCCGGCGCGGACGCCAGCGCCGCGTCCGATTTCGCCGGCGAGGCCATGCCGGCCGCGCCCGCGGGCAGCGAAGAGGCTGCGACCGATGCGGGCGATTTCAGCTTCGACTGGACCCCGCCCGAGGTCGCCGCGGAGCCCGCCGCCCCGGCGGCCGAACCGCCGGCCATCGCGCAGGCCACCATCGACCCGCCGGTCGCCGTGGAGCCGGCCATCGAGCCGGCAGCCGCGGACTGGAACCTGGAGCCGGTGGCCGACAGCGGCGCCGTGGAGCCGGCCGGCATTGCGCCGGTGGCGGAAGAAAGTCCCGCGCCGGCCGTCGACGACGCCTCCATGGCCGCGGCCGGGCCGGTGGCCGCGAGCCCGGACCCGGTGCTGGCGCCGCTGCACGAGGCCATCGAGGCCGCGCTGGAAGCGGCCGCGCCGGAAGTCCCCGCGACCGCAACCACTGCGGCCCCGGACGAGCCGGCCGCGGAAGCGCCGGTGCAGCCGGAGGTGGCCGAGGCGCCCGCGGTTGCCGCCGAGGCACCCGCCGCCGCCCCGGTACTGCCGGCGGAAACCGAGGTGGCGCCGGCCGACGCGCCGATGCTGGACTTCAGCGAGCTGGACCGCGACCTGGTCGACATCTTCGTCGAGGAAGGCGGCGACCTGCTCGACCACATCGACGCGCTGCTGGTGGAACTGCGCGCCGACAGCACCGCGCGCGAGGCGATCATCGGCCTGCAGCGCGACCTGCACACGCTCAAGGGCGGCGCGCGCATGGCCGGCATCGCCACCATCGGCGACCTCGGCCACGTGATCGAGTCGCTGCTGGAAGCGGCCGCCGAGCATCGCACCGAGCTGGGCCGCGGTGACGTGCAGCTGCTGGAACGCGGCTTCGACACCCTGCACCAGCTGCTGGTGCAGACCCGTGCCCACCGCGCCACCGCCATGCCGCACGCGCTGATCGCCGCGTTCGAGGCGCGCATCCGCGGCGAGGCCGTGCCCGCGGTCGCGGACGACGTTCCGGCCGCTGCGCCGGCCGCCGCGGCGCCCACCGAGGCCGCGCAGCCGCACGCCGAGGCCGCTCCGGCTGCCGCGCCGCAGACACAACCGCAGCCGCAGCCGCAGCCGCAGCCGCAGCCGGTGCATGTCGCCGCCGAGGTCCAGCTGGCCGCCACCGCCGCGGCGCTGCCGCCGCTGTCGGCCCCGGTGGACGAGGAAGCCGAAGCGCCGGCCGAGGAAGCCATCGCCCCGCGCGCCCCGCAGGAACAGGTGCGCGTGCGCGCCGACCTGCTGGACAACCTGGTCAACCACGCCGGCGAAGTGGCGATCTACCGCGCCCGCCTGGAGCAGCAGCTGGGTGCCTTCCGCGCGGCCATGGCCGAGCTGGACCGCACCAACGCCCGCCTGCGCGACCAGCTGCGCCGCCTGGACCTGGAGACCGAGGCCCAGATCGTCGCCCGCTACCAGCGCGAGCAGGACAGCGCGGATCCGACCTTCGACCCGCTGGAGCTGGACCGCTTCTCCACCCTGCAGCAGCTCAGCCGCGCGCTGAACGAGTCCGCGGCCGACCTGACCGGCCTGCAGGGCGTGCTCGACGACCTGGCCCGCCAGTACGACGTCCTGCTGCAGCAGCAGTCGCGCGTCAGCTCGGACCTGCAGGACGGCCTGATGAGCGCGCGCATGGTGCCGTTCGACAGCGTCGTGCCACGCCTGCGCCGCGTGGTCCGCCAGGCCGGCCACGACACCGGCAAGCAGGTGCAGCTGCGCCTCGACGGCACCCACGGCGAACTGGACCGCAACGTGCTCGACCGCATGGTCGCGCCGATCGAGCACATGCTGCGCAACTCGGTGGCGCACGGCCTGGAGACCCCGGCCGAGCGCGTGGCCGCGGGCAAGAGCGAGGAAGGCACGATCACCATCGCCCTGCGCCACGAGGGCTCGGAAATCGTGCTGCAGGTGTCCGACGACGGCCGCGGCCTGGACCGCGACGCGATCCGCCGCCGCGCCGAGCAGCGCGGCCTGCTCAAGCCGGGCGCGGTGCTCACCGACACCGAGCTGGATTCGCTGATCTTCGAGGCCGGCTTCTCCACCTCCGAGCAGGTCAGCCAGCTGGCCGGCCGCGGCGTGGGTATGGACGTGGTCCGCAACGAAGTGCGCCAGCTCGGCGGCACCGTGGAAATCCACTCGGTGGTCGGCCGCGGCGTGACCTTCACCCTGCGCCTGCCGCAGACCCTGGCGGTCACCCAGGCGGTGTTCGTGCAGATCGGCGAGACCACCTACGCGGTGCCAGTGGCCTCGGTCAGCGGCATCGGCCGGATCTCGCGCGAGCGCTTCGAGAGCGGCACCGGTGGCTACCGCTACGCAGGCGAGGAATACGCGCTGCACGACCTCGGCCTGCTGGTCGGGCAGGGCCCGGCCAAGGCCGAGGGCCAGGCCCAGGTACCGCTGCTGCTGGTGCGCGCCGGCGACCTGCGCGCCGCGGTGGCGATCGACCAGGTGGTCGGCAACCGCGAAATCGTGGTCAAGCCGGTCGGCATGCAGATCGCGTCGGTGCCGGGCATCTACGGCGCCACCATCACCGGCGACGGCCGCGTGGTGGTGATCCTCGACGTCGCCCCGCTGGTGCGCCGCCACCTGGCGCAGCCGCAGCGCCCGGCCGCCGAGGCCGAGGCGCAGCAGCAGCGCCACGTGCCGCTGGTGATGGTGGTCGACGACTCGCTGACCATGCGCAAGGTCACCGGCCGCGTGCTGGAACGCCACAACTTCGAGGTGGTGACCGCGCGCGACGGCATCGAGGCGCTGGAGAAGCTGGAAGAGCGCGTGCCCGACCTCATGCTGCTGGACATCGAGATGCCGCGCATGGACGGCTACGAGCTGGCGACCGCGATGCGCGCCGACGCGCGCTTCCGCGGCGTGCCGATCGTGATGATCACCTCGCGTACCGGCGAGAAGCACCGCCAGCGTGCGTTCGAGATCGGCGTCCAGCGGTACCTGGGCAAGCCGTACCAGGAACTGGACCTGATGCGAAACGTGTACGACCTGCTGGGGATCGCCCGTGCCCGCGACTGATTCCTCGAAGACGGTCGCATTGCTGGCCCGCCAGGGCGCGGCCCGGGAGCGGCTGCGCCAGGCGGTGGACGCCGCCGGCGGCAACGTGGTGCTGGAAGCCGACCCGGTCGAGCTGGACCTGGCCACCCTGGCCGGGATCGGCGCGCAGGCGGTGCTGGTGGCGCTGGAGCCGGCGGTGGAGGACGCGCTGGTGGCGCTGGAGCCGGTGCTGGAGTCGCCGGACCTGCTGGTGATCTTCGACGAGGCCGACCTGGCCGCGCGCCGCGACGGCTGGGAGGCGCAGCGCTGGATCCGCCACCTGGCGGCCAAGCTGCACGGCCACAACGACGTGCTGCCGCCCGGCCGCGAGCACGACATCGACTTCTCGGCGCAGCTGCAGCCCGGCCGCCCGGCTGCGTTGCATCAGGCGCATGCCGGCATCGACGCGGACCTGGCGCTGGGTGGCGAAACCGTGGACCTGGCCGCGCAGCTGCCGCCGGACCTGCCGCCGCCGCTGCCCGCGGTGGAGGCGCCGCCGGCGCCCGCGCCGTGGGAGGACGGCAGCGCCGCCCTGGCCTGGGACGAGCCCGCGCCCTGGGAGCGCGCGGCCCCCGCGCTGGAGCCGGAGGCCCCGGCCGCCGCGCCCGCGGTGCCGCCGCCGCTGCCAGAGCCCTCGGCGTGGACCCTGGCCGACGACGCCCCGGCCACCCCGGGCCCGGCCCCGGCTGCCGCGCCGCCGCCGTTGCCGGACTTCAGCAACCTCTCGCTGGTCGAGCTGGAGCCGGTCGATACCGGCGCGCCGGTGGCCAAGGGTGCGGTGCTGGTACTGGCCGGCATCGGCGGCCCGGACGCGGTGCGCAAGCTGCTCGGCGCGCTGCCGGCCGGTTTCCCGCAGCCGGTGCTGGTGCAGCTGCGCCTGGACGGCGGCCGCTACGACAACCTGGTCAAGCAGATGGCGCGGGTCTCGCCCGTGCCGGTGGCGCTGGCCATGCCCGGCGACGCCGTGGCTCCGGGCTCGGCCTACGTGCTGCCCGACGGCGTGGGCGTGGAACCGGCCGGCAATGGCCTACGCTTCATCGACGCCGGCCCCGGCCACGAGCCGGTGGAGGCACTGCCGCCGACCGAGAGCGCGGTGCTGGTGCTCAGCGGCGCCGAGCCGGCGCGCATGGACGCGGTGCTGGCGCTGGCCGCGCGCGGCGCCTATGTCGCCGGCCAGGCGCTGGACGGCTGCTACGACCCCACCGCGGCCCGCATGCTGGAGGCCGGCGGCGCCCCGCTGGCCGCGCCGGCGATGCTGGCCAACCAGCTTGTGGCGCGCCTGGGCTGAGCCCGGCGCGCGGAGGAAGACCTGCAGATGGCATTCAAGAGCGACGAAATCCGCGGCGTCATGATCCAGTCGGGCCAGGAGCGCCTGCTGCTGCCCAATGCCACCGTGGCCGAGGTGCTGGCGCGGGTGGAGGTGCAGCCTCTGGAAGGCACGCCGGGCTGGCTGCCGGGCCATGTCGCCTGGCACGGCTGGGACGTTCCGCTGGTCGACTTCGCCCGCCTCGCCGGGCTGGGCGGCGATCCGCCGGGGCGCATCCGCGTGGTGGTGCTCAAGGCGCTGGGCGGCGACGAGGGACTGCCGTACTTCGCGCTGCAGACCACCTCGTTCCCGCAGCTGGTCTCGGTGCCGCGCGACAGCCTGCTGGCCGACGCATCCGAGGACGAACTGCCGCGCGGCGTGCAGATGCGCGTGCTGCTGGGCGAGCAGGGCGCGCTGCTGCCGGACCTGGAAGGCATCGAGCAGCTGGTGGTCGACGCCCTGGGCGCGATCGCCTGACCCTGGCGCCGGCCGTGGCCGGCGCATGCAGGGCACGCATGGAACCGGCCTCGCGCCGGTGTTTTTCCGTGTCCGGGTCAGAGGTCGCCGAAACGCGCCTGCAGCGCGGCGATCGCCGCCAGGCCCGCGGTCTCGGTGCGCAGCACCCGCGGGCCCAGGCGCAGGCCGCGGAAGCCGGCGGCGTGCAGCACCTCGCGGTCGCGCGGCGACCAGCCCCCTTCCGGGCCGATCGCCACCACCACCGTGTCCGTGTCCTGCAGCTGCAGCGAGGCCAGGCGGTGTTCGCCCTGCGGATCCAGCAGCAGGCGCAGGGCATTGCCCGGCAGCGCCGCGGCAGCCGCGTCCAGCGCCGCCGGCGCATGCACCTCCGGCACGCGCGCGCGGCCGGATTGCCCGCAGGCCGACCCGACCACGCTGCGCCAATGCGCCAGCCGCTTCTGCGCGCGCTCGGCGTCCAGCCGCACCTCGGTGCGCTCGCCGTTGACCGGCACGATCGCGGCCACGCCCAGCTCGGTGGCCTTTTGCAGGATCAGGTCCATCTTCTCGCCGCGGGCGATGCCCTGCAGCAGCACGATGCGCAGCGGCGACTCGTTGTCCACCGTGCTGGCCGACACCACCTCGGCGCTGACTTCGCGCTTGCCGACCGCGGCCAGGCGCGCCGCGTAGTCGTGGCCGTCGCCGTTGAACAGCACGCAGGGGTCGCCCTCGCGCAGGCGCAGCACCCGCGCCAGGTGGTTGCCGGCGTGCTCGGGCAGGACGACGGTGGTGCCGGGCTGCAGCGGCAGCTCGACGTGGCAGCGGGTCAAGCGCATGCGGTGGCCTCGGCGATGGCGGCGGCGGTGGTTTCGGCCAGCAGCTGCAGCTGGGCCTCGTCGATGCAGTACGGCGGCATCCAGTACAGGACGTCGCCCAGCGGGCGCAGCAGCACGCCCCGTTCCAGCGCGGCGCGGTAGGCGCGCAGGCCGACCCGCAGCGCCGGGTCGAACGGCGTGTCGCGGGCGCCGTCCCGGGCGAGTTCGAAGGCCACGACCATGCCGGCCTGGCGCACGTCGGCGACATGCCGGCTGCCGGCGCCCACCTGCGCGGCCAGGGTGGCCATGCGTGCGGCGGTGGCGCGGTTGCGCTCCAGCACGCCATCGCCTTCGAAGATGTCCAGCGAGGCCAACGCCGCGGCGCAGGCCAGCGGATTGCCGGTGTAGCTGTGCGAATGCAGGAAGGCGCGCTCGCGCGAGTCGTCGAGGAAGCCTTCGTAGATGGTCTGGCTGGCGAGCACGGCGGCCAGCGGCAGGAAGCCGCCGGTCAGGCCCTTGGACAGGCACAGCAGGTCCGGGGCGATGCCGGCCTGCTCGCAGGCGAACATGGTGCCGGTGCGGCCGAAGCCGGTGGCGATCTCGTCGGCGACCAGGAACACGCCGTTGGCGTCGCACAGCTCGCGCGCCCGGCGCAGGTAGGCCGGATGGTGCATGCGCATGCCGCCGGCGCACTGCAGGCGCGGCTCCAGGATCAGGGCGCAGATCTCGCCCGGGTGCTGGTCGAACAGGTCGGCCAGGGCGTCGGCCGCGCGCAGCGCGCACTGCTCGTCGCTCTCGCCGGGGCGGGCCATGTAGGCGTCGGGCGAGGGCGCGAACAGGGCCTCGGCCAGCAGCGGCGCGTACACCCGCCGGTACAGCGGGATGTCGCCCACCGCCAGCGCGCCCAGGGTCTCGCCGTGGTAGCCGTTCTCCAGGGCGATGAAGCGGGTGCGCGGCTCCTCGCCGCGGTTGCGGAACCAGTGGAAGGCCATCTTCAGCGCCACCTCCACTCCGGCCGAGCCGTTGTCGGCATAGAACACGCGCGACAGCGGGGCGCGGCCGGGCTGGCGCGGGGCGATGGCCAGCAGGCGCTCGGCCAGTTCCACCGCCGGGGCGTGCGAGAAGCCGGCCAGGATCACCTGTTCCAGGCTGCGTGCCTGGCGGGCGATGGCCTCGGCAATGCGCGGCTCGGCATGCCCGTGCAGGTTGGTCCACCAGCTGCTGACCGCGTCCAGGTAGCGGCGTCCGTCGTAGCCGTGCAGCCACGCCCCCTCGCCGCGCTCGATCGGGACCAGCGGCAGCACGTCCGGATGCTCGCGCATCTGCGTGCACGGGTGCCAGAGCACGGCCAGGTCGCGTGCGCGCCAAGGCGCGTCCGCTGGCACCGGTGTCTCTGCTAGCATGGCCTGCTGATGAATACGTTCCTGCATCCGTCCATGATAACGGTCGCTTCCGGGCCGGATCGCGGAGCGTTGCCGTGAGCCGGCGGCCGCCTGTCATCCACGGCATCACCACGGAGGATGCCGGCCCGTACCGCCTGGAGCGGCTGGACCTGGAATTCTCCAACGGCGAGCGCCGGCGCTTCGAGCGCATGGTGCCGCGTGGCCCCGGCGCAGTGGTGGTGGTGCCGCTGCTGGACGAGGACACCGTGCTGCTGGTGCGCGAGTACGCCGCCGGCGTCAACCGCTACGAGCTGGGCCTGGTGAAGGGGCGCATGGATCCGGGCGAGACCCCGGAACAGGCCGCCAACCGCGAGCTGAAGGAAGAGGCCGGCTACGGCGCACGGCGCCTGGACGTGCTGCGCCAGCTGACCCTGGTGCCGACCTACATGGGCCACGTCTCCTGGCTGGTGCTGGCGCGCGACCTGTATCCCGAGCGGCTGCCCGGCGACGAGCCGGAGGAGCTGGAAGTCATTCCCTGGAAGCTGCAGGAACTGGACCGACTGATGTTGCGAGAGGATTTCTCCGAGGGGCGCTCGCTGGCGGCGCTGTTCGTGGCACGCGAGTGGCTGGCGCGGCGATGACCCGGATCACCGTCGACCTGCGCGAGACCGTCATCGCCATCGCCCGCCAGGCAGGCGAGGCGATCATGGAGATCTACCGGGAGGGCTTCGAGGTCACCCACAAGCAGGACGCCAGCCCGCTGACCGCGGCGGACATGGCCGCGCACCGGATCATCGTCGAGGGGTTGCAGCGCCTGACCCCGGAACTGCCGGTGCTGTCGGAGGAATCGGCGGAAGTGCCGTGGGAGGTCCGCCGCCTGTGGCAAAGCTACTGGCTGGTCGACCCGCTGGATGGCACCCGCGAGTTCGTCAAGCGCAACGACGAGTTCAGCGTGAACATCGCCCTGGTGGTGCAGGGCGCGCCGGTGCTGGGCGTGGTCCAGGCGCCGGTCGGCGGCCAGGTGTGGCACGCGGTGCGCGGCGAGGCGGCCTACCGCCGCGACGGCCAGCGCGACGAACCGCTGCGCGTGCGCTCCCCGGCCAGCGCGCCGCTGCGGGTGGCGGCCAGCCGCTCGCACCGCGACGCCCGCACCCAGGCGGTGCTGGACCGCATGGGCGAGATCGAGGAAGTGGCGCTGGGTTCGTCGCTGAAGTTCTGCCGCATCGCCGAGGGCCGGCTGGACGTGTACCCGCGCTTCGGCCCCACCTCGGAGTGGGACACCGCGGCCGGCCAGTGCGTGCTGCACGCCGCCGGCGGTGCGCTGCTGGCGGCCGACACCGGCAAGCCGTTCCGCTACAACCGGCGCGAGACCCTGCTCAACGGCGACTTCATCGCCCTGGGCGACACCGACCTGCCGTGGCAGCAGTGGCTTTGATCCGTCCGATGGGGCGCCGGTAACGGTCCGGCGCCGGTTGCGCCGGGTCGCGCCGCCTGCCGGGTTGCCCGGCCCGCGCGACCCGCGCCAGTCAGCTCAGCGATGCAGGTCGCCGGCGGCTTCGGGCTGGTAACGCACCGCGGTGACCCGCAGCCGCAACGGGCGCCCGCCCGGTGCCTGCCAGTCGATGCTCTGGCCCACGGACAGGCCAAGCAGGGCGGTGCCGACCGGGGCCAGCACGGAGACGCGGCCCTTCTCCACGTCCGCCTCGTTGGGATAGACCAGGGTGAGCACGTGCTTCTCGCCGCTGGCCTCGTCCTCGCACTCGACCTGCGAGTGCATGGTCACCACGTCCGCCGGCACCTGTTCCGGCGGTACCACTTCGGCCCGGTTGAGCTCGTCCATCAGCGCGATCGCGGCGGGATGGCGGCTCAGGACCGGGGAGTCGAGCATGGCCTCCAGGCGGGCCATGTCGCGGGCGGAAACGATCAGCGAAGGGGGCAGGCCGCTGACGGGCTGGGTTGTCGACATCGGTATACCTCACGGTTGGGGCGCGCCGGGCGCGCATGAAGAAAAGGCGGGCGCGTTTCCGCATCCGCCTCGGGTCATCGGGTTTGTGCCTGCACCGTAGCCGGTAACAGGAATGGTTTCAAGCGCCCGCAGGCGCGGCGCCGGGGGTGTTCAGGCGCGGGCCGTGGTCCCGGCCGTGGCGGCAGGGGCCGCCGGCAGGCCGCACTGGGGCGCCAGCAGGTCCGGCGGCAGGTCGCCGACCACCGCCGCCAGCCGCACCAGGAAGCTGCCCATCGCCGAGCTGCGGCGCCAGACCATGGCCAGGCTGCGGCTGGGGTGGGAGTCGGAGAAGCCCAGCAGGTGGATGTTGTCCGACTGCGCCACCGGCGGCTTGACCGCCAGCACCGGCAACAGGGTCGCGCCGACGTTGGCGGCCACCATCTGCCGCAGGGTTTCCAGGCTGGTGGCGCGGAACCCGGTCTTCTCGTGCGCGCCGGATACCCGGCATACGTCCAGCGCCTGTTCGCGCAGGCAATGGCCGTCCTCCAGCAGCAGCAGGCGCTGCTCGGCCAGCTCGTCCAGGGTCACGTTCGCGCGCCGCGCCAGCGGGTGCTGCCCGGGCACCGCCAGCACGAACGGCTCCTCGAACAGGAACTCTGCGTGCAGCTGGTCGTCGTGCACCGGCAGGGCCAGGATCGCCGCGTCCAGCTTGCCCTCGCGCAGGCGCGCCAGCAGCTCGTCGCTCTTCTCCTCCACCAGCAGCAGTTCCAGGTGCGGGAAGCGCTCGAGCACGCGCGGCACCACGTGCGGCAGCAGGTACGGCGCCAGGGTGGGGAAGATGCCCAGCCGCACCGTGCCCGCTTCCGGGTCTTGGCTGCGGCGTGCCGCTTCCTTCATCTGCTCGACCTCGGCGACGATGCGGCGGGCGCGTTCGGCGGCCTCGCGCCCGGCGGGGGTGAGCATCACCTTGCGCGGCGCGCGTTCCACCAGCGGCACGCCCAGCTCGTCCTCCAGCTTGCGGATCTGGGTGGACAGGGTCGGCTGGCTGACGTAGCAGGCCGCGGCCGCGCGGCCGAAGTGCTTGTGATCGGCCAGGGCCACCAGGTATTTGAGGTCGCGCAGGTTCATCGCTTCGTTCCCGCCGGGGGACGGGCGGGCGGGGCCCGCCCGCCGCGTCAGGCGCCGACTTCCTCCGCCGGGATGGAGGCGGCCGGGGCCGAGGTGCGGATCAGGTGGTCGAACGCCGCCAGCGAGGCCTTGGCGCCCTCGCCGACCGCGATCACGATCTGCTTGTACGGCACCGTGGTGCAGTCGCCGGCGGCGAACACGCCCGGCAGGCTGGTCTGGCCGCGCTCGTCGACCACGATCTCGCCGCGTGGGCTCAGCTCCAGCGTGCCCTTGAGCCACTCGGTGTTGGGCAGCAGGCCGATCTGCACGAAGATGCCCTCCAGTTCGAGGCGGTGGCTGTCGCCGCCGACACGGTCCTTGTACACCAGGCCGGTCACCTTCTGCCCGTCGCCGAGCACCTCGGTGGTCTGGGCGCTGGTGATGATGGTCACGTTCGGCAGGCTGCGCAGCTTGCGCTGCAGCACCTCGTCGGCGCGCAGCTTGCCGTCGAACTCCAGCAGGGTGACGTGGCCGACGATGCCGGCCAGGTCGATCGCCGCCTCCACGCCGGAGTTGCCGCCGCCGATCACCGCCACGCGCTTGCCCTTGAACAGCGGGCCGTCGCAGTGCGGGCAGTAGGCCACGCCGCGGGTGCGGTACTGGTCCTCGCCGGGGACGTTCATCTGCCGCCAGCGTGCGCCGGTGGCCAGGATCACGGTCTTCGACTTCAGCGAGGCGCCGTTGGCCAGCTTCACCTCGACCAGGCCGTCGGCGCCGGCCGGGACCAGGGCCTGCGCGCGTTGCAGGTTCATCACGTCCACGTCGTACTCGCGCACGTGCTGCTCCAGCGCGGCGGCCAGCTTCGGGCCCTCGGTGTACTGCACCGAGACGAAGTTCTCGATCGCCATGGTGTCCAGCACCTGGCCGCCGAAGCGCTCGGCCGCCACGCCGGTGCGGATGCCCTTGCGCGCGGCGTAGATCGCCGCCGCGGCGCCGGCCGGGCCGCCGCCGACCACCAGCACGTCGAACGCGGCCTTCTGCGCGATCTTCGCCGCCTCGCGCGCCTCGGCGCCGGTGTCGAGCTTGGCCACGATCTCCTCCAGGCCCATGCGGCCGTAGGCGAACAGTTCGCCGTTGAGGAACACCGCCGGCACCGACATCACCTGGCGCGCTTCGACCTCGTCCTGGAACAGGGCGCCGTCGATGGCCACGTGCCTGATGTTCGGGTTCAGCACCGCCATCAGGTTCAGCGCCTGGACCACGTCCGGGCAGTTCTGGCAGGACAGCGAGAAATAGGTCTCGAAGCTGAACTCGCCTTGCAGCGACTTCACCTGCTCGATCACCTCGGCCGCGGCCTTGGACGGGTGGCCGCCCACCTGCAGCAGGGCCAGCACCAGCGAGGTGAACTCGTGGCCCATCGGCAGGCCGGCGAAGCGCAGGCTGATGTCCTGGCCGGGGCTGGTGATGGCGAAGGAGGGCTTGCGCTCGGCGTCGTCGCGGCGCACCTCCAGGCTCACCTGCGGCGACAGGCCCTCGATGTCCTGCAGCAACTCGAGCATCTCCTTCGAGCTGTCGCCGTCGTCGAGCGAGGCGACCAGGTGCACCGGGCGGGTCAGGCGTTCCAGGTAGGCCTGCAGCTGGGTCTTGAGGTTGGCGTCCAACATCGGGGCGACTCCGGGAAGTGGAAAGTGGGTCCGGCGGCGGGCAAGCCGCCACCGTGGCGCCCGCCGCGGCGGGCGCCCGGGGATGGGGAAGTGGACCGGAGCCGACGCGGCCTGCGAGGCGTGCCGCGGCGCGGCGGCTGCGTGGGATGCGATGGCTCCGGTCCACTCCCCCGCCTTGGGCAGGGGAGGGATGCCCCGGCGCGGGCGCCGGGGCGGGTACGGCCTTAGATCTTGCCGACCAGGTCCAGCGACGGAGCGATGGTCTTGGCGCCTTCCTTCCACTTGGCCGGGCAGACCTGGCCCGGGTTGGCGGCGACGAACTGGGCAGCCTTCAGCTTGCGCAGGGTCTCGGAAACGTCGCGGGCGATGGCGTTGTCATGGACCTCCATGGTCTTGATCACGCCTTCCGGGTTGATGATGAAGGTGCCGCGCAGGGCCAGGCCCTCTTCCTCGATGTGCACGCCGAAGGCGCGGGTCAGCTGGTGGGTCGGGTCGCCGACCAGCGGGAACTGGGCCTTGCCCACAGCCGGGGAGGTCTCGTGCCACACCTTGTGCGAGAAGTGGGTGTCGGTGGTCACGACGTAGACCTCGGCACCGGCCTTCTGGAACTCGGCGTAGTTGTTGGCGGCGTCCTCGACCTCGGTCGGGCAGTTGAAGGTGAAGGCAGCCGGCATGAAGATCACGACCGACCACTTGCCCTTCAGGTCGGCATCGGTGACTTCGATGAACTCGCCGTTGCGGAAGGCATTGGCCTTGAAGGGCTGGACAGTGGTGTTGATCAGGGACATGGGTCCTCTCTCGGTTGGGGTGAAAACTGAGACGCCATGCTAGGCGCTCTTGATAGACAGGGCAAATCAATTGAAAGGATTGGATAGATAGGTTCCATCTATCGAAACCGGAGAATTCCTCTCCTGAATCATCAAGCTTGGCAATTCCCCTTGCCCTGCTTCATGGTGGCGCGATGGAACAAACCCAAGCTCCCACCCCCAGGACCCTGTTGCAGGAGGCCGCCGGCCGGCTGCCGCGCGAGGATGCCGAGCCCCTGTTGCTGCATGCATTGCAGCAGGACCGCGCCTGGCTGTTCGCCCATGGCGACGATCCGGTCCCGGCGGACCAGGCCGGGGCCTATCGCGCGCTGCTGGCGCGCCGCCAGGCCGGCGAGCCGGTGGCCTACCTGACCGGGCGCCGCGGCTTCTGGACCCTGGACCTGGAAACCACCCCCGACACCCTGATCCCGCGCCCGGAAACCGAGCTGCTGGTGGAGCTGGCGCTGGAACGCCTGCCGGCCGACGAGCCGGTGCGGGTGGCCGACCTGGGCACCGGTACCGGCGCCATCGCCCTGGCCATCGCCAGCGAGCGGCCGCTGGCGGCGGTGGTCGCCACCGACGTGGCCAAGGCCACCCTTGCCGTCGCGGTGCGCAACGCCCAGGCCAATGGCATCGGCAACGTCTGGTTCCGCCGCGGCGACTGGTGCCAGGCCCTGGGCCGCGACCGCTTCGACCTGGTGGCCAGCAATCCGCCGTACATCGCCGAAGGCGATCCGCACCTGGCCCGGGGCGACCTGCGCCACGAGCCGCCCCGCGCACTGGCTTCCGGGCCCGACGGCCTGGATGCGATCCGCATGATCGTGGCCACCGCCCCGGCGCACCTGGTCCCCGGCGGCTGGCTGCTGCTGGAGCACGGCTGGGACCAGGGCGCGGCGGTGCGTGCGCTGCTGGGGCAGGCCGGCTTCGTGGAAGTGGCCACGGCGCAGGACCTGGAACAGCGCGACCGGGTCAGCTACGGGCGCCGTCCCGGCTGAGGCGGGGCGCGCGCGGGACGCCCGATACAATGGGCGCTTTCCGCCGCAAGGAATCCGCATGCGCAGCCTGTATCCCGAGATCGAACCGTACGCGACCGGCACCCTCAAGGTCGACGGCCGCCACGCGCTGTACTACGAAGAGTGCGGCAACCCGGAAGGCAAGCCGGTGGTGCTGCTGCACGGCGGCCCCGGCGGCGGCTGCAGCCCGAAGATGCGGCGCTTCCACGACCCGGCGAAGTACCGCATCGTGCTGTTCGACCAGCGCGGCGCCGGCCGTTCCACCCCGCACGCCGACCTGGTCGACAACACCACCTGGCACCTGGTGGCCGACATCGAGAAGCTGCGCGAAAAGCTCGGCATCGAGCGCTGGCAGGTGTTCGGCGGCAGCTGGGGCTCGACCCTGGCGCTGGCCTATGCGCAAACCCACCCGCAGCGGGTCACCGAGCTGGTGCTGCGCGGCATCTTCATGCTGCGCCGCTGGGAGCTGGAGTGGTTCTACCAGGAAGGCGCCAACCGCCTGTTCCCGGACGCCTGGGAGCATTACGTCAAGGCGATCCCGGAGGTGGAGCGGCACGACCTGATCTCCGCCTTCCACCGCCGCCTGACCAGCGAGGACGAGGCCACCCGCCTGGCCGCGGCCAAGGCCTGGAGCGTGTGGGAAGGCGCGACCAGCTTCCTGCACATGGACCCGGACTTCGTCACCAGCCACGAGGATCCGCGGTTCGCCCTGGCTTTCGCCCGGATCGAGAACCACTACTTCGTCAACGGCGGCTTCTTCGAGGTCGAGGACCAGCTGCTGCGCGATGCGCACCGCATCGCCGACATCCCCGGCGTGATCGTGCATGGCCGCTACGACGTGGTCTGCCCGCTGCAGAATGCCTGGGACCTGCACGGGGCCTGGCCGAAGGCGAAGCTGGAGATCACCCCGGCCTCGGGCCACTCGGCGTTCGAGCCGGAGAACGTGGACGCGCTGGTGCGCGCCACCGACGCCTTCGCCTGAGGCGAGGCATCCGCGCGTCCGGCCGCTTCGGGCCGCCGGACGCGCAGCGGGTTCAGCCGCCCGCCGGCGGTGTCGCCGGCACCGGCTGCATCGGCGCGGGCGGCGCCGGCTCCGGCGCACCGGCGGGCTGGGCCGGAGCCGGGGAAACGGCCGGCGGCGGCGCAGGCAGGTCCTCGATCCGCACGCCCGGCATCAGCTCGCCCGGGGTCGGTTGCGGGTACTGCTGCACCGGGAACAGCATCGGCTGGGTCTGCGCCGCCGGCCGCGCGGGGCGCTCGATCTCCTCCGGCAGGAAGCGCTCGAGCACGGCGAAGAAGCGTTTGTAGAAGTTGGAATCCTGCAGGGTCTCGCTGGCCACCTTGACCAGCGAATCCTCGATCGAGCCGATCGGCAGCGAGACCGAGCCTAGCGCGCTCACGCCCAGGCTGGCGGAGGTATTGCTGCGGCGGAGCACGTAGCGGTCCTGGACCGCGTTCACGAACACCACCGTCTGCTGCTCGCCGCGCAGCTGCGGCATGCACACGGCGCGGAATTCCACCTGCTCGTGGTTGTCGTCGCGCTGGAAGTACTTGCGTGCCTCGACCACGTCGGCCTCGGCGCGGCCGACCACGAAGCCCTGGCTGAGCAGGGCGCGGCGCGCGGCCTCGCAGGTCTGCGCCGGGGAATGGTCGAAGCTGCGCGAGTAGGTGTTGGCGGACTCGAAGGTCTCGAAAGCCGAACGTTCCGGCACGCCACGTCCCATGGCGCAGCCGGTCAGCAGGGCCAGCAGGGCGAGCGGAGGAAGGAAGCGGTGGCCTGGCATGGTGACTCGGTGAAACAGGTTGGCCGACCGAGTATGCCGGAACCGCGGCGGCTTGGACGACCCGGATGGAAACGCTTCCCGCCGGGCGTGGCTGGCGTTGCGGCCGGTTCAGCCGGCAAAGCGCGGCGCCAGTGCGGCGAAGATCCGCGCCAGCCGTTGCGCCCACAGCAGCTGTCCGTCCTCGTCGGCGATCAGGTCCTGGCGGATCTCCAGTTCCACGTGCGGCAGTCCGCGCGCCTCGCCGTGCACCGGGATCGCGTAGTCGCTGGTCGCGGTGACCGCATAAGGCTGGTTGTCGCCGACCACCAGGTCGCCCTCGGCGCGCAGCGCCGCGAGCATGGCGTGGGGCAGGGCGGTGTGGCGGTGGTAGAGCACGCCGCAGTGCCAGGGGCGGTCGAAGCCGGCCATCGACGGGGTGAAGCTGTGCAGGGTGGCCAGCAGGGTCGGGCGGCCCTGGGCCGCGCGCTGGTCCAGGGCAGCGGCGATGCGTGCGTGGTAGGGCTGGAAGATCGCGCGCTGGCGCGCGGCGCGGGCGGCCTCGTCCAGGCCCAGGTTGGCCGGCACCGGGGTACCGTCGCTGGCCTCGACGATCGAGGTCGGCGACTGCAGCGGCCGGTTGCAGTCGATCACCAGGCGCGAGTACGGCTGCAGGATGGTCCAGGCGTCCAGCAGTTCCGCCAGCCGCCGCGCGACCCCGGCGATGCCGATGTCCCAGCCGATGTGGCGGTCGATCTCGCCCGGCGGCAGGCCCAGGTCGCCCAGCGCGCGCGGGATCGCCTGGCCGGCATGGTCGACCACGAACAGCCAGGGCGAGGTCCCGTCGGGGCGCAGCAGCTCCAGCGGCGCAGGGTCGCCGGCCTGCAGCAGCGTGGCGTGCCGGCCGTCAGGGGGCACGCGGGGTGCCGTCGAGTTCATGCTCGATCATCCACAGCCCGGCCCAGAGCTTGGAGTCCAGCTCGTAGCCTTCGCCCATCTTGCGCACCAGCCAGGCCGCGGCGGTGGCGCGCGGGACCTCGTGCACGGTGATGTCCTCGGTGCCGTCGCCGCCGCCCTCGCCGACCTTGCGCAGGCCGGTGGCACGCACGAACGCGACCTTCTCGCTGCTGGCCCCGGAGGAGGTGGGGCCGATCATCAGCACCTCGGCGCGCTCGGCGGTCCAGCCGGTCTCCTCCTCCAGCTCGCGGATCGCCGAGGCCTCGATCGATTCGCCGGCATCGATGTCGCCGACCAGGCCGGCCGGCATCTCGATCGTGCGCGCCTGCAGCGGCACCCGGAACTGTTCCACGAACAGGATCCGGTCCTCCGGCGTCACCGCGAGGATGATCGCGGCCAGCCCGCCGGCGTGGGTGCGTTCGGAGTACTCCCACGTCCCGCGCACGACCATGCGCTGGTAGCGGCCCTCGTAGACGACGCGCGGGGCGTCCTTGTCGGTGGTGTCCATGCGCCCGATCCTAAGCCGTCGGCGCCCGCGCGTCAGCCGCGCTCAGGCCGGGGCGCCGTCGCTCCAGGCCGGCGCCGGCTCCTCCAGCCCGGCGGCGATCCGCAGCCGGCGCCGGGTCATCGGCCCGAAGCGCAGCGCCGTGGCCAGCCCGTCCAGCATCTCCGGATCGGCCGCCCCGCGCGGCGTGGCCGGGACGGCGTAGTCCAGCGGCGCATCGCAGGCGATGGTGGTCAGCTGGCGGAACAGCAGTGCCAGCTCGCGCTGCTCGCGCAGCCGCGCCGCGACCTGGGCGGCGCCACGCAGGCGCAGGAAGGCAACCTCGTCGACCCGCTCCAGCAGCGCGTCCAGGCTGCCGAAGTGGGATAGCAGCACCGCCGCGGTCTTGGCGCCGATGCCGCCCACGCCGGGGATGTTGTCCACCGCGTCGCCGGTCAGGGCCAGGTAGTCGGCGATCTGGTGCGCGTGTACGCCGTGGCGCGCCTTCACCCCGGCCGCGCCCCAGCGCTGGCCGCGGGCGAAGTCCCACTGCTCGTCGTGCTCGCCCAGCAGCTGCGACAGGTCCTTGTCGGCCGAGACGATCACCCCGCGGAAGCCCGCCGGCCGCGCCCGGTGCAGGGCGCTGCCGATCAGGTCGTCGGCCTCGTATTCGGTATGCGCCAGCACCGCCAGGCCCAGCGCCGCGCAAAGCGCCTTGCAGTGGGCGAACTGGCGGCGCAGTTCCTCCGGCGCCGGCTCGCGGTTGCCCTTGTAGGCCGGGTAGATGCGGTGGCGGAAACAGCTGTCCAGCGCCTCGTCGAAGGCGATGGCGATGTGCCCCGGGCGCTCGCGTTCCAGCAGCTCCAGCAGGAAGCGGGCGAAGCCGTGCACCGCGTTGGTCGGCCAGCCCTGGGCGTCGCGGAAGGCATCGGGCATCGAATGCCAGGCGCGGAACACGTACAGGCTGGCGTCGACCAGGTAAAGCGGCGGCCGCGGCGCGGGCACCGCGGAGGCGGGCAGGCTTGGCCCGGCGGCGCTCACGGCGCCCAGTCCGACAGCAGGGCGCGGGGATCCGGACGCGGGCGTTCCGGCGCCTCGGCCTGTGGCGTGCCGATGTGGACGAAGCCGACGATGCGCTCGTTCGCCGCCAGCCCCAGCACCCGCGCCACCTCCGGGTCGTAGGCCATCCACGCGGTCAGCCACTGCGCACCGAAGCCCATGGCCTGGGCGGCCTGCAGCAGGGCGAAACAGGCGCAGCCGGCACTCAGCAGCTGTTCCTGCTCGGGCACCTTGTGCCCGGCCTGGAGGCGGGCGACCACCGCCACCACCAGCGGGGCGCGGGAGAACCTCATCCGGTCCTTCTCCACCGCCGCCGGCGGTGCCTGCGGGTCGCGCTGCAACGCACGCGCGGCAACGAACTCGCCCAGCGCGTGGCGCGCGTCGCCGGCAATGCGCAGGAAGCGGAACGGGACCAGCTTGCCGTGGTCGGGTACCCGTGCCGCCGATGCCAGCATGCGCAGCAGGGTGGCCTCGTCGGGACCGGGCTCGCCCAGTTGCATGGACGGGACGGAACGGCGCTGGTCCAGCGCCTCCAGGCTGGGGAAAGTGGGCATGGACTCCTGGCCGCGGCGGCGGCGTATGTTGCCGAAGTCATTGATTATAGGTGAGCCGGCGCGGGAGGCCGGGGCGCGTGGGCGGCGTGGGCGCGGCACCGCAGGCAGGAGCCGCCACTGCTGTTAAAGTTCCTGACCGCCAGCCGCGAATTGCCGACCCGATCACGGTTGCTTCGCGGAAGCAGGACGTACGATGCAGGAGCGGTAGGGAGCCGCCCCCCATTCGTAATGTCCTCCGCCTTCGTGCCGGAGCCCCACGCGCATGAGTCCAGCCCAAGCCGAGTTCCACCGCCTGAAGGCCCCCGATGCCGCGCTGCTCGCGCAGGCGAAGGAAGCCTTCCTGCCGGCGCTGGGCGAGGCCTTCGCGGTGGCGGTGGCGCGCTACGACGACGTGCTGTTCGACCGCGCCGAGCGCGCCGGCTCCTCGCAGCTGCTGTTCCTGGACGGCATGCGCGAGCTGCGCCGCCGGCGCGAGGAGATCGCCGTGCGCTTCCGCGAGCACCTGGCCCGTGCCTGGCGCGCGCTGGAGCAAGGCGAGCCGCTGTCGGCCGAGGGCGCCCTGTCCGGGCAGCAGGGCGGGCTGAGCCTGGTCTCCGAGCAGGAGCTGGAATCGCGCCTGGCGGTGCGCAACCTGGCCGCCGCCCTGCAGCGCGAATGCAAGGACGTGCTGGCCCGGCTGGAGCGCCGCCTGGCCTGGGTGGCCGGGGGCGAGGTGCTGGACGCTGACAGCAACCCGATCGGCCCCGAGCACATCGGCGTGGCCGTGCACCAGGCCTTCGCCGCCTGCGAGCTGGCGCCGGAAGTGCGCCTGGTGCTGATCAAGCTGTGCGAGCGCGACCTGGCGCCGCTGGTGGCCCGGCTCTACGAGGGCCTGGACCAGCGCCTTGCCCGCGCCGGGGTGCAGGGCCCGGCCCCGGCGCGCCCGGCCGCGCGCCCGGCACCGCCGCCGCGCCCGGCCACCGCGCCCGGCGAGGACCTGTTCGAACGCGTGCCCGAGGAACCGCAGGCCGGCCAGGCCTGGGCCGAGGCGCCGGTGGAGGAGTATTCCCCGGCCTGGGCGGCGCGCTTCATGGAGCGCTGGGCCGGCGGCCAGCGCATGGCCGGCGAGCATTCCGCGCCCGGCGCTGCGGCCGCGGGTGCCGGTGCCGGCGGGCAGGGTTTCCTGCCCGGCGACCCGGCGGCCCAGGGCATGCTGCTGGAAGCCCTGCACCACCTGCTGGAGCACAGCCGCCAGCTGCGCGGCGGCGCCGAGCAGGCGGCCGGCACCATCCAGCAGGCGCAGGGCCAGCAGCGCCCGCTGACCCAGCGCGAGATGCTGTCGGTGCTGTCGCTGCTGCAGGCCACGCCCACCGCGACCCTGCGCGCGGCCATCGGCGACCAGCACGAGTCGCTGTCGCAGCGGCTCAAGAGCGAGGTCCTGGCCAATGCCAGCCAGCTGGGCGTGGACCCGGCCAGCACCCGCCTGGATCCCAAGGACGAGGACGCGATCGACCTGGTCGGCATGCTGTTCGACGTGCTGCTGGACGAGCGCGACCTGGCCGACCGCCCGCGCGAGCTGATCGGCCGCCTGGTGGTGCCGTTCGTGAAGGTGGCCCTGCTGGACCGCCGCATGTTCGTGCAGAAGACCCACCCGGCGCGGCGCCTGCTCAACGCCCTGGCCGAGGCCTGCGAGGGCAACCAGGGCGAGAGCGCGGCCGAGCGCACGCTGCTGGCCAAGGTCGAGGAGATCATCGAGCGCCTGGTGGCCGAGTTCAACGAGAACCTGTCCATCTTCATGACCCTGGAGGAGGAATTCCGCGAATTCCTCGAGCAGCACCGCCGCCGGGTCGAGATCACCGAGCGCCGCGCGGCCGAGATCCAGCGGGGCCAGGAGCGCCTGGAGCAGGCGCGCCAGCGCGCCCAGCAGGAGCTGGCGGCGCGCGTGGAGGGGCTGGAGCTGCCGCGGGCGATTTCCGAGTTCCTGCACAACGCCTGGCAGCACCACGTGACCCTGGCGCTGCTGCGCGAGGGCGACGCCGGCGCCGCCTTCGTCGAGGCCATGGCGCTGGCCGACGGCGTGCTGGACGAGGTGGCCGAGGCGCGCCGGCACGTGGTCGGCAAGCCGTGGCTGCAGGCCTGGCAGCCGGCGCTGCTGAAGGTGCTGGCCAGCGTCGGCCTGCACGGCGACGCTGCCAGCGCCGCGATCGCGGCGATGGGCGACACCCTGCAGGCGGTCGCCGCCGCCCGCCCGGAACTGGAGAAGGCCCTGCCGGAGCTGCCGGCGGTGGCCCTGCCGCAGCCGGCGCCGGTGGAGAACAGCCCGGTCGACCTGGCCGGGCTGGACGAGGCCCAGGGCTTCGACAAGGCCGACGTCGACTACATCCGCGGCCTGCCGGTGGGCACCTGGCTGGACTTCATCGACAAGGACGGCCGCGTGCAGCCGGGCAAGCTGTCCTGGATCAGCCCGATCTCGCAGCGCCTGCTGTTCGTCAACCGCCGCGGCGTGCGCTTCTGCGTGGCCTCGGCCGAGGAGCTGGCGGCGATGGTGCGGCTGGGCCGGCTGCGCATGCACGTGGCCGACGAGGGCGCGTTCGATGCCGCCATGCAGGGCGTGATCGAGCGCCTGGACAGCGTGGTCGCCGCGCGCGGCAGCGCCACCTTGCACTGAGTCCGGGCCGCCGCCCGGGTGCGTCCGCGGCGGGCGGATGCCGCTGAAACCATCGAACCGCCGCCGGCCGCGTTTGCTAGCATCCGGCCGATCTGACATTGCGAGGGGACGCGGCATGACGGTGGAAGTGCTGGTGCTGAAGGAAGCCGCCGCTGGCGAGCGCCGCGTGGCCGCCACGCCGGAGACGGTGCGCAAGCTGGTCGCCGCGGGGGCCACGGTGCGGGTGGAGCCGGGCGCCGGGCTGGGCGCCGGCATCAGCGACCAGGCCTATGCCGAGGCCGGCGCGCTGCCCGCCGCCGCCGATGCCCGCGCCAGCGCCGAGCTGGTGCTGTGCGTGCAGCCGCCGGCGCCGGAACTGATCGGCGCGCTGCGCGAGGGCGCGGTGCTGGTGGGCATGCTGCACCCGCAGGCCGATCCGGCCCGCGCCGCGGCGCTGCAGGCGCGCCGGATCCGGGCGTTCCCGCTGGAGCGCCTGCCGCGCACCACCCGCGCCCAGGCCATGGACGTGCTCAGCTCGCAGGCCGGAATGGCCGGCTACAAGGCCACCCTGATCGCCGCGCAGCTGGCGCCGCGCTTCTTCCCCATGCTCACCACCGCCGCCGGCACCATCCGTCCCTCGAAGGTGCTGGTGGTCGGCGCCGGCGTGGCCGGCCTGCAGGCGATCGCCACCGCGCGCCGGCTGGGCGCGCAGGTGGAGGGCTTCGACGTGCGCCCGGAGACTCGCGAGCAGATCGAGTCGCTGGGCGGCAAGTTCCTCGACCTGGGCGTGAGCGCGGCCGGCGAGGGCGGCTACGCGCGCGCGCTGACCGACGAGGAGCGCGCCGAGCAGCAGCGGCGCCTGGCCGAGCATGTACGCAACATCGACGTGATCGTGTGCACCGCCGCGGTCCCGGGGCGGCCGGCCCCGAAGATCATCAGCGCGGCGATGGTGGCGGGCATGAAGCCCGGCAGCGTGATCGTGGACCTGGCCGCCGAGACCGGCGGCAACTGCGAACTGACCGAGCGCGGGCAGACCGTCGAGCGCCACGGCGTGACCATCGCCGGTCCGCTCGACCTGGCCAGCATGGGCGCGGTGCACGCCAGCGAGATGTACGCGCGCAATGTCTTCAACTTCGTGGTCCTGTTCCTGAAGGACGGCGCGCTGTCCTTCGACTGGAACGACGAACTGCTGGCGAAGACCGCCTGGCCGGAACCGCCGGCGGCGACCGCCGCGGCCTGAGCCGCCGGCCGCTGGCCGGCCCGCGCGACTCAGTGCGCGTCCCTGGCCGGATGCGCGCGCAGCCATTCCTGGCGCTGCGCCGGGCTCATCTGCTCCCACTCCTTGCGGAAGCGCTCGCGCTGCTCCGGCGTCATCTGCCGGGTGGCCTCGAAGATCGCACGCGCGCGCTGGCGCTGCTCCGGGTCCATCTGCTCGAAGCGGCGCATGCCGCGGCGGGCGCGTTCGCGCGCCTGCGGCGGCAGTTCCTTCCAGCGCTGGGCACGCTCGAGCATGCGTGCGCGCTCCTGCGGGTTGTCGTTCCAGCGGTCGCGCAGCGGCGCGACCAGCAGTTCGCGCTGTTCGGCGCTCAGCTGTTCCCAGCGCGGCAGTTCCGCCTGGCGCGCGGCGGGTGCCGGCGCGGGCGCGGGTTGGGCGGGCCGGGCGGCGGCCACGGTCGGCAGCAGCAGCGCGGCAAGGCAGAGGGACAGGCGCAGGTTCATGGCGGTTACTCCAGGGCCAGGGCGGTGACGTCGGCCGAGGCCAGCCACAGGTAGAAGCCGGGATCCTCCTCCAGGTGGACGGCCGGATCCTCGAGCGTGGCGGCGGCCACGCCGGCGGCGGGGAGGGCGTCGGGTTGCGGCGGCGCCGGCTCCGGGCGCAGGACCACCGCCAGCACCAGGGCCGCGGCCATGGCGCCGCCGGCCAGCCACGAGGGCAGCCGCCAGGACGGGCGCGCCGCACCGGCGGAGATGGCCTCGTGACGGGCCCGGCGCAGGCGCGCGCGCACCTCGGGGGAGACATGCGCCAGCGCTTCGGCGTGCAGCTGCCGGGCACGGCGGTCGAGGGAATCGGGTGCGGTCGTCACAGGACGTCCTCCAGTCGCGAATTCAGGGCCTGCCGCGCACGCGACAGGTGGGTCTTCACCGAGCCTTCCGAGCAGCCCATCACCTGCGCGGTGGTGGCCACGTCCAGCTCTTCCAGCACGCGCAGGGTGAACGCCTCGCGCTGGCGCGGCGGGAGCTGGCGCAGCGCCTCCACCAGGCGCGCGTAGGTCTCGCCACGCTCCTGGGCCTCGGCCGGGCCGGGGCTGGTGTCGGCCCAGTCGATGCCGGTGTCCTCGCCGCGCGGATCGTCGCTGGCCACCGCCGGCAGCATCCAGCGCAGGCGGAAGCGCGAGCGCCGCTGCAGGTCGATGATCCGCCGCCGCAGGATGCTCCAGAACAGCGGCGTCCATTCGGCGGCCGGGCGGTCCTGGTAGGCGAGCATGCGCATCATCGCGTCCTGCACCGCGTCCAGCGCATCGTCGCGGTTGCGCAGGCCGGCCTCGGCGAAGCGGAACGCGCGCGTGCCGATGTCGGCCAGGAACGCGTCCAGCGAGGCCCAGGCCGGGGTGGCGGGCGCGTCCGTGTCGGGCGATGCGGGCGGAGTCACCAGCACAGCTTAACGGCCCCCGGTGCGGGTACCGTGGATCCGGGCGGACGCCACGGCCATGGCGGGCAACGGCGGCGGGATCGTCGGTTTCATCTGCACCCGTTCGTGGCGGTTCGATGCACCAGTAAACGCCCGCCGCGGGCCGCGGTTGACACGCGCCAGCCGGGTTCAGCCTGCGGTTATCATCCGGGCGGGCACGTGCCCGGGGAGGCAGGACGCAATGAACGACGGTTTCGTAGCGCTGTACATCTTCATGCTCGCGGCCATCGCGGGCCACGTGATCATCTCGCGGGTGCCGGTGATCCTGCACACGCCGCTGATGTCCGGATCCAACTTCATCCACGGCGCGGTGCTGATCGGCGCGATGGTGGTGCTCGGCCACGCCGACACCACCCTGGAAAAGGCACTGGGCTTCATCGCCGTGGCCCTGGGCGCGGGCAACGCCGCCGGCGGCTACGTGGTGACCGAGCGCATGCTGGAGATGTTCAAGTCCTCGAAGAAGCCCGGGGGCAAGGCATGAGCGGCGGCTTCGACCTGCGCCTGTGGCTGGTCGGCGCCAGCTACCTGGTGGCCGCCACCCTGTTCCTGCTCGGCCTGCAGCGCATGGCCTCGCCGGCCACCGCGCGCAGCGGCATCCACTGGGCCGGCGTCGGCATGCTGCTGGCCACCGCCGCGACCTTCCTGCTGCCGGACCTGCACAACCTGGCGCTGATCGTCGCGGCGCTGGTGCTGGGCACGGTGCTGGCCTGGGTCTCCGGCAAGAAGGTGGCGATCACCGACATGCCGCAGATGGTCGCGCTGTACAACGGCATGGGCGGCGGTTCGGCCGCGGCGATCGGCGCGGTGGAGCTGCTGCGCTACTCCGGGCTGGCGCAGGCCGCGCCGGCCGGGGCTCCGGCGGCCGGCCCGGGCGCAGTGGTACTGGCGCTGGCGGTGCTGGGCTCGGCGATCGGCGCGGTGTCGCTGTCCGGCTCGGTGGTCGCCTGGGCCAAGCTCGACGGGCGCCTGGACAAGCGCGTGGCCTTCCCGGGCCAGCAGGCGTTCAACCTGCTGGTGGCGCTGGCCATGGTGGTGCTCGGGGCATGGGCGGCCACCAGCCTGCAGCCGGTGGCGATCATCGCCTTCTTCCTGGTGGCACTGTTGCTGGGCGTGCTGATGACCCTGCCGATCGGCGGCGCCGACATGCCGGTGGTCATTTCCCTCTACAACGCCTTCACCGGGCTGGCGGTGTCGTTCGAGGGCTACGTGCTGGGCAACGAGGCGCTGATCATCGCCGGCATGATGGTCGGCGCGGCCGGCATCCTGCTGACCCGGCTGATGGCCAAGGCCATGAACCGGCCGATCCGCAACGTGCTGTTCGGCAGTTTCGGCGCCGCCGGCCAGGCGCAGGAGATCAGCGGCTCGCAGAAGCCGATCGAGGCCGGCGACGTGGCGGCGATGATGGCCTACGCCGAGCGCGTGGTGATCGTGCCCGGCTACGGCCTGGCCGTGGCCCAGGCCCAGCACAAGATCTGGGAGCTGGCGCAGCGGCTGATCGAGCGCGGGGTGAAGGTGAAGTTCGCGATCCACCCGGTGGCCGGGCGCATGCCGGGGCACATGAACGTGCTGCTGGCCGAGGCCGGCGTGCCGTACGACCTGATCGCGGACATGGACGACATCAACCCGGAGTTCCCGAACACCGATGTGTCGCTGGTGATCGGCGCCAACGACGTGGTCAACCCGGTGGCCAAGACCGATCCGTCCAGCCCGATCTACGGCATGCCGATCCTCGACGTGGTCGAGTCGAAGAACGTCATCGTGATCAAGCGCGGCAAGGGCACCGGTTTTGCCGGCATCGAGAATGCACTGTTCTACGCCGACAACACCCGCATGCTCTACGGCGACGGCGCGGACATGGCCAACGCCCTGGTCAGCGAACTGAAGGCGCTGGACGGCGGCCATTGAGGCGGACGCGGCCCCGGCGCGCGCCGCCGGGGCCTGCGTGGCGGCTCAGCGTCCGGCGCGCAGCGCCAGCAGCGGCGCCAGCGCCAGGCACCACAGGTCCAGGCGGGTATTGGCCAGCTGGCTGAGGGTCAGCACGAAGCGCGGCCCCATCTTCGGCAGCGCCTGCCACGGTGCCATGCCCATCTGCGCGCCGATATGGCCGGCGGCAATCGCCCACTGCACCGCGACCACCACCAGCACGGTGGCCACGGCGGCGGCAACGGCGCGTCCCCAGCCGGGGCGCATCCCGCCCAGGCGCAGCATCAGTCCCGACTCCAGCGCCACCAGCAGCGCCACCCAGCCGTGCTGGCGGCCGCTGGCCAGGCCCAGGGCGCCCCAGGCGACCACCGCGGTGGCCATGGCCAGCAACAGCAGGGGAAGCCACAGCCAGGCGCGGCGTGGGCGGCCATGGGAATGCAGGGTTCGGGGCATCGGGTGGATCCGGAAGGGGTCGCCAAGGATACGCCCGGCGGGCATGCGCTAGAATGAGCGTCCTCCCCACACCGGCCGCTGGCCGCCTTGCATATGCGGGCGGGCTGCCCCATATCCGCCGCATGTACTCCCGCAGCAGCGAACCCGTCCGCTTCGAACGCGACTGCGCCGCCGTCATGGTGCCGCAGGGCGAGGCGGTGACCCTCCCGGCCGGCAGCGTCGGCTACATCACCCAGGGATTGGGCGGCAGCTATACCGTGTTCGTGGAAGGCAACCTGTTCCGCATCGCGGGCAAGGATGCCGACGCGATCGGCAAGGAAGTGCCGCCGCAGCTGGAACTGCCGGCCGACGCCAGCGACGAGGAGGTCGAGGCCATGGTCTGGAGCCAGCTGCGCACCTGCTTCGACCCGGAGATCCCGTTCAACATCGTCGACCTGGGCCTGGTCTACGAGGCCAGCCTGAAGCACCTGGACGACGGCACCCGCGGCATCGACGTGAAGATGACCCTGACCGCGCCCGGCTGCGGCATGGGCGAGATCCTGGTGGACGACGTGCGCGCCAAGCTGGAGCAGATCCCGACCATCAGCCAGGCCGACGTGGAACTGGTGTTCGACCCGCCGTGGGGCCGGCACATGATGTCCGAGGCCGCGCGCCTCGAGACCGGGATGTACTGAGTCCGCATCGCGCACCCTGGGCGCCGGGATTCGGGATCGGGATTCGGGATTCGTGGGTGGCGTAGCCGGACACGGCTGCGTGCGGCTATGCGCGGCTGATCGCCGCCACCTGCGCCTGCAGCACCTGCACCGCATCCGCCGGCGCCAGCTCCAGCAGCAGGCCGCGCTGGCCGGCATTGATGAACACACTCGGCTGGGCCAGCGCGTCGCGCTCGAAGCACACGGGCGCCGGCCGCTGCTGGCCGAACGGGCTGATACCGCCGACCCTGTAGCCGCTGCGGCGCTCGGCCTCGGCCACTTCCATCATCCGCGCGGCCTTGCCGCCGGCGGCCGCCGCCAGCGCCTTGAGCTGGACCTGGCGGTCGCTGGGCAGGACCACGCACACCGCCTGGGCGTCGACCCAGGCCATCAGCGTCTTCAGTACCCGCTCCGGTGCCACGCCCAGCGCGGCGGCCGCCTGCAGGCCCTTGCCGCCCGCCAGGACGCTGGCCTCGGCGTCGTAGTCGTACGGATGCAGGCGGTAGACGACGCCGGCGGCGTCGAGGACGCGGGTGGCGCGGGTCGCCTTCGACACGGGCCTGGCCTCAGGCCGGCTCGAAGCGGTTGGCGGCCACGTTCTTGCGCACCTTGTCCGGGGTCCAGACCCGGCCGTTCATGGCGATGTACACGCCCGGCGGCAGGGTCTGCACCGCGCCGATCGCGCAGCCGATGTTGAACTCCGCGTCCGAACCGCGGAACCGCGCCGGGCTCAGTGCGCCGGTCATGACGATGGTCTTGTCCGCGATCGAGCGCAGCACCATGCCGGTCTGGACCATGGTGTCGGTGCCATGGGTCACCAGCACGTGGCGCGCCGGCTGCGCGGCGATGGTGGCGCGCACCAGCTCGCGGTCGGCGTCGGTGATGTGCAGCGAGTCCTTGCGCAGGATCGGGATCACGGTGAAGCGGAAGTTCACCCCCAGCTCGCGCAGGATCATGCCGATCTGCGGCTCGCCGATCTGGTAGTCGGATTTGTCGTCGAAGTAGATCTTGTCGATCGTGCCACCGGTGGTGACGATCAGCAGTTCTTCCATGGAGCGGCTCCTGCGGTGCGGCCGCGGCCGCACCCGTGGACGGGGGAGGGCGGTGCCGGGCACCGCCGCGGCGCGATTATCGCGCCGGTGGGCGAAAAGGTGCGAATGAAACCTTCGCTCAGCCGCGGCGGCCGAAGCGCGCCTTCAGCCCCGGCCAGCTGGAGGCCATGACCACCACCAGCGACAGCGCGATCGCGGCCCAGGCGAACAGCCCGGCTTCCGGATGCGCCCAGGCGTGCATCACCCCGTGGCTGAACCAGAACAGCGCCAGCACGCCCGACCAGAACGCGGCCTTGCGCCCGCCGCGCCAGGCCGGCCCCGCCAGCAGCAGCGGCGGCAGGGCGAACACCAGCAGCGCCGCGGCGGCGTGGCGGTCGTCGTGGAACCAGGCCAGGTAGAGCCCGGCCAGGGCCAGCAGGGCGATGCCCAGCACCCGGTGCGAAGGCGCGCGCATCAGCGGGCCAGCCTCGCGGCGATATCGGCCAGGCGCCGGCCCAGTGCGCGCGCCAGCACGGCCTCTTCCTCGCTCGGCTGCGGGTCGTCGTCGGCGCCGGCGACGTGGCTGGCGCCGTAGGGCGTGCCACCGCTGCGGGTGCTGCTCAGCAGCGGCTCCGTATAGGGGATGCCGACGATCACGCAACCGTGGTGCAGCAGCGGCACGTGCATGCTCAGCAGGGTCGATTCCTGGCCGCCGTGCAGGGTGGCGGTGGAGGTGAACACCGCCGCCGGCTTGCCAGCGAGGGTGCCGCTGGCCCATTCGCCACCAAGCCCGTCGAGGAAGTGCTTGACCGGCGCGGCCATGTTGCCGAAACGGGTGGGGCTGCCCAGGGCCAGGCCGGCGCACCCGGCCAGGTCGGCGCTGGTGACGTAGGGCGCGCCGTCCTCCGGCACCGGCGGGGCGGCCTGCTGGGTCACCGCCGCCACCGGCGGCACCGTGCGCAGCCGCGCCTGCATGCCCGGCACTTCCTCCACCCCGCGCGCGATCTGCCGCGCCAGGCGCGCGACCGAACCGCCGCGGCTGTAGTACAGGACCAGGATCTCGGCCATGCGTGCTGCTTCCTCGGGTATGCCAGGGGCGCAAGTATCGGCGATGCGGCGCGTGCGGCGCATCGGGTAGGCTTGCCCGATGCGCATGGACGGTCTGACCGGAAACTGGCGGGAACGCATGCGCGACCGCGCCCGCGCGGTCGCGTTCGCGCGCTTCCTGTGGCACCGCTTCGTCGACGACCGCCTGTTCCAGGCCGCCGCGGCGCTGGCCTACACCACCGCCTTCGCCCTGGTGCCGCTGGCGGTGGTGGTGCTGGGCGTGCTGGCCGCGTTCCCGGTGTTCGACCAGTGGAGCAACGCCCTGGTCGACTACGTGTTCTCCAACTTCATGCCGACCGCGGCGCGCGCGATCGAGTCCTCGCTCGACCGCCTGGCCGAGAACTCGCGCCAGCTCACCGCCGCCGGCGTCGTTGCGCTGGTGGTCTCGCTGCTGGTCACCCTCAACAGCGTGGAGTCCACCTTCAACCGCATCTGGCGGGTGGCCAGCGCGCGGCCGCGGCTGTCGCGCTACCTGGTGTACTGGACGGTGCTGACCCTGGGCGCGTTGCTGGCCGCCGCTTCGCTGTCGATCTCGGCGCGGATCTTCGCCCTGCCGCTGTTCGCCACCCCGGAAGGGCGCGCCATCGCCGACCTCAGCCTGGGCCTGGCGCCGGTGCTGATCGAACTGGTGGTGGTGGTGCTGGTCTACCGCGTGGTGCCGCACCACACGGTCAAGTGGCGCCACGCCCTGGCCGGCGCGGCGCTGGCGGTGCTGCTGCTGGAAGCGGTGAAGGCCGGGCTGGGCGTGTACCTGGGCAGCTTCCAGGGCTACCAGAAGCTGTACGGCGCGCTGGCCTTCATCCCGATCCTGATGCTGTGGATCTACCTGGGCTGGATCGCGATCCTGCTGGGTGCCTCGCTGGCTTCGTCGCTGGCCGCGTTCCGCTACCAGCCGGCGTCCATGCGCCTGCCGGCCGGCTACGAGGTCTATGCGCTGCTGCGGCTGATCGGCCGCTTCCGCGACGCCCGGCGCGAGGGCCATGGCCTGCACACGGCGGCGATCCTGGAGCTGGAGCCGATGCTCACCGACTCGCTGCTGCAGGAGTTCCTCGCCCAGCTGGCGGAGATCCGCGTGCTGCGCCGGGACGAGCAGGGCGAGTGGCTGCTGGGCCGCGACCTGGACGACGTCTGCCTGGGCGAGCTGTACGAGGCCTGCGGCGTGCGCGTGCCCGCGGACGAGGCCTGGCTGCCGTGCCGCGAGGACCCGCTCGGCCAGGACGCCACCGCGGTACTCGACGACCTGCGCCTGCCGCTGCGCGACGTGCTGCGGCGCCGGGTCGGCTCCCTCTACCCCCATTCCCTCGGAGATTGACCATGCGTTTCCCGATTCCCGCCCTGGCCCTGCTGGCCCTGCTGTGCGCCTGCGGGCGCCAGGCCACGGAGCCGCAGTCCGCGGCCGACGCCAGCCCGCCGCCGTCGGCCGAGGAATTGCCGCCGCCGCTGGAAAGCCCCGGCGTGGTCGACCAGACCGCCGAGTACCCGTCCTTCACCGGCACCGCGGTGGACGGCAAGCCCTACGACCTGGCCGCGCAGCGCGGGCGCTGGGTGGTGGTCAACTTCTGGGCGACCTGGTGCAAGCCCTGCCTGCAGGAGATGCCGGAACTGTCGGCGCTGCACGAGATGCGCGAGGACATCGAGGTGGTGGGCCTGGCCTACGAGGACATCGCCACCGAGGAAATGCAGGCGTTCCTGCGCGAGCGCCCGGTCTCGTACCCGATCGTGGTGCTGGATCCGTACGCGCCGCCGGGCGACTTCGCCACTCCGCGCGGATTGCCGATGACCTACCTGCTCGCGCCGGACGGCAAGGTCGCGCGCCAGTTCCTGGGGCCGGTGAGCGCCAGCGACATCGAGCTGGCGGTGGCCGGCAAGGCGGAGGGCTGAGCCATGGACGCGGCACGTTTCCTGGTCAGCGGCAAGGTGCAGGGCGTGTACTACCGCGCATCCACCCGCGAGCAGGCGCTGCACCTGGGGCTGGATGGCAGCGCGGTGAACCTGCCGGACGGGCGCGTGGAGGTGGTCGCCGCCGGCAGCCCGGAGGCGATCGACGCGCTGGAGCAGTGGCTGCGCCAGGGGCCGCCGACGGCCAAGGTCGAGGCGGTGGAGCGCTTCCCGCACCAGGAGCGGGTGCCGCCGGGCTTCAGCGTCGGCTGACGGGGCTCAGGCCTCGCGCAGGCGCGGGCGCAGTCCGGCCAGGTTGCAGGGCCGGGTGCGCGCGTCCAGCTGGTGGACGATGATCCTTTCCCAGGCCGTGCGGCAGGCCGAGGTCGAGCCGGGCAGGGCGAACAGGAAGGTGGCGTTGGCCACCCCGGCGAAGGCGCGCGACTGCAGCGAGGAGGTACCGATCTCGTCCACGCTGATGGCGCGGAACAGTTCGCCGAAGCCGGGCATTTCCTTGTCCAGCAGCGGCAGCAGCGCCTCGGGCGTGGAATCGCGGCCGGTGAAGCCGGTGCCGCCGGTGACCAGGATGCCGTCCACCGCCGGTTCGGCGATCCAGGCCGACACCAGTGCGCGCAGCCTGTAGCGGTCGTCCGGCAGCAGCGCGCGGGCGTGCAGCTGGTGGCCGGCGGCCTGCAGCGCGCCGGCGAGGTAGTCGCCGGAGCTGTCGTTTTCCAGGGTGCGCGTGTCGGACACGGTCAGCACGCACAGCTGCAGCGGGGCGAAGTCGGTCTGGGCGGTCATGCCCCTAGCCTAGCGCGGGCCGCGCCGGCCGCGCTCATTCGGAGGTCAGGCGCGCCAGCTCGTCGGCCTGGTATTCCTGCTGCAGGCGGCTGACCAGCGGGTCCAGGTCGCCCTCGAGGATGTTGGGCAGGTCGTAAAGGGTCAGGCCTTCGACGCGGTGGTCGGTGATCCGGCCCTGGGGGAAGTTGTAGGTGCGGATGCGCTGGCTGCGGTCGCCGCTGCCCACCTGCAGGCGCCGGCTCTCGGCCTGCGCGGCCTGCTGCTTGCTGCGCTCGGCCTCCAGCAGCTGCGCCTTGAGCCGCTTCATCGCCTTGTCGCGGTTGGCGTGCTGGCTGCGCTCGGTCTGGCTTTCCACCACCAGGCCGCTGGGCAGGTGGGTGATGCGGATGGCCGAGTCGGTCTTGTTGACGTGCTGGCCGCCGGCGCCGGAGGAGCGGAAGGTGTCGACCTTCAGGTCGGCCGGGTTGATGGTGATCTCCTCGATCTCGTCGGCCTCGGGGATGATCGCCACGGTGGCCGCCGAGGTATGGATGCGGCCCTGCGACTCGGTGGCCGGCACCCGCTGCACGCGGTGGGTGCCGGACTCGAACTTCAGCTTGGAATACGCGCCGCGCCCGACGATGCGGGCCACGATTTCCTTGTGCCCGCCGTGCTCGCCCGGATTTTCGGACTCGACCTCGACCCTCCAGCCCTGGCGCTCGGCGTAGCGCGCGTACATCCGGAACAGGTCGCCGGCGAACAGCGCGGCCTCGTCGCCGCCGGTACCGGCGCGCACCTCCAGGAACAGGTTGCCCTCGTCGCGCGGGTCCCTGGGCACCAGCAGCAGGGCCAGCTCCCGGTCCAGCTGCTGCAGGCGCTCGCGCGCGGTGGCGATTTCCTCCTCGGCCAGCCCGGCCAGCTCCGGGTCCTCGCGCATGGCCTCGGCCGCGGCGAGGTCCTCGCGGGCGCGGGCCTCGGCGGCCAGCGCGGTGGCCACCGGCTCCAGCTGGGCGAACTCGCGCGACAGGTCGCGGAAGCGGGCAGGGTCGCCCATCACGCCGGGATCGGCGAGCAGGCGTTCCAGTTCTTCGCGGCGCTCGGCCAGCGCTTCAAGCTTGCGGCGCAGGCTCGGGGTCATCGGGCAGTCGGGGCGGGGGCAGGTTGGCGGCGGCCGGGTGCGAGTACGGCGCGCGGGCGGGGAACAGGCGGTCGGCGGCGCGCACCAGCTCGGTATCGCCGGCCAGCGCGGCCTCGCGCAGGGCCGCGGTCGGCGGATGCAGCAGCCGGTTGGTGAGGGTGTGGGCGAGGAACTGCAGCACCTCGTCCGGATCGCGCCCGGAGGCCAGCTGCTGGCGGGCGCGGGCGAGGATCTCCTCGCGGGCGGCATCGCCCATGGCGCGCAGGCGGCGCAGGGTGTCCTGGCGCTCGCCGGCGCGCACGGTCTCCATGAAGCGGGACACCTGCAGGTCGATGATCGCCTCGGCCGCCTCGGCGGCCTCGTGGCGGCCGCGGCGGTTGTCCTCCACCGCGCGCTCCAGGTCGTCCACGGTATACAGGTAGGCGTCGTCCAGCGCGGCCACGCCGGCCTCGATGTCGCGCGGCACCGCCAGGTCGAACAGCAGCACCGGCTTGCGCCGGCGCACGGCCAGCGCGGCCTCGACCTGGGTGCGCAGCAGCACCGGCTCGCGCGCGGCGGTGGCGGAGAACACGATGTCGGCCTCGGCCAGGTGCCGGTCCAGTTCGGTCAGCGGCAGGGCATAGCCGCCGTGGCGCTCGGCCAGGGCCTGGGCGTGGGCCAGGGTGCGGTTGGCCACCAGCAGGCGGCGCACGCCGCCCTTCACCAGGTGGCGCGCGGCCAGCTCGATGGTCTCGCCGGCGCCAATCAGCAGCACGGTGGAATCGGCCAGTGGCGCGAACGAATCCTGCGCCAGGCGCACCGCGGTGGAGGCCACCGAAACCGGGTTCACGCCGATGCGGGTGTCGGTGCGGGCGCGCTTGGCCACCGCGAAGGTCTGCTGGAACAGGCGGTCCAGGCGGCTGCCGAGGGCGCCGTGCTCGCGCGCCCGGGCCCAGGCGTCCTTCACCTGGCCCAGGATCTGTGGCTCGCCCAGCACCATCGAGTCCAGCCCCGTGGCGACCCGGAACAGGTGGCGCACCGCGTCGGCGTCGCGGTGGCGGTACAGGTAGGCGGAGATGCCGGCGCCGTGGCCTTCGAGCCAGTCGGCCAGCACCTGGCCGTCCTCGGCCATGGCGTAGACCTCGGTGCGGTTGCAGGTCGAGAGCAGGGCCGCCTCCGACACCCCGGGCAGGGCGCGCAGCGCGCCCAGCGCCCGGCCCAGCGCTTCGCCGGCAAACGCCACCCGTTCGCGCAGGTCGACCGGCGCGGTCTGGTGGTTCAGGCCGAGGAGCCAAAGCGTCATGTTCAGGTGCTTGCGTTAATCTGCTGGCTTGTTTGGGCCGCCATTTTACGGCCCGGTGGGTGCCAATGCCCGAATTGAAGCTTTCCACCCGCGCCCCGCTGCCTTTCCCGGGCCGCGCGCGCGGCCCCCGGGCCGGCCGCATGCGCCGCCTGGTCCTGTTGCTGGCCCTGGTCCTGGCGCCGCTGGCGCATGCCGGCGAGGGCATGCCTGCCGACGCGCTGGGTCCGCTGCTGGCCGGCGAGTTCGCGCTGCAGTCCGGGCAGCTGGAAGAGGCCGCGCGCTGGTACCTGGAGGCCGCCCGCGGCGCCAGCGACGACGTGCCGCTGGCCGAACGCGCCACCCGCATCGCCATCCTCGCCAACGACGACGCGGTCGCCGGCCGCGCGCTGGCGCTGTGGCGGGAGCGGGCGCCGGAGTCGCCGGCGATGCGCGCGGCCAGCGCCACCCTGGCCCTGCGCGGCGGCCATCTGCGCCGCGCAGGCTCGGAACTGGAGGCGTTGCTGGCCAGCGGCGACCCGCGTGCCTGGCGCTACGCGGCCATGGCCCTCAACGGCGGGCGCGAGCCGCGCGATACCGCGCGCGTGCTGGAGCGCCTGGTCCGGCGCGGCGCGATTCCCGCCGACATCGCCGCCTGGCAGGAGTTCGGGCGCATGGCCCTGCGCCTGGACGACCCGAAGCTGGCGCGGCGGATCATGGACGAAGTGGTCAGGCGCTTCCCGGGCGAGCCGCGGGTGGCGCTGCTGCGCGCGACCCAGCTGCAGCAGGCCGGGCAGGGCGAGCAGGCGCGCCGGATCCTGGCCCAGGTCGAACCGCAGGCCGAGGGCGACCCGGAGATCCGGGCGATGCTGGCGATGGCCTACGAGGCCGCGCGCGACCTGCCGGCCGCGGCCCGGGTGATGGCCCAGGGCCCGCAGGACACCTCGACTTACGGCGTGCGCGCCTCGCTCCTGGCGCGCGCCGGCGACACCGCCGAGCTGGCCGCGCTCTACCAGGAGCTGGCGGCCGACGCGGCCCGTCCGGACCCTTCGCGCCGCCTGCTGCTGGGCCGCATCGCCGAGTTCCTCGAGCGCCCGGCCGAGGCCCTGGACTGGTACCGCGGCGTGCCCGGCGGGCCCCAGCGCACCGAGGCGCGCATGCGCATCGCCGTGGTCCTGCACACCCTGGACCGCCAGGACGAGGCCTATGCCGAGGCACGCGCGCTGCAGGACGACGCGACCCTGGCCGACGAGGTGCGCCGCGACGCCTACCTGCTGGAGGCGGAAATGCGCCAGCGCCAGGGGGATCCCCAGGGCGAGCTGGAGGTGCTGGGCCGCGGCCTGGCCGCCTGGCCGGACGACCCGGCGCTGCTGTACGCGCGCGGCCTGGCCTGGGAGCGCCAGGACCGGATCGACCGCGCCGAAGCCGACCTGCGCCGGGTGCTGGTGGTGGATCCGGAGAACGTGGCCGCGCTCAACGCCCTGGGCTACACCCTGGCCGACCGCACCGACCGCTTCCGCGAGGCGCTGGAGCTGATCGACCGCGCCCGCACCGCCGAGCCGGACAACGGTGCCATCGTCGACAGCTACGGCTGGGTGCTGTACCGCCTGGGCCGTACCCAGGAGGCGCTGGTGGAACTGCGCCGCGCCTGGGGGCTGATGAAGGACCCGGAGGTCGCCGCCCACCTGGGCGAGGTGCTGTGGACCCTGGGGCGCCGCGCCGAGGCTCGCCGCTACTTCGAGGAGGCCCGTGCGCTGGATCCGGACAACCGCGCCCTGCGCCGGGCGCTGCGGCAGTTCGGGATCAGCCTGGAGCCGGCCGTCGCGCCGGCGGACCCGGCCGGCCACGCGGAGGTGCCCTGATGCATGCCCGGATGCGCCTGGCGGCGCTGCTGCTGCTGTTGCTTGCCGCCTGTACCAGCACCCCCACCCGGACCCCGGCCGCGGCGGTGCCGGCGGCCGAGGCCGAGCGCCAGCAGGCCCAGCGCCGGGAAGTACTGGAAGGGATCGCGGCCTGGTCGCTGCAGGCCCGGGTGGCGATCAGCAACGGCCAGAAGGGCGGCAGCGGCCGCCTGGAGTGGAACTGGCAGGACGGGCAGTACCGGATCTCGCTGGGCGCGCCGGTGACCCGGCAGAGCTGGTCGCTGTCCTCGCTGCCCGGCGGCGGCGCGGTGCTGGAGGGCATCGATGGCGGCCCGCGCCAGGGCGGGGACGCCTCCCTGCTGCTGCGCGAGGCCACCGGCTGGGAGGTCCCGGTGCAGGAGCTGGCCTGGTGGGTGCGCGGCCTGGAGACCCCGGGCGCGGATGCGATCGAATACGGCGCCGATGGCCGGCTGCAGCGGATGCGGGCCGCCGGCTGGAACATCGAGTACCAGGAATGGATGCCGCCGGCCGGCGGCCTGCCGGCCATGCCGCGGCGCATGCAGGCCGAGCGCGGCGAGGCGCGGGTGCGGCTGGTGGTGGATGGATGGAGTGCCCCGTGAGTGGATGGAGCCAGTGGCCGGCCCCGGCCAAGCTGAACCTGTTCCTGCGCATCACCGGTCGCCGCGCCGACGGCTACCACGAGCTGCAGACCGTGTTCCGCCTGCTGGACTGGGGTGACAGCGTGCGCCTGCGGGTGCGCGGGGACGGGCGGATCGTGCGCCACGGCGACTCGGTGCCCGGCGTGGCGGAGGTCGACGACCTCATGGTGCGCGCCGCCAAACTCCTGCAATCGCACGCCAACTGCGCGCTTGGTGCCGACATCGCCGTGGAAAAGCGCATTCCCGCCGGAGGCGGGTTCGGCGGCGGCTCGTCGGATGCGGCAACCGTGCTGTGCGCCCTGGACCGGCTGTGGGGGCTGGACCTGGGCGAGGACGCGCTGGCGGGCCTGGGCCTGCGCCTGGGCGCGGACGTGCCGGTGTTCGTGCGCGGCCGCAGCGCCTGGGCCGAAGGAGTGGGGGAGCGGCTGCGGCCGCTGCAGCTGCCCCCGGCCTGGTACGTGCTGGCCGACCCCGGCGTCCAGGTGCCGACCGCCGCCCTGTTCGCAGCCCCGGATTTGACGCGTAATTCCCCGCCCGCGACAATAGCGGACTTCGCTGCAGGCACGGTGCTCGACAATGCGTTCGAGCCGGTCCTGCGCCGCCGCGAGCCGGCCGTGCAGGCCGCGTTCGACGCGCTGGCGCGGATCGGCAGGCCCAGGCTCACCGGGACCGGCAGCGGATGCTTCGTCGAGTTTCCCGACCGTGGCAGCGCCGAGGCGGCGCTGGCGCGGTTGCCTCGCGGGTTGCGGGCCTGGCTCGCCGCCGGCGTGGACCAGTCGCCGCTCGGGGCCGCGCTTGCGCGCCCGGCGGCGGTGGAACCGTGACACAGGGGCGTCGCCAAGAGGTCCAAGGCACCGGGTTTTGATCCCGGCATCCGCAGGTTCGAATCCTGCCGCCCCTGCCACGGTCCCGCAGCCCCGTCCGCGGGGCGTGGATGCAAGACGCCGCACGGACTGCGGCAACCGCCAACAACCTTGTCCGAAACGCCAACGATCCGAGCCGCCGCCGGGATGAAGACGATGCAAGAAGACCGCAACCTGCTCATCTTCAGCGGCAACGCGAACCGTCCGCTGGCCGACAGCATCTGCCGCCAGCTGGGCGTGCGCCCGGGCAAGGCCCTGGTCTCCACCTTCTCCGACGGCGAGGTCCAGGTCGAGATCGAGGAGAACGTCCGCCGCCAGGAAGTCTTCGTGATCCAGCCGACCTGCGCGCCGGCGGCGGAGAACCTGATGGAGCTGCTGGTGATCATCGACGCGCTCAAGCGCGCCAGCGCCTCCTCGGTCACCGCGGTGGTGCCGTACTTCGGCTACTCGCGCCAGGACCGCCGCCTGCGCTCCTCGCGCGTGCCGATCACGGCCAAGGTGGCGGCCAAGATGTTCACCGCGGTGGGCACCGACCGGGTGCTGACCGTGGACCTGCACGCCGACCAGATCCAGGGCTTCTTCGACATCCCGGTCGACAACGTCTACGCCTCGCCGCTGCTGCTGGCCGACATCTGGCGCGCCTACGGCACCGAGAACCTGATCGTGGTCTCGCCGGACGTGGGCGGCGTGGTCCGCGCCCGCGCGGTGGCCAAGCGCCTGGACGACGCCGACCTGGCGATCATCGACAAGCGCCGCCCGCGCGCCAACGTGTCGACGGTGATGAACATCATCGGCGACGTGGAGGGCAAGACCTGCGTCATGGTCGACGACATCGTCGACACCGCCGGCACCCTGTGCGCCGCCGCCGCCGCCCTCAAGGCGCGTGGCGCGACCAAGGTCGCCGCCTACTGCACCCATGCCGTGCTCTCGGGCCCGGCGGTGGACAACCTCAACAACTCCCAGCTCGACGAGCTGGTGGTGACCGACACCATCCCGCTGTCGCCGGCGGCCCGCAACTGCCCGCGCATCCGCCAGGTCAGCGTGGCCGAGCTGCTGGCCGAAACCATCCGCCGCATCGCCTTCGGCGAATCGGTCAGTTCCTTGTACGTGGATTAAGAGCCGGGATTCGGCATTGGGGATTCGTAAAAGCCCTTCCCAATCACGGATCACGAATCGCCGCTTTTTCCGGCTTCCCTGGTCGCGGGGAAGCCACCCAAGCCGCCGCGAGGCGGTTCATCAACCCAGGTAGTAAAAACAAATGGCAAATCATGTGATCAACGTCGAACGCCGCGAGGACGAGGGTAAGGGTGCGAGCCGCCGCCTGCGTCGCGCGGGCAAGGTGCCGGCCATCGTCTACGGTGGCGAGCTGCCGCCGGTCTCCATCCAGCTGGACCACGAGAAGCTGTGGCTGGCCCAGCAGAACGAGTGGTTCTACTCCTCGATCCTGGACCTGAGCCTCAACGGCGACATCCAGAAGGTCCTGCTGCGTGACCTGCAGCGCCACCCGTACAAGCAGCAGATCCTGCACCTGGACTTCCAGCGCGTGAGCGACGACCAGGTGCTGCGCGCCGCCGTGCCGCTGCGCTTCGTCAACGAGGAGAAGTCCCCGGCCGGCAAGACCGCCGGCGTGGTGATCATGCACGAGCTGACCGAGGTCACCGTGGCCTGCCTGCCGAAGGACCTGCCGGAGGCGGTCGAGGTCGACCTGTCCGACCTGGCCGTGGGCGGCGTCGTCCACCTGTCCGACCTGAAGCTGCCGACCGGCGTGGAGATCCCGGCGCTGGCCCTGGGCCCGGACCACGACGTGGCCGTGGTCGTGGCCAAGGCCGCCCAGGGCGAGGCCGACGAGGCCGCTCCGGCGGGCGAGGGCGAGGCCCAGTAAGTCCGTGCCGTCCCGCCCGGTCCGCCGGGCGGGACGACGGCCGTGTCGCACGCGATGGCAATCCGACTCATCGTCGGGCTGGGCAACCCCGGCCCGGAGCACGCCCTCGACCGCCACAACGCCGGGTTCCGCCTGGTCGACACCCTGGCCGCTCGGCAGGGCGCGCGCTTCGGCCTGGAGCCGAAGCTGTTCGGCGAGACGGCGCGGGTGGAGATCGGCGGGCAGCCGGTGTGGCTGCTGAAGCCGGCAACCTTCATGAACCTGTCCGGCAAGTCGGTGGCCGCCGCGCTGCGGTTCTGGAAGATCGAGCCGGAGCAGGCGCTGCTTGTCCACGACGAGCTGGACCTGCCCCCTGGCACGGCCCGGCTGAAGTTCGACGGCGGCCACGGCGGCCAGAACGGCCTGCGCGACACCATCCGCCTGCTCGGCCACGGCCGCTTCCACCGCCTGCGCATCGGCATCGGCCATCCCGGGCACAAGGACCGGGTCGTGGGCTGGGTGCTGGGCAAGCCGGGCAAGGACGACGATATCCTCATCGGGCGCGCCATCGACGACGCCATCGACGTGCTGCCGCTGGTGGTCAACGGCGACGTCAACGAGGCGATGAAGCGCCTCCACACCAGCAAACCGTAATTGGTGATTGGTGATTGGTGATTCGTGGAAGCCGCGAATCGCCAATCACGAATCACGAATCCCGGATCCTCACATGGGCATCAAATGCGGCATCGTCGGCCTGCCTAACGTCGGCAAGTCGACCCTGTTCAACGCGCTGACCAAGGCGGGCATCGCCGCGGCCAACTTCCCGTTCTGCACGATCGAGCCGAACGTGGGCGTGGTCCCGGTGCCGGACCCGCGCCTCAACCAGCTGGCCGAGATCGTCAAGCCCGAGCGGGTGGTGCCGACGGCGGTGGAGTTCGTGGACATCGCCGGCCTGGTGGCCGGTGCCGCCAGCGGCGAGGGCCTGGGCAACAAGTTCCTGGCCCACATCCGCGAGGTCGATGCGATCGCCCACGTGGTGCGCTGCTTCGAGCACCCGGACATCGTCCACGTCGCCGGCAAGGTTGACCCGCTGTCGGACATCGAGACGATCGACACCGAGCTGGCCCTGGCCGACCTGGACAGCGTGGAGAAGGCGCTCAACCGCGCCGAACGCGCGGCCAAGGGCGGCGACAAGGATGCTGCGGCGCGCAAGCCGGTGCTGCTGAAGCTGCAGGCCGCCCTGGCCGAGGGCAAGTCCGGGCGCAGCGTCGGCCTGGACGAGGAGGAGCGGGCGCTGGTGCGCGACCTGTTCCTGCTGACCCTCAAGCCGGTGATGTACATCGCCAACGTGCTGGAGGACGGCTTCGACAACAATCCGCACCTGGAGGCCGTGCGCGCCCACGCCGCGGCCGAGGGCGCGGAGGTGGTGCCGGTGTCGGCGGCCATCGAGGAGGAGCTGGCGCAGCTGGACGACGCCGACCGCGACACCTTCCTCGCCGACCTGGGCCTGGACGAGCCGGGCCTGAACCGGGTGATCCGCGCCGCGTACAAGCTGCTGGGCCTGCAGACCTACTTCACCGCAGGCGTGAAGGAGGTCCGCGCCTGGACGGTGAAGGCCGGGGCCACCGCCCCGCAGGCGGCGGCGGTGATCCACACCGACTTCGAGAAGGGCTTCATCCGCGCCGAAACCATCGCCTTCGATGACTTCATCAAGTACCGTGGCGAGGCCGGCGCGCGCGAGGCCGGGCGCATGCGCCTGGAGGGCAAGGAGTACCGCGTCCAGGAGGGCGACGTGCTGCACTTCCGCTTCAACGTCTGATGTGAAAAAAAGTTGCCGGAAGCGTTGACAGATCGTTTCGACATGACCAGAATAGCGGGCTGTTTCACCCCGGTCGCATTTGAGCCGCGGTGAGGTCCCGGAGGGATACCCAAGCGGCCAACGGGGGCAGACTGTAAATCTGCTGGCTTACGCCTTCGGTGGTTCGAATCCACCTCCCTCCACCAGTTTTTGAAGAGGTAACACGGAACAACGAGGCAAGGCCCGGAGCGGTAGGCCGGGAAAAGCGGTTCCCCTCGCGGGAGTAGTTCAATGGTAGAACCTCAGCCTTCCAAGCTGATGGTGCGGGTTCGATTCCCGTCTCCCGCTCCATTGCGCCGCCCCCGTGGTTCCGACAACAGGTTTCCTGTGCTCACGTAGCTCAGTCGGTAGAGCACCTCCTTGGTAAGGAGGAGGTCGATGGTTCGATTCCATTCGTGAGCACCACCATTCGCGGGGATTCCCCGCAGGAGGCCAGGCGCCACGGCGCCTGGCCGCCACCGCAGCAGTCACCCAAACACGAAAACGTCAGCGAGATAGGCAGCCATGTCCAAGGGTAAGTTCGAGCGCACCAAGCCGCACGTGAACGTCGGCACCATCGGCCACGTTGACCATGGCAAGACCACGCTGACGGCCGCGCTGACGAAGGTCGGTGCCGAGCGTTTCGGCGGCG